>Ga0224712_10000031_pt1 | contig 21442 bp, 20 predicted proteins | sample DielMetaTC5pm2_FD_171474 | JGI IMG/M metagenome (GOLD analysis project Ga0224712, IMG submission 171474) | Corn rhizosphere microbial communities from Kellogg Biological Station, Michigan, USA - Diel MetaT C5pm-2 (Metagenome Metatranscriptome)... | ecosystem: Host-associated > Plants > Roots >...
AGCAAGCTATGGACGGTGCTCCGCTTCGCGGACGGTAGGTCGGCGTGTTTCTTCAGCCGCCTAGTCATAGCTCGTTCACGGAATAGGTCGAACCATCGCGCGAGATAGTGACCCGATACCGCGCGTACTCAGTCCCATCATCACACGCGACCATGACGACGGTTCGATTTGGCGTGCTGCGCCATTGATCTGGAATGACATCTGATACGCGAGCGCACCAGTAACCGGCACTGCGGATGATGTGCGCCGCCATGCTCTGAACAGTTTCGGCGTGAGCCACGGTTGGAACTGAAAATACAGCGGCCGGCACAATTGCACGCATCGAAAGAACCCCCGAGGCAGTGGTGCGAGAGCATGTAACGCTCACCGATTAATCAAGCCTTGAGGATTCGAAATCCTCTAGCCAGACACTCCGCGTTGGATGCGATGGGAATGCGCCAATAGAGTAACCCGAACGGTTGGCTCAGACGACAGCAAAAATGTTGGTATTTTTGATGGTATCAATACTGCACAAAATCACGGCCAAGGATTCACGAGGTATAGACGGTCAATTTCGATTCCTGTCGGGCGCGCGCAGCCGCCACGTCGATCAAGCCGCCAGCTTGAACTCCATGCGCTTACCCAACGCGGTCAGCGCGCTCGCCAATGTGATCAGCGTCAAGCTCGTGTCCTCTTTGTCGAGCAACCGGTTCAACGCGGCGCGGCTCGTATGCATGCGCTCGGCCATCGCCGTCTTCGTCAGCTTTTGCGCTTTCATTTCCTGTTCGATTTGCCACGCGATGATTCGCTTCATGCCCGCGGCCGTCGCTTCCTCCAGCCGGCCTTCGTCCGCGAGAAAATCGTCGAAGCTGCTGCCGATGTGCTTGTTTGCCATGTTCTCGTTCCTTCCTGTCAAGATCGCACGCCCAGCGCGCTGCGAAGCTGCCGCATCCTTGCGCGCACGAGTTTCAAGTCGGCCAATGGCGGATGCTGCGCCTTCTTGATAAAGCCGTGCAGCAGAACCATCTCCGACGCGACGACCGTAAAAAATACCCGGGCGATCCGCTGCGGGAGGCCGATTCGGATCTCCCATAGATCGGCTTCCATTTTTCGAACCAGGGGCATCCCGAGGGGCCAACCCAGCTCGACCGTTTTGATATCCTCACCGATCGCCTTCCGATCCTGCGCGCCCAATCCGCGCAGCCATTCGCGCACCGGCTCGTTGCCGCTCGCGGCGCGATAGAAACGAACGAAAAGAACTCGCTCGACCGACTCGCCAATGCGGCGGCAGATTTGAATGTGATGGAAGCGTACCAAATTTGATACGAATTACAAGAGTGATTGAAGGAGTCATGCAACGCGCTCGAGTCGAGCGCGGCGTCGCATCCCACTCTTGTATTGCACGAATGAGCCGAACGGTTGCTTCGGCTCGAAAAACCGGACGAACCGACCCGCCCACCGTGCTAGCATCGGCGGGTCACGGAAGCGCCTCATGAACCCGATCACAGCCCACCGATTCGACGCCGAATTCGCGCCGCGCATTGCGCAGGCGGTCCGAAACGTCGTCAGTCCCCTGGCCAACGTGGAAATCCAGCCCTACGGCGGCCCCGATCATCCAACCACGCTCAAAGTCACCGCCCCCATTTCGGAGCGAGCACGCGATGCGCGGCATCCTCTCAACGTTCACATGACTTGGGACGAGTACGAGATCGCTTCGCTGATCGAGCCCAATGGATCGGAACGATTCGCCCACTACTTGGAAGCGCTGCCGCGCAAGCTGCGCGCGTGGCAACTCGCGCGTAATTTCGATTTGGTCACGCGCTCGCAGGTGGAGCCCTTCATCCTGCTGGGCAACCTCGACCTGGAAGGCTGACGGCTCCGAGCGCCGGTTGGGCGGGGTAGCGCGGACCGCCCCGCCCCGATAGCCGTTAATGCCGATGATGACGCCGGTCGAACCAAGGATGCGAATCCATCCAGTGCAGCAAATCGGCAAGGGGATGATCGGTGTGGTAGCGCGTCGCCACGGCAAGCGCCGCACAGGCGAAAAGCGCCAGCGCAAGCATGAATCCGATCGACCAATCGAACATGGTGGCCTCCGCGATCGCAGGGATGCTTCCATTCTAGACGCGTTGCGCCCGTTCGCGAATATGCGCCGCCGCACGAAAACGCCATCGGGCTGCGATAATTAGGGCCCCCACCCCACTCAGTCACTGAAAGGAGCCGCCGTGAGCGAGCCGACTTCCTCTCCCGCCAACGAGATTCGCCGCGTCGCGTTCATCGGCCTCGGCGTCATGGGCTATCCGATGGCGGGTCATTTGGCCCAAGCCGGATTCGACGTCACCGTCTACAACCGCACCCCCGCGAAAGCGCAGGCGTGGGTCGCGCAATACGGCGGTCGCGCGGCACCCACGCCGTGCGAGGCGGCAGACGGCGCGCAACTCGTGCTCGTCTGCGTCGGCAACGACGACGACCTGCGCAGCGTCACATTAGGGCCGGACGGCGCGTTGGCTGGAATGGCGTCAGGCGCCGTGCTCGCCGATCACACGACGGCATCGGCCGGGGTGGCCCGCGAGCTGTCCCAGGCGGCGAGCGCCCAGGGTGTCGCGTTCATCGACGCCCCCGTCTCCGGCGGCCAGGCCGGTGCGCAAAACGGCAAGCTCACGATCATGTGCGGCAGCGACGATGCACCGGCCTTCGAACGCGCGGCCGCCGTCCTCAAGCATTACGCCGTCGCGGTCACGCGCTTGGGCCCGGCGGGCGCCGGCCAACTGACGAAGATGGTGAATCAGATTTGCATCGCCGGCCTCGTGCAGGGCTTGGCCGAGGCGATCTATTTCGGCGAACGCGCCGGGCTCGATATGCCCCGCGTGCTGGAAGTCATCGGCAAAGGCGCGGCCGCGAGCTGGCAAATGGACAATCGCGGCAAGACGATGATCCAGAACGAGTACGATTTCGGCTTCGCCGTCGATTGGATGCGCAAAGACCTCGGTTTCTGCCTCGACGAAGCCAAGCGCAACGGCGCGCCGCTGCCGGTCACGGCGCTCATCGATCAGTACTACAGCGATGTGCAGGGCCTCGGCGGCAATCGCTTCGATACCTCGAGCCTCATCTGGCGCTTGCGCAAGCTGCGCGGCGAGGGCTGAGACACCCCGCGCCGCCTCGCCGGCCGCGCTGCGTCAGCTTCGGCTGATGCCAGCGTCGGCGGGCACATAGCGCGCTTCGCCGTACGCGGCGGCGATCCTTTCGTCCCGCTCCTTCTCGCGGAGAACGACTCCCATTCGATGCCGTTGACGTCGCCATTCTGGCGAAGCGCCCCTTTCGCCAACAGGCGAGCGCATGTACCGGTAGCGGCGCTACCCGACTCACGCGGCAAAGACCCCTTGGCCTCATCGAGCGATTCGAACCGCGGTGATACACTCGGCTCGCACGCCGCCACGCGGCACATCGTGCTGCACCGTTGAACCCTTCAAGACAAGGAGGCATCCGATGGCTGAATTCAGAATCTGGTCAGACGACTTTCCCATCAACGGCTTCATGCCGAAAGCACAGGAATGCAACGACAAGTCGTTCGGCGTCGATGGCGACGGCGGCAACCTGTCGCCGGCCCTGCAATGGGAAGCGCCGCCCGAAGATACGAAAAGCTTCGCGCTCACCGTCTACGATCCCGACGCGCCCACCGGCAGCGGTTTCTGGCACTGGGTCGTCGTCAACCTCCCGGCCGATACCCGTTCGCTGCCGCTCGGCGCGGGCAAGGCCGACGGCTCGCTCCTGCCCGCCGGGGCGATTCAAGTGCGCAACGACTACGGCACGCAAGGGTTCGGCGGCGCAGCGCCGCCGCGGGGCGACAAGCCGCATCGCTACATCTTCCGCTTGCACGCGCTGAAGGTCGATCGCTTGCCGATCACGCCGGACGCGACCAACGCCGTCGCGCGCTTCATGACGCATCTGAACGAAGTCGATTCGACCACGTACACGGGCCTGTACGAATTGAAGTAAGCCCGATCTCCGCGGCGCGGGCCGCCCCCGCGTCGCCCCGCCCATCGTTCGGCTCGGCATGATCGTTGCGCGTGCAACCACCGCGTTCGCCCCGGCAACGGCGCGCCGGCAAGCACATCGGCCGGTTCATGCTTAGAATGCGAGGGCTAGGCCCGGTTCAGGCCCTAGCCCCCAGCGTAGCAAAGCGAGCCCGTCCCCGATGGAAGTAGAACAAGGCCTTCCCGTCCCCCAGCGCTATTGGGCGATCGTCGTCATTGCGCTCGGCATCACCCTCGCAGTGCTCGACGGCGCGATCGCCAACGTCGCCCTGCCAACCATCGCGCGAGATCTGCGCGCAAGCGCTTCCGCATCGATCTGGATCGTCAACGCCTACCAGTTGTCCATCACGATCTCGTTGCTGCCGCTCGCCTCGCTTGGCGACCGCATCGGCTACCGGCGCATTTATATGGCGGGCCTCGCGTTGTTCACGCTCGCCTCGCTGGGGTGCGCCCTCGCCCATTCACTGTGGGCGCTCGCCCTCGTGCGCGTCGTCCAAGGCTTCGGCGCCGCCGGGATCATGAGCGTGAACACGGCGTTGGTTCGCGCCATCTATCCGGCCAAGATGCTCGGCCGCGGCGTCGCGATCAACGCGATGATCGTCGCCATCGCGTCCGCCGTCGGGCCGACGGTCGCGTCCGCCATCTTGTCGGTCGCGCAGTGGCCATGGCTCTTTGCGATCAACGTGCCGATCGGCATCGCCGCCGTCATCGGGGCCGCCCGTGCGCTGCCGACGAACCCCGGGCACGATGCGCCGTACGATCTGTTGAGCGCCGCGATGAATGCGGTCGTGTTCGGCCTGCTGATCTTCACGATCGACGGCCTCGGTCATGGCGAAGCAAGCGTTTGGCTCATCGCCCAGACGCTCAGCTTGATCGTGGTCGGCTATGTGTTCGTGCGGCGTCAGTTGACGCGCACAGCCCCGCTGCTGCCGATCGACCTGCTCAGGATCCCCGTCTTTGCGCTGTCCATTGCAACGTCGGTCTGCTCGTTCTGTTCGCAGATGCTCGCCTATGTGTCGCTGCCGTTCTTATTCCAAAGCGTATTCGGCTTCAATCAGGTCGAGACGGGCCTGCTGATCACACCGTGGCCGTGCGCGATCATCTTCGCCGCGCCCCTCGCGGGCGTGCTCTCCGACCGGTATTCGGCAGGCGTGCTCGGTGGGATCGGGTTGCTCGCGCTGACACTCGGCCTCGCGCTGCTCGCCACCGTCGGGACGCACCCGAGCGCGTTCGATATCGCCTGGCGCATGGCGCTGTGCGGCGCGGGCTTCGGCATGTTTCAGTCGCCCAACAACCGGCAAATGCTCGCCGCCGCGCCGCGCGAGCGCAGCGGCGGCGCTAGCGGCATGCTGGGCACCGCGAGATTGACGGGCCAGACAGTCGGCGCCGCCCTCGTCGCACTGATCTTCGGTCTATCGCCCGAGCGAGGGCCCATGCTCGCGCTCGTCGTTGCCGCAGCCGTTGCGGGCCTCGCGTCGATCGTGAGCTTGATGCGCCTGCGCACGCCCGGCGCTGTGAGGTAGACGCGCAAGAAAGCGCCGTGCGGGGCTAACCAGCGCCCTCGAGGCGCCGCCTACCCCGCGCCGGCCCATCGCGGTTAAACCGCGCCAACCCCATAATGCGCATCGACGCGGTCTTCGCCTGCGCTTACTGCGACGCGCTGGCTTCGCTCACCTTCAGGCGGTTCTTCACTTGATGGACGCCGTCGATGCCTTCGACGACCTGCTGCGCCCGCGTCTTCTCGTCGCTCGTCGGCACAGTGCCGGTGAGCCACACCGTCCCGCGTCGCGTCTTGACGTGAATGTGGGTGGACTTGACGTCCTTGGCCGTCATCAGCGCCGCTTTCACTTTCGTGGTGATGGTGCCGTCGCTGATGTGTTGTCCAAGCGACTCGGAACTGCCCGACGGCGCGGACGCGCTCGAAGTCGACGATGCGGCTGACGACCCCATGGTCTGGGCCGTCACGCCGCCTGCAAGTACGAGGGAACCAACAATCGCGGCGATTTTGAGTAGTGGGAGCGTCTTCACGATTTCTCCTGCTCAAAGATGGAAGAAATTGCCGAGCGTGCGAGGCGGCCCGGGAAGGGCTACCCATCGCGTTTCGACCCGTGCTTCGAGCGTCCGCAAGGAGCATGCCGTGGCCGCCCACCCATGCGCGGACGGGCGGCAGTAGGGTCGGACGCAGTTGCAGCAAAGGGCGCCACGCTTTTTGCACAACGCCCTGTAAAACGTGCCGCCGCAACGCGTCGCAGGCACGCTCCGTGCGCCATCCAATTGCGCGTCGGCCCCGCGAGGCAACGCTTGGTACGGGCATTGCTTAAACGCCAGGACCTTCCACTGGACAATTCGCTATGCCGCCGACTTTAGAATTGCGCAGCAAACAACATGTCGCGCTCACGCCGCGTCTGCAACAATCGGTGAGGCTGTTGCAGTTGTCGTCGCTGGAGTTTCAGCACGAATTGCGTCAGGCGCTCGACAACAATCCATTTCTCGAATACGACGATCCGATCGTCGAAGAAGGCGAACCGACGGCGAACGGGGCGCACGAGCACGACGGGGCCGCGCCTCTCGAGGCGGGTGTCGCTGCCGATGCCGCACCGGCCTCGGAGGTCGTCGACTCGTACGACGGGGTAGGCGACTCGGAAGTGACGAGCGCCTCGCCCGGCGACGATCCCATCGGCGAGTTCGGCCAAGATTGGACTACCCGCTCAGCCTCGCGCAACAACAGCGATTCCGACGATGTCGATCCGGGCGCGTGGGCGCATGCCCAGCCGACGATGCACGAGCACCTGCACAGCCTCCTGCATCTGTATCCGTTGAGTGAGCGCGATCGCGCGGCGGCGCAGATCGTGATCGAGGCGCTCGACGATGACGGTTACTTGCGCGAATCGCTCGAGGAATTGGCGAGCGCCTTCGAGGCCGATCCCCCGCTTGGCGAGGAAGAATTGCGCGTGGCGCTGCGCCTCGTGCAGACGCTGGACCGCCCGGGCGTGGGCGCGCGTTCACTCTCGGAATGCTTGAGCCTGCAGCTCGACGCGATGCCCGCCGAAACGCCGGGACGCGCCGCCGCGCTCGAAATCGTTCAGCATCACCTCGAACGGCTGGCGCGGCGCGAGCATGCCGAACTGCAAAAGCAACTGGGTTGTTCCGCCGAAGAATTGCGGAAAGCTTGTGCGCTCGTGCGCCGGCTCGATCCGAAACCCGGGCAGTTCTATTCGCGTGCCGACGACAACTACGTGATCCCCGATGTCATCGTGCGCCGGGTCAAAGGGCGCTGGGTGGCCACGATCAACCCGGCGGTGCTGCCGCGCGCGCGGATTCATCGCGTGTATGCGGAACTATTCGCGCAATCGGGCGGGGCCGGTTCGCCGCTCGCGCAGCAATTGCAAGAAGCGCGCTGGTTGCTGCGCAACGCCGAACAACGCTTCACGACGATCCAACGCGTAGCGCAGTGCATCGTCTCTTATCAAAAGGCCTTTTTCGATTACGGCGAGATCGCGCTGAAGCCGCTCGTCCTGAGCAAGCTCGCCGAAGAACTGGGCCTGCACGAATCGACCGTCTCACGCGCCTCGAGCAACAAATACATGGCCACGCCGCGCGGCATCTTCGAATTCCGTCACTTCTTCCCGCGCGAACTGGCAACCGAGACGGGCGGCCGCTGTTCGGCCGCCGCGGTGCGTGCCTTGATCAAAGAGATGATCGAACAGGAAGACGTGCGCAATCCGCTCTCCGATGTCGCGCTCGCGAAGATGCTCTCGCAAGAAGGCATGATCGTCGCGCGCCGCACCGTGGCGAAGTATCGCAACTTGCTCAAGGTGCCGCCCGCGCAATTGCGTCGACAGGCTTGACGAAACAAGGCCGGCAAACCATGCCGGCCTTGTGATTTCGATGATAGACGGTAGGGACCTGCGCCAAGGCTCGCTTCTCGGCTTGCCTTGGCGCCATCAAGTGGTGCCGCTCACGCGGCGATATCGGCGAGTTTGACGGCCTTTCGCGTGGCCGACGCCGCGCTCGTCACACGACGCAGGTCGACCAAGAACGCATCGCGCCAAGTGGACAAGTCATTGGCGCGCAGCATCGCCATCATGTCGGCATGCCGAGCCTTGCGATCTTCGAGCGGCATCGACAGCGCGCGCTCGAGCGCCTCGCCCATTTGGGTGAGGTCGAACGGGTTGACGACGAGCGCTCCCGGCAATTGCTCCGCGGCGCCCGCAAACTGCGAGAGAACGAGTACGCCCGGGTCTTCCGGATCTTGTGACGCGACGTATTCCTTCGCGACGAGGTTCATGCCGTCGCGCAACGGTGTGACGTAGCCCACCTGCGAGAGGCGGAACAGCGCCATCAGCAGGTTGCGCTCGTATTTACGATTCAGGTACTGGATCGGCGTCCAATCGAGCTGCGCAAAGCGCCCGTTGATGCGGCCCGCTTCGCCTTCCAGCGTCTGGCGAATCCGCTGGTAGGTCTGCACGTCCGAGCGGGTCGGCGGAGCGATCTGCACGAGCGAGACTCGCCCATGCCAATGCGGCGATCCGAGCAGCAAACGCTCGAACGCTTGAAAGCGCTCGACGAGCCCCTTCGAATAGTCGAGGCGATCGACGCTCATGATGATGCGGCGTCCGCGCATCGCATCGCGCAGCGTGCCCACGGGCTTGCGATCGGAGAATTGTTGAGCCGCTTTGGCGATGGCGTCGGGATAGATGCCGATCGGATAGGCGCCCACCTTCAACACACGGCCGAACGCGTGGATCATGCCGTCATCGCTCGCGGTGCCGAACCCGCCACGCTCCACGTAGTCGACGAACGATTGCCTATCGGCCTGCGTTTGAAAGCCGATCACGTCGTAGCTGCACATCGCCTTGACGAGTTCCTCATGCGGCGGCACCGTGCGCAGCATCTCGGGAACAGGAAAAGGGATATGCAGGAAGAACCCGACGGGATTGGTCACCCCGATATCGCGCAATGCGCGCGCGAACGGCAAGAGGTGGTAGTCGTGAACCCAAATGATGTCGTCGGGGCGAAGCATCGCTTTCAACTGCTTCGCCAGCGTCGCGTTTACACGCAAATAGCCGGCGTATTCCTGACGATCGTAGCGCGATAAGTCGGTTCGATAGTGAAACGTCGGCCATAAGGTCGCGTTCGAAAATCCTCTGTAGTACTGGTCGTAATCGCGCCTCGTAAGGCCCACGGTCGCATAGGTGACCTTGCCCTGCACGTCGATCGAGGGGGACTCCGCTTCGCCCACGATTTCCCCACTCCATCCGAACCAGACACCTCCGGTTTCCTTCAGGGCGTCCAGCACGCCGATCGCGAGCCCCCCTGCCGCGGGGCGGCCCTCCTGCGTCGGCGCAACGCGGTTTGACACCACGATAAGTCTGCTCATTGGCGGCTCCACCTCTTCGGTTGGCATTTTTTCTGCGCGGCGAATCTTCTCGCCGTCGCCCGATATCGGGTACGCAAGGTGCGTGCCGCGATAAACGTCGGAGCAATGCACGGACGTTGATGCCTCCCCCTCGGAAAGGGCGCCTGAACGAAGCGAGCGCGCGCAGCAAAGGCTACGCGCGCGGGGAGATCGCGATCATTTGCCCGCGTTCGAAATAGGGCCTGGGCAGCGGGCGCCGAGTCCCGGCAGCCTCATTGGAGGGCGTCCCCGAGAGACGCGCTACGCGTCTTGCTCGGAACCCAGATCGCGCTGATAGTCGAGCCCTTCGGCGCGTGCGCCGCCCTGGTTCTGTTCGCCGTCAGCCGGCGAACCGGGCGCGGCGCGGTTCTGGGCGGCGGGGTCCTGCGACGACATCGAGCGAGCGGGAAAACCGCCGCCGTTCTTTGCTTCGCGCTTGAGCGCATGGCGCGCCGAGCGCCGCAACGCGGGGTGTCTCATGGAACGGTCTCCAAGAGCGGGCGAATGGCAGGAAAAACACTTAAGTTTAGGCCGCGTGGCGACGGTTCGCGCGGTAACAATTGCGTCAGATTTGTAACCGATACACTCGCCGCGGCGCTGTCACAGCGTTCATACCATCAGTGCATTTGCGGAATATCAGGGGGAATCGACGGTGGATCGCTGATCGGGGGATGGCCCGGCTCGGGCGGGTCTCGTTCTGGGACCGGCCCCGGAGTCGGCGGCTCTTTCGGAGGAGGAACGGGAGGGTCGGGCTCCGGCGTGTGAAACCGAACCCACTCGCTGCAGGACATGGACATAGACGATAGGCCTCGTTGAGCACTAGCGAGAAGTAGCTGTCAGCAAGTCTCCTGCCCGCGGCTCACCCCACCGGCGGTGCATTCGGCGCGGGCCGAGCTGAGCGGCCCGCGACCGGGACTAGCACCGGCACAATCAAAGGAACCGGCCGCCGCAACGGTGGTGGGCTCGATGGCCGGTCCGCTTCGACTATCGGTCCGCTTCAACTGCCGCCGTCCTCGAAGCAGGCTCGGTCATTTGCCTGCGGTGGCCGCCCCCGCTTCGCCGGCCGTGTCGCTCTCGCTCGCCGATTTCGCGTCCTCGCCATATTCGACGAGCCGGTTATACAGCGTCTTCAAACTGATCCCGAGAATCTCCGCGGCCCGCGTCTTCACACCGCCGCACTGCTCCAACGTTGCGAGAATCAACTGACGGTCGGCCATGGCGAGCGACGTGCCGAACGGAATCGTCACGGCCGTGCCCGTCGAAGGCTTGGACAGGGAAATCTGCAACGGCACGGCTGCGGTGCTGTCCGCGTCGGGGCTCGCCATGATGAAGGCACGCTGCACGTAATTCTTCAATTCGCGCACGTTACCGGGCCACGGGTACGAGAGCATCATGTCCTTCACCGCCGGCGGGAATTGCTTGTGCGTGCCGTGGCGCTCGTTGTGCTCCTCCAAAAACGCTTGCGCGAGCAGCCACACGTCGTTACCCCGCTCGCGCAGCGGCGGCAGGCTGATCGGGAAGACGTTGAGCCGGTGATAAAGGTCCAAACGCAGCTTGCCTTCGAGCACCGCCTCCTCGGGGTCGCGGTTCGTCGCCGCGATCACGCGCACGTCGGTTTCGATCTCCTTGGTCGTGCCCACACGCATGAACATGCCCGTTTCGAGCACGCGCAGGAATTTGACTTGAAGTTCGGCCGGCATCTCGGTGATCTCATCGAGGAAGATCGTCCCGCCGCTGGCTCGCTCGAAGTAGCCCTTGTGCTGCCGGTCCGCCCCCGTGAACGAGCCGCGCTCGTGACCGAACATCTCCGATTCGATCAGGTTCGGCGATATCGCGCCGCAGTTCACCGCAAGAAACGCATGCTTGCGGCGCAAGCTCAGCTCGTGGATGGTCTGCGCCGCGACTTCCTTGCCCGTGCCCGATTCGCCGACGAGGAGCACCGACGCGGCGGTGGGCGCCACGCGACCGATCTGGTCGTAGACCGACTGCATCGCGGGTGAATTGCCGAGCATCAAGCCGAAGCGCCCCATGCGGCGCAACTCGCCGCGCAGCGTGCCGATTTGCGCTTTCAGGTCGCCCGCACGCGGCAGCCGGTCGAGCACCGCCCTGACACGCTGCATGTTGATCGGCTTGACCAGATAGTCCGTCGCCCCCATCTTGAGCGCCGTGACGGCGGATTCGACCGTCGCATGACCGGTAATGACGATGATTTCGACGCCCGAGCGCGGATCCAGATCTTCGAACAAATCGACGCCGCTGCCGTCCGGCAACTGCAGATCGGTGAAGACGACATCCGGCGTCTGGCGCACGAGCTGAATGCGCGCCTCGCGCAAATCGCCGGCGGTCGCCGTCGTCAAGCCGTCGGCGGCGATGATCGATACGAGGGCTTCGCGGGTTTCGGGGTCGTCGTCGACGATCAGCACATGTGGCATCTGAGTTAGCGGGTCGGTGATAAGTAAGGGTTAAAAAAAGGGACGTAAGCCAGGGGCGGCGCAAACGCCCCCGGCCGCTTCGATCGTCGCATCATTTTGCCTAGAGCCGACGATGGAAGCGAGCAATTCGGCACAACTCGGGGTGAAACGAGCGCCGCCGGACGGGCGGCGCGCTCGGGCTGCGTGGCGCGCGAAGCGGCCTCAGCTATGCCCGTGAGGAAAAATCCACGCGTCGCGGGTACCGCCGACCTGGCCGAAAGCGCCATGGCCTGCCCCGTTGGAGACGACCTTGGGTCCGCTTCCCTCAGGCGAGGCGGGCGACGCGCTTGCGGCCGAAGCCGACTGCGACACGACCGCGCCGCCTTCGCCTTCCCACCGGCTCAACTCGCCCGCCAGCCGTGCCTGCGATGCGCGATGCTTTTGCGCCCAGCGCCACGCGATCATGCCGCCGACCGCGATCAAGGCGCCGAAAACACCGATTCTGGGACGAGCCATCATATCCCCCTAGCATTTGCTCGGTTCATCGACGAACTCGAGCGGCGCTTGCGCTTCGCTCGACTCCCTGTGGGATCGATCCGCGAACGTGGAGTTCCGCTGATCCTCGAATTGCGTGAGCCGCAGCTTTCATGCCAGCGCGTCTGCTTGCAAGCCGCTACGTCGCGCGCGCGTTGCGTGGTTAAATACTCTTTTGGAACTAGCCACGCGCGTTGGCGCCGAAGGAAACAAGCACCCTCATTTCCGGCGCGTGAGCGCCCTATGGACTGCAACCACATGGCCGAGTTTACCGAGATCGAAACTGCGGCCGCACCGCCCGAGCATGGCGCTGCGGCACGCTTCGCAAAGAATATCGAGCGAGACGCGGCTGGCCTCGAATCGTACGGGCTGCTGTACGGTTCCTCCCCGTCGATGCTCGAGTTGTACGAGCAAATCGAGCGCGTCGCATCGACCGACGCGACCGTGCTCGTCGTCGGCGAATCTGGCACGGGCAAGGAGCTCGTCGCCCGCACGATCCACGATCGCAGCGCGCGCAAGGCCGCGCCCTTCGTCGCCGTCAACTGCGGCGCGATTCCCGACAGCCTGCTCGAGGCCGAGCTGTTCGGCCACGAGCGCGGCAGCTTCACCGGCGCCATCCAGGGTCGCGCGGGCTACTTCGAGCACGCGAACGGCGGCACCTTGTTCCTCGACGAGGTCACCGAGATGATGCCGGTGCGCCAGGTCAAACTGCTGCGTGCGCTCGAAACGGGCACGTTCTATCGCGTCGGCGGCACCGAGCTGCAGCGCAGCGACGTGCGCGTCATCGCCGCCACGAACCGCGATCCGCTCGTGGCGGTGAAGGAAAACGGCTTACGCGAAGACTTGATGTATCGGCTCGCCGTATTTCCGCTGCGCGCGCCGCCGTTGCGCGAACGCGAAGGCGATCGCGAGTTGCTCGCGCAGCACTTCCTGGCGGAACTGAACAAGCAAGAAGGCACGAATAAAGTCTTCAGCAAACGCGCGAAGGAAACATTGCGCACCTACTCGTGGCCCGGCAACGTGCGCGAGCTGAAGAACAGCGTCTACCGCGCCTTCATCCTCGCCGAGAAAACGGTGGAGATCGAACATCCGCGGCTTGCCGCACGCTCGAAGAAGGCGGTGACGCAAGGCGATGCGATGAGCATTTGGGTGGGTACGCCGCTCGCCGAGGCGCAGCGGCAAATCATCCTCGGTACGCTCAAATACTGCGGCGGCGACAAGCGGCGCGCGGCGAAGGCGCTCGGCGTGAGCTTGAAAACGCTCTATAACCGCCTGGGCACTTACGAGGAAGACGACGAGGGCGCCGGTACACCCGAGGCCTGAATGCAAACGCGCCGCACTCGCCCGGAGCAGGGCTGTGCGGCGCGTCTTTCTTTCAGATAGCCAGATAGCCAGAGCGCCCGCGGGCTTGGCCGCCGGTTACGACTCGACGTCTTCCAAGCTGAAGATTTCCGTCTGGTCGTTGTACGAAAAGATTTCCCCGTAACGGCCCCAGTTGATGACGGCGTCGAGCGTCTCCTCCGCCGCGCTGTCGGACAGAAAATCCTCGAGTTCTTGCTCGAAGCGCACACGCGGCGCGCGATGGCCAGGTCGCTCGTTGAGCACTTTTTTGATACGCGCGGCCAACGGCACGTGACGCAGCAAATGCTCGGCGAACATCATCTTGCGCTCTTGGGTGCCGAATTCGGCGAATACACGAGCCGGCGGCGTCAGGAAAATATCGCCCTCGCGCACGTCGGCAAAGCCCAGGTGCTGCAGCACTTCCGCGATCGGGAACAGATCGTCCACCTCGAGGTGCAGCGAACGTGCGATCTCGGGCATATCGGCTCGGCCATGGTAAGGCGGGGCCGCGAGCGTCTCGATCAAGCCGGCCATCAAGTTCGTCGACACGCTCGGCAGCCAACTGCCCAACTCGAGCCCCTTCTTGGTCGCCTCGTCGGTGCGGCGCGCGGTCATCTTCGCGTAGATCTCGTCGACCAGCCGGCGGAAAGCGGGATCGAGCCGGTTGCGCGGGTGCGCGAACGGCACTTTGATTTCGGCAAGCACGCGCCCGGGGTTCGACGAGAGCACGAGAATGCGATCGCACATGAACACGGCTTCTTCGATGTTGTGCGTGACGATCAGCACCGACTTGATCGGCATGCGCCGCTGCGTCCACAGATCCAACAAGTCGGTGCGTAGCGTCTCCGCCGTCAGGACGTCGAGCGCGGAGAACGGTTCGTCCATCAGCAGCAGCGTCGGGTCGACGACGAGCGCGCGCGCGAAGCCCACGCGTTGGCGCATGCCGCCCGACAACTCGCGCGGATAGGCGTTCTCGAAACCGTCGAGGCCGATCAGGTCGATCGCCGCCAGTGCCCGTTCCCGGCGCTCGCGCGCGCCCACGCCTTGGGCTTCGAGGCCCGCCTCGACGTTTTGCAGCACAGTGAGCCACGGGAACAGCGCGAATGTCTGAAACACCATCGCCACCCCTTCGGCCGGACCGGAAAGCGGCTCGCCCAAGTAGCGCACGTCGCCCGCGGTGGGCTCGATGAGGCCCGCGATGATACGTAAAAGGGTGGATTTGCCCGAACCCGAACGCCCGAGGAGTCCGACGATTTCGCCCTCGCGCAACGTCAGATTGACGTCGTCCAGCACGAGCAACTCGCCTTGCGCCTTCGAAAAACCGCGGCGCACGCCCTTGACGTCGAGCACTTCGGCGCCCGGGCGCAGCGCGGCCGTCGCGGCGCTGGTCAACGAACCGGCGCTTAGGTCAGCTTTGGGATTTTGCATTGCGCTTCACTCTTGAATTGAGCACTGAGTAGGCGCGCCGTTCGCGCGCGCCCGAAAGCTAGCTCTCGATCAATCGAGCCGCAGCTTCGCTTCCGCATAGGCATAGAGCGGACGCCAGAGCAGGCGGTTAAATAGCGTCACGAACAGCGACATGACGGCGATGCCGAGAATGATCTTCGGGAAATCGCCCGCGGCCGTGTATTCGGCGATGTAGGCCCCGAGCCCGTGCGCCGCCACTTTGGTGTCGCCCCACTGCACGAATTCGGCCACGATGCTCGCGTTCCATGCGCCGCCCGAGGCCGTGATCGCGCCCGTCACATAGTAGGGAAAGATACCCGGCAGCATCGCCTGGCGCCACCACTGCCAGCCACGGATGCGGAAATTCGTCGCGGCCTCGCGGTAGTCGTTCGGATAGGCCATCGTCCCAGCGATGACGTTGAAGAGGATATACCACTGCGTGCCGAGCACGATGAGCGGAGATAGCCACACGTCCGGGTTCAGATGAAACCGCACGATGACGATCACGAACACGGGGAACAGCAAATTCGCGGGAAACGCGGCCAGAAATTGCGCAATGGGCTGAGCCTTCTCGGCGATACGCGGCCGCAGGCCGATCTTCACGCCCACCGGCACCCAGATCAGCGACGAAATCGCGATCAGCACGACGACGCGCGCGAGCGTGATGAAGCCGAGCATCAGCACGTGGCCGACTTCCGCACCCGTCACGCCGGTGCGCACGTACGCCACGACGCGCCAGGCGACATACACCGTGGCGACCAAGACCAGCACGCCCCACAGCGCATCGCCCACACGCGAGCGCTTCTCGCTGCGCGCAAGGCGTACGAACGGCACGGCATCGACCCGCGGCAGGCGCAGCGGCATCCGCGCGAGCTTGGCGAACATCCAGCCGGCGGGCACGAGCAGCAGATGAATGAGCCGCGTGCGGCGCACGAGATCGAGCAGCCACGATTCGGGCGCATCGCCCGAACTCGTCGTCTCCATGCGGAACTTGTCGGCCCAAGCGACGAGCGGGCGGAACATGAGTTGATCGTAGGCGAGGATCACGACCGACATCGTGACGATCACCCAGCCGATCGCCGCCAGGTTTTTCGCGGCAATGGCCTGCGCCAGATACGCGCCGATGCCGGGCAGCGTGATCGTGTTGTTGCCGACGGTGATCGCCTCGGATGCCACGACGAAGAACCAGCCGCCCGACATCGACATCATCATGTTCCAGATGAGGCCCGGCATCGAGAACGGCACCTCGAGTTTCCAGAACCGCTGCCACGCCGTCAGGTGAAACCCGCGCGAGACTTCGTCCAGATCGCGCGGCACCGTGCGCAGCGACTGATAGAAGCTAAACGTCATGTTCCACGCTTGGCTCGTGAAGATGGCGAAGATCGCAGCCAGCTCCGCGCCGAGCACGCGGGCAGGAAAGAGCGCGAGGAAGAACGTGACCGTGAACGAGATATAGCCCAGCACGGGCACCGACTGCAGGATGTCGAGGATCGGCACGAGCACCATGCCCGCCCGCCGGCTCTTCGCCGCGAGCGTGCCGTAGGCGAGCGTGAACGCGAACGACGCGACGATGGCCGCGAGCATTCGCAGCGTCGTGCGCAGCGCGTACTCGGGCAGCATGGCGGGGTTCAGCGAAATGACCTGGGTTTTGAGCGTCGAAATCGGCGCCATCGTCTGGTGAAAGCCGATCGCGGCCATCGCGATCGCGCAGATGATGAGCGGAAAGGCAACGAAATCCCAGCGATTCGGGGCGATGCGCCACGCCGACGCATTCGCGGTGCGGTTCAGATTGAAGCCGAAATCCATCAGGCCCCCTTCGCGCCGCGCGGCGAACGATGACCGAGCGCCGGGCGCGCCGGGGCCGCAAGCAGGCCTGAGCCGACGAGCATGCGCAAGCCCGCGCGCGAGGCGGCGGAACGATCCGTGACACGAAATACGAGCATGACGAGCGTAGGGTTGCGGTGACGCGTTTGAGCGCGAATCGTCGACTTATCGAGCCGTCGATCCGACTGCCGGCCTTCGTCGCCTTTCTTTTTGACGGCACGACACTACTACAACCTGTGTTTCAGGCACAACCGCGCCGGTCATAAAACGTCCGGCCGGGCCCGCGACGGGCGCCTTGCGACAAACGGCGAAAAACCGCATGCAACCGCCGCCTTTTGCGCCCCGGCGCAGCGAGGATACGCGCATCGACGCGAAAATGGCGGGCGCCGCGCCGGCAAACGTGAAATTATGCCGCGAAGCAGCCGCGACGGGAACCCGCGGCGCCGAGCCCGCCGACACCGCCCTCGCCGAACAAACGGCGAACGAGCGGTACTTCGGCGAGAGCGGGTATCATCGGTTTCTCATGGCGAATACCCAACCGATCTACCGGGAGATGTCCAATGAAAGGAAATCTGGTCATCGTTTGTCGCGACCAGGATGCGACCGCCTTCGACGAGCTCATGGCCGAATACGGCGCGTTTCAAACGAGGCTGTCGTCCACCGCGTGGTATCTGAAGCTCGACAGCCAGCCCGAGGACGTCCAGGAAGAGATTCTCGCCCGGCTCGGCAAGTACACCACCCACTACATCTTCGAGGCGAACAGCGTCACCTACAACACGGTCGATAGCGACGCCGCCGCCGCGCTCGACGCGTTGTTCGCCGAATGACGCCGCGCTGACGGCTCGATCGAGACGGATCGGCCGGGATCGCAGCACTGCGATCGCCCTTACCAGGCGCCTTCCGATCGCGTCTCGGCGCGCGTCGCCGCTTCGAAGGGAAACGTCATCGCCACACGCAGGCCGCATTCGGCGGCGTTGCCGATTTCGCACGCGCCCCCCAGCCGGCGCACGAGACGCTCGACGATGGCGAGACCCAGTCCGCTGTGGCCGTTGCCCCCGCGCGCGGGGTCAAGACGTACGAACGGTCTGCTCGCATTGACGAGATCGTGCGGCGAGATGCCGCGCCCGTGGTCGCTGACCGAGAGCGCCCAGCCCGCCGGCGTGCGGGCTGTTGCCACGACCACGGGCGGCGCGCCGTACGCATGCGCGTTATCGAGCAGATTCGACAGGATGCGCTCGAGCGTCGCCGTGGGCAGGCGAAAGCCCGGCCCGGCCGTCAGCTCCGTGCGCACCGCCGGGCCGCCAGGCGCGACCGCGCGATAGCTGCGCGCGATGCGCTCGCATTGCTCGTCGACTTGGACGAGCTCGCTGCGGTCCGTGCCGTCATGCGCGAACACGAGGAACTGGTCGACGATATGCGCGAGCGAATCGACATCGCGCACGACCCCATCGCGCAGCTTGGCTTCCTCCATCATCTCGGCGCGCAGCCGCAGACGCGCGAGCGGTGTTTTCAAATCGTGCGCTACGCCGGCGAGCATGACGGCACGATCCTGGTCGGTGCGCGACACCTCCCGCACCATTTGATTGAAACCGCGCGTCAGTTCGCGCAACTCGCGCGGCCCGCGCTCGGCGAGCGGCGGAACGTTTTGCCCGCGCCCGAACCGCACGACAGCGCCCGCCAACGCGGCCAGCGGCTGCTGCAGCCGCCAAGCGACGAATAGCGCGCACATGACCGCGACCGAAAAAATGGTGCCGAGCCAGACGAGCATCTGATCGCGCGGCCGCGGCGGATGCAGCGCGAGCATCGGCACGACGATCCAATCGCGGTCGGCTGCCTCGTGCACCCACAGGATCGGCGGCCGCCCCGGGGCGCCGACGCGCACGAGCGAGCCGGGCGGCAAACGGTCGCGCAAATCTTCCACGAAGCGTTTGAGCGGCGGGGGGAGATCCTGAGCGGCGGGGGGCACTTCGGGGCTGACGGGATCGACGAGCCGCACGCGCGAAGGCAGCGGCACCGACGGCGTGCGGGCGACGTGTTGGCGCACCGCGTCGATCAGGAACGCCGCTTCCTCGACGGCGTAGCGCGCCTGCGATTGACTGCGCTCGACGCGCATGAGCACGAACCAAGCGAAATGCGAAAACAGCAGGACGGCGACGACGAGTAACGCGAGCCTGCCGAATAGCGAATCAATTGGGCGCCGCATCGGGATCGCCGTTGGGAACGAACACGTACCCGCGGCCACGCACCGTTTGGACGAAGCGCGGGCTCGACGGGTCCGATTCGAGAATGCGCCGCAGACGCCAAACCTGCACGTCGATGCCGCGGTCGGTGCCGTCGTACTCGGGCCCATGCAGCAGCTCGAGCAGCCGCTCGCGCGTAAGCGTGCGCATCGGGTGATTGACGAAGATCTTCAAGAGCGCGAACTCGCTGCCCGACAGCGTAAGCGGCCGCCCTTCGTGGTTGAGCGTGCGCGATTGAAAATCGAGCTGGAACCGCCCGAACGCAAAGGGCTCGCGCTGTTCGGGCGCCGCCGACGGAATCGTGCGCCGCCGGCGCAGCACCGCCTGCACGCGCGCCAGCAATTCGCGCGGATTGAAGGGCTTGCCGAGGTAATCGTCGGCGCCGAGCTCCAAGCCGACGATGCGGTCGACGTCGTCGGCGCGCGCCGTCAGCATGATGACGGGGATGTCGTCGCCCGTCGCCCGCAGCTTGCGCAACGCGGTGAGTCCGTCCACACCCGGCATCATGAGATCGAGGACGATCAGATCGGGCCGCTCGCGTTCGAGCCGGCGTTCGAGCGTAGCGGCGTCGTGCAGCACCGAGACCTCGATGCCCTGGCGGACAAGATAGTCGCGCAGCAGATCGCGCAGTTCGGCGTCGTCGTCGACGACAAGGATTTGGGTAGCCATGGAGCGAAGTTTAACGCCAGCGGCGCGCGAAGCGAGCCGTCCGCCCGCCGGAAGGGTTACTGGACGTTACCGCGAAAGCCATCCGTAATGCACCGTAACGGCGCGCTCGTCGCAGGTAACACCCGCGATCGAAGCCCGGTCTAATTTGGCGGAACGGACGGCGAACGCCAACGCAGTGCGCCGCCGATGTCGATCACCGGAGCTTATCGAATGAACGCTTTATCTCGCACTACTCGCCACCCCTTACGCTGGTTCACGGCGGCTGCCGCGGCATTGACCCTCTCGCTCGGCGCTTACGCGGCCGGCGGGCAAATGGGCGCGAGCCCCGACGGCGGCCCGGGCATGGGGTGGCATCACCGCGGCGGCTTCATGATGGAGAAGCAGCTCGCGGACTTGCACGCCCGTCTGAAGCTCACGCCGGAGCAGGAAAAGCTGTGGCAAAGCGCCGTCGACACCATGAAGCGCGATGGCGCCGCCGGGCACGCCGAGCACGAGAAGCTGCACGCGCAACTAAAGACGATGATGCAGCAACCGATCCTCGACATGAACGCGTTGCACGCAGCGCACATGCAGGCGCGGCAAGACGGCGAGCGCCTACACGAGGAGACGGCGAGCGCGTGGCTCGCCGTCTACAACGCACTCGACGACCAGCAGAAGACTTTGGTCAGCGACACGTTCAAGCAGCATTTCTCGAAAATGGAGTCGATGCGCGCCCACATGCGCGAGCGCTGGCAACAACGGCACGGCGCGGCATCGGAGGCTGCGCCGGCGAATCAATGACGCTTCGAGCGTGATCTTGCCGGTCGCACCGCGCCGTTTGTGCATGCGATGCGACCGCAAGCCGACAACCGAGAAACGCCGCGCCTTCGGGCCGCGGCGTTCGTCGTTTACGCATTCGAGCATCGGCGCGGGAGCGCAAAGCGCCCAAACACAGCTTTGCCGCGCGAGTGCTTGCCCGCGTGCCCTCCCCCGGGTTCGCCGCAGTAGCACCGACCGCGCGTTCGGGTAAAATACCGCGCTTTTCGCCCTGCACGGCCTCGCGCGCGCGGGCAAACGAAAAAAACGGCGCCGCGAAGCACGGCGAGAGCGGCGTAGCCCGTCCTCGCAGGTTCGCAGCCGGATGCCGGCGCGAGCGCCGGCCCAACGGCACGCTATTTTTGTCCGCCTAGAATTTTGCGGCGCGCCGCCATTTCGGCGCACCGCCAAGGACCGCACTTCCTACCATGCTTCTACAAGGCTACGGCCCGCTGATCCTCGCCGGCACTTGGCAGACCGTCAAGCTCTCGGTGCTGTCGCTTGCGCTCGCCTTCGTGCTGGGCCTCATCGGCGCGGCGGCCAAGCTCTCGAGAAACCGGCTGGCCAACGGCGTCGGCACGGTCTATACGACGCTCGTGCGCGGCGTGCCCGATCTCGTGCTGATGCTGCTGCTCTTCTACAGCATTCAAATCTGGCTGAACAACCTGACCGACCTCGTCGGCTGGGACCAGATCGATATCGACCCGTTCGTCGCCGGCATCATCGTGCTGGGCTTCATTTACGGGGCTTACTTCACCGAGACGTTTCGCG
>Ga0224712_10000032_pt1 | contig 20950 bp, 36 predicted proteins | sample DielMetaTC5pm2_FD_171474 | JGI IMG/M metagenome (GOLD analysis project Ga0224712, IMG submission 171474) | Corn rhizosphere microbial communities from Kellogg Biological Station, Michigan, USA - Diel MetaT C5pm-2 (Metagenome Metatranscriptome)... | ecosystem: Host-associated > Plants > Roots >...
CAACGCGCAGGACGACCGCATCCAGAACCTGGAGAACAGCGTCGCGACGTCGGGTGGTACGGTCGGAGCTGCTACACTGACTGCGAACCTCGCTCGTGGGACGGTGGTCCAAGCGACGAGTGCGAGTGGTCGCATCACATTCGTCAACCCGCTAGGTACTGCGGCGGCCAACGTCGTGTTCGGCATGGGCAATGCCAACCAGTCGTACGCAGCACAGAAGATCAGCGTCAGCTCGAGTGTCGTCACGCTTCAGATTGTGAACACGACGAACGGTGCAGCTGCAGTATCCGGGCAGACGGTCTCCGTCGACTACATCTTGGCCAGCTTCTAGGAGACGAGCGTGATTGACGGGAACACACTTGCCTCGATCATCACCGCGGCTGGGGGTGCAATCGCAACGGTGATCTTGGCGCTGGGGAAGTACCGCGAGAGCAGCGGGGACAGCGAACTACGCAAGGCTGAGAAGCTCGAAGCGAAAGCGAAGAGGATCCGCCGGACGTACATGCGGGAACATGGGGAAGAGGACGACGGCGGAGTGGAAGAGAACGTCACCAACCTGTGGCGACTCCGTCCGATAGGGATGTGACCAATGAAGCACAGCGATCCGATGTCCGTGCGGGACACCATTGTAGCGATTGCCGTCATCGCGATGCTGTTCGCCTTCGCGGTCTTCTTCGTCGGGTGGAAGCACACAAACGACGTCGTCAACAAGGACCACCAACGCTGGTGCACGTTGTTGACGCAGATCCAGCGCCCGAAGAGTGCGCCCCCTACGACCAAGGCTGCAGCACACTTCAACAACGGTGTGCTGAAGCTGGAGAAAGAGTTCCATTGCAATGGCTAAGCGCCCCCTGATTGTCCCCAAGCCAATCTACCTCTCCGCGAAGCCGGTTCTGGTCGCTGCCGTACTGGTCTTCATGGGGTTGTGGGTATACCGTGCCTTCTGGTACGATCCCTACCAGAAGCACCTCCTGCAGCTCACGACAACCAGCGGCCAGCAGAACGCAGCGAAGCTGGAGGCCAACGGACTGTCGTCGGTAGGGCCCAACCCGAGTGAGGTCGCGAAGGGGAAGGCAACACCACCTCCTGTGCGCGTATCCCCAACAACACCAGCAACGGTGTACGTCACAGGAGCACGTGGTCGACAGGGTCCAGGTCCGACGAGTGCACAGATCGGTGAAGCGGTCAGTGCGTACTTCGCTCAGCACCCTCCGCAGGCCAACGTGACGGTCTCGCAACTCACTCCGATCGTCAAGACGTATGTCACGTCGTACCTACGTGGGCATCCGATCCCAACACCATCACCAGGCAAGGAGGGGAAGCAGGGACCTTCCGGATCACCGGGTGCACCTGGCTCACCTGGCCCTGGTCCAACGCAGGAGCAGATCAACGCAGCAGTGCAGGCGTACCTACCAGGGATCGTATCCGCGTACCTGACTGCCAACCCACCGCCGTCTGGTCCACCGGGTACGAACGGCACGAACGGAACTAACGGGACGGACGGGACCGATGGCACGAATGGTAAGCCACCGTTCGGCTGGAGCTACACAGATCCAGGCACTGGCACCGAGATGCAGTGTCTACGTGACAACACCAACGACAACCAGCCACACTACACATGTGCTCCAGCTTCGTCGACAACGACGATACCGCCTGGATCCGCGACGCCCTAGGAGGTGAGATGTTCTATTTCCCCGATGTGTCGAAGTGGCAAGGGGACGGCGTCGACTGGAAGACGCTGACGAGTCAACGCGACGTAGCATGCATCCGCGCGATGTATGGCACAGGAGTGGATGTTGACTTCGTCCGCAATCGGACAGCGGCCCACGCCAACGGAATCGGTGTGCTCGGCATGTACCACTATGTGGTCAAGGGTACGGACGTTGCCACACAGGCGCGTGCGTACCTGAACGCCATCGGTACGCTGGCACCCAACGAGTTCGACATCCTCGATCTGGAGGATGACATGGACTTGGCGAGTGCAGCTACGACGTGGTTCGGAATCGTGGAAGCTGCGCACAAACGCCAGGCCACCTGCTACAGTGGTGATCAGCACCTGCGGACCGATGTCGCTCCGTACACCACGCAGAACGCCGCTCTCGTTGCCGCAGTCGGCACTCGTCCACGCTGGGTTGCACGGTACTCGGTATCGAAGCCGTTCTCGACCTACGACGCGTGGCAGTACTCCGAGACGGACACTGGCGAGGGTATCCCTGGTCAGCACGACGACTCTCGGTACGAAGGAACCCTCGATCAGTTCAAGGCGAGGTTCCTTGGCACTACACCTGTGCAAACCGCAACACCGGATCCTGAAGAGGAGGACCCAATGCTTTATCTGTTCATCCGTGCGTCGGCCAGCGACTTGTACCTGCTGTCCTGCCCCGGCGGACTGTTCATCGTACGCCACTCGACGTCAGTCTCGCCGCTACTCGCTGGCGGTGCGAAGAAGATCCCGCTCGACGACGACACCTACAACGCCATGAAAGCGCAGGCGAAGTGAGCCTCAAGACCACGTTCCAGGCGATCGAGAAGAAGGTCTACGCCGCTACCGGAGCTACCACGGCTGTCGGCGTTGTGATCGCAGTCCTCAACGACGTTGAGGCCAACCACCAGCTCCTGGGTTCCCTGCCGGAAGCTGCGCAGACCGCTATCCTGGCGGTCATCCCTGGTGTGCTGACTTTCGCTGCTGCGTGGAAGGTCGCTCACACACCCCGTCCGACCATCGACGAAGTGTCACCGCAGAAGGAGGTTCCCACGCCATGAAGGAGTTCGGCCACGGAACATCGAAGTGGGTGTTCGACAAGTACGACGAGGACCAAACTGCGTGGCTGAAGCTCAAGCTGGGACGCGATCCCATTGGGCGTGACTTCCGCAACGCGCTGATCCGACCGGCTGAGGTTAGCGGGTTCGAAGGCAACCTGGTGCTCAATGCTGGGTGGACGCGTCTGCTCAACCTGCTGGCTGGTGCGGGTGGTCAGGCGTACGATGCTACGCACACACGGATCGGTGTCTCCGACACTGCTACGCCTGCAGCCGCGTATACGGACACCGACCTCAACGGGACCACCAACAAGCAGTTCGTGCTGGTGTCCTCTGCGGGCACTGTGGGTACGCGGACGCTGGCGTACACTGCGTCGTTCACGGGTTCCCTCGCCAACTGGGCGTGGAACGACTTCGGGATTGACAACGGTACCGCCAACGGCACGACAGTCACTGCGCCACTGCTGAACCACGCCATTTCCGCGCAGGGGACGAAGGCCTCCGGACAGACGTGGACAGTGACCACGACGCTGACCTTCACCTAGGAGCTTCACCGTGACCTGGTCCCTGGTACAGAGTCCTGCAGGTGTGTCGCAGTCCAGCAGCGCCACATCTACCGTGGTCTCGTTTGGATCCAACAACACGCAAGGCAACGGACTCATCGCGTATGTGACCTTCGACATCTCCGCACCCGGAGCGGTTGCCCAGCTCTCCGACACAAAGGGCAACACGTGGCAAATGGCACCCAGTGCCATCGGGACTGACACACCCGGGACGCAGACGACGCAGATCTGGATCGCGGAGAACTGTAAGGCGGACACTGGTACGCCAAACCAGGTCACGGTGAAGTACGGCTCCAACGGAACGACCGCAACAGTTGGTCGTGGGTTGATCGTTGAGGAGTGGCACAACTCGAACGGACCCGTTGCCAACACCGCGGATGGTGGTAGCGGTGGGATCGGTACTGCTACCACATCCGCCAACAGCATCTCTGCAGGATCAGTGACAACCACCGCCGATGGTGACCTGGTTGTCGTCGGCATCGAGCGCTACGTCACACGCACGATCACCGCAGGGACAGGCTACACGCTCGGGCAGCAGACGACCTCGGACGAGTTTACTGCGGAGCACCAGGTACAGACAACCCACGGCTCGATCTCCGGCACTGCTACCTCAAGCGGGACAACGGGCTATGTGGCCGCCATGGCTGCGTTCAAGGCTCCGACGGGTTCCACACCCGTGACGCTACCCGACGGTGGTGCAGGGGTCGATAGCTCCCTGGCCAGCGCTACGGTGCCGCTAGCGGACGCAGGATCGGCCACAGAGGCGACCGGTGTGACAGCGGTCGGATCTGCTGGGGACACTGGCCACGCATCGGAGAGTTCCCAGGCGTCAGTCGTGGCGCCGCTGGCTGACGGTGGGCGTGCCACGGAGTCGATCTCCATCGTCGAGACTGCCACCCCGGAGGTAGACGATACCGGTTCCGCACAGGAGGGTATGGGCGTTGTCGTCCAGGTCTCGCTGGAGGACTTCGCCAACGCCGACGACGTACTCGCAGTACAGGGAGCTGCCGCTCCACAGTTCGCGGACGGTGGTTCGTGTGCGGACACCATCGCGATCGTCGTGGAACTGTCGACCAACGACACTGCCACCTGTGCAGAGGCCATTGGTGATACCGACGTGTTCCCGCTACCGGATGTCGGACAAGCGGTCGACACGCTCATGGCGGAGATCGAACTTGCGCTCAACGACACAGCGGTCGGAGCAGATAGCGTCTCGGTTTCCGGTCCACCTGGGACACCTGTCCACTTCAACGACGCTGGATTCGCGGTCGACTCACTGACGGTGGTGAAGGTCACACCGTCGCAGGGCGGAACGGGCGTGCGTCTACTCGAGAGGGACATCGCAACCGGTGACGCTCGAGATGTGCTCTACGGTACAACCCGCGATATAACGATGGGTGAAATTCGCGCTACCTAAATATGTTGCCCGTGAGCACATCTTCGCGTATACGTCGATATAACCGTGGATTCAAGCACCATAAACGGTTGTACGATCCGGGTTTACCAAGACTGTTCCACTCGGCAGTACGACGGCGAGGACATCGAAGTTTTCCCGCCGTACTGGTCCGATTGACCACCTGACGGCACTGACTGGAGGCGTTGCAGATGCAGAGCGAACCTCGACGCGTTGCAGGGTACCGTCTGGGGTGATGACGATGAAGTCACAGCTCGTGTTGCCGAAGCAACCAAAGTAGACTTCGCACCCCTCTTCCGTGAAGTAGGTCGCCGCAATCAACTCGGATGCGGTGCCCTTGAGCAAGCGCTTGTCCATTTCGTCCTTTCGTGCTAATCCGGACAATCACACGGCCGATCGAAGTGAGCATGCACTACGTGGATCACACCGAGCTTCGGTGCACCGTATCCCAGAATGAGGTACTGGTTGACGATCATCTGCGGTACATGCGTGGAGACCGTCATCACGCTAGTAGGGATGCCGAGAGACAACGACACACGCCAACGATTGTCAGGACCGATGACGATCATGGGCTCTGTGAGGAAGTCTCTCGGCATCGCGATCAGTCCTTCCGCAACAGCGGAGACGGCTTCGGACCCGGCACAACTTGCATGGGCTTGGTGTCCAACTCGTACTGAGCGATCAGCACTGCCAGGATGCCCGCCTGCGCATGCGCCTGCGCAGCCAGGATGGCGTTCTGCTGCTCGATAGCGCCCTGCGGGTTGAGCTGAATCTGCTCCCGTGTGAAGCTCGCTGCGAACATGAGGTTCTGCAACGCGTCGCTCAGACGGTTGCCAGCGAGCTCCTTGACGTTCTGCTGCTTCTGCTGTGCGTTGTTCATGCGGCTACTTTCCACTCCTCGACTTCTCCGAGAGACGGTCCGATCTCCGCCTCGACGAACAGCTTGATGTGTGTCTCGAACGGCGGTGTGGTCATCTCCCGCGTGATGACCTCGACAGCCTCCTCAATGCGGTCCTCCTTGATCTCGAAGACCAACGAGTCGTGGACGGTGAACAACACGTGACCCAGCTCCATGGCGGGCAGGATCTTGGATAGGCGGATCAGTGCACTCAAGCACACGTCACTCGCCAAGCTCTGCATCGGGAAGTTGACGGCCTGGTTCTCGATGCGGTTACGCAACTGCGGTGTGATCAACCGCCAGCGTCGCTTGCGACCCATCGGCGTTTCGAGTACACCCTTGGTCAGTGCATCGCGCTTCCAGCCCTCGTACTGCTCGTGCCACTGTGGGTACTCACCCCACAGCTTGTCGATGTACGCTTGGGCCTTCCGCTCGTCACCGCCGGTGATCTCGTAGAGCTCCCCTTGCGACAGTGACCACGCCTGCCTGCCGTACGCGATCCCGAACGTCACGAACTTGCTGTTGAAGCGCTGTAGCCCTGTGACCTGGTCGTACGGTGTGTCGAAGATCGCTGCTGCGGTGTTGGTGTGGAAGTCCTTCTCCGTGAGCGCACGGCCTAGGTTCTCGTCACCGCTGTAGTGCCATGCGATGAACAGCTCGAGGTTCTTGTAGTCGAAGTCCGCGATCACGTGTCCTGGGCTGGCACGGAACAGCTTGCGGATCAGCTTCGCCTTAGTCGGGTCTGCAACGCCCCACTTGGGGATCGTCTGCATCGGCGGGTTGTGGATCGACAGCCGTCCTGTCACCGTCCCGAACAGCAGGAAGTCTGGGTGGATGCGTCCGTCAGACCACACGTCGTCCGCGATGCCACGCACATAGTTGTTCATGAGGTGGTTGCGCTCGTTGTACTCCGCGAACAGCTTCGACAGCGGATGCGCACTGTGGTAGGCCCAGAAGTCCTTGTCCGTGCTGCGTCCGTTGACCTGCTTCATCTTGAGGATGTCGAGTGCCAGTGCCTGTCGCTGTGGAGCACTGTTGGGGTTGAACGTGTCGTCCTTGACCAGCACGAATCGTCGCTTCATGCAACGGGAGCAGCTCGGATCGCCAAACTGCACCTTCGTCACCTTGTTGCGCATGTACTGCAGCCTGGCGCGCCATTCCTTGCGGTCGTACTTCTCCAGCCAGGTGTGCAACGGCTTCGGAACGCAGTCGGGGCAAGGAGCACCCTTCACCTGTGCACTCGTGTAGTCGCTGGCCTTGAACCCTTGCTCCGCTGCGTAGCTCTGCAGTTCGACCCGGGCTGCGTCGATCAGTGGTTGCCACTCCTCCTCGAGCTTCTCGACGTAGTCCATGTCGATCATCGTGCCGTGGTACTCGATCTCGGAGAACGCTAGCTGCGCTGGGGTCAGCAGGTCTTTGCACAGGGAGGTAGTGCCTTCGGCCTTCACAGCAGCCATCAACACCGGTACCAGCTCACGTGTGTAGTACGCATCCTCGCAACCGTACTCCGCAAGAGCCATCCACTGCGCTTCGCTCATGGGTCCCAGCTTGTAGCTGTACCCACTTCTGGTGAGCTTGTCCTTGTACAGCGGCGCGTTCAGGTAGCGACGTGACAGTGGTTCCAGACCAACCTGTTCACCACGCTCCGTGAGCCCAAGCCCCAGCACCATGGTGTCGATGACCTCGAACTGGTAGTGGAACCCGTTGGCACGCAACACCTGGATGTCGTAGCTGCTGTTGTGCATGATGACGACCCGCTTGGGCCTGCTCAGCAGCTTGTCCAGCGCTCTGTGGAACCACTCCGACTTCCCGAGCACGCGCATGTCGAACGCGACAGCCTTGATGCCGTCGTACATCTGGATCATGACCAGCTCGTCCATCTTCGGACGTGGCTGTGCCCATGGTGCCTTCGACTCCGTGTCGAGCGACAGGTACTGCACCGGATCCATGGCTGCGAGCAACTCGCATGCCCTAGCCACATCTCGTGTGAACTCCCAGTCCACTTCGATGCGCTTCTTCGGCATCGGGATGTCGCCCTTGACGAGCTGGATCGCACGCTGCAGGGTGTCGTAGATGTTGTCGAAGAAGCCCGTTCCGCCATGCAACACGGCTGCTGGGTGATACGTCGGGATGACGAAGGCACCCAGCTCCTCACGCCAGTTGGTGCTGCCTTCGATGTCGCTGAGCTTCTCGCGAGCGCCAGTCAAGGCTGCTGCAGCGGTAGCTCCAAGCGCCACTACGATCTTCGGGTTGCGGGATCGGATCTCGTCGATCAACCGAGGCCGGCATGCAGCGATGGCTGCAGCGCTTGGTGGTGTGTCCTTCCCGTCACCACCTACGGGTGGTCGGCACTGTGTGACGTTGGTGACGTACACCTCATGACGCATGACACCGAACTCGGCAAGGGTGGCGTTCAGCAGCCGGCCACTTGCACCGACGAACGGAACGCCATCCCTTGCCTCCTGCCAACCTGGAGCTTCGCCTACGAGTACGAGGTCGGCCTTTTCCGGCCCATCGCCAGCACAGCCTTCACTGCCCTGGAGAGGGCAACCCGCACAACGCAACGGTGTCTCCTAGTTTCGAGGGGTGAACCAGTTGATCAGAATGCACCCGATGACGACGAATGCGATCGCGACGATCATCCAGTGCGGCATTGCTCCTCCTTGTGAGTGCCCTATGTATTGATTATAGGTGACTCACCCGAGGTTTTCAAGCAGAGACTCCTGGAGTCGCCCAATGGGCTTGTGGTTGCGCAACAGAAATATGTTGCCCGGTTCCCGAACGACCCGTATTTTCCGTTTTAGCGTTGGACTGTTGCTGCAGATACATCGCGAGCGCCATAACCGCGAACACAGCCTTGTCCTTGTAGGAGTCTGCTACCGATTCGTACGAGGGTTCCCTGCCATTCTCCCGTAGAGAGCGCAGACGCACGAGCTTGTTCGCCTCGAAAATGTCTGCGACGATCTCCTCTGGGATGCCGAACAGGTCCCCTACCTGTGCAAACGACGCAAATGGGGCTGCGTCATCGGACTCGTAGTCCTTGCCCTTCGCGTAGTACGTATCGCCGATGATACGCAACGCCTCTGCGAACCAGTCCTGCGCCATGTTCCCTACCTCCAGGGGGCGTCGATCTAGGTGGGAACGTTGACTCAGGTCTGCACGGTCGGTACCGTCACTGGCCCTCCTCTCAGCCGAGTTGTTGGTGGTCATGCGTACAACGGGTTCCTTCCCGCGATACGCACCTCGGTGACAGTGTCCCGACGAACCCATGTGGCGCCCCGATCATTCGTCGCGAACTGCTTGCACACCAAGCACAAGAACCAGCCCTTGCCGAAGTCCTCACTTCGGGTCATGGAATGCTGGCAACCGTCTTGCCTCCACTTCTCGAGCATCAGACGGTATTCCGGAGGCATAGGAATCCGTCCCTTGTAGACACCCTCCCAGCGACAGACGAGATCCCAGCGATCCTTTCGCTGCAAGAACAGCATCTCGTCGTGGTCACAGTACTCCGCGAGCTGGTGTACGCCAAGCGGTGATTTCGCGTTCAGTGGCGTCTGATGACCCGTCCAGCCACGTCGACGCATCTCGAGCACCGACCTGCGATGCACGTCCCACAGCAGGTAGCGTCGTGCGGGATCCGACCAGCGTGCATCCCACTTGCGACCGTCGCGGACGATGAGGTTCCACAGTGCGTGGATCTCGTTGTGCTGCGCGAGCACACGCTGGTCGTCCAGCTCACCAAACGGTACGTGCCAGATCCTCACTTCGATGCCTGCTTCCGTTCTCGCTGCTGACGGTACTTCGCATCCACTCGATGGCACCCGTACATGATGTCCGTCGCACTGTAGTGGATTGGCGAATCCTGCGGGAAGGGACAGTGCCGACAGCCGTTACCGTTGTAGTCGTAGACGTGTTGGTCGATCACAGTAGTGGACCTCCGATCGCAATGCTGTGGATGCGCCAGACGATGAAGGTCGCGGTCAGCACTACGACCATCACCATCGCACCCAACCCGATGTAGTCCATGATGTCGAGTGGCTCGCCGTACGTGACCTCTTCGGTGCAGCGGTGGCAGAGCGAGTCAATGCTCAGCTGTTGAGCCTCCGTCGCACACCCGCGACACTTTCCACTGAAGCGATCTCCGAGTTGAGAATCGTGCAGCGCTCGTCCTCGTACCGCCCGCCCAGCTTGTACGGTGCTGGCACTGGCACGAACTTCTGACGGACGATCGTTATCCCACATGAATCCCACAACTCCACCTTCCCGACGAGATAGTTGCCATCGATGTCCGTAACCTGGACGAGCTGCCCTGCCTGCACCGTCAGCTGGTTCAACACCTGCATCTCCCTGTTTGAGTGCCTACTAGTTAATTATAGGTGACTCACTCCGGAAAATCAAGTGGTGCCTACGATCTCCTTACGAACTTTTGCAGCGAACGTCGTCGCTACGGACCCGACTTGGATCAGCTCTTCGTACAGGTGCGCGGCAGGGTCTCCGTCGAGAAGCGCTTGGGCAACCTCGCCCACTTCGGCAACCAGGATCGCAAGTCGCTGCCAGTCGCTCATCGCGCGGGGATCGTCGATGGATGCTGCTGCGTGGATCACTCTTGCACGTGCCCGCTCACGGATCAGGTCGTCGATGACCCTAGCGTCGATTTCGGGCGAGGTTTCCGCCATTTGCTCCTACTTCGCGTACTCGGTTGGGTCTGTCACTCCTGCCATCTCGAACGCCTTACGCCGCATGCTGCACGGCCCACAGTCACCGCAGTGGATCTCTTCGCCGTGGTAGCACGACCACGTCAGCTCGAACGGCATGTTCAGCTTGTGCCCGAACTCGACGATGTCGTGCTTCATCAGGCCTGCCAGCGGATCGCTGAACGTCACGTGCTTGTACGCCTTAAGTGCGTAGGGAGCCAGCTCCCGCCACTTATTGACGAACTCCTGCTCGTTGTCCGGGAATGCGCCAGACTCCTCCTGGTTGCTCCCCAACGCGATGCAGTCGTAGTCGTTGGCTTCCGCATACGCCAGCGCCAGGGCAAGCATCACCGTGTTGCGTGCGGGAACCCACTCGTTGGCGAACTCTGCACCTGCTTCTCCGCCAGAGATCACACCCTGTGCATCCGTCAACACACTCTGTGCGTGCTGCTCGAAGAAGTTCGTCGGCAACTCGATGACCCGTCCACCGACAGCGGAGGCCATGTTGTAGACCGCTTCGACCTCTTTCGTCTCTGCCCTGCACCCGTAGCGGAAGTGTAGCAGGTTAACCTGGTGACCCACTTGGTGGTGCTGCCACGCAACTACCGACGAGTCCAACCCTCCACTGCAGACGACCAACGTCCGGAAGTACTCCCGCTTTCGCACAGGGTAGAGGGAGTGACTCCGTAACACACCGATGTCCGAAAGGGATCCGTACTGGTAGGGACCCAGCTCGATTGGTCCTGGGTCCTTCATCGGGTTGTACGTGTTGTCGAAGTACGACCGCTGAGACGCGAACGTGTACGCACCTTTGCCGTTGGACAGCATCCACAGCGGCTTGTAGTTCGACGCCCAGTAGATCATCCGCGGCTGGCGTGCACTGTACGCGAGGATGGCGAAGCTACCCTTGAGCTTCCGGATCGTGGTCTCCCAGCCCCACTCAACCAGACACGCAGCGATGATCCAGCTGTCGACCTCCGTCGGACGACCAGCGGGATGACTCCACTCCGCGGAGCCGGTGAACTTCAGCTCCTCCCACAGCTCCTTGTCGTTGGCGATGGTCCCGTTGTGGACGACCGTCCACTCGTCGAGATCGGCACCAGCTCGGAACGGTTGCACGTCATCGAGCGTGCGGGAGTCCTCCCAGACCGGTGTACCGCGGTAGTACCCCAGGAACGGTCCACGGGCAGGAATCGGAGGATACCCAACTCCCTTGACGCTCTTGGTCATCTCGTTGAGGTTGACGATCCCCCAGCTGTCTCGTCCACGTTCGCGTGACCGTCGAGCGACTGCGTCGATCTGCGCGACGTTGTCCATGGCGAAGCCACCAAAGATGCCGCACATCAGAAGCGGTCCTCTCGCAGCCAGTTGTCCATGGCCGAGATGCCGTTGCGGACGAGGTCACGGCTGGTTGGCGTCAGCTCGTCCCACTCGAAGTACCCCATCCGACCACCGAGCTTCTCACGTCCTGGGTAGTCCGGCACACCGTACCGGAACCACGACTCTGACACCATCGTACCGGTGAGACCCCAGACCACGAACTTGCTGGTGTCCATCGTACGCACGTTCTGCCGGATCCACGGATCGAGCATCTCCGTGAGGGTCGAACTCACACCCAGCAGGTGGATCTGCTTGTCCGGGAACATCAGCTTCAGCGCACTGACGATCGAGCCACGGGGCTGACCGAACAGCTCCTGGACTTCCTCGATGACACCGAAGGTCTTGACGCCACGGATACGCGCGAGGGTCCTAGCGCACTCGAAGTACTCCTCACCTGTGCGACCCTGCGGTACCGCCATGAACGAGTCGTAGCCGACGTCCCAGAGGTGTGACGCTGCCGCGTAGCTCTTGCGGACGGTCTGTACCGGGTCCTGGAAGACGTCGCTGAGGACGATCTCGTCTGGCTGGACGATCCGCGCTGCCTTGGTCAGCAGTGACAGCGGTGTGTCGTGGCCTTCGAACGCAGCGGTGTCCATGATCACGAAGTGCCCGCGATGCTTGCGCTCCTGGTAGAACGACGCATAGTCACTGCTATCCGCAACGACGTTCGCAACGCACAGGTGTGTGGTACTGGTGTTCGGGATGACCTCCCACGCAGCTTTCGCTGGGGGAATGTGGCACAGCTTCATCATGCTCCTTCTCGCATGAGTGACAGGAACTCCGCACGAGCGTCTGGCTCGTCACGGAACACGCCGCGTACAGCGCTGGTGGCGGTGAGAGCGTTGGGCTCTTCGACACCACGTAGTGACATGCAGCCGTGCGCTGCACGGATGACGACCATCGCTCCCTTCGGATCGAGGTACTTGACGAGCGCGTCAGCGACCTGGTCGGTGACACGCTCCTGAACGGTCAACTGCTTAGCGAAGTGATGCACCACCCTCGCAAGCTTGCTGAGGCCGCACACCTTCCCCTTCGGCAGGTAGCCAACCCACGCTTTGCCGGTCACCGGCAACAGATGGTGAGCGCACATGCTCACGACCTTGATCGGTCCGACCTGCACTAGGCTGTCGTGCTCGTCACTGAAGCTGACGTCGAGGATCGCCTTCAACTCTGCCTCGTTGCCGTTGGCATGGAACGCCTGCAACACCTTGGCAGCGCGTGCGGGCGTGCGATCGAAGTGCTGGTTCTCGGTGTCGTACCCCAGGCAGCGAAGGATCCCTGAGATGTGTGCTTCGATCTCTGCTTGAGTATCCGTCGCCAGTGGAAACGGTTCCGAACTCTCGAATGTGGTGACGAGCTCACCGAGACCGTTACGCACCTCTTCCATCAGCGTCCCCTTTCCTGTCCGTATAGCAGCACGTGCTGCCTGAGTGAGAGGTTCCATCCGTACTTGTGGATACCGTCGGCAAGGTACCGTGCAGTTGCCAACTGCCCTTGCGGTGTGGTACCCTCCGGCATGATCCACACCTGATCCGGCAGGATGTTGATGTCCGCGACGATGTTGCTGACCTCGACCAGGTCGTCGACGTCCTTGACGACGAACTTGAAGTCTGCACCCAACTGCTGGAACTGCCGTAGCACATTCGGCTTGTACCGCAGCTTGGCTTCGTTGCCACTGTTCGCCAGCTTCGGGCTCACGGTCCACTGCACGAACGGCCATCGCACAGGGAGGATGGTCCCTGCCGTCTCGAACGCGATCCGGTACCGGTGGTGAAGCGCAGTCACCAGCGGGATGAGACCTTCCTGCTGCAGCAGCGGTTCGCCACCGCTGAAGATGAGCAGCGTGTTGAGTCCCAGTCCGAGCTCGTCAACTGCGTCGTAGACTTCGTCCCAACGCATGCGTCGGAGTTCCTGCCGCGGATCGTACTGCACACCATCCCTGTGCATAGCGGCGTGCCGCTCGTCGAAGGCCCACGTGTACGGCGTGTCGCAGAAGTTGCAGTGCAGGTTGCATGTGCCCAACCGAATGAATGCAGCCCTCTGCCCGGTCTGGCGACCTTCGCCTTGCCAGATGGGACCGTAGATCTCGTTGACGATGAGGCTACGGCTAGTTGACGTAGTGGGAGACGTCTCCGTCGATGACATCGTCAACTCCCCTCAGCCACTCAGCGATGCATGTGTTGGTGCCGGTCTCGTGTACGAGGATCCGACCTTGCTTGGCTGCCGGGAAGTTCCGCATCGACCATCTCGCGATGATTTCGCTGAGGTTCTCGACGGTCGGGTCCCCTTCATCGAGGATGACCGCCCCTGGCAGGTTTGCATCGCACAACGGGTCACTGCCATTGAGCAGCAATGAGTGGTCGTACGTCGAGTCCAGGTACGTGCGGAACAGCGACTTGATGTGTGCGAGGTCATCGATGAGGATGCCGCGCAGGTCGATCTCGCCGTACAGCTCCATGGTCACCTTCATCGAGTGTCCGTGGATCCGTCGGCACTTGCCTTCCAGGCTCATGAGTCTGTGAGCGACCTGGATTTCGTGATGCACCTGCAAAGAGCGCAGCACTGACGTCGTCCTCTCTGCGCAGCTGAACTTAGCTGGCGGCTTCTGTGTCTTCGGTCACCGGCTCGAGATCCTCGTTGAGCAGACCCTTTGCCTTCAGGTCCTCGAGGATCAACCACCGGATGTAGCCGCTGACGGAGCGAGCTTCCTGCCGAGCGCGCGTCTTGATGACACCGTCGTACGACGGCTCAAGCGGCACGGACAGCATGAGCTCCTTGGTCTCCTTCCGCGGCTGCGGAACGGGCTGGCTCACAGTTCACTCCTTCGGAGGTAGGAGATGACGTGCGCAAGCGCACTCACCTCGTCGCGTTGTCCTGTAAAGCGGCTTGCAAAGCTCACCGCGTTAAGTCTGGCTGATGGCTGCGCTACGACGACCTTGATGCACGCTTCCTCGCAACGGTACAGGAAGAACCCCAACACCTTCATGGTGTGGATCGCGTCCTTGGTCCGCGGCCCACTGCCGACGAAGTCCTCCACTACCGCCTGGTCGACGTTCATCCGTTGGATGACCCGCCAAAGCGCCAAGACGTCCTTTCCGCAGGTCGTCTTGACGCTTTCGACGAGAGGACCCCGGTGGCCCACAAACGCTAGGCCTGTGTTGCCACCGGGATCGATTCCGACCGTCGTAGTCAGCCTACCAGCCGAATCCGCCGTTGCCACTGCCACTGTTCTGAACACCCTGCGGCAGTTCAGCAGCCGGCTGCGAAGCACGAGCAGCGAACTTCGCCTTCTCGGCTTCGACCTCATCCGCGGGGATGATCCGGTCGACCTCGTTCTCCTGGTAGACGTTGCCCTGCGCGTCCCGACGACCCTTGTAGTCGTCCTTGACGGACACGACGCACCACGCGTGAAGACCGATCAGCTCCGCTTCGTCCAGCGGGTTCATCTTGTCCTCGGGGAAACCCATGTCGACCAAGTCGGCCTTCAGGTACTTGAGGTTCTCCGGGGTGAGAGAGTAGCTCCGGAACAGCCAGTTGTCCGTTCCGACAGCGACCAGACGAAGGTCGATCTTCGGCTTGCCCTGGTTCTTGCCGGACGCGGTCGTACCCAGGTTGGCCTGGTCGATGACGGCCTCGTAGACACCCGGGACGAGCGGCCGGAAGCCAGTGTTTCCCTTTTCGGCGGTGATGCCGGTCATGTCGATTGGCATTGCAGTGTTCCCTTCTGAGATGTGTCAGTTTGTCGATGCTGCAGCTGCAACCTCTTTGGCAGCAGCCGTGTGCCCCCGGGAGATGTCGATCATCTCCTGGATGTCGGGGTTCTTGATCTCCAGCGGGAGCTGAGGACCGGTCATCGGTTGGTGGTGCTTCGCGATCACTCGAGCGGTCGGCTTGAGCAACAGCTTCCGAGCTGAACTCTGCCGATCGGCCTCGAGGTAACCGACTGTATCAACTGCAGCGAGCATGTCCTTCACCACGCCCGGTGTTGCGGACATCCGGATGAACACAAACCCCGATGAGTCATCCTTCAGTTCCTCGGCCTGCAGCACGAAGATGACGTTCGTGCCTGTTTCCCGCGCGACGGCGCACCAGTCGTAGGCGATCTTCATCACCATCGCGTTGGCTTGTCCCCAGTCGTTCTGTGACACGTTGGCGAGTGCCAAGTTCTGATTGCCACGGATCTTCTGGACGGCCAGCTTCGACAACTTCGTCATCGTGTCGAAGATGATCGTGTCGAACGGATGGGAGCGCTGGCGCAGCTGGTCGGATAGCGTCTCGACCCGATCGAAGCTGTCGTTGACGGGGAACAGATCGATGTCGTCCCGATCCGCGAGTGACCTCGCAGCCGTACCATCAATGTCGAACAGCAACGCTCGTTTCGCGGTTGACGCGAGCGTGGTCTTGCCAGCGCCCGGGAAACCGAACAACGCGATGTTCATCCCGTTGCTCTGCACGAGCTCCTTGGCCTTACGCCAAGGTGGCGTCGGACCTCCGCTTCCGGTTGCTACGACCATCCTGTGCACCTCCAATCGGTTCTTGTTGGCTACTAGTTAATTATACGTGACCTTCTACGAGAAATCAAGTGGTTTCCACAAACCGTTTATTTCGGTTTTACGTCCGGGGTCACACGGGCAACCTAAATCTGTTGCCCGCGATCCCCTCATTGCGTATACGTCGAATGTCGCTCGATTACCGCGAGATTTCAACGGCCTTCAGTAGGTCAGCTAACGAACCAACCTGCGTTTCACCGTGGTCCTCTGCTAGGGCTTTCTGCGTGCCGTACGTGCCTCGCTTGTAGTTGGCCTGCGTGATCCACTGCACGTCCTCCCCGCGGAGCTGACCGTCGCACAGATCGCGGAAGTCGCAATCCCAGCACCCGGTCCACGGCTTGTTGAACGTGATGAGAGGGTCGTTGGCGATCTCCCAGAGGATCTTCTCGACGTTCTCGACCCACTCGACAACTGCGGACTGCGGGATCGTGATGCGGTGTCGCACGTAGAACGGGTTCTCGGTCGACTGGTCCCGCTGCCGGAGCCGGTTGAGGATGTCGCGGTAGTACTCGTCGCCAGGGTTGTCGCCGTTGGCCTTGATCGCCTTGATGTACGCACTCTCCGTGGTATCGATCCACTCGCGGGACAACAGTCCGCTCTGCAGCTTCTTGGGTTGCACAGGGAGCTTCTTGTTGATCCCGTTGTACAGAACCCCTTCGACCTTGTGCCCGGTCAGCATCTGGATCATCGCTGGGTAGCCGATGATCTGGTGGTCCAGCAGCAGGTCGCGTAGCTGCGGTCGCTGGGAGAACGTCTTCGTCTCGCCAACCCACAGATTGCGCGTGCTCGGGTTCTGCAGCAAACCGTCGCACGTTCCGACGAGCCATGCGTACAAGTCACCCTGTGCGGTGTAGAACGGGATCCGCATCGTGACCTCGGGGTGGAGCAGCTTGAACGGTGCCCACGTGTCCTGCCCGTAGTGCTCCAGGTAGTTGCGCAGGTACGTCTTCGCGAGCTCCATGCTGGTGGTGAACGGCTCGTACTCGACCGGAGACATCGTCGTGCCAACCCGCTCCAGGTAGGCCTGCTCCATCTCAGCCTTCTGCTGTGCGATGTACTCGTCAGCAACGGCGAACGGATCCTTGCCCATGGCCTGCGCTTCGATGCCCTTGTGGACGATCGTACCGGTGGACAACGCACCGTACGCAGCACCCTTGCGAACCAGCGACTGCCGGTTGGCGGAACCGTAGTCCCACTGCCGCTTGCAGCGCATGTACTCCTGGATCTCCGTCACAGAGACCTGGACGATCGGCTTCCCGTTGAACGTACTCGGGAATGCGCTTTGCCCTTCTGGGATCATGCTCGCACCTCGATGTGGTCGAGTTCCTCGCAGTACTCGAGACGGCCAGCGTGCCAGCGTAGTGTGTCGGTACGCCAGTCGTAAAACGCGTGTTGCACAGGAGAGGAATCTCCGGTCTCGCCCTCCTGCATCTCGACGTGGACAGCGACGTCACCAGTGACACGCTCCTGTGCACCCGAGAACATCGTCTTGAGGTACTCCATCTCCTCTTCGGTCCGCAACGCGAACGTCCCAGCGAGTGCCAGGTGGAAGCGATCCTTGCCCACGAAGAGCTGGTTGTGACAGTGCGTTTCGCGGTCCCACACCTTCAGCTTGAAGTACACGTTACTCCTCCGGCTGGGTCGTGATGAAGAAGCAGTCGTTCTCCGCGTCGAAGGCGGAGACGCCCGTGATCTCGGACACATCGCCGTTCGCGTCGATGACCTTGACCTGCTTACCAGCCAAGCCCGTTGCGCCGAACTCTTCACTCAGCTTCTGGCTGAGTTCGAATCCCTGCATCATACGTCCTTTCGCTATAGTTTTGTGTTGACCCGGTTCGGATCATCCCGTATTTCGAGGTTAAACGGTTCGCTTCTGCTACGGTCGCTCCATCTTCAGTTCGGCGATTGTGTCCCATGCGATGTCGCAGGTGCAACCTACGACGTGACCCTTGCATGCCCAACAACCATCGCACGTGCAGGGTTCATCCGGTCCGTGAGGGCAAGCCTCCTTCATCCGTCGGTCGTACTCCTCCTGGTCCATCAGAACGTCAGCCCGTTGTTGTAGTGCGCCTTGTTCTCCCCGTCCTGCTCCTTCGCAGCCTCCGCTGCCATCGCCTCTACTCGAGCTTCCTCCTCCTTGCGAAGCTGGTGGAACTTCCGGGTGCGTACGATCTTCTGCCGCTCCTCCAGCGTCTTTTCGCGCTTGAGGGTGATCGTGCCGTACTCCGTCTTGATCGGCAGTCCGAGCTCGTCAGCCAGGTACGTGACGTAGCGGAACGCCTTCGCCGAGATCGCCTTGCCGTTGATCTCCGTCTGGAGCGACAGCACCGTCTCCTGGGTGTCCCATGTGCTCAGCGCTGCGACTTCCTCCGGGGTGACTTCGACGTCCTCTTCCTTGATCACTTGCCCTCCTTCACGGGCGTTACCTTGGGCAGCAGACTCGTGTCTGTGCGATACTCGTCGTAGTTCAGTGGTGCGAGCAGCTCCTCTGGCACTGTGGCAGCGGCCAGGTCGAATGGTGCGAAGTGTGCTTCCGTGATGCCGTGCTTGATCGCGATCGCCTCAGACAGTTCCTCCGCGCTGGTGAACTCAACACCGTTCGCCCACATCAGCTCCTCGAAGGTCGGCGTGTCCGTCTTGTACGCACGCACTGTTGCTACCGCGACGGGCTTCTCGATCGAGTCGCTTGCGGTACGTTCGAAGAGTGCTAGATGAATACGGTGCTTCAGTCCCTCGCTCATGCAGTGGCCTCCACAGCCCTAGTGCCTCGGCGGTCGTCTGCGCGGTCTCCTTGTCGACCGTACCCGCCTTGACTCGCTTGACGATTGCAGCGGCGACACCGCCCATCTGCGATGGCAGCTCCGCCTGTTGCTCGGGCGTGATGAAGAGGAACCGCGCTCGCGCGCTGGCCCCGTAGTCCTCATCCGACCGTATGTTCGACACAGCCTAGCACCCTCCCGGTCGAGCTGTCGACCATTGTGTTTGCGATACCCCTTGACCAGTGATCGCCCGGCGCACAGTACCCATAGGAGTACTTGAAGATCGGCGAGGACGTGTCGTAGTCCGATGGCCCCTGCTCCTTCCGCTTGCGCTTGAGGTAGTCGGTCATGCTCTCCATGGCCATCAGTCCTCGTCCGCCATCAGGTACACCTTGTTGTCATCCATCGACTGGAAGATCGTCAATGGGAAGTCGTCCGACTTGAAGTACAGCCGCACCTCCGGGTCACTGCCAGCGTTCTGCGGCATCGCCTGTACCTGTTGCAGCTGCTCGATCAGCTCCGAAAGTGTCACCGTTTGCTCCTCTGCTAGTGCCCTATGTATTAATTATAGGTGACACTCACCGGACAATCAAGTGGATCCTACTATCTTTTTGCTGCCCAGTACGGACGGACCAGATCCTCGCGGATGGGTGGGATCGGCATGTCCGACTCCTCCCACTTGATAATCTGCTGCAGCGCGAACACCTGGAAACGCTTCAAGGCAGGACGCTCATCGCCGTAGTGGGCAACCAGCCGGCTGATGTGTGCGTAGACACGCATGCGGTCTGTGTAGGTGTTGAGAGGCCACTGCTGCAGTGCAGCCATCTTGGCCGTCGGTCCGTCGTGGAACTGCACTTTGCGGATGAACGCCTGCCAGCGCTCGTACCCCGGTGCGTGGAACTCGGCGTAGTCCATGTACCGATGCAGGCTGTACTGGTTACGGTTCGGAGACACCTTCACGCGCAGAGCGCAGTGCATGTAGTGTCCGGCGACGGGCATAGCTATCCTCTCCTGTGCGAAATGAGCACTCCAATGACGATGCCGACGATGAACGCGAAGAGCACCGAGCCGGCGTAGAACTGCAGGTTGCTGACCATCACCGCACGAACCTCCGCTTACGCTTGTCGCATCGACGGCATCGCTTGACCTCGAGTCCACAGCGAAGGTGCGTTGGCCACAGAACCGCGTACTCTGGCGGTCCCCAGTGAGTCCAGGTGTGACGCAGCTTCCGTGTATGCGTCACCCTACCAACACAGAACATCGTCTCCGCCTCCCAGCAGCATCCGCGCTTCGTCGTGCTTGTGCTTGACACCCTGCATATACGCGGTCTGACTCTCCCCGACGACGTCTCCGACGGCACCGCAGGTGCACACGGACTGGAACACCGTCGACCCGTCGTACTTGCGCAGCTTCCGTGTCTCCGCAATGTGTCCGGGCACTCTGCGCGGACGCGCGTGATCAGTGCGGCTCATGCCCGACCACCCTCCGCCTTCTCGACTGTGACGACGTACACCGAACCGTCCTGCATCCGAATCGTGATCGTCTCCTGCTCCGTCTTGTCGAAGGAGACCATCTCCACCGCACGGTCCTCAGTGTAGTCTCCGTCCTTCTCGTTCTCCGTCTCCTGGTCCGCCCACAGTGCTCCCTGCACGTCCTCCATGTCGTTTTCGACGGCGGAGTAGATGGCGTCCCGGATGGCCTGTTCGATGTTCACTGCGGACTCCTTTGGCGTGTGATTGTCCCTCTTGTATTAATTATAGGTGAACCGCGCGGGACTTACAAGTGGTTTCACGGAAAAGATCCTACAACCCTCCAACAAAAACGCACCGGTTACGCGGTGTCGTCTTTGTACATCTCCTCGACGATGCTACGGGCTACGTGGCCGGCGGTCTTCTGCATTCCATTGAACGTCCAAGTATCGGGCGAGTGCTC
>Ga0224712_10000034_pt1 | contig 20840 bp, 11 predicted proteins | sample DielMetaTC5pm2_FD_171474 | JGI IMG/M metagenome (GOLD analysis project Ga0224712, IMG submission 171474) | Corn rhizosphere microbial communities from Kellogg Biological Station, Michigan, USA - Diel MetaT C5pm-2 (Metagenome Metatranscriptome)... | ecosystem: Host-associated > Plants > Roots >...
CCGCCGCTCTGGGTCCCCTGGACGTTGCTCTGGGTGGCCGACGCGAAGTCCTTGATAGCGCTTTGCGCCACGTCGAGCGCTTCTGCTTTACCGTCGACCGCTGCGAGCGAACGGCGTTGGATGACCCCGCCCGAATCAATGAGATGCTGCGTCGCTTCTTTCACGTCGAGCGGCTGGCTCGACGTGCCGCCGCGGGCGTATGTCGAAACGTAGAGCCCTTGCCCCGCCCGTAACGTGCCCCACGAGTCCGTCTTCAGGTCGAAACCCGTACCGAGGTAGCTCCCGCGCGTATTCCCGCTGTGGTCGATGAGATACCCGATGTGCAGATACGAATTCGCCGTCGAACTGTAAATTTGCGCGCGATTTTGGCCCGTTGAGTCGTCGAAAACCAGTTGGCTGAAACCTCGTCCTCCATACTCCTTCGACTTGAACCCGGACAGCAGGCCATTGGTGTGCCAGTGAGGTGTATTGAGTCCGTTGAACAGCACGCCTGTTATAACTGGACGGTCGCAGTCGCCGTCGACATAGTCAATTGCAACCTCGTGGCCCACTCGCGGCACGAAAACCCCACCGAAGCCGCCCCCTGCGTTCGGCGAGACCACCCGCATCCAGCATGAGGATGATTGGTCGTTACTTCCGAGCCGGTCCCAGTGCATCTGGACCTTCACGCGATTCAACTCGTCGGTGAATATCTCCTCGCCCGCAGGCCCGACAACCGTCGCCGTCTGCATATGCATGAGAGGCTTCTTGTGGTCGAATGGACTGCGATACGGCACTCGTCGCCGTTGCGCCTCGATTTCGACCAAGAAAAAGCTTTCGTTGCCGCTCTCGTCTCGGGACGTGAACAGCGATTGCATGTCCTTATATTGCGCCCTCACGCGCGTAAGTTGACGTTGCAGGCTGTGCGGAAACGGCCGACTGTTTCCCAGCGGCAGGTTGTTTTGGATGCACCACCTTACCGCGATGGTTGCGAATTCCTGGTCTTGTGGCTTATCCGAGTCGTGCTCGGGATGGTTCCTCAAGTCGAACCATCGCCCAGCATCCATACCAAGGACACTGCCGACGCCATAAAAACGCTTGGTTCGCGATTCGTGCTCTTCAATGCGGTACTGGACCGCGAGCGAGCCCCGGTCATTCGCCGCCTCTCTCGGAGGGAAGCTGTAGTGGCCAGCGTACTCGTAAACTTCTAGTTCACTAGGTACGTCACCGTGCTCGTCCGTCGAGGTGCCGGAGCGTTCCCTCGGCCAGTTGGGCTGCTTATAGTCGGGCGTGCGAATAGCATAGGCAACACTTTGGACGATGCGCTCGCTGCTCCACTCCACGAGGGCATCGGCACCAGCCATCCTTTCAGCGCGATAAAAAGTAATGTCTTGCGTCTCGAGCGGCTTGAAGCGATACATGTCGTCGGTGATAACGACCGTATGCGACTTCCCGTTCTCCGCCTGCTCAATGTAGGTGAACCAGCCTTCGGACTCCATCAGTCGATGGACGAAGTTGTGGTCGCTGTCGTACTGCGTACAGTACGAGTGCGTCGCACCACGGTCGCGCAAATCGAATCGATATTGCCCGCGTGCATGGGAATGGCCGTCGAATACCTCGGCCAAGATGTCTGCTGTCGTTCGGTTTTGAAAGATCCTCGCGTCTTTCCGATGGCGCAAGAATCGCATCCAAGACGAGAACGAAAGCTGGTAGTAAGTCATGCCCCCGTCTGAGCCAAGCCTTCTTGTCGCAAACACGAACCCGTGATACGCGAGATAGGAGTTGTCCCGCTGGCGGACCCATAACGTGACGGGCTTTGCCATCAGTTTCTTCAATTCGATGACGCGCTCGCGGGACACCACGTCCACTGTCATCTCGAACTCGCGTCCGATACGCGATTCCCCCACCACTCGTTGAGGCAGCAGTACCTGCGCGCCGAGAGGCGTGCTGAGTATCAGCGCTCTGTTGCCTTGCTCGATTCCCGCCTCGAGCATAAGTGAGTGAGCGGACCTACCCATATCGATTAACCCCTCTCTAGCCGTGCCGCCGAATTAAAGGAGGGGAATCATAGATTAGAAATTCAAGGAGTTACAACAACGCCGCTGATTTCCAAAAAATCTAGAAATTACCCGCCACCATTTCGGTAATTAATGCGCAATGAAAGCGTTTTCATTTCTGACGCCACCCCAGGGAAAGTATTTTTTACTTAATGAATATTTACATCACTGTTCGGCGACGCATCAGCAACGCCGACGAATACCTTCACTTCGGATGCAATTGAAACGTTTACGCCGAGGGCGATTGTAAACATTTTTGATTTGCCTGCCGATGCGAAGTCGAGCCATTGCCTGATTCATACCGCAGGCGCCGACGTCGCCTTGACGCGTCAGGAGATACGAGGCCGTTTGGGACGCGAAGGCGAGCAAATTTTTCGCGCAAAAAAACCGACTATCATTTCACTGACTAAGTCCGTTGCACACGCCACATTGACGGCGACTATCGAACACACACAACAAACTATCCCCTTTTCGAATTGGAGCACCATTGCCGCCAGGTGGACGGAGCCGCTCGTTTCGTCCGCCCGAGCAAATTGTAGCTTTATATGCGGACTCTTTTAAAGCGTACATATTCGGAGTGGTAGAAAATTTTTTGGCTGCAAGGGATGCTGTGCGCCTATGCCGAAGCTCCATGACGCGGTCGCCAGCGGGCTGTCCGAACGACTAAAACGATTCGAAAACGTGCCGGCCTCTCGCAAGACGAACTCGCCGCGAGGGCGTTCCTCGCTCGCCCAAACCTCGCGAGCGTCGAACAAGGACGGCGCGCCAACCTCCGACTGTCCACGCTTTCCCGGTTAGCGGATGTGCTCTGTGTCGACGTTGTCGACTTCTTTTGCGACAGACCTGTCGAAGAGCAGCAACCGGCCGGCGAGGACGCCACGGCCCGAGTGATCGCCAATATGAAACGGCTGCGCAGCGAGATCGGCCTAAGTCAGGAAGCGCTCTCGGTCAAAGCGCATCGATTCCGCACCTACGTGGGGCGGTTGGAGAACGAAGCGGCCAGCCCAATGGTGGTCGACCTGCAAGACCTCGCTGATGCGCTAGGCGTTGGCATTCCCGAGCTTCTCGACGCAAAAACGCCGTCGAGCCAGTAGATAGCCACTGCATCCTTGGCACTGCGGGCGCCGACCATTGGAGTTCTCGACACCGGCCCACAAGCGCTGCTACATTCCACCGGCAGCGTGCCGTCGTCATCAGCGACCATGGAGCTTCCAATGGCCAGCAACCTGCCTTGCTTCACCCATCAGCAACTCGAGAGTATCTGCCGCGTGCTGGGCGATACGGATATGGGTCTTACAGGAACGGAAATCGGCCAGCTACTGGCCAACAAGCGTTTCGAAGACCCGACGCCACAAATCACGAAATGGCAGCGTTTATTTAACGCACTCGCCGCTCAGCAAAACAAGCATGACGTCGGAAACCATACGGTCCAGTTCATCAATGAGGCAATGAATCCGTCTCTCTACCTTCGGAAGCCGGACATGTTTGCATGGAGACGTGAGAATCTGAACTCCGCGCTGGCGTTGTGCGGCTACCGCGTGCGGGAAGACGGAAAAGTTGTCCACGCGCAAAGAGCCTCCACGCTCGATGAGGCGCTGTCACGAGCGAACAGGCTGAAGACCGCTCTTGAACAACGCGATGTTCATCCGAACGTACTGGCCTACTGCCGTAGCGAGCTCCTGCAAGAGAACTACTTCCACGCGGTCTTCGAGGCAGTCAAATCAGTCTCGAAACGACTCGAACAGCTATCCGGGGCAACCGGAGACGGCGCGGAACTTGTTGACTTCGCGCTGGGGATGCCAACGGGGACGCCTCGCGTCGCAATCAACGCGCTGCGGTCCAAGACCGATATCGGCGAGCAGCGCGGGTTCGCCAACCTTCTCAAGGGAATCTTCGGTATGGTCCGCAATCCACTCGCACACAATGCAAAAATCGAGTGGGACATGAGCGAACAAGACGCCATGGACACGCTAACAATGCTGTCGCTAGTCCACCGCAAGCTCGATATCGCTCAGACCGTCGAAGACCGCTAAGCCACCTGCGCGGGCCGGCACACGCCCATCTATGCCTAACCACTGACCACAATCAGTGGCCACGCCGACCTCCATGGCCGCCATGGGACACGAAGTAATATCGCCGATGGCTTCTAGCGCCCTGCTCGCGTACGGAAGTCTTCAGCCCAACAACCGCGCGCCTGGACTGAAGACTTTTTTGGAACACTGAAAACTTTATTGTGACACTGAAGACTTTTTGGAAACGTCACACCCTACCCGCTTACATATTCTTCTTGAACGGCGCACCCGAATGCTCGCGCAACTCGTTGAAAACGATGTTCGGCCACGCCTTTTGCGCGACTTCGATTTCGGAAATATGCGAAGCGAGGTACGTGGGTGCGTTTGCCGCGTCCAACGCCATGCGCGCAGCGTAGGCATCGGTGAAGCGCCGCAACTCCGAGGGGTCGCTGCAAGTCACCCAGCGCGACATCCGGTAGCGCGCCGGCATGATGCGCACGTCGACCTTGTATTCGGCCGATAGCCGGTGCGAAACGACCTCGAACTGCAACTGCCCTACGGCGCCGAGAATGATCGAGCCGCCATGCGCCGGACGAAACACCTGGATCGCGCCTTCTTCACCGAGTTGCTTGAGGGCCTCGCCCAACTGTTTCGCGCGCATCGGATCGACGACTTCGACCGTTTGGAAAATCTCCGGTGCGAAAAACGGCAAGCCGACGAATTGCAGCATTTCGCCCTCGGTGAGCGTGTCGCCCAGGCTGAGCGTGCCATGGTTCGGAATGCCGATGATGTCCCCGGGATAAGCCTCGCTCACCGTTTCGCGCCGTTGCGAAAGAAACGTCACCACGTTGTTGGCGCGAAACGTCTTGCCCGAACGCGTCACCTTGAGCGCCATGCCGCGTTCGAAACGCCCCGAACACACCCGAATGAACGCGACGCGATCGCGGTGCGCAAGATCCATATTGGCTTGCACCTTGAATACGACACCCGTGAACTTCGCCTCGTCGGGCTGCACGGGCCGCTGCACGGCCATGCGCATCGACGGCGGCGGCGCGAGTTCGACCAGCGCGTCGAGAATTTCTTTGACGCCGAAGTTGTTGATCGCGGAGCCGAACAGCACGGGCGATTGCTGGCCCGCCAAAAACGCCTCGCGATCGAACGAGGGTGTCGCCGCGCAAATAAGGTCGATTTCTTCCTTTGCCTTCTTCCAAGCAAAACCGAAACGACGCTCGCCTTCTTCATCGTTCGGGCTCGACAACGTCTCGACGGCGCCCCCGGCCGTATCCTGCCCCGCACGGAAAACGCGCACCTGGTCGCGAGTCACGTCGTACACGCCTTGAAATTCCTTGCCCATGCCGATGGGCCAGGTGAACGGCACGGCGGACACGCCGAGATGCTGCTCGATTTCGTCGAGCAGATCGAGCGGCGCGCGCACTTCGCGATCGAGCTTGTTGATGAACGTGACAATGGGCGTGCGGCGGCTGCGGCAGACCTCGAGCAACTTCAGCGTTTGCGCCTCGACGCCGTTGGCGCCGTCGATCACCATGACCGCGGCGTCGACGGCCGTCAGAACGCGATATGTATCTTCAGAGAAATCTTCGTGGCCCGGCGTATCCAGCAGATTAATCACGGCATCGCCGTATTCGAACTGCATGACCGAACTGGCCACCGAGATGCCGCGCTGCTTTTCGATCTCCATCCAATCGGACGTCGCGTAGCGATTGCTCTTCCGACCCTTAACGGTACCCGCGATTTGGATCGCGCCCGAAAATAGCAGCAGCTTTTCGGTGAGCGTGGTTTTCCCCGCATCGGGGTGGGAAATGACCGCAAACGTGCGGCGGCGCTTGAGTTCGGCGACAGACATCGTGTTCGGGAGGATATTCGGGATTTGAGCGGCGCGGGGGCGATGATACACGCTCGTCCACCCGCGCGCTGAAACCCGTGCCGCCGCGCGGTTTCGCGCCGAAACGAAACCGCCGGCGATCAGCGTTTCCCGGAAACCCTCACCGTCCGAATGCGGCGACGGCAGCGCCACGAGGCTGGAGCGATTCCTCGTGCAGCGGCGCACCGCTACGCGGCCGGCCGATCGAGTAATACTCGATGCCGATTTCCTCCATCGCGCTCGGCTCGTACAGATTGCGCCCGTCGAACACGATAGGCTGCTTCAGACGCGCTTTGAGACTGTCGAAGTCCGGGCTCTTGAACGCCTTCCACTCAGTCAGCACGACGAGCGCATCGGCGGCGGCGGCCACGTCCATCTGATCTTCGACGAACGTCAGCCGGGCGAGTGCGGCGGGTTCGCTTCGCAGATCGGCGGCAAACGCGCGCTTCGCTTCTTTCATCGAGACCGGATCGAACGCAACGACGCGCGCGCCGCGCTCGAGCAACGCGGCGATCACGACACGGCTGGGCGCTTCGCGCATATCGTCGGTGCCCGGCTTGAATGCGAGGCCCCACACGCCGAATACGCAGCCGCTCAAGTCTTCGCCGAAGCGCGCCACGATTTTGTTGACGAGCACTTGCTTCTGCGCGGCGTTCACCGACGAAACCGCGTCGAGAATGCGCAGCGAATGTCCGTAGTCTTGCGCCGTCTGCATCAGCGCGCGCACGTCCTTCGGAAAGCACGATCCGCCGTAACCGCAGCCCGCATAGAGGAAGTGATAGCCGATGCGCGGATCGGAGCCGATGCCGCGACGCACGGACTCGATGTCGGCGCCCACGCGCTCGGCCAAATTCGCAAGCTCGTTCATGAACGAGATGCGCGTGGCCAGCATGGCGTTGGCGGCGTACTTCGTGAACTCCGCCGAGCGCACGTCCATGAACAGCATGCGTTCGCGATTTCGGTTGAACGGTGCATAGAGGCGCTTCATCGTCTCTGTCGCGCGCTCGCCGGGAACGTCTTCATCGCATCCCACGACGATCCGCTCCGGCCGCGTGAAGTCCTCGATAGCCGCCCCTTCCTTCAAGAATTCCGGGTTCGAAACGACGGAGAACATGCAATCCACGCCGCGCTGCGCCAATTGCTCGGCAATGGCGTCGCGCACACGCCGCGCGGTGCCGACCGGCACCGTCGATTTGTCGACGACGACGGTGAAGCCTTCGATGTATCGCCCGATCTCGCTAGCCGCGGCCAGCACGTATTGCAAATCGGCCGAGCCGTCTTCGCCGCTCGGCGTGCCGACCGCGATGAAAATCGCTTCGCGCTGCGTCATCGCGCGATGGGGATCCGTGGTGAACGACAGCCGCCCTGCGGTTTTGTTGCGTGCGACGATTTCGTGCAAGCCGGGTTCGTGAATCGGAATGCCCCCGGACTCGAGCAGATCGATCTTGTCCCGATCGACGTCGAAACAACAGACATCATTGCCGACGTCCGCTAGGCAAGCCGCCGTCACGAGGCCGACGTAGCCGCAGCCGATGATGGTCACATTCATGGTGGTGGCCCTTCAAGAAACAACGAGAAACGGGGTGCGATGGATGGTGGGCAGCCGCCGCCTTGCATGCGCGCGCGCCTACCGGCAGAGCGGTTATCAGGCACTAACAAAAAGCTGACAGCAAGGGCAGAAAAATACCGCGAAAATTTCGCAGTTCGCATGAATTGATAACTTTCGAATTTTTTTGTGGCAGACGCAAAGAACCCACCGCATGCACCAACGGAAGTCGGTTACGGTTTTTTTGTCGATTTACTTCCTGTCACACTTTGATGGTGTCAACGCCAGGTGATGATGTGATTTCTTCGATGTCCGCTGAGTGTCTGCTCGATGGTGAACGCATTGAATGCGCGCGCAGCGCCCGCGCAAGCGCACGCCCACGCCGCTCGGACCAGGACGTGAGTGCGGACCGGCTGCGCGATAGCCGGACGAGCGCTGGGCGCGTTTTATGCGTTTGGTGCGAGGTGAGCGTCGGAGGGGGTGGGGAGCGCGCCGAAGGCCGTGCGCACTCACATTCAGCGCGCACGGCCAAGTCACGAGGCCCTTACATCAAGCAGGAGCAGCGTCGCGGGCTTCGCTCAGGCGTGGTACAGCACCTCGGGAGGCTTCGCATCGCCGCGGCTGTCCGCGTGCGTGCGAAGCAGCCATTCGGGCGTCCGGTTGCTGCGGATCAAGCTGGGCTCGATCGTCGGGGGCGCGCTTTGCGAAGTAGCCGTGGCCACCGGCGCTTCGCTCTCGGCCTCCACCGTCGGTTGTGCGTCGGCTTGCGGCGGCTCGCTGACATCCGCGACGAGTTCGAGGCGCGGTTGAGCGGCAGCTTCGTGCCGATCGATCCAATCGCGTGCCCAGTCCAGGGCGTAGCGCTCGGCGCTGTCGCGATCGGTGAACCGCGGGCCGATCAAACCGGAGCGTTCGACGCGCCGGCCGTCCTTGACGATTTCTGTCGATGCCCGATAACTGAGTTGGAACTGCTTCGCGACAGGTTGAGCCGATGCGTGAATGATGTGATGACGGTATTCCTCGGAGCGCTTGGTCACGATCATGGAGTCGACGAGCTGCGTGTCGTGCGAACGATCGTCGCCCACGCGCAATTGCACGCCGGGCGTCGGGGCACGCCGAGACGACGCTACGGGCGCCTCGCCACGTACCGTGTTTGAGCAGGCGTTGAGCGCGGTGCCATATTCGTTCGTTTCGCGGTCGTCGAATTCGCCGTTGGTCGACTGCCACGACTCCGGGTTCGTCCAGAATACGCCACGTAGGCGCGGCGACTCGGGCGCCGGCACGGGGGCAGCCTTGGGCGCGGGGCTCTGCGGCGCGGCCTCGGGCTGAGGCACATAGGCGAAGGTGCGGCCGCACTCCGATAGCACCTTGATGATTTTGGACAAGGTGCCGTCGGCTAGCCAGTCGTCGAAACGGCGCCGGCAGGTCGGTCCTGAAGGATAGCGGGCGGGCAATTTGGACCATCGCTCGCCTGTCGTCAATATCCACAGCACCGCGTTTGCTACGACGCGCGGTTCGGCGCGAGGCCGGCCGCGGCGATGCGGATGCATAGGCTCGTCGGCCGCCAGCGGCGCTAGACGAGCCCACTCGTCGTCCGTCAATTCCTCAAAGAACATGTTTTTCTCCACGCAGCCTGGCCCGGCTGCGACACTTGGTCGACGAGAATGGCCTACTCCCGGCGACCGCCAGGTTGCACACATTGTTTTGTTCTGGTGTTACTGCGAATCAAAATCGCACACCGGCTGTGCGACTTTGCCCTCGGTTGACGCACAAAAGGCGTTCTCGCTCGTGCATGGGAAAATAGTGCAGAAAGCATACCATCGCGACGACGCAACAAAAATCATGCCACGCTAAATATCGCGCATAACCAATCATCCGAGCGAGGCACAACGCCCGATGTGAATTCCTGTGAGAGGTGTCAATATTAGAATATTTTTTGCGGCCCGCAATCGGGCGATATGTAACGAAGTGATTCCGAAACGATTTCACCGATCATAATGACGAGCAAATCTGTCATCTCGCGCAATAAACTGAACACGCAATCGTTTGCGCGATGCAAACGTACCCCAATTTCACTCTAGGTCCGCCACGAGCGATCGCGCTACGTCGGGCTTGATTTCGCATGCCGCTATCGGGTAATGGGGGTGGTCGCAGCCCAACACCAGCGGCGCACCGGCCTTGGCGGCACGCGCGAGCGAATCGGTCAATTCGAAACGGAGAAAATGAACAGCGGAAGTTTTTTCACTATTGTCTCTTGGCAGGTCTTCGTCCGCGATTGCATAAACAGGCGGCTCGTCCCCCACCCGCATAAACACCCGGCGCTCTATGCCTATTAGGCGAGCCAGCGCCGCACGTCGCTCCGCCTCATTCTCGTACTCGATCTGCATCGTCGCCTTGAAGTTGTTACCGTCCGGCACAAGCGGTAAATACGCCATCACCTCGGCAGCAATTCCCTCTTCATCGAAAATTTTTTCTATATGTAGCATTTCTTGTATTTGATAGCGAATCGTCGTTTCGTCCTCGAACAAAAAAGTCAGATGATTGCCGAGTTGGACGTACCGGGTTTTCTTGTGCTCGATAACTTCGAGACGCGCACGGTCGCGAATCTTTGCATAGGCTTCGAGCGTCAAAAGGGAATTGCGTGAGATGGTCATTTACATTTCCTCGCAACTGCATAAACCAACGCCCTAGATTCCGTATGCTTTACGCAGAAGCGTCAATGGATGGGCGAGTGGCGAGCCCGCCGCTCCCAGCGTTTCGATTCCTTGCGCAATGTGATGGCCCGCGAGTTGGCAATCCGACGCGATATAGGCAGGCCGCGGCTCGGACATCGCCTTGAAGACGGGCTTGCCGATCTGCATTGCGGTCGCATGAAATGCTTTCTTCACACCGAACGTTCCCGCATGCCCCGAGCAGCGCTCCACGACCTTCAACGTCGTTCCCGGCACCAAGGAAAGCAAGTCGTATGTTTTGCGGCCAAGGTTCTGCACGCGCCCATGACAGGGCACGTGATACGACACGGCGCCCAACGCATGCGTAAAGTCGGTCTTCAACAGGCCGTCCTTATGACGCGCGACGAAGTACTCGAACGGATCCCAGAACGCCTCGGCCACGGCGCGCACCTGCGCGTCGCCCGGGAACATCAACGGCAGTTCCTGCTTGTACATCAACACGCAGCTGGGGATCGCCGCCAGCAGCGCGAAGCCTTCGTCCGCATAACGCGCAAGCTCAGGGATGTTCTTTTCCTTTTTGGCCGCCACGCCCTCGAGGTTGCCTTGTTCGAGCAACGGCATGCCGCAGCATGCCTCCTTATCGACGAGCACATACGGAATCTCGTTGTGTTCGAGCACGGCAAGCAAGTCGTGGCCGATGCCCGGCTCGTTGAAGTTGACGTAGCAGGTGGCGTAGACGGCCACCTTCCCAGGCGTACGCTCGCCGTCGCGCGCCGTATGTCCTGGGGAGGGCTTCGCATGCGGGCGAAACTTTCGCGTCGCGAACGCGGGCAGCCAGGCGTCGCGATCGACGCCTAACGCGCGCTCCATTGCGGCACGCGCGGGCTTGGTGTTATTGACCGCATTCACGGCTTGCGTGACGACCGGAATGCCCGCCAAATGGCCGAGCGCATCGGTGTTGGAAATCAGTTTGTCGCGCAGTGCGACGTCGCCGCGTCGATAACGCGCCGCCTTCGCACGCAGCATCAGATGAGGAAAATCCACGCCCCAGGGGTGCGGCGGCACGTAGGGGCACTTCGTCATATAGCAAAGGTCGCACAGGTAGCACTGATCGACCACCTTCGGGAACGCGCTGCGCTCGACATCATGGGCCTCGCCGCTGTCGGTTTCATCGACGAGGTCGAACAGCGAAGGAAATGCGCCGCATAACGACACGCAGCGCCGGCATCCCGCGCAGATATCGAAGACGCGAGCGAGCTCCGTATCGATCGCAGCTTGATCGTAGAAGTCCGGGGAGCGCCAATCGAGCGGATGGCGCGTAGGCGCCTCGAGACTGCCTTCTTTGTGGGGCATGGCTGCGCTCCGTGACTGTCCTATGGCTGCCGCACGCGGTGCTCGACACCGGCCGGTCCGAACGCGCGCGCCTTATCCCCGCGACTCGGGCCTCACGGTGGCGAACGACGGACGACCGAGCAACCCGCGATCAATCGGACAAGGCTTCGAGCGCTTTGGTGTAGCGATTGGCGTGACTACGCTCAGCTTTGGCAAGCGTCTCGAACCAATTGGCAATCTCGTCGAAGCCTTCCTCGCGCGCCGTTTTCGCCATGCCGGGATACATGTCGGTGTATTCGTGCGTTTCGCCTGCGATGGCCGCTTGCAGATTCTGCCGCGACGAGCCGAACGGCAGTCCCGTGGCCGGATCGCCTACCGCTTCGAGATATTCGAGGTGCCCGTGGGCGTGGCCCGTCTCGCCTTCGGCGGTCGAGCGAAACAGCGCAGCCACGTCGTTCTGCCCTTCCACGTCGGCTTTCGCCGCAAAATACAGGTAGCGGCGATTCGCTTGCGATTCGCCTGCAAACGCAGCCTTGAGATTGTCTTCCGTCTTGGAGCCTTTCAACTGAGCCATTGTGAGCCTCCTTCATGGACAGGACCCGCGGGTCGGCTCTCGCGGCCGATCATCATGCGCGGTGGGTGGGGAGCGCGCGCAGCGCCGGGCGAGCCGCGGTGCGTCGCGTATTGAATCTAGGATGAACGCGGACCGTTCCCCAATTGACAATTTCTATGTGGGCGATAGCGCTTACTCCTGCGGGCGCGATGAAATGCCCTCGGCATACGTGGCGGCACACCTTGCATCGCATGCGATGGCATTCTCCTATAAAAAAGCGGCCGACCGAGGAGCGCTCGGTCGGCCGTCTCACGCTGAGGCTAGGCTAGCGCAGCCGTTGCTTAGTGATCCTAACTTTTCCTCCGATTGAGCATGCTATTACTATTGCTATTGCTCGAGACGGATGTCGCGCGACGAAGCGCCCACGTAGAACCGGCCGCCATTGGCGATCTTCCAAGCGTTTTTGCTCGTATCCCAGATCCGCCGCATTTGCGCGGGCACCGTCACGCGCACACGGCGCATCTCACCCGGGTTCAGACTCACCTTCTCCCATCCGACCAGGCGCTTCGGCGGCTCGACCGGATCGTTCAAACCCGCCAAATAGATCTGCGGGACTTCGGCCCCGGCCACGGGACCGTCGTTGCGCAGCGAGAACGACACCGTCGTCGAGCCGTCGAAATTGGGATGGACGCGCAGATCCGAATAGGCGAAGTGCGTGTATGACAGACCATGCCCGAACGGGAACATCGGCTGGATGTGTTGCGCGTCGTACCAGCGATAGCCCATCTTCAGGCCTTCGGAGTAGACCGGGTTCTGCGCAGGCGTGCCGTTGTTCCAAGTCGGCGTATCCGCATCGCGCAAGGGGAACGTGACCGGCAGCTTGCCCGAAGGATTGACCTTGCCGAACAACACGTTCGCGATCGCATTGCCGCCGCCTTCGCCCGGGTACCAGGCTTCGACGATCGAAGACACTTGATCCTTCCAAGGCATCAGTACCGGGTTTCCGTTTTCGAGCACGACGATCACGTGAGGGTTGACCTGTGCCACGGCCTGCACGAGCGCATCCTGATTCGACGGATTGGAGAGCGCGAGGCTGTACAGCTCGCCGAAGTCCTCGCCGGACGGTTGCGTGACGACGACGATCGCGACATCGGATTGGCGCGCCAAGTTCACGGCCGCATCGATTTCCTGCTGCGTGTACGCCCTGAACGGCGATTGCATGTCTTCACTGCCGGCGAACGTAACCGTCGCATTCGGAGCCAGATTCTTGATCGCCGCCGTGAGCGGCGTGGGCACCTTGATCCATGGATTCGGCCACCAGCTGCAACCCGTCGACGTTGGGAAGGTCAGCCCGCCGCAGCCGGGGAATGCGCCCGTCACAGGGTCGCGCGTATCGCCCGAGCCGCCGCCGGTGATGACCCCGACGTCGGCGTGTCCGCCGATGACGGCGATCTTCTTCACGCTAGCCGCATCGAGCGGCAGCTGCCGATCTTGATTCTTCAGGAGCACGATCGATTGCTCCTCAGCGTGCTGCGCGAAACGTCGAGCGGCGTCGAAGTCGATCGCCTGGCCGCCTTTGGCCGGGTCGTCCATCACACCGGTGCGAATCATCACATAGAGCTTGCGCCGCACCATGTCGTCCAGGCGCGCTTGCGTGATCTGATTGCTGGTCAATGCCTGCTTGACGAGGTCGGGGGTCAGAAATACGGTCGGGCCGACATCTTCCTCTTCGTCCAGTCCGGCGTTGATGGCCTTGGCCGTGCTATGAGCGGCGCCCCAATCCGATTGCACTTGGCCCGGGAAGCGCCAATCGCCCTTCAAGACATCGTTGAGCACGTGCGCGTTTTCGCACGCGTAATCGCCGTTGATCTTGTTATAGCTGCACATCACATTGCCGGGCCGGCCCTGCTTCACCGCAATCTCGAACGGCAACAGGTAAAGCTCGCGCAGCGTGCGCTCATCGATCGTGTCGTTGCCGCCGAACCGATTCGTTTCCTGCTCGTTTCCGACATAGTGCTTGACCGTGGCAATGACGCGGTGGTCCTGAGTCGCACGCGTGCGCGCCGCCAGCATCTCGCCCGCGAGCACGGGGTCTTCGCCGAGATACTCGAACAAACGGCCGCCGCGCGGATCCCGCGCGAGGTTCGTGCCCCCGCCTAGCCCCATCGAAAAGCCTTGCTCACGCAATTGATCGGCGATGGTGGCGCCGAAGCGATAGGCCAGGAACCGATCCCAGCTGGCCGCGAGCGCGATCGTCGCGGGAAACGTCGTGCTCGGCTGCACCGTGCTGCCCGAGCCCGTGGCCGAGTCGACCATATTGATATCGGGAATATGAAGCCGCGGCACGCCTTGGATGTAGCCTGCGCCGCCGCCCGGCACGTCGCTCATCTGGTATTTCGAGTGAATCAACTGCAACTTCTCATCGAGCGTCAGCTGCCGCACCAGCATATCCGCGCGGCGATGCGCCATGTCGTCCATGAATGCGCTATCCGTAACCGGCTCGACGGCGTGTGCCGCGGACTGAGCGAAAAGACAAAGTGCTGCGGAAGCGATTGCGAGGGATAAACGTTTTGCCTGCATGGGCTTGTCTCCGTGATTGATGGCTTGGTGATGCACCGCTTCGCAACGGGCGCAATACGCCGCGCATGGGCGAGCAAACGCGCGGGACTGAGGTCCCGGCACAAAGCGTCTTACGGATGAAACTGAGTCATGCGGCGAGGCAGAGATTCGAGCCGATGACGACTTTTGGTCGAAATCGCTTGCCGCTTGGATGTAGCCAAACTTCGGAACTAGTAATAGCGCATAAGTAGCCTGACTACAAGGGGCCGTGGGGATTATTTCAATTCATTTCGGGTATCGGATGGGAAATAGGCATATATTACTTATTGCCGCCGACTATGTGAGACGCATAAAGCTTCACCGGAAAAAATGATGCTACGGAGAACCGTGAGAGGCCGGCGACGGCAGGATGTCCCACGGTCATAGCCCAGACGGCACGGAACGGGGCTTCTTAGCAGGCACGCATGGCATTACAGATAGCTGACCGGCAGCGGACGGGGCCGCATGCCTTTTTAGTAGTCGCTTTATATCATCTGACTTTATGTTGTTACTGAATAACGCTACTGGATCGCCACCGAACGATGCGGTATCTTTTTTATCGCGTCTTTCTGTGTCCGAGCACCGATGATCTCGACTTTCAATAAAGCGTACAAACAACTACTTTCATTCACCGTCAATTGATTTATAGGAATTCGACATATGACGCCTGCACCGTTGTGATCGAATGCCTTTAAGCGCGAGCGAACACGGCTGACATCGATTCGACCGTGCCTCGATGCATTGGTGTCTCTACCCTCTTACCGTTCGATTCTCGCCCGGTGCGGCCGCCTAGCGCCGCCTCCCCCGGCCTCCGGTACGAAGCCGGTCTTTACCGAATGCGATACCCTCGACGCGAAAATTCACGATCGCATGCCTACAATGCAAGCTAATGGGTGCGTCGCAGTCGCCGGTGAGAGAGATCGTACGATGCGACTTGCGTGCGGCCCGCGAACGACTATCCAGGAGAGACAGATGACAATCGAAAAAAGTCGTAGTACCGCTGCGCGGTGGGTCCCGCTCCGCCCCCGGTTCGCTCGTTACCATGCCGCGGCGCTCGCCGTGGCGTTGGCGGCGGGACTGCCGCACGACGCCGCGCTCGCCGGCGGGCAGGCCCAAGAAACGATCAAGCTCGGGGTCCTCGCGCCCTTGTCTGGCAGCTACAAAGACGCGGGGGTCGATATCGTCGATGGCGCAAAACTCGCGGTGGACCGGATCAATGCGGCCGGCGGCGTGCTGGGCAAGAAGTTGGAATTGATATCGCAAGACGATGCTTGTGATCCCGATCAGGCGGCGCAAGCGGCAAACAAGCTGGCTGCTTCAGGCGTGGTGGCCATCGCGGGTGGATACTGCTCGAGCGCCGCTTTACCGGAGCTGCGTGTGTTGCACGATCAGCACGTTCCATACGTACTGGACGCTTCGACGTTTCCACAATTGACCGAGCACGGTTGGCACAACACGTTTCGCACGATCGGGCGCACCGACGCACAGGGCGTGCTCGCGGCGAGTCTCATGAAAGGGGCGTTGCGTGCTAAACGAGCTGCCGTCATGAACGACGGCAGCACTTACTCGCAAGGACTCGCCCAAAGTGCGGTGAAGGCGCTCAAACGCGAGGGTGTCGACGTGGTGTATGACGATGCGATCTCGCCCGGACAGAAAGACTATCTCGCCACCGTAAAAGCGGTGAGCTTGCAGAACCCTGACGTGCTTTACTTCACGGGGTATTACACCGAGGCAGCGGTGCTGGCGAGGAATTTGCGTGAGGCCAAGTCGGGCATCGCGTATTTCATGGGCAACGGCGCGGCGGATCGCTCGCTCATCGACAAGGGTGGCGAAGCGGTCGAAGGCATGATCGTGACGACTTCGCCATTGCCGCAATTTCTCGACAACGCACGCGCGCGCCAGTTCGTGAAAGCCTATACGAAAGCATACGGCCGCGAGCCGGGGCCCTATTCCGTGTATGAGTACGACGCGGTGGGCGTTACCGCGGAGGCGATCAAGCACGCGAAATCGAGCCGGCCCGAGGATATCGAGGCGGCGTTGCATGCGCTGAAGAAGTACGACGGAGCAACAGGGGACATCGCGTTCGATCAGAAAGGAGACCGCGTCAATGCCGCGTTTATGGCCGTAACGGTGCGCAACGGTAAGTTCGAAACGTATGCAAGGCTGGGCGGGAATGGGCAGTGGGGGCGGTGAGTCACGAGCGGGGAACGCATAACCATAAAAAATCGAGCGTTCGCCGAGGTAAAGGCAAATTCGCGCGAATCACCTTCACGCGGGCCGATCTCGTGATCTGATGCTCGCCCGCGGTGATTCGGCATTCCGAGAAATGAATCGATATCGAACGATTCACGCGGCGACCGCGCATTTTGACAATAAATAAGCCGCATCGCGCCTGTAGCCGTGGCCAAAGCGTCATGGCTCTCTTCTCTGCCGGCCGAGGCCCACTGCCCCACTTGCACGGCGCACAGCGTCTTTACATTCGAGAGCAAGCAACGATGGAATGGAATACATGGGGCCTCGAGCTTTATCATCAGCACTACGGCGACGAGGCGACACACGAATCGCATCGGGGACATGACGCCCACGCGGCGAACCAGCCGAGCAACCACCCCGGCGAGTTATCGCAGTTGACCGGGCACCTGGGCAACTTGGGGATCGGGCGCGGGGAGAACCATGCACAGTCAGCACCCAGAACGGCGCGCGTGGGAGGGACCGACGCCTTCGACGCTCCTTCTTCGCGGGCGCAATTTCCCGGTGCACACTATCAACGCATCTCGACCTTTCACATGGACGCATCGCCTCCCGGCGACATTCCCGTGTACGAGGCGCCCGATTCGCCATTGCGTGGGCAGGTTATCTCCGCTCATCCCGCTCCCCCCGCCGCGGACACCACCGAGCGTGCGCCGCGGCAGGCCGGTGCATCCGGTTCGCGCGATGGAATCATCGGCAATTTGGGCCGGCGGCTGGGTCTGTTCGGATCGAGCAGCAACCGAACCGCACAAGCGAGCGCCGCGCCGGACGCGCAAATCGACGCCGCCGAGCAGCAACCGGCGCACTATGCGCAGATCATGGGGCTGCTGCCTGACTACGCACGCGGCGTCAGGATAGCCACGCTGCAACAAAGAGTCGGCCCCGGTTGCCGGCTTAAAAAATATTTGACGTCGCAAGGCGGCCTCGCCCCGCGAGGCGCAGTGTTCCGCAGTCTACTGAGCGCAGCCGAACAAGAACGCTTGGATGCCGCGATCGTCGCGCGCCGGGCGGCGCTGGCCGACGAGGCGACCGTCGCGCTCATCGAGCAACAATACCGCTTGTCGCAACGTCCCGCGCACTACGAGCACATCATGGACGAAACGTTCCTCGCCGATCTCGCACGAGGCGTCAGAATCAGCGACCTGGACAAAGGCTCCGGCGGCTCGTTCGCCCGCGCCTACTTCAAATCGGACGGGACGCTTCTCACGCCGGCAACGATCTTTCGCAATCATCTTGATCAACCCGATCGCGCACGATTCGACAGGGCATGCGCCGCCCGCGTAGTCGTCACGCAGGCCTTCGCTCGCATCGGCTCCGCCGGGTTCAGCAAGGTCGCCAAATACTTGGCCGCCGGTGAGGACAGTTTGGACGCCGCCGCCGCACACGCGGGCGTGGCAGTCGACGATCTGCGAATGTTTCTGACGGAGGAAGGGTTGACGCCCTCCGTCGCTCGTCTCGCCACCGCCGGCCGTACGGCATCGGCTCGGATCATGCGAGACGTGAATCAGTGGCTGCAACGGCGCGCGGGGCACGGCGCGCCGGAACAACGCCAGGGAGCGAGCCCATCCGATTCCTTCTTCGAGATTAGCATGCCTGGTCAAGACTACGCCGTCGCAAACCCGGAGGTGCACGCCTATGAGCAAGATGCGATCTGGCGCTCGCTCTCGGATCAAAACGCACCGGATCATCCCGCTGCCTCGGCCGCGGCGCCGCCCGCGTTCCCCGCTCCTCAGGTCCTTGGCGGCTCAGTAGGCGCGAGCAGCAGCAGAACCGCGCGGCCGCCTGCGGCCCCGCGGGTGCGCGGCGCCCCGCGAGCGCCCGGCGTCGCACGGCTGCCTGCACACCATGCGCAAATCATGGCGCTGCTTCCGGATTACGCGAGCGGCGCCGCCATCCCGGTGATACAACGACGAATCGGCAACGCTTTCGATTTCGGCGTGTACTTCACACCGAACGGGGGTCTTCGTTCGCGTGGAATAGCCTTTCGCAACGGTCTTGGCGCGGCAGATCAAGAACGCTTGGATGTCGCGATCGTGGGACGCCAAGCCGCGTTGAGCGACGAGGCGGTGGCCGCCGCCGCCAAGCAGCAACACTTCATGCTGCGCCGTCCGGCGAACTATGACGACATCATGAACGAAGACTTTCTTGCCAGTTTTGCACGGGGCGCAAGGCTGCTACATCTCGAACGAAGGCCCGGCAACGCTTGCCGGGTCCGAGACTATTTCAAGACGGACGGCACGCTGGCTAAGGGCGGCGTGATCTTCCGTAACCATCTTGATCCGGCCGATCAGGCGCGCTTTGACCGTGCATGCTCAGACCGGAGCGCCACAGTGCAAGCTTACAATCGCATCGGTCGCTACGGCTTCAGGGAGGTTGCTCAGGCGCTGGCGGCAGGCGGCCGCACGCTGGAAGCAGCCGCCGCGCACGCGGGCGTGGCGGTGCGCGATCTGCACGTGTTTCTGACGGACGATGGGTTGACACCCGCGGGCAGGGCCTGCTTGGACGCGAGGGAGGCTGCGATATGGGCGCCCCTTCTCGAAAACCCTGAACGCCGGCAACAACAGCGTCAGCCCCAGCGGCGACGGACGCCAGAGGCGCGCGAGCATGGCAGCCCGTCCAGCTCGTTCTTCAGTTTTCCCGTCCCAGGTCAGGACACCGCCGGGACCCGTTCCTCATGGGAAGTTGTCGAGCAGCAGGCGATCTGGGATTCGCTCTCGCGGCCGAACGAGACGAACGCCCCCGCCGGCCATGTCAGTCCGTCGACGTCATTCTTCGATTTTCCCACCCCTGGTCAAGAGAGCACAGGCACAGGCGTGTCGTGGCAACCCTATTCGCCGGATGTGCTTTGGGATGCCCTTTCGGGGCAAAGCGCACCGGGTCGCCCGCATGCTCATTCGGCAGGCGCAGGCTCGTCGTCACGGCAGGCCGACCCGGAGTGGGAAGCGAACATGGCGGCCCAAGCCGCCCGCCTCGGGATACCCTTCTTTGGCGAGGACGACGTCGGCCCAGAATGGCGCGGCGCTACCTTTGCCGCCCCCCACGGACAACCCGTCGCCTACGCTTCGGATCGGCTGGCGGGACGCCTCGCGACGTTGTTGCATGCGGGCGAAATCGAAAGCGGCGATCTCGTCAACGTTCGCGGGGTGAACTACCGGCTCTCGCCGATCGGAGGACGTCCGGCGCCAACGCCCGACAACCCGCACGGGCTCGCGTTCGCCCTCTATCCGATCTGAACGGGGATTCGGTCAGGGAGAAAGGGTTTCGCCGCCGGGCGGGCGAACTTCAACGGGGCCGACCTAGGATGCACGGTACTTGCCCTGCATCCGCGTGCTTACGCCATGAAACCCGCTTCGAACCGAGTCTCGACGGCAGCCGTCGCTCCCGCCCCTGCCCAAACGCCGGCCGACGGCGCGTCGGTGCCGACAGGGCTGGCGGCCGCACCGGCGACCGGGCCGGCGGACACCACGCAGTCAGCACGTGGAACCGTGCGAGGGCGCCTGGCTCAATTGCTGGATATCAAAAGGGTGCAGCACGAACCGGCCCTGAGCGTCGAGCATTGGGATGAAGCGGCGGCGCTCCGAATATGCCTGCGCTGGACCCAAAGCCAACGCTCGAAACCGTCGGTTATCGGGCTGTCGCGTTTGATGGCGCTCAATTTCGAGCGCGCACGACCCAATTCGATCCCGGCCGAACTCAAGCATCAACGCCTGCTACCGGAAGGCACCGATGAGCAGACCTACTATCGCGAGATGATCGCGACGTTCTTGAAGACGGTGGGGCTCGAGGATACGGACGCCGTTATCGACAGCTTCAAGAAAGCGGGTACCGGCGGCTTGCATCGACAACGCACGGTAGCCGCCTCCGCCGCGAGCGGCGCGTTCAGCGTCGCGCAGTTGGCCGCTTCCGCCAATCTCCCGGCGAAAACGGCGCTCTCGGCGGTCCAGCTGCTCATGACCGCC
>Ga0224712_10000035_pt1 | contig 20837 bp, 22 predicted proteins | sample DielMetaTC5pm2_FD_171474 | JGI IMG/M metagenome (GOLD analysis project Ga0224712, IMG submission 171474) | Corn rhizosphere microbial communities from Kellogg Biological Station, Michigan, USA - Diel MetaT C5pm-2 (Metagenome Metatranscriptome)... | ecosystem: Host-associated > Plants > Roots >...
ACCAAAGCCGCGCTCGGCGCATTTGTCCTAAATCGTGCGAACCGAGGTCGGATCGGCAACGCACGAGGCTTCGCGCCGAGCGCGGCAGTCCTATGCTTCGTGGGTGTTTTCGTTGCTTCCCGCATATCGCCGTCAAGCGCGCCCTAGTTGCGAGGTCGCTCATCGGCTAACCAATGGGGCGTGAACGTGGGTAACGGCTAGAAAAGATGCCAACTGGGCAACGAAGCCGGATTTCGGCAAAGGCGCCCGGCAACGCAAACGTGTCGAATCGCTATCATGGGTTTTTGCTGCTTGCCGCCGACGAAGCGAGACGCGCGTCCGGCTCCGAGCCGTCAGGCGCACCAGAGCCCGGTGAGGGCTGCAACGATCGAGTCCGGCCGCCGGCGCATGGAGCTCGTCGGCCGGCGCCTGCCCGCTCCCGGGCTACAGCCGGAGCCGTCTGCCGACCGGCCCGTCCTTGCCCTCTTGCACCATGCGGCGCGGCTCGCCACCGCTGCGGATTACGTGACCGGTATCGGTTTGTCGCGCGAAACCACGCGTGAAATTGCGCCAATCGGAAGAACGCCGCGCGTTCAGCGAGAAATCGACCGCCTGACCGGTCTCATCGCGTCGAACAAAGACCTCGCGTGCTTTATCGAGAACCCGCATGCGAAATGCTACGAAGCATCCCGCGTGGTGTACGACGTCTTGTTCAGGGCCGGTTACGTGACGCAGTTGCGCGTACTGGGGATGTGGGACGGCATCGGCGACGACCTGCGCAATCACATGGTCGTGCTGGCGAGGATGGACGGGGTCGTGTTCTTCGTCGATATCACCGCGCATCAGTTTCCCGAGGTGGAAATCAAGGGGCCGCTCGTCGATATTGAACCGAACGCAATGGCTAGATTCATCGCGGATGGCACGGCGCTGATCAAGTATTGCGACTTTTCCTATTACGGCCCGGCGCTTGCCTTTGCTTCCTACTCCCTGCTCTCGGGCGCCCAGCAACCGCTTGCCGGCGCAACCGTGCTGAAGCCGTTTCCCGATTGGTATGCGCGCAGCCTGGCCGAGCGCGGCCTGGCCTGACCCGGCCTGGCGCTCATCAAACCAGGCCGCCACGCACGCCGATGCACGGGCGGCGCGGCGCCGACCCTACAACATGGTCCGTACGTGCCAAAGCTCCGGAAACAGCACGACATCGAGCATCTTACGAAGATAGGGCGCTCCGCTCGTGCCGCCCGTGCCCTGCTTATAGCCGATGATTCGTTCGACCGTGGTCACATGGCGGAATCGCCATTGCCGGAACGCATCTTCGAGATCGACTAGCTCTTCGGCCATCTCGTACAGTTCCCAATGCTCGGCCGGGTTGCGATACACCTGCAGCCATGCCGCCTCGACCGAGGCGTCGTGGACGGTCGGCTCGGTCCAATCGCGCTCGAGCCGCTCCGGCGCGATCGAAAACCCGCGCCGCGCGAGCAGACGAACGACTTCGTCGTAGAACGAGGGCGCTTCGAGCGCGGCCGTGACGTCTACGAGCACATCGGGCCGGTGCGCATGCGGCTTGAGCATCTGCGCGTTCTTGTTGCCGAGCACGAATTCGATCTGCCGGTACTGATACGACTGAAAGCCCGACGACGAACCCAGGTACGGGCGCATCGCCGTATATTCGGACGGCGTCATCGTCGCAAGAACACTCCACGCCTGCACGAGTTGCTCCATGATGCGCGAGACGCGCGCCAGCATCTTGAATGCGGGCGGCAGCTCGTCTCGCTGCACGCAACCGAGCGCCGCGCGCAATTCATAGAGCGCGAGCTTCATCCACAACTCGCTCGTTTGATGCTGAATGATGAACAGCATCTCGTTGTGGTCCGGGGAGCGCGGGTGCTGCGCGTGCAGAAGCGAGCCGAGCGACAGGTAGTCGCCGTAACTCATCGATTTGGAGAAATCGAGTTGCGCGTCGTGCCAGCCGGCGTCGCCCTGCGGCACGTGCGGCGCAGATTTCAAAATGTCGGCTTCGTCGGCGCCGCTTCCCCCGTGGCCGAACGGACAGCCGCCCATTTCCCGCGGCGCACTCTCTTGCGTTTCGGGCATGTCGGATAAGCGCATGTGTCCAGTCATTTCCGGCTCCTTCCCATTCAGGTGACCGAATGCCGGGCGGCGAATTCGGGCGTGCGCCACGCATCGGTTTCCAGCACGTCGCGCAGCGTCTCGACGGCGTCCCACACGTCGACGAAGCGCGTATAGAGCGGCGTAAAACCGAACCGCAATACGCGCGGCTCACGGTAGTCGCCGATCACGCCGCGGGCGATCAAGGCCTGCATGACTTCATAGCCGTGCGGATGCTCGAAGCTGACGTGCGAGCCGCGCTGCGCGTGCGCGCGCGGCGTGACGAGCGTCAGCGGCTGTCCGGCGCAGCGGGTTTGCACGAGTTCGATAAATGCATCGGTGAGCGCCAGGGACTTGCGCCGGATCGCTTGCATATCGGTGGCGAGAAAGACGTCCAGCCCCGCTTCGACGAGCGACATCGAAACGATCGGCTGCGTGCCGCACAGAAAGCGGCCGATGCCTTGGCCGGGCGCATAGACCGGATCCATTTCGAACGGCGCGCGATGTCCCCACCAGCCCGATAGCGGCTGCGCCAGCGCGTTTTGATGGCGTTTGGCGACCCACGCGAAAGCGGGCGAGCCGGGGCCGCCGTTCAGGTACTTGTAGGTGCAGCCGACGGCGAAATCGGCATGCACGCTGTTCAGGTCGACGGGCACCGCGCCGGCTGAGTGGGCGAGATCCCAAAGCGCGAGCGCACCCGCGCGCTGAATGACCTGAGTGAGCGCGGCCATGTCGTGCATGTAGCCGGTTCGATAATTGACGTGCGTGATCATCGCCACGACCGTGTCCCCGCCGATAGCGTCGGGCAACTCCGCGGGATCGTCGACGAGCCGCAGCGAATAGCCCCGATCGAGCTGCTCGATGAGCCCTTGAGCGATGTAGAGGTCGGTCGGAAAGTTGGCCCGCTCCGAGACGATCACGCGCCTGCCGGAATCGCGCTCGTTGGCCATCTTGAGCGCCGCGGACAGCAGCTTGAACAAATTGACCGAGATCGTGTCGGTGACGACGAGCTCGTCCGGCGCGGCGCCGACGAGCGGTGCGAGCTTATCGCCGAGACGGCGCGGCAACGCGAACCAGCCCGCCGCGTTCCAACTGCGAATGAGCCCTTCGGTCCACTCGCGCGCGATCACTTCTTGCGCCCGGGCGGCGGCGGCGATGGGGGGGACCCCGAGCGAGTTGCCGTCTAGGTAAATGACGTCGGGGGTCAGCGCGAACCGGTCGCGCAACCGTGCAAGGGGATCGTCGCCGTCGAGCGCGATCGCATCGTTACGAGTCTTCATGATGTCATCGAAGGTTGAAAGCCATGAAAGGTGGGTGCCCTATGGGAACAGCCGAAGCGATCGGTGCGCGCTCGGCGGGCGAACGTGCCGCGGTTATCGTCTGAGCACGGCCCGCACGGGACTCGCATCGAGCGTGGTGAACTTGAGCGGCAATGCGATCAATTCGTAATCGCCGGGCGCGACATCGTCGAGCACGAGTCCTTCCAAGATCGACATCCGTTGAGCGCGCACGCGCCCGTGAGCGTCCATCGTCTTGGACTCCTGCGGGTCGAGCGAGGGCGTGTCGATGCCGATCAGCGTGACGCCGCGTTGCGCAAGAAAGTCGATGGTCTCGGGAGCGACGGCGCAAAAAGTGCTGTCCCAGTGCGCGACAGGGGCCTGCCGGTAAGTGCGCAGCAACACGCGTGGCGGCAAGGCGTCGGCGTACTGGGCGACATGGTCGGGCAAGACGAGCGGCGTGGCGCCGATGCAATGGATGACGCGGCACGGGCCCAAATAGGGCGCGAGGGGGACCGCTCCGATCGCGGCGCCGTGCGCATCGTAGTGCAGCGGCGCGTCGGCGTGCGCGCCCGTGTGCGGCGAGCACGTAAGCCGTGCGACATTCACGGGAGAACCGGCTTCCATGCGCCAAACGCGCTCGACGCCCACCGGCGTGTCGCCGGGCCAGACGGGCGTATCCGCGCCGATCGGCGGAGAGATGTCCCAAATTGTCTCCTGCATGTCTCCTCACTCGTCGGCAAGCTTTGCGTCGATGATAGGCAACTTCGCGCGCAAAGTGCTTGCGAAATTCTCGCCACCGACGGGGCGGACTAGAACATAATTCGAGATAAACCTAAAAAGGGGGCCAAAAATGAACGCGATTTCGCTGGACGCCACCGATTGCCGCATCCTGAGCGTCCTGCAGAACGAAGGCCGGATCAGCAATCTGGATCTGGCGGACCGTATCTCTTTGTCGCCGTCGGCATGTTTGCGCAGGCTGCGGTTATTGGAAGAGCAAGGTGTGATCGAGCGTTACCGGGCATGCCTGAACCGCGAGGCGTTGGGTTTCGAGCTCGAAGCTTTCGTTCAGGTTTCGATGCGCAACGATCAGGAAAATTGGCACGAACGGTTCGCGGATGCCGTGCGCGCCTGGCCCGAAGTCGTCGGGGCGTTCGTCATCACCGGGGAAAGTCATTACCTGCTGCACGTGCTGGCGCACAATCTCAAGCATTACTCCGACTTCGTGCTGAACAAGCTGTACAAGGCGCCCGGCGTCATGGACATCCGCTCGAACATCGTGCTCCAGACGCTGAAAGAGGACTCGGGCGTGCCGGTCACGGCGGAAGGCGCGCCGCGCTAGCACGGATGGGCCAGGCGTAAGAAGAATCGAAAATCGCGCTCGGGCGAGGGTAATTCGGTCCTAGATGACGACTCGAATGCGCTTGCCGGCGAGCGTCGCCGTAGGTTGTCCGCTCTTTGCGACCTTGCATGGAGGCACCAATGAAGTGGAAAGAAGCGGCCATCGTTCTTCTGGATCCCGCCGATCGGGTCATCAGAGATGCGGCGTATGTCTGGCGCGAGCGCTATCGCATTCCCACCGAGCGAAGCTTCTCGTTTCGATATCCGCCGGGGCGCTCGCTCGCCGGGCAACCTCCGTTGGGGTTCAAGCCGCTCGAACCGGGATCGTTGTCCTTTAGCGGCCTTGGAACGAAGCTCATCGTCGTCAGCCACGGGCTGCCGGACGGATTGGCGCTGCAGCGCACGATTCTCGGCAGCGGGCAAGTCGCGAAATTGCTCGCGGTGTGCGGCTTGAGAGAAGTCGGCCTGCTGGCGTTCAAAGGGTGCCTGATCGGCAAGGGGGCATTTTTGGACCGGCTCGTCGCTTATTTGTCAAGCCGGAACATCGGGGTGGGCTGGTTGATCGGCTACAAGGACGTGTCGCGCACGCAAACGCTGATTCTCGATACCCCCGCGAGCGGGCCGCGCACTTACGGTTACGAAGCGATCGGCACGATGGACCTGCTGATGCGCAACGCCACCGAGAAGCTGCCCGACGCCGAGCGCGTCAAGATCGTCAAAGGCAACCGCTTCGTCGTGCCGCCGGGCGGAGCGAGCCGGCGCTACGGCGCGCAAGCGACGTGGGTGTGATTGCGGGGCGCATGACGTGGCCGCGGTATCGGTGAGGGTCGAGCGATCCGCGCCCCGGCTGCGCGGCGGTCCTGGAACCTGGCGAGGGATCTAGAGCGGCTTGACCTCGTGAAACGCTCCCCCATGAAAAATGAGTGGGGCGATTTCGTCGGCGTTCGGATGCACGCCGCAGCGTTCGACTTCGCCCACGAAGATTACGTGGTCGCCTTCCTCGTAGCGGCTGCGGTTATGGCACTCGAACCACGCCAGTGCGCCGTCGAGCACGGGCATGCCGGTATCGCTGGCCGCGTGCGAGACGCCGGCGAAGCGATCGCCCTTCACCGTCGCGAAGCGTTTGCACAGATCGAGCTGCTCGGCCGCCAGCACGTTCACCACGTAGTGGCTGTTCACCTGGAACACGGGCATCGAGGCCGACTTCGTCGCGAGACTCCACAGCACGAGCGGCGGGTTGAGCGACACCGAGTTGAAGGAGCTGGCCGTGATGCCGATCAGTTGTCCAGAAGGCGCGCGCGTCGTGATGACCGTCACGCCTGTAGCGAACTGACCGAGCGCGCGGCGAAAGGCGGGGACGTCGAAATTCGGAGGGCTCGCGCGCTTCATGGGGCCACGGCTCCGGCTTGCGAGGCGGCCGCGGAAGGCACCCCATACGAGAGCGCGGGCGAAAGGAAGAAGTCCAAAATTGAAATTTCGTTGCTTGAGTCGGCGAGTAAGCTGAGATTTTAATGGAATCGGCTCATCTTGCCGCGCCGCGCATCGTGCCGTCGTCGTCGAGCGCCGATCGCCGTCGCAGGTTGACTCAAAACGCACTAAGCTTGTCTCTCTGAGCGCAGCGCGTGAGCGCACGCGCATTGCACCGTGTCGTGCTTGAAATAGGGGAGCGAAAGCCATGAGTCAGACGAGCGAAACCGCCACGTTGGGCGGCGGATGCTTCTGGTGCCTAGAGGCCGTCTACGCCGATGTCGAGGGCGTGAGGAGCGTCGAATCGGGCTACGCGGGCGGCACGCTCGCGCATCCGACGTACGAGCAGGTGTGCGACGGCGGGACGGGGCATGCCGAGGTGGTTAAAGTCGAGTACGATTCCGCACGGATCAGCTACCACGAGATCTTGAAGATCTTTTTTACGATCCACGATCCGACGCAGCTGAACCGTCAGGGCAACGACGTGGGCGACCAGTACCGGTCGGTCATCTTTACGCATGACGATCGCCAGCGCGACATCGCGCTCGAGGCGATTCGCGAGCTCGAGCGCGACAATGTCTACGACGCGCCGATCGTCACGCGGGTCGAACCGCTCGACGGCAATTACTGGCCCGCCGAGCCCTATCATCAGCGTTATTTCGCGCAGCATCCCGAGCAGGGCTATTGCACGTTCGTCGTCGCCCCGAAGGTGGCCAAGTTCCGCGCGAAGTTCGCGAGCTGGATGCGCCCTGGGGCGTGAGCCGCGCCGGCCGCGTCGTGGTCCCGCTTCCGGCCGCCGCCCGGGCGACACCGCGCAGTTCGCTCGTGCCTATGCCGCCGCCGCGCCCTCGCTTGGCCGCCCCTCATCGCGTAACCGAGCGCAAGCCGCGGCGATCTCGCGCGCGAGTGCGACGCAACTGAGCGGCGCCGAGCCCTCCGCCTTGTTGTTCGTGACGATCAACACGGGCTGGCCGGCGATGGCGTACCGGGCGGCGAGTTCCGCGAGCGCGGCGCGAGTGGCGGGGTCTTCGTCGACGAGCTTGTCGAACGGTTCGTACTTGGCCTTCGCTTGCTCATACTTGAACCCGCCATGCAGGCTCCAGCGCACGATGAGGGGCCCGCGCGGCGCGTCGCCGTCGAGCAGCGCGAGCGCGGCCGCCTGGCGCAACGGCTCGGGCATGCGCGCATGCAGCCCCACGCAATAGCGCACGCCGCGTTCGCGCAGCATGCGAATCAAGCGCGGCGTGAGCAGGCACGCATCGCGGATTTCCAACGCGTAGCAGGGGTTGAATGCGTGGGCCGGATCCGCGCCGAACGAAGTCAATGGGGGCAGCGCGTCGAAGAACGCGCCGAGTCTGTCGACGAACGCGGCGGGGTCGGCCAGGATGCGCTCGGGTAATGGCGGAAATTGGAACACGAGCGCGCCCGCCTTCGCGCCGAGTCCTTCTAGGCAGGGCGTCACGAATTCGCGGCCGGCGAGCTGCGCGTCGAGGAAGCAGGGGTTGTCGGCGATCGGCACGCCGCGTTCCGCGCGCAGCGTCGCATCGGTCACCGAGGCAGGCGCCTTGACGATGAAGCGGAAGTCGTCAGGGACCTGCTGTGCATAGCGCAGGTAGTCGGCCACGGAAAGCGGCGCGTAAAACGAGCGGTCGATGCTGACCGTGCGCAGCAGCGGATGTGCGCCGTAGGCGTCAAGACCGTCGCGCGCGAGCTTCGCGTCGCTGTAGGCTTGCCCGTAGACGATGCCTTCCCAGCCCGGAAAAGACCACGACGAGGTGCCTAGATGCACCTGCCGCGGCAGTGCCTGCGCGGCGTCCAGCACTTCGGGGGAAGGTGTCGCGGGCAGCACGGCTTTAGCGCGCCGCGGGCGCTGGCCGGGCGTGTCGCCACCGGCGGCGGGACCGCGGCCGCTCGTGCGCGGATTGGACGCGCGAGGCGGCGCCGGCTCAGGCGGGCCGGCGTCCGAATTGCCGAATAAATCGAATTGCGGGTCGTCGTTCTCTTCTGCCATCGAATGCCGGGCCCGCCCACGGGCCCAATTTCACGCTATGCGCCAAGCGGCCGATCGTACATGTAGCGGCGCGACCAAGGCAACGTTTGGGCGCTTCGGCCGGCTTTGCGGCAGACGATTTGGAACAGCGAGACGTCGTCGTGCTCGAATGCATAAGCGCAGCCCGCAAGGTACACGCGCCAAATGCGGAACTTCTCGTCGTCGACGAGCCCTTTCAGCGTTTCGCTCTTGGCCTCGAAGTTCTCGGTCCAGATTTCGAGCGTGCGCGCGTAGTGGCGCCGCAAGCTCTCGGCGTCGACCGGCTCGAGACCGCCGCGCTGCATCGCTTCGAGCGCGAGGCTGATATGCGGCAGCTCGCCGTCCGGGAACACGTATCGATCGATGAAATCGCCGCCGCCGAGCGCCGTTTCGCCGCTGTCGTAATCGGTCGACGTGATGCCGTGGTTCATGGCGACGCCGTCGTCGGTGAGCAACTCGCGAATCTTGCCGAAATAGAGCGGCAGATTCTTACGGCCTACGTGCTCGAACATCCCGACACTCGTGATGCGGTCGAATTGGCCTTCGATGTCGCGGTAGTCTTGCAAACGGATTTCGATTCTATCGGTGAGGCCCGCCGCTTTTACGCGTTCGGTGGCCAAATCGAATTGATTTTGCGACAGCGTCACCCCTACGCAACGCGCGCCGAACTTGCTCGCCGCGCGCAACACGAGGGCGCCCCAGCCGCAGCCGATGTCGAGCAGGCTGTGGCCCGGTTGAACTTGGATCTTCGTGAGGATGTGATCGATCTTCTTGATCTGGGCGGTGGCCAAATCTTCGTCGCCATTCTCGAAGTAGGCGCATGAATAGACCATGTTCTCGTCGAGCCAAAGCTGATAGAACTCGTTCGAGACATCGTAGTGATACTGGATCGCTTTCTTGTCGGACGCTTTCGTATGATTGAGATAGCGCCGCACGCGGGCTAATTTGCTCGCGCTCGTGACGGTGCTCTTGGCGAGCGAATAGCCGATCGTGATGATGTCCGAGAGCTTGCCCTCGATATCGATTTTGCCCTTCACGTAGGCTTCGCCGAGATTGTCGAGACTGGGCTCGAGCAACAGCGGCAATGCCGAAGCGGTATTGACCTTGAGCGTGACTTGCGGCGCGGCGAAACTGCCGAAGTCGAGTTGCTGCCCATTCCATAAGACGAGACGCGCCGGCAGGTTCGTCTGATTGCGTACGTCGTCCACCCACTGCGCTAGCTTTTTCTCCCAGAACATGCGTTTTCTCCGTATTCGTCGTTGAAAATGCAAAGCAGAGCAAAGCAGCCGTCCGCAGCTCGCGCGCGAACGCGGGCGGCGATTTCAATTTCTTGCATCGACGCGCGAGCGGCGCGCCCTAGCGCACGACGCTCGCGGCCCGAGAAGCCGGGGACTGCGTGCGGCGCAGCGCGCTCGCCGTCAGGGCGCAAGGCGCGAGATGCGCCAGTTGCCGGCGCCCTCGCGCGTGTAAAGGATTCGGTCGTGCAGCCGCGATGGCCGTCCTTGCCAGAATTCGATGGTCTCCGGCACGAGCCGGTAGCCGCCCCAGTGCGGCGGGCGCGGCGGATTTTCGCCGAAGCGCTCGGCGAACGATTTTTCGCGCGTTTCGAGCAACGCCCGGCTTTCGATCGGACGGCTTTGCTCCGACGCCCATGCGCCGATGCGCGAGCCGAGCGGGCGCGAATGGAAGTACGCGTCGCTTTCGTCCGCCCCGGTTTTGACCACGGTGCCCTCGACCCGCACTTGGCGTTCGAGCTCGATCCAATAGAACAGCAGGCTCGCGTGCGGATTGACCGCCAAATCGGCGCCTTTCCGGCTTTCGTAATTCGTATAGAAGACAAAGCCGCGTTCGTCCACGCCCTTGATAAGCAGGATTCGCGCCGACGGATAGCCTCGCGCGTCCACGGTGGCGAGCGTCATCGTATTGGGTTCGGGCAGCCGCGCATCGAGCGCTTGCTTGAACCATGTCTCGAATTGGCGGATCGGATCGGCGTCGACGCTCGTTTCATCGAGCGAGCCGCAGGCGTAGTCTTTACGGAGATCGGAGAGGGTAGTCATATTCTTATGTGACCGCTTCAGTCGGGGGTCAGTATAGCCAACCCGGGAAAAACGTGCCGCGTGTCGACCAGCCGCAATGACAGGATCGTCCTCCGATTCGTTGGCGCGCCGCGCTCGGGCGGCCGCGAGCGGCTCGGCGCGGGCCGATGAGGCACAATACGAGCTTCGTTCGCATTATTGTCACGCATCATGTCCAGCCTTCGCGCCACTGTGCTCAATCCGGATCTTACTCCCGCACCGGCGCTTGTCGACGCGCCCGAAAGCGCGGATCGCGAGCGCCGCTTCGGCGGGGTTGCGCGGCTTTATGGCCCAAGCGCGCTCGCCGCGTTCGAACGCTCGCATGTCGCCGTCATCGGCATCGGCGGGGTGGGCTCCTGGGCCGTCGAGGCGCTCGCGCGCAGCGCCGTGGGCAAGCTGACGCTGATCGACCTCGATAACGTGGCCGAAAGCAACACGAACCGCCAGGTCCACGCGCTCGACGGCAATTACGGGAAGCCGAAAGTCGATGCCATGGCCGAGCGCATCGCGCTCATCGACCGGCAGTGTCAGGTCGTGCGTGTCGAGGACTTCGTCGATCCGGAGAACTTCGACGCGTTGCTTGGCGGCCGCTTCGATTATGTCGTCGATGCGATCGACAGCGTGCGCACCAAAACGGCGCTGATCGCATGGTGCGTCGCGCACGGGCAGCCGCTCGTCACCGTTGGCGGGGCGGGCGGCCAGTTCGATCCGACGCGCATCCGGATCGACGACCTCGCATTGACCATTCAAGACCCGTTGCTCTCGAAGGTGCGCGCGCAGTTGCGCAAGCAGCACGGCTTTCCGCGCGGGCCCAAGGCGAAGTTCAAGGTCAGCGCGGTGTATTCGGACGAGCCGCTCGTCTACCCGGAGGCGGCCGTTTGCGACATGGACGACGTCGCCCAGCACGTGACGACCTCGCCCGGGCACGCGGGGCCTGTCGGGCTCAACTGCGCGGGGTTCGGCTCGAGTATTTGCGTGACTGCGAGCTTTGGATTCGCCGCCACGGCCCACGTCCTGCGCGCCTTGGCCAAGGCGGCGAACGCCGCCGGATGACGTGCGGCGGCTAGCGGTTTCGCTCGATGCGGCCGGCTAGCTGGGCCGCGGGGGCGCCGGACAGCCGGGCAGCCGCTGCGTCAATGCAGCGCAGCGCTGAGCTTGCGGCGCCACGCCGAGACGAGTTCATGGTCGTGCGCCGCCAAGTCGAACACCGACAGCATGGTCTTGCGGCCGACGTCATCCTTGAACGCGCGATCGCGTGTGACGATTTCGAGCAGGTGGCCGAGCGCCTGTTCGTACGCGCGCCGCGCGATCAGCGCGTTGGCCAAGTCGAAACGCGCTTCGAGGTTGGCCGGATCGGCCGCCACCGCGGCTTCGAGTGCGTCCGTCGACGGCAGCTCCGCCACCGCGTCGAGTGCGTCGAGCCGCGTCTTGAGTGCGTTGTAGCGCACGTCGATACCCTGCGTCGTCTTCGGCGAAAGCAGCTCCGCTTCGCGGCGTGCGTCGTCGCTCCGATCTTCGTCGAGCAACAGCTCGATCAGATCGAGCCGCGCCTCGTCGAAGCCCGGATCGAGCGCGAGCGCGGCCTGCAAGTGGTCGCGCGCCACCGCGCCTTGGCCTTCCTGCAAGGCATGCAGAGCGGCTCGCCGCTCGAGCTGCGCAGGATCCGGCACGATGCGCTCGATGAAGGCGCGCAATTGGCTTTCGGGCAGCACGCCGGTGAACTGATCGATCGGCCGTCCGCTCGCAAACGCGATCACATGCGGAATGCTGCGCACCTGAAAGTGCGCGGCGAGCTGCGGGTTCTCGTCGACGTTGACTTTAACGAGGCGCCAGCGGCCGGCGTAGTCATGCTCGAGTTTCTCGAGCAACGGGCCGAGCGACTTGCACGGGCCGCACCACGGCGCCCAGAAATCGACGAGGACGGGAACGAGCGCCGAAGCCTCGATGACATCGTTTTCGAATGTGGCTAGGGTGGTGTTCATGATCTCCCTCGTTAGGCGTTGATCCATGGCGCAGATAGGGGCTGGCGCGCGTCATTTCAACGGTCGAGCGGTTCAGATAGTGGGAGGTCGCAGCGGCCTTTGCAGGGGGCGCCCGACTGCCCGCTAACGGGACGGGCGCTCGGGAAGCGGGATCCATTCGGTTTCGCCCGGAACCTTGCCCATCGTTTGCGCAGCCCAAGCTTGTTTCGCCCGTGTAATTTTTTCTCGGGAACTCGCGACGAAATTCCAGTCGATGAACCGCTCGCCCTCCAGCGGCGCGCCGCCGAGCAGCATCACCGTCGCGCCCGTACGGCTCGAGAGCGTGACGGTCTCGCCGGGGACTAGCACGGCCATGTGCGTGGCGGCGAGCGGCTCGCCGTCGATCGCGAGGTCGCCGTCGACGAGATAGACGCCGCGCTCCTCGTGTTCCGGCTCGAGCGCCACTGCGCCGTCGGGGGAGAAGCTCGCGGCGACATACAGCGTGGGCGAAAAAGTGCGGGTCGGCGCCTGCGCGCCGAATGCGCTGCCTGCAATGACGGTCAATGCGACGCCGTTGCGTTCGAGTTGCGGCAACGTGGCCGCCGCGTGATGCTCGAATGCGGGTTCGGCGTCTTCATCGGCGAGCGGCAGCGCGACCCAGGTCTGAATGCCGTGCAGGACCTGTCCGCGCCCTCGCTCCTCGTCGGGCGTGCGCTCGGAGTGGACGATGCCGCGGCCGGCCGTCATCCAATTCACATCGCCCGGCGTGATTTTTTGCACGGAGCCGACGCTGTCGCGATGAAGCATCGCGCCTTCGAACAGATAGGTGACGGTTGCGAGGCCGATGTGCGGATGCGGCCGCACGTCGACGCCGGTACCGGGCGCATAGCCCGCGGGACCCATATGGTCGAAGAAGATGAACGGGCCGACGAGCCGGGCGGCGAGCGCCGGTAGGACGCGGCGAACCGTGAGGCTGCCGATGTCGCGCATGGACGGCTTGAGAATGGCTTTGACGGGTGACGGCAAGGCGCGCTCCCTAGGGCTGGGCGCACCATTGTACTGCGCCGTGCGCGTTCGACGAGCGCGGCCCGGCGTGCGGCGGGCGGGGATGGAGCGGCGCGGGAAGCCGCGTACCGAGCCGTGCTCCGAGCCGCGCGCCGTTTCCCGCGTCGTCACGCCATCCGATTCTTGGCGAGCGGCGGGTTAGCCGCGAAGTAACGTTTGATGCCCTTCAGGATCGCGCTCGCCATCTCCGCGCGATAGCCGTCGTCGTTCAAGCGAGCTTCTTCGTCGGGATTGCTGATGAACGCGGTTTCGACGAGGATCGACGGAATATCGGGCGCCTTGAGCACGGCAAAGCCCGCTTGCTCGACCGAGCCCTTGTGCAGCTTGTTGATCTCGCCCACTTCCTTGAGCACGAACGAGCCGTAGCGCAGGGAGTCGCGAATCTGGGCGGTCGTCGACATGTCGAACAATGCGCGGTTCACGGATTCGTCCGCCGTCTTGACGTTGATGCCGCCGATCAGGTCGGACGAATTCTCCTTGTTGGCCATCCAGCGCGCCGCGGCGCTCGACGCGCCGTGCTCGGACAGCGCAAACACGGAGGAACCCCGCGCCTGAGGCGTCGTGAAGGCGTCGGCGTGGATCGAGACGAACAAGTCCGCGCCGACGCGCCGCGCCTTTTGCACGCGCACTTGCAGCGGCACGAAGAAGTCGGCGTCGCGGGTCATCATCGCGCGCATGTTCGGCTGGGCATCGATCAACGCGCGCAATTTCTTGGCGATATCGAGCGCCACATGCTTCTCGTACGTGCCTGCGCTGCCGATCGCGCCCGGGTCTTCGCCGCCGTGTCCCGGATCGATCGCCACGGTCAAGAGCCGTACGGTCTTGCCGGTTTTCGGCGTGGTGAAGGTGTAGGAGTCGCCGTCGGCCAGGCCATCGCCGCCTGCATTATTCCCGTCGGGCTTGTGCTGCGCGAAGGCGGGCGGCTGCGCGGCGGGCTTTGCCGGTTTGCGCGCGTTACCGGCGGCGCCATTCGCGGTTGGGCCGGAAGCGCCCGGCGGTGCGCTTTGCGCATAGCGCTCGAAGAAGGCTTCGCTGTTGTCCGACGCGGGGGGCGGGGGCGCTGTTGGCCCCGCGAGCGGGGCGGGCGCCGGCTGCAGCGCGTCTTCGCTGCGCTCGTTCTGGTTCAAGCGCTTTTCTTTGCGTTCGGTTTCCGCCAGCAATTCCATCAGCGGATCGGGCGCGACGGTCGGATACAGATCGAGAACCAAACGGTAACGATAGGCGCCGACGGGCGGCAGCGAGAAAACTTGCGGCTTGACCGAACCCTTCAAATCGAAGACGAGGCGCACGACGTGCGGCTGGAACTGGCCCACGCGCACGGCGCGCAGTTGCGGATCGTTCGGCGTGATCTTCGACACGAGATCGCGCAGCGCCTGATCGAGATCCAGGCCGTCCAGATCGACGACGAGCCGGTCGGGCCCTTGCAGCAACTGTTGCGTGGATTGCAGCGGCTGGTCCGACTCGATCGTCACGCGCGTGTAATCGCGCGCCGGCCAGACGCGCACGCCCAGCACCGAGCTGGCCAGCGCCGAGCGCGGGAGACCGAGCGAGGTGGCCAGCCCGACGATGAGCGTGGACGCTCCCGCGCGCAGCATTTGGCGGCGGCGCCAATTATGGGTGGCCGTCGCGGCCGATTCGATCGACTTGAACGGCTTGATCAACATCTTTCGAGACATGCTTTTCCTGATTCACTGTAGGCGCGCGCGTGGAGCAGGCGCCGCTCGTCGTCGAGCGTATCGAGCGCCAAGACCAGATCGGGCGTAGCGAGCAGCGCGCCCGCCTTTTGAGGCCATTCGACGAGGCAGATCGCACCGCGATCGAAGTATTCGCGAAAACCGGCGTCGGCCCATTCCCCCGGATCGGCGAAGCGATAGAGGTCGAAGTGAAACACTTCGAGCGAGCCGCCTTCGCCGCCTTCGCTTCCTTCGCGCTCGAGCGTGTAGGGCTCGACGAGGGTGTAAGTGGGACTGCGCACGCGGCCCGAATGGCCGAGCCCTGCCAACGTTGCGCGCACGAGCGTGGTCTTACCGGCGCCCAAATCGCCGAGCAACTGCACGTGCAGGCCGGTGAAGCCCGGTGTTCGGCGCACCTGATCGATGGCATGCGCGAAGCGCTCGCCGAATGCGTCGGTGGCCGCGAGGCGATCGAGCGTGAAGCGGCGCTCGAGAAGCACTTTCGCGTGTGGAAAAAACGACGGATCGGGCGAGACGGGCATTCTCGTAAAATAGCGGGATGAAACGAAGTTCCGAACAGGCCGCCGCCGGCGCGAGCCATGCGGCCGGCCCTGCTACCCCGCCCCTGGACGATGCCGCTTTGGCTACGCTTGCTGAGCGCATCAAGGCATGGGGCCGCGAACTCGGGTTCGGCGCCGTCGGAATTAGCGACACCGATCTTTCCGACGCGGAAGCGGCGCTTGCCGCTTGGCTCGAGGCGGGTTGCCACGGCGAAATGGATTATATGGCCAAACATGGCGCCAAACGCGCGCGGCCGGCCGAGCTTGTGGCCGGTACGCGACGGGTCATCACCGCCCGGATGGCCTATATGCCCGCCGCGACGTTGGCTCAGGCCCCATCTGAAAGCCCATCGTCAGCTGCGCCAAGCGGCGTTAAACGCGATTGGCGCGCGCGCGAGTTGGCGCGTTTGGCCGATCCGTCGGCGGCCGTGGTTTCGATTTACGCCCGCGGCCGCGATTACCACAAGGTGCTGCGTCAGCGTCTGCAACAATTGGCCGATCGCATCGAGGGCGAGGCTGGCGCGTATGGCTATCGCGTCTTCACCGATTCGGCGCCGGTGCTCGAAGTCGCGCTGGCGCAAAAGGCCGGCATCGGCTGGCGCGGCAAGCACACGCTGCTGCTCGAGCGCGACGCCGGTTCGTTGTTCTTTCTCGGCGAAATCTACGTCGACATCCCATTGCCGACCGATGCGCAAACCGCGCCCGAGCGCGCGACGCGCGAGGCCGGCGCCCATTGCGGGCAGTGCACGCGCTGTATCGACGCCTGCCCGACGGGTGCGATCGTCGGGCCGTTTCGCGTCGACGCGCGGCGTTGCATCTCGTATCTGACGATCGAGCTCAAGGGCAGCATCCCCGAGCCGCTGCGTCCGCTGATCGGCAATCGCATCTACGGCTGCGACGATTGCCAACTCGTGTGCCCGTGGAACAAGTTTGCTCAGGCCGCGCCCGTCGACGATTTCGACGTGCGCCATGGGCTCGATCGAGCGCGGCTCGTCGATCTATTTGCGTGGAGCGCCGAAGCGTTCGACGAGCGCATGCAAGGCAGCGCGATCCGGCGCATCGGCCACGAGCGATGGCTGCGCAATTTGGCGGTGGCGATGGGCAACGCGCTGCGCGGCGCGATCGATGAGGACGAAAGAGCATGCATCGTCGCGGCGTTGCGCGCGCGCGCCGAGGACCCATCGCCGCTCGTGCGCGAGCACGTGCATTGGGCGCTGCAAGCGGCGTAAGCTTGTGCCTGTTACCGGAGGGAAGCGATGTACAACGCTGTCGTGACCGCACCGTTCGGCAAGGTCGGCGTGCAAGTGGACGCTGCGGCCGGCTGTGTGCGCGAGATCGTCTATCTCGATGATTCGATCCCCGCATCGGCGCCCGATTCGGCGTTGGCCGAGCGGGCGGCGCGTCAGATCGAGCGCTATCTTGCCGATCCAGCCGCGCCATTCGAGTTGCCGCTGGCCGATGTCGGCACGCCGTTTCAACGACGCGTTTGGCAAGTCATGTGCGAGATCCCGCTCGGCAGCGTCCTCACCTATGGCGCGCTGGCGCGGCAGATCGGCGGCGTGCCGCGGGCGGTGGGGCAAGCGTGCGGCGACAATCCGTTTCCGCTCGTGATTCCGTGTCACCGCGTCGTGGGCGCGAGCGGACTCGGCGGGTTCTCGCATCACGGCGGCGACGGCTTCTACCCGCGCGTCAAGCGCTGGCTGCTCATGCACGAGAGCAATCAACTCGCGCTTGCCCTATGAGCGAGACGAACGCGCCGCTGCCCGTCGCCCCGCTCGACGTTCGAGAGGCATCTCACGACGCGGCGCCGCCAAGCGAGACGCCGCCCGACGCCGCGACGCTCGCGCTGCAGTCCGGCAACCAGCGCTCGATCGACGCCTTCGCCGATGCGCTATGGCTCGAGCACGGACTTGCACGCAACACGCTCGACGCCTATGGGCGCGATCTGCGCCTCTTCGCCGACTGGCTCGCGCGCACGCACGGCGTCGGCATCGATGCGGCCGCCGAGGGGCACGTCAATGGCTACCTCGCGGCGCGCAGCGACGGCAAGACGACTTCGGCCAACCGCCGTCTTTCGGTTTTTCGTCGCTATTACGCGTGGGCGCTGCGCGAACATCGCGTGACGAACGATCCCACCATGCGGATCCGATCGGCGAAGCAGGCGCCGCGCTTTCCGTCGACGTTGACAGAAGCCCAGGTGGAAGCGTTGCTGGCCGCGCCCGACGTCGAGACGGCGCTCGGCCTGCGCGATCGCACGATGCTCGAACTCATGTATGCAAGCGGCCTGCGCGTGAGCGAGCTCGTGTTGCTCAAAACCGTCGAAGTGAGCTTGAACGAAGGCGTCGTGCGCGTCATGGGTAAGGGTTCGAAGGAGCGGCTCGTGCCGTTCGGGGAAGTGGCCCACGGCTGGATCACGCGTTACCTGCGGGAGGGGCGGCCCGCATTGATGGCCTCGCGCGCGGCCGACGCGCTGTTCGTGACCGCCCGCGGCGAAGGCATGACGCGCCAGCAATTCTGGAACATCATCAAGCGGCATGCGCGCGCGGCCGATGTCCGAACGCCGCTCTCGCCGCATACGCTGCGCCATGCGTTCGCGACACACCTTATCAATCACGGGGCCGATTTACGCGTGGTGCAACTGCTGCTCGGCCATGCCGATATTTCGACGACGCAAATCTATACGCACGTCGCGCGCGAGCGCTTGAAGACGCTGCATGCAGCCCATCACCCGCGCGGATGACCCGATCATGCCCGCCTTGGCGCGATGCCCTGGCGGCGTGAAACAACGGCGCCGTTGCGCTTACAATGCGCCGATGAGCAAAAGCAAACATATCTCGGAGACCCAGGCGACGCAGTTCTTGCGGCGCCACAGCGTGAGTTTCGGCGAGCACCCGTACGACTACGTCGAGCACGGCGGCACGGCCGAATCGGCGCGTCAGCTCGGCGTGGACGAGCATCGGGTCGTGAAGACGCTCGTCATGGAAGACGAGCACGGAAAACCGCTCATCGTCCTCATGCACGGCGATCGCACGGTGTCGACCAAGAACCTCGCGCGGCAAATCGGCGCGAAGCGCGTCGAGCCGTGCAAGCCGGAGGTCGCCAATCGCCATTCGGGTTATCTCGTCGGCGGCACCTCGCCGTTCGGCACGAAGAAGACGATGCCGGTCTACGTCGAATCGAGCATTCTCGAACTCGATTCGATCTACCTGAACGGCGGACGCCGCGGCTACCTCGTCAGTCTCGCGCCCTCGGTGCTGACCGCGTTGCTCGATGCGCGGCCGGTGCAGTGCGCCAGCATCGAATGAACCGTGCGCCGCGAGCTGCGAGCCGCGTAGAATGAGCCGCCCGCGCGTTGACCGGGCGATGCCCGCCCAATCGAAAGAGTGTCGTTTATGCAAATGTTGATCGCTACCGTTGCCGCATACCTGATCGGATCGATCTCGTTCGCCGTGATCGTCAGCGCCGCCATGGGGCTAGCCGATCCGCGTTCCTACGGATCGAAGAACCCCGGCGCCACGAATGTCCTGCGCAGCGGCAACAAGGCCGCCGCCATCCTCACGCTGCTCGGCGACGCGTTCAAAGGCTGGTTGGCCGTTTGGCTCGTGGCCCGCTTCGGCCCGAGCTATGGCCTGGACGACACGGCCGTGGCGCTAGCCGCGATCGCCGTCTTTCTCGGGCACCTGTATCCCGTCTTTTTCAAATTCAAGGGCGGCAAGGGCGTTGCCACCGCTGCCGGCGTGCTGCTCGCCATCCACCCGGTGCTCGGCCTTGCGACCGTGCTGACGTGGCTCATCATCGCGTTCTTCTTTCGGTATTCGTCGTTCGCCGCGATCGTCGCCGCCGTCTTCGCGCCGCTGTTCGACTTGTTCCTCTTCGGCCCCAATCGCATCGCTTGGGCCGTGTTCGCCATGAGCGCGCTGCTTCTTTGGCGTCACCGCGCCAACATCGCCAAGCTCATCGCCGGCACCGAAAGCCGTATCGGAGAAAAGAAGGCGGCCGGCGCCAAGCACGATAGCGGCGCCGCGCACGCGCGCAAGCACTGAGAGCGGGCGGGCGCGCCGCGCGCGCCCTGGCCGAACGCGTTAGTCGCGGAAATTGTTGAAGTCGAGCGGCGTATCGGTCACGTCCTTGCGCAGCATGGCGATGACGCTTTGCAGATCGTCTCGCTTGGTGCCCGCCACGCGCACGGCGTCGCCTTGAATGCTGGCCTGCACCTTGATCTTGCTGTCTTTCACGAGCTTGACGATTTTCTTCGCGAGATCGCCCGAGACGCCCTTCTTGATGGTGACGACCTGCTTGACCTTGTCGCCGCCGATCTTCTCGATCTTGCCGTAGTCGAGAAAGCGCACGTCGACGCTGCGCTTGGCCATCTTCGATAGCACCACGTCTTTGACTTGACCGAGCTTGAAGTCGTCGTCGGCGAACATCGTCAGTTCGCGTTCCTTTTGCTCGACTCGCGCGTCCGATCCTTTGAAATCGAAGCGCGTGGAGATTTCCTTGTTGGATTGCTCGATCGCATTCTTGACCTCGATCATATTGGCTTCGCAGACGACATCGAACGACGGCATATTCGTTTCTCCAGACTGTGTATGGGACGGCGGTGGAACGCGAGAAGCGCCAACGGCCGGCCGCAATGGCTTGCATGAGCGCGGCGCCGTGGCACGGCGCGCACTCGCTATAATCACGACCGACCGCCATTTTACCGATGCCTTTCTTCCGAGAAAACGCCGGACGCGCGTCGCGCAGCGATATGCATCGCATTGTGCGACGGTTTGTCCTGCTGCACACGCAAGCGCGCCCCCTGCCGATGTCCGTTTCCGATACCGTACCGCCTCTTTTGTCCCACTACTCCCTTCGCGGGCACAACACGTTCGGTCTCGAGGCGTTTGCGCGCTGGTTTTGCCGCATCGACTCGCCCGAGCAGTTCGCGGCCGTCTTGCGTGACCCGCGCGTGACGGGTCTACCGCATCTGGTGCTCGGCGGCGGCAGCAACATTGTCCTCACGCGTGATTTCGAGGGCGTTGCAATGCTCGTATGCCTTGCGGGCAAACGTCTCGCGCATGAAGACGATCAAGCTTGGTATGTCGAAGCGGCCGCGGGGGAAAACTGGCACGAGTTCGTTGCATGGACGCTGGCCCAGGGGCTGCCGGGCCTCGAAAACCTTGCGCTGATCCCCGGGACGGTGGGGGCTGCACCGGTTCAAAACATCGGCGCTTACGGGCTCGAGATGGCCGAGCGCTTCGCCTCGCTGCGCGCCGTGGAACTGGCGACGGGCGAAACCCGCGAACTCGATGCGGCGCAGTG
>Ga0224712_10000037_pt1 | contig 20239 bp, 19 predicted proteins | sample DielMetaTC5pm2_FD_171474 | JGI IMG/M metagenome (GOLD analysis project Ga0224712, IMG submission 171474) | Corn rhizosphere microbial communities from Kellogg Biological Station, Michigan, USA - Diel MetaT C5pm-2 (Metagenome Metatranscriptome)... | ecosystem: Host-associated > Plants > Roots >...
CGCCGATCGAGGTGGCCAGCTGACCGAACAGGCTGAGCACCGGGCCGAGGGCCTGGGCGAGCACCGGCAGGATCGGGGTGATCAGCGCGAAGCCCTGCGCGATGCCGTTGATGGCCGCATTCAGGCCCTCGGAGACGATCGGCTGGGAAAGCGTCTTGGCGATCGCCTCAAGCAGCGAGCCGACGACCTGGCCGCCGGAGCCGATGAAGTTCGCGATCGTGGAGGAGAGCGTGCCGAACAGCTGACCGATGGCCAGCAGCCCGGGAGAGAGCGCCTCGACCGCGGTCTGAGCGGCACGGAAGAACGCGATCAGCGTGCCCTGGAAGGCCGGGCCATTCACCACGTCGGCGATGGTCTTCAGGACCGCTGCCATCGTGGACAGCCCGCCGCTGCCGGCCGCCTGCGCGGCGCCGATCAGGCCGGTGATGATGTCCCAGGCGCTCTTCAGGCTCTCGCCGAGCAACTTCACCTGCGTCAGCGCGCCCTGGATCATCGTGGTCAGCTGGCCGGTCGCATTCGCGCCCTGCACCCAGCCGTTGAACTGGGAGGCGATGTTCGCGATCCAGGTGCCGAACTGCGGCAGGAAGCCGGAGCCGACCTGGGCAAGCGTGACGAAGCTCTTGACCATCGGGTCGATGGCTGACCGGATGTTCGTGAACATCTGCGCCACCGGGCCGAGGATGCTGGAGAGCACCCCGCCGCCGAGCGCATCCTTCAGGCTGGTGCCGATCTGGCCGAAGACCCCACCGAGCGCCGTAGCGACGCCGCCCATCGAGGTCTTGATGTCCGGCGCCAGCGAGCGGAAGGCGTCCTTGATCGGGTCCGCTGCCTCGTGCCAGAACGAGTCGGAGATCTGCTTGCCGATGTCCTTCGCCAGTGGCGCCAGCTCCTTGAGCTGGGTGCCAGCGTCCTTGAAGGCCGGGATCAGCACGCCGACGGCGGCTCCGATGGCGGCGATCGCCGGAGCGATCAGCAGCACAAGGGGCAGCATCGCCACCAGCGAGCCCGCGATGCCGAGGATGCCCTGGCTGGCGTTCAGCAGCAGGCCGCCGAGCGCACCGATCCCCGAGGAGGCCAGCGAGATCATCCCGACCGAACGGATCGTGGCCGTGAGCGCGATAAGCGCCGCGGCGCTCACCTTCGGGATAACGTTGATGATCCGGTCGCGCGTGAACACCGCGACCTTGGCGGCCGCCTCCTTGGTGTTCGCGTCGACCTTCAGGTTCTCGACCTGGGCCTTGATCCAGGCCTTGAAGCCACGGACCTCATCCTTCGCCGGCGTGGTGTCGCCGTCGACCGGGATCTCCGGGTGGTTCTCCCGCTCGATCTCCTCGGTGGTCTCCTTGACCTTGCCCTTCATCTCCTCGAGGGCAGGCTTCAGCGACGTGGCGATAGACGCGGCGAACGCCGCACCGAGGGCCTTCGAGAGGTCGCGTCCGGCCTTGACGGCGGCCTTGGTGACCTCGGCCTCGAGGTCGGTGTCGAATCCCGTGGCGTCGGCTTCGACGCCGATGGAGACGTCACCGAGATCGTCAGCCACTCGAGATCACCGCCCATCGCCCGAGACCGCAAAGAAGGCGGTCAATCTGGGCGAGGCGGTGATCTACGGCTCGCTGGTGTTAGAGTACCGGGTTTCGGCTACGATCCCTGAGATTTCGGCGGCACCGTCCCGGAGACCTGGGCCATCAGCGCGCTGAGCGCGGCCTTCTCGTTCTCCGGGTTCCACGGGTTGCGCTTGTCGGCCAGCGCCTCGGGCTCCGCCTTGGGCGGCGGCTGCCAAAGCCGGGCGCGCATCTTGGCGACGTCCTGCGGGTTCGCGCCCTGGGTGATGTACCACCAGACGAAGTTGCAGAACCGCTTGATCGGCATGTCCTCGAGATCCGGGAGACCGTGGGCGGCGGCGTAGCCGTCCAGGTCGTCCCAGTGCTCGCGCCCAGTCGCTACGAGGCGCTGGGCGACGAAGTAGGGTTTCCGGTCGCGCGCTCCACCAGACGCTTGATCAGCTCCATGATGTGCTCGAGGTCCAGCGGGTCCGCCGGGTCCGTCATCCGCGCGAGGACCTGCGGGGCGACCTGGCGGCCGAACAGCGCCGTGACGATGGTGTCGAGCTCCTTGCGGATCTTCTTGATGTCCTCGCCGGCCTGCTCGAGGCGCTCGCCGAAGTCCATCATCGCCAGCTTCTTCACCGGGAGCACCTTGTACGGCGTTCCACCGAGCACGACGTTGTGCGGGACGATCGGCTTGGTCTCGATCACGATCGCGTTGTCGTTCTCCTGGAACTCCGGCGAGGTGTGCTGCGGCGCGAAGGCGGGCGAGATGGTCATCTTCTGGTCGTCGGAGACGACGGTGAGGGGCTCAGCAACGTGCGCGCCGAGCGTGGCGGTTGGGTCGGTCACCTGGGAGAAGTCGGTCATGCTCGCGATCATAGCGGACCAGCACCCGTACTACGGCAGGTAGTCCACGCGTCGGATCTGATTCTTCGCACGCAGCATGAAGTGGTGCGCCGGCACCCCGCGCGTCTTCTTGGCGAAGACGAAGGTCGCCGCGCCCTTCGGCTTGAACACCAGCACGCCGCCTGGACGGGCCACAGAGCCGCGCGTGCCGTGCTCCGGGTACTTGGTGTACGGCGCGGTGCTGACGATCTCGTAGCGGCGGCGCAGCGGCGTCGAGGCCGGGCTCTCGCGCACGGTCACGCCCTTCAGCATCCGGCCGGTGTTCACCAGGCCGTCCGCGACGATGTTCCCGCGCACGTACCCCGCGCCGCGGTGGGCTGCGCGCTCAGCCGCCGCGTTGACCCGACCGCCGACGATCCGGATCACCGCGGCGTGGTCGATGCGACCTCTGCTCACTGCCACGATTCCTCCATTCGATTATTCGCCGGATTCAATTGATTCCCTCCATATCTATAGATATGGAGGGAATCTCTGGAATAACCGGAATCCTGGAATCAGCTCAGCAGGGCTGCGCGTCCGCCCGGAAGGTCACCGTCCAGCTGCCGCCTGAGGCCGATCCCGAGGCGATCGCCGGCGTCCACGGCCCGATCGCGTAGATCCGCTTGTTGGCCTGCGCGGTCTTCAGGATCTGGCTCATGTCGTGCATGATCTGGTTCGCCGCCGCGGTCACCTTCTCCGGAGCCGGCGCCTGGCCGCCATTGTCAATGGTCGGGATGCAGCGCAGGATCTTGATCTCGATGATCACGTCCCACCAGTCGACCGCGCACGGCTGCCGCATCGAGACGCGCCCCGCTCCGTCGCGGTACTTCGGCGCCGCCGAGACGAACCGGAAGCTGAGCTGGCCGCACGGCGAGTCCGCGGGGACCGCCTGGCCGTAGTAGTTCGGGTAGACCAGCGCCGGCGCCGGGTCGAGCTTGCAGTCGCCCTCGAGGAGCGCGGTCTTCAGCTCGTCCAGGAACGTCGCGATCTCCACATCGAGGTCCTGGGCCATGATCACCACCGCCCGGAGTAGTTCGCCCGCGGAGAGCCCGGCTCGAAGCGCGGAGCGGCGTTCGCCGGCGTGTCCACGCTGCGCACACTAGCGTAGGGCCGCGGCATGTTGATCCCGGACATCCAGCTGTCGATCTCCCAGATGCCGGTGTCGATCTTCGGGATCTCCACGCTCGCGCGGGATGCGCCCTTCGTCGCGGCGAACGGGTCGACCACGCCGATCGTCACGCCCTCGCGGGTGACGGTCTGGATGCGCTTCGGGAGCTTGCAGTCGCCGCTGTCGACGGCCGCCAGGGCGAGCTGCTCCGCGAGGATGCCCGCCGCGACCTGGCCGCCGGTCGGCACCGGGACGCCCTTCACGTAGCTGACCTCCCAAGTGTTCGGCGCCGCCGGGCTGAGGTTCAGGTCCTGCCAGAACGGCCAGGGCTGCCCGTCCACGCGCTCGAGCCAGCGCTTCTGCCGCAGCCAGTAGGCCGTCGGGTCGAGCACCGCACCGTCGACGGTGATCTGCTTGACCTCCACGACCGGGCCGGGCAAGGCGATGGTCTTCACCTGGTCGCCGCGGCAGTAGCACTCCTCCTTGCCGCAGACGCCGCAGAAGATCGAGGCCCACGCCGCGCCGATCAGCACCGGCGACCAGTAGCCGAGGTTGAAGCCGACGGTCGAGTGGCCCGAGCCGTAGCCCGGGTTCACCGGCCACGGACCGAGGCCCTCGAAGGAGCTGGGCGCCCACGGCTTCGGGAAGCGCACCGGGCGCACGTCGACGTCGCGGGTGCCGAAGATGCGGCCGGTCCAGTTCCAGAGGTTCTCCGTGGCGACCGCCTCGAAGATCGACTGGTCGACGCCGCTCTCCTCGAAGATGTCCGGCTGCCCCGCCGGATAGATGACCGGCCAGCTGCCGGGCTCGAAGTCCACCATGCGAGGAGCCTACTGGGCGTCGGGAGTCGGGTCGGGGATCGGCGCGGAGGGAACGTCCGAGGCCGACAAGGCGGACGTCCCCTCCGGCTCGATTGTCGTCTGGGTGCCCTCTCCCCCGGGATCCCCCGCAGGCACCGTGACGGCCTCCTCCGCGGAGCCGCCCGAAGGCTCCACCGGGAGAGTGACGGCAGCGCGCTCGTCGGGCTCCGCCGCTACCGGCTGAGCCTGCACGAAGCGGACCCGGCTCGGGTGACCGAGCGGGTAGATGTTCGGAGCTCCGACGCGCGCGCTGCTCATGATCTGTCCGCTCAGGCCGCGATCGGAGCCGGCGAGGACGCCACGGCGGGCGGCGCGACGGCGGTGTCGATCATCAGCAGGTGGTCGAACGGGTCGATAGCCGCGGGCAGGAAGTCCGGCACGCCGGGGCTGTCATCGTTGATGACCACCTTGTACGGGCCGATGCCCCAGCTGTTGCCGCCGACCGTGTAGGCCTCGGTGAGCTGGAAGGTGACCGCCTTCTCGCCGTCGACCTTGATGTCGCCGAGGTGGCCACGGTGGACGTACGGGAGCAGGAAGTAGCCGTTGGCGGTCTCGTCGAAGAGCGCGCCACCGACGCCGGTCCAGAGCTCGAGCGCGAAGGCGCCGGTGATGATGCCCTCGCGGATGGTGAAGCCCGCCGCGTCGCCGGCGTAGTCGGCATAGGTCGCCGCGTTCGCCACGAAGGCCACCAGGGACGGGTTCACGCCGCAGAACTCGATCTCGACGTTGAAGCGCTTGAAGTTCGGGCTCAGCAGCTCGTTCACGCACAGGATGCCCGCGGCGTTGCGCTGCAGGATCTCGGTGCCCGCCTCGATCTGCGAGGAGAGCGTCAGCGTGATGAAGCCGTCGGTGACGATCTGCTGGGTGCCGAGGTCGCCTGCGTCGGTGAGCTGGGTGATTCGGATACGCCGGCCGAGGATCGGCACGAAGGCGTGGGTTGTGGGCATTGTCCGCTCCTTATTCGGTGATGGTCACGGACCCGACGCCCGTGGGGTCGAAGCCGATGAGATAGGTCCGCTCGGCGACGGCGTAGAGGTCGTTCTTCGTCCGGTCGAGCAGGTCGCCACGGACCTCGCTCGAGGTGAAGATGTCCGACCGGAATCCGAAGAGCGCCGGGGTGGCCCGGATGCTGCCCGACGGGTATCCCGCGCCGGCGACGACCGGCGTGCCGAGAGCGGTGAACAGCTTGGAGCCGTTGGCCTTGAGGGTGCCGCTGGTCATGCCGGCGGCGGCGAGCTGGCGGTTCATGTGGATGATGCCAAGGCTGCCGTACGTGTCGGCGATGAAGCGCTCGAGGGCACCGATCGCCGCGTTGATCTTGGAGACGTCGAACGTGCCGTTGTCGATCACGCCGTCGGTGAGGTTGGGCTGGTTGCCCTTCTCGCCGGTCCAGAAGTTGTGCTCCGCCTCGCGCTCCTCGAAGGTGAGGAGGTTCTCGGTTGCGCGGGCCTGAGCCTGCTCCGGCGTCCAGGCGATCGGCGAGACGACGAAGTGGCCGTAGACGGTGAAGGTGTCCGAGTGGATGAAGCCCGGGTCGAGGTCGTCGCCGGACTCGTCCATCGGGAAACCGAGGTTCTTGGGCAGCCCCGCGGTGTCGCTCTGCGGGTTCTGCACGGGGCCGATCGAGTCGACCGTGAACGGGTCGAGGTACTCGTGCACGACACCGCCACCGCGCCAGTGCGCGGACTCGTCGGGACGCAGGTCCACGACGCTGAGAAGTCCGAAGGGCAGCGGGATGCGCTGCGCGCCGGCGACCAGATCGGCCGGGGTGTAGTTCGCCACTGGGGACTCCTCTGGAGGGTGTTCGTCGGATGGGAGCTCGGAGGCCGAGCGGGTGGGCCGCCCCGGGGTCTATTCGGGACGGCCCAGCCGGTCTCAGGCCGCGGTGCCGTTGGCGGCGATGTCCGCGCCGATGTTGGTCACACCGGTCGGGCTGATCGACGTGGTGACGAGACGGGAGTCGACGCCCGCCTTGGCCACGAAGTAGCCCTCCTCCGTGAAGAGCGCCGTGAAGTCGTTCTGGCCGAGGAGCACCGAGTCGTACAGGGTGTCCAGGGTCAGCACGTCCGACGTGCCCTTCACCCAGGTGCCCGCCGCGTACAGCAGGAACTTGACGCTGGAGGCCCAGCTGGTGAAGGCGGTGTCAGCCGTCTCCGACGGGCTCTGCCAGTCGTAGACGAACTGCGGGGCCACGCCGCGCTCGGCGAACCACTGCGCGATGCGGGCGTCGTTGACGTCCGTCATGTCGACGCCGAGACGGCGGGACAGGTCGGAGCGGATCGCGCCGCGGATCCAGAACGGGAAGACCGCCTCGAGGGTCGAGCCACGCGCCATGCGGTACGTGTCGCGGTAGTGCTCCGTCTGGAGCTCGATCGCGGTCAGGACCGGGGCGAGCGCGCCGGCCTGCACGTCGGGGAGCGCGACCGAGGTCGACCCGAGCGCCATCTTGGAGATGACGTCCGCGTTGATCTTGTGGTCGTGGGCGACGAGCGCACCGCGGATCACACGGGCCAGGTGCTCCGGGTACCCCCGGGCACCGAGGAGGCCGGAGGTGATGATCAGACCGTCGATGTCGAGGCGGTAGTCCTCGAACTCCGGCGGCTCGACGTGGTAGACGGGCTTGGTCCCGGCGGTGCCGTTGCCGACGCCATTCGAGTCCACGCCGTACTCACCGTCGACGTCCTCCTGCTCGGAGAAGTGGAAGCCGCGGATGTCCTGGTAGATCTCCTTGAAGGAGGGGCCAGGCGTGATCTGCACACCACCGCGGGTGACACCGATCTCCGGGAGCGAGAGGATGCCGTCGCGGCTCTCCAGCTCGAGGAACTCGTTGTAGAGGATCTCCGACGGGGCGTGCCAACCACCGGAGGCCACGAGCGAGTTGCCCTTGAGGTTGCGCTCGTCGGTGGCCCGCGTGACGACCTCCATGACGTGCTGGCGGTCGGTCGAGGTGATCGTCAGGTCCGCGGGGATGTCCTTGCGGATCGCCGCGAAGGTGCCGATCTCGCGCATCTGCTGGCCGCGAGCCGCCGCACCCTCGTACTGGGTGAGGTTGAACGTGGACAGGCGGCGGTCGAGCGCCTTGCCGAGGTCGTCAAAGTCGACGCCCGCGTCCTTGGCGAAGCCAAGGCCCTCGCCGCGGAGCGTGATGACGTCCTTCGCCGTCTTGCCGGAGCGCGAGGCGAGCGCCATGCGCGCGGCGGTCTGGACCTCCTGGCGGTTGCGGCCCTTGGGCAGCATCACCTGGAGCTTGCGGCCGTTCTTGCCGGAGGCGACCAGGGAGTCACCCTCCTGCACGACGTCCTCGCCGGCCAGGGCCTCGAGGTCCTCGACCGCGAGCTCGACGATGGCGGAGCCGTCGACGGTCGCGTCCGGGGTGGGCTCGGTGGCCAGGGTCTCGCTGCCGGCGGCGTCGGCCGCGGGGGCCTCACCCTGCGGGCGGACGCGAGCGGCCAGCGCTGCGGCGGCCTCCGCGTTCTGCGAGGCGAGCTCGGCGCGCGAGCCCTTCTCGCTGGCGAGCTTCTCGATCGCGTCGGTGAGGACGCCGAGCTTGGTCAGCGCCTCTCCGGTGACGTTGCCGTCGCCGTACGCGGTGTCGAAGGCTGCCACGGCGTCCGCGTGCAGCTGCTCGACCTCGGCGTCCGAGAGCTTCGAGAGATCGGTGGGGAGCTTGAACTCGGCACCGGTCGCGGCGCCCGAGTAAGCGGTGAGGCGGTCCACCAGCGGGGACCGCTTGCGGGGCTGGTTCATTGGGTTCTCCTTGTTGAGAGTTGGGGACGATGAACGTCCGTCTCAACGAGGCCCTGCCAGAGGCGGCAAATGCCGCGCCATCCGCGATCGAGCTGATCGTAGCAGACCGATCGGTCGATTTGCGCGGCCCACAATGAAAGGAACCCGCCCAGCGTGTCGCTGGACGGGCCCAATCTGATCTCCGGGGGAGGCGATCTGGCTCCACGCTACCCCCGAATTGGGGATGTCGTCTATGCCGGATCGGCGTGTCAGAACTTGCCGGCGTTGAGCGCGTTCTGCAGCGCGCGGATCGTGTTCGGCCCGCGCACCCCGTCGATGCCGCCCGGGTTGAAGCCGCGGTTGGCGAGGTACTGCTGCAGGTGGCGGTTGGTGTCCGGCCCGCGCTTGCCGTCCACCCCGGCGCCGGTCTTGCGCTGCTCGGCAGCGATAGTGACCGGACCCTCGATGCCGTCGGCTGGCACGCCGAGCGCGCGCTGCTCCGCGGAGATCGTCGCGCGTCCGAGGATGCCGTCGACCACGAGGCCCACGCCGAACAGGTGGCTGTCGGTGACTGGGCCGTAGATCCCGTCCGCGGTGATGCCGACACTCTGCTGGAACGCCTTGACCGCCGCGGTGGTCTTCGGGCCGTACACCCCGTCCACGCCGCCGGTGTCGTAGCCGCGCGCCACGAGGGCCCGCTGCACGTCGATCGTCGCGCGCGAGGTGATGTTCGTCGCGCCCGCCGGAGCCGAGGAGCCGGAGCCACCGGAGGCCAGCTGCGTCGAGCCGCCGAAGTCCGCCTGCAGGTTGCGGCAGAAGTCGATCATCCCGTTGACGTTGTGGCCGTTGGAGTACTGGTAGACCGCGGCGCGCGGGTCGACCTGTCCGCCGGACCACGCGTAGGTCTGGAAGCCCCACTTCGTCACGCCGGCGTCGAGCGCCTTCTTGACCACCCAGTAGCCGCCGTAGACGCCGGCACGGCCGCCGAGCACGCTGTTCGCGCCGCGCAGCGCGTCGTTGATCGCCGCCTGCTGGGAGTCGTTGGCGTCGAAGTCCACGCAGAAGTAGATCGGCTGCGCGGGCAGGCCGTTGTTCTTCCGGTAGGTCTCCGCCTTCTGGGCGCAGGCCACGCCCGCGGCGTAGCCGCCGAGCAGCTCGCGGCCGTCCTCCTCGTAGATCAGGAACACGGCGACGCCGTTGCCCACGAGGTCGTTCCACTCGCTCTGGTTGATGCCCTTGCTGGCGGTGTTGTACCAGAGGTAGCGGCCGGCGAACAGCTTGCCGGCGTTGTGGAGGACGGCGCCTCCGGGTCGGGCGAACGAGTAGTCGCAGCCTTCGGCCATGTGCTTCTTCTCCTGTCGGATCGGGTTACTTCGGGGCGATGGTCGCGCCGATGCGGACGGCCGCGGCCTGAGCCTCGAGCAGCGACCCGGTGAAGCTCTGGGTCTTGCCGCTCGAGGTCGTCAGCGTGAAGCTCTGGGTCTGGCTGGCCAGGCCGCCGGCCGGCGTCTGCCCGGACGGACGGCTCCCGTGGCCGTGAGCCTGCGGCTTCGGCTTGTTGCAGTCGCACATGGTCAGATCCCCTTCCGCTGCAGCGCACGCTTCGCGGCGTACGCGCTCACCTTCGCCTCGGTGCTCGCGGCCAGCGCGCGGCTGCGGAGCTCCTCGGCCTGCATGTTCCGCTCGCGCTGCGCCGCCTTCTTCAGGTAGCGCAGGTCCTCGAGCGAGAGCGCACCGGGCTTTCCCGGCGCGATGACGCGCTCCGGCGGGAGCATCCCGGCCGCCTGCAGCGTCTGCAGCGCGCCCGAGGCCACCAGGCCACGCGGCCGCGGCACCGGGAAGCCGGGCTGGTTGACCGCAAGGCCCATCACCAGCTCCATCGAGCCGTCCGCCTGTCGGCGCCAGTCACCGGAGAGCGGGCTGGCCTTGAACGCGCGGATCTGCGCCGGCGTCGCGTCGGGACGCAGCGCGCCCGCGACCCAGATGCCGTACTCGTCCTCGCCCGCGTGCACATCGGCGATCGCCATTCCGGTGTTCTCGTAGTGGTCCAGCGTGCGCCGGGTGTTCCAGTGGCCCTCGGCGTGCCGGGTGTTCATCACCAGGCGGCCGACGCCGACGTCCTGGCCCTCTGCGGTCGTGACGACCCCGAGGTGGAACAGCGCGTAGCCGCTGCGGCTCTTCGGCGCGGTGACGCACTCGCTGACGCCGTTCGGCATCGCGAGGTGGCAGACGTCGAAGGTGGCCAGGTGGCCGTAGACGCGGCCCTCGGGCGTGACGTGGATCGGCGTGCGGCCGGCCAGGTGCGGGTTCTCGAACCAGGCCTTCGGCGGCGCGATCGGCGCGGCCAGCGGGCGCTCGGCGATCTGGGCACCCGAGGCCACGAGGGCTCGCTGCTCCGGCTCGTAGCGCGGGCCGTTCTCGATCGAGAACTCGTCCTCGACCGCAGCCATCTTGGCCTTCGGCTTCTTGCCGGAGTCCTCACCCGAATCGGCCGGTGCGCCGGAATCCGCAGGAGCCCCGGAGTCCTCTGTCGCACCCGAGTCTGCCGGCGCACCGGAGTCGTTCGCTCCGGAGTCCGCCGCCCCGCTGTCCGCCGGAGCGGTACCGGAGTCGGCGGCTCCGGAGTCCTGCGCACCACTGTCGCCCGAGTCCGCGCCGCTGTCAACGCCGCTCTCGGCACCGGAGTCGGTGGCCAGCGGGTTCGTCGGCGCGGGCGGGTTCGCGTCCACGTCGTCGGTCGCCGCGAAGATCGCGTCGAGCACGGTCTTCTGGGTGCCGATCTCCGTGCCGTCCTCACGGGTGAGCGTCCACTCGGTCCCGTCCTCGTTTGGCGTGATCGTCCAGCCCACCTCGTTGGTGAAGCCATCGCCGCTCGGCTGGAACCCGAGTGCCTCGGCGACCGCGGCGTTGGCCTTGATCGTCGCGGCCTTCTTCTGGTCGTCGGTGAGCGCCGCGAAGTTCAGCTCGGCCGGGTTCAGCTCGACGGCGTGCTTGGCCGCCTTCTTGGCGCCGGTCGCCGCCTTCATCGCCTCCCACTGCGCGACGGCGGCCGAGGCCTTCGCCACGGTGGACGCGTTGACGTGCGGCGCCTTGGACTTGCCGGTCACGGTGCCGCCGCGGGCCCAGCGCTTCGCCACGTTGACGGCCACCGCGATCGCGCGCGACTGGCTGTAGCTCGGGTTCGCCTTGCGGATGTGGCTGGCCAGGAACTTGATGTAGGGCGGCAGTCCGCCGGCCTTCTCCACCCAGTTCTTGCGCTTGTAGGTGTCGGTCAGCGCGCCCCAGGCCGGAGCCGAGACGATGGCCGGCTCGATCGACACCGGCGTCGGCACGGCCTCCGGGGCCTGGCCGACGTTGATGTCGATGTCGAAGTCGCTGTCGATGCCGGGCTCGGTGACGCCGATGCCGTGGCGGTCCAGCGTCTCGTCCCAGTCCACCGGACCGGTCGGCTTGCCGGGGATCGTCTCGGCGACCGCGGCCTCCACGCTGCCCGCCGCCGAGTACGGCGAGAGCACGCGGGTCAGCTCATGCAGCTCCTTGCGGGAGACGTTGGTGGTCTGGTCCGCGTTCTCCGCCTTGTTCAGCGCGACCAGGGCGTCGTCGATGTCCTCCGGGCCCTGCTTGCCGAGCGCGGTGATCGCCTGGTTGATGAAGCTCTTGGCGTCCTGGCCGATGTCCAGGCCCTCGAGGGTGGCCACCGCCGCCTCGATTGCCTCCGCCGCCTCGCCGAGGTCCTGCATGTAGTCGCCGGCCTCGATGAAGTCGCCGAGCACGCCGACCAGCTCGTCGCTGTCCATGTCCCAGCTGCGGCGGAAGGTGGCGACCGCGGCCTGCTCGTCGGCGGTGCCCTCGTACGGCGTCAGGAAGTAGGCGTTCCACGCGGCGTCGCGCACGGCGCGCGCGGCGGCCTCCACGACGATGCCCGACTCGCGGATCGTCTTGGAGTCGCCGGAGTTGATCGCCGCGGTGGAGTCCTCGGCCGCCTGGATCAGGTCGGCGAGCGCCTTGCCGATCGGCACCCGGTCGAAGGTCTCGGCGTGGTAGTCGGTGCCGAGGTAGTCGAGCACGTCGTCCACGGTCACCGTGCCGAGGGTCGAGGTGTCGTCGGCCGAGATGATCTTGGCCAGGTCCTCGAGCACGGTGTTCAGCGACTCCACGAGGTCGGCCGGCTTGGCCAGCGGCCCCTTGTTGCCGAAGTCGTAGTCGTGCCAGTCCTCGGTGGCGTGCTTCACGTCCGCGAAGCTCGCGCCCTGACGGGCCAGCTCCATCCGGCGCTTGAGCGCAGCGGCCTGGTTCTTGGCGAGGATCTTCTGGAACAGCGCGTCGATCTCGTCCTTGAGCGCCTGGATGTCCTCGTCGTCGAGCGGCGCGTCGTCGCCCGCGGCGTCGTCGGTCGCGGTCTCGTCGTCGGCGATCTGGTCGCCGCTGTCCACACCGCTGTCCACAGCCTGTGCACCGCTGTCGGCCGGCTGGTAGTCGTGGTCGGTGTCGCCCGACTCGGTGAGGTCGTTGTCGCCGTCGTGGTCCGGGTCCGGGTTGGCCGGCGTCGGCTGCGCGCCGGAGTCCGCGGCCACCGCGCCGCTGTCCTGCACACCGGAGTCGGCACCGGAGTCCTCGCCGCTGTCCTCCGTGGTCACCGTGTAATGCGCGATCCGCGCCGGCGCGAAGGCCGGGATCGCCACGATCGTAGCGGCGCGCACACGCGCGGCCGTGGTGACCATGACGTCCTCCTCCTCGTTGGAGAGGGTGACGCCGTTGGAGGCCACGTCCACGCCGGAGCGCACCTCGAAGCCCACGTCGTCGAGGTCCATCGAGATGCCGTTGGTGAGCTTCTTCATGACGTGGCGCAGCGCCTCGGATCCCGCGACGCCCTCCTCGTCGAAGTCGCCGTCCGCCCAGATCACGCTGGTGTTCGCCGGAAGGTTGATCTCCGGCTCGCCCATCTCGGCCAGGCGGCTGTTCGCCTCGTCGAGGCCGATCCGCTCGAGGGACTCGATGTGGCCGACGACCTGCGCGCCGTCATGAGCGCCGACGTCCTCGGCGGTGTAGCGAAGCGGCACCGGGAGCGAGTCCCAGCGCAGTGCCTCCGGCTCGATGAAGCGGTTGTCCCCAGTGGGCGCGTTCTCGAAGCCGATCGGACCCTTCCAGCGGTTGAGCGTGCCCATCGTGGTCTCCCGGTGTTGGCGGTGGCTATCGGGCAGATGCTACCATCCGGGATCACTTCAGCGTCGGAAGCGGCCCAGCGCTCAGCGCGGCGAGATCATCACGCAGCGGCAGTTGGCGATGTTCGCCAGGCTGCCACGACGGTCGCCGGGATACTGCAGCGGCTCGCCGCCGACCGTGAAGTAGCTCTCGATCGGCACGGTCTGGCCGTCCGCCTCGAGGTGGTCCGGCCGGGTGTGGTCGTCGTGGTGCGCGACCCAGCGCTTCTCCGCGCGCCGGCCGACACGGAAGGCCTGCTGCGCGACGAATCCGCTGAATCCGGTGAACCCGGTGCGCACCGTGCGCTTCACCCGGGCCCGCCAGGTCGCGCCGAGCTGCCGGAACTCCCCGTAGAAGTCGCGCTGGGCGATGTCGCCACCCGCCGCCGTGATGCTCGGCGTCTCGAGGTCGAGCGCGAGGTCCAGCGCCGCGCTGACAGCCTTCTCGTCGATGGTGGTCTTCAGCGTGTAGTCGACCCGGGTCGCCGCGGTCATCACCGCCATCGCACTGGCGTAGGCCTCCTCGCCGAGGTCCAGCTCCGCGAGGCTGTCCGAGAGGTAGCGCCACTCCTGGCTGCCGCGCTCCAGGCCACTGGCCGCCAGCGTGTCGACGATGGCCTGGTGCCAGCGGTTCGTTGCGAAGGCCGGCTGCAGGCTGCGAGCCAGCGCCTGCTTCTTCACCGCGAGGAGCATCGCCTTCGTCTCGCGCACCAGGGCGCGCTCGAGGCGGGACTCGTCCGCGGACTGCTGGCTGAGCGCCTTGCCGGGACTGACGAAGCGCTCAGCCAGCGTGTCCATTTAGCCCTCGCTGATCGGGGTGTTCGGCTGCGCGGTCGTCGCGGGCAGCGGAGCGGCGTCCGAGGTGGTCTGCGCCTCGGTGTTGCTGACAGCCGGCGCCGCCACGTCACTGGCGTTCGCCGTGTTCTGCGGCTGCGCGGCGGCGAGCTTCTCGGCCACCGGGTCGGTGCTCACGGCGTCCGGAGGCAGCGGCGAGTTGTCGGCGGTGAGGTTCGTGCCCTCGCCCACGACGTCGCTGACGGCCACGGTCTGCGGGCTGTTCGGGTTGCCGTTGTTCACCGGCACCTCGCCGTCCGGCACCGCGTCCGCCGGCAGCGCGTCGCGCTCGGTGACCGAGCTCGGCTGCGCGTTGTCGGTCGAGTTGACGACGCCGGCGTCCTGCTGCGGCGTGCCCGGGTGGCTCACGATCTCGGCGTCAGCCGATGCGCCCGCGGATTCCCCGCTCGATGCCGAATCGGCAGGGCCGCTGGCGTCGGGGCCAGATGCCGTGGCCGTTCCCTCCACGTCGATCGGCTCTGCGCCGGATTCCGGAGCGCTCGCTCCCGAGTCCGCCACCGCGCCCGAATCCGCCGCACCACTGTCCGAAGAGCTCGCATCGCCCGTACCCCCGGTGGCACCCTCGCTGGGTGCGCTCGGCTCGAGGGTAGCGGGCTCGCTCGCGGAGTCCTCGACCGGCGCGCCGCTGTCGGCGGGCTGGTAGGCCTCGACGGGTGGCAGCTCACCGGCGGCGACGGCCGAGCCGGAGTCCTCGGCGGCAGGAGTGGATGGCGTGGTGGCGGCGTTGCCGAACTCCTCGTTGAGGGCGTCCTCGATCAGCTCGATCTCGTCCTCCTCGGTCTGCTCGATGACCGCTTCGGCGCGGGCACGGATGTCGGCGAGCTTCTGCAGCTTCGGGTTGAGCTTCTTCTTGCCGGCGTCGCTCAGGTCCGCCTGGCCCAGGTCGGGCGTCTCGGACGTGTCGGGCGTTTCGGTGGGCTGGTCAGTCATCTCTGCTCCTACGCGTGAGTGGTCAGGGCGGGGGAGTCGCCCGTCAGGTCCTGACGATACACCGGCAGGCCCAGCTTGCTTTGCAGGCGGTACGCGAGCTCGTTGATGTCGTGTTCGGTGCCGGTGATGGCCAGGTCGTGCACGTAGACGTTGAGCAGATGCACCACCCGCGCCGCGTCATACTCGCAGCATCCGCCGTGCGTCTCGAGGAGGATCGGCACGACGTCCCAGGCGTTTCGGATCGCCTTCGCGACATAGCTGTCGTCGGCGCGCCAGACCGTGTGCGCGGTGTGCTTGGGCCGGTTGCCGAAGATCTGGTGTCGGCGGTCGCCGCGAGGCGCCCGGCGCACGATGTCGTTGCCGAGCCGCTCGAGGGCCTTGATCACCAGCACGTCGCAGACTGCGAGCAGGACGCTCATCTGGTACTCCGGCGCGAGGCTGTACGCCCCGCAGACCGGGCAGACGGACGGGATGTGCGCGGAGTGATCTACGGGCGCATCGGTGATGGTCATGGTCTGGTCACTGTCCCGTCAGGTCGAGGATGTCGTCGTCGATGGTCGGTTCGGCCGGCGCGAAGCCGAGCTGCTGGCTGAGGCTGCCGCGCAGTCCCATCCCGGAGATGCTCATCGTCGCACCGCGCTGGATCTGGTAGGCGCCCACCGGCTCCGGCGTCCAGTCCTTCTCCACCGTCAGCTCGGTGGGCGTGAACTCGTACTCGCCGTCCGGAAGGTTCAGCAGCTGCTCCGGGGTGTCCGGGATCGTCGCGAGGGCCGGCGCCGCCAGCGGGCTGCCCGCCGTTGACGGAACCGCTCCCGGGTTGCGCGCCGGGGTCTGACCGTTCGTGCCGGACGGCGCGACCGGCGGGCTGACCGGCTCGATTGGCCGCGGGTTGTCCGCGTCCTCGGCGTTCGGGCCGCTGATCGCGTCCCCGGCCACGTCGGGCGGCGTACCGTCGGTCGGGCCCATCGGGGTGCCGGCCAGCAGCGCCTTCAGCTGCTCCACGAGGATCGCCAGTCCCGGGCGCAGCATCAGCGCCGGGTCCTGCTGGACCATCTCGAAGGCGGCATTGATGGCCGGGTCGTCGATCTCCTCCTTGGGCGCGTCCTCCTCGTCGAAGCCGTTCGCCTTGCGCAGCGCCTTCGCGCTGATCGCGCCCTTCTCGTAGAGCACCTGCGCGTCGGCGGACCGGTTCGGCCGCACGATCAGGTCGGAGACGTCGTACCAGATCACCCACTGCTCGGCCTCGTCGACGCTCATCCCGTTCGCTACGAGGATCGGCCGCAGGTACTGGGTGGTCAGCGCGTCGCAGATCAGCTGCAGCGGCGGCTCGATGTGCGCGGTGACGACCTCCTCCTGGACCAGCCAGGCGCCCCAGTGGTTCATGCCGTCGGTGCCGAGCAGCAGCTCGGGCGGCGCATCGAGGCCCAGCGCCAGCCGGCGGATGGCCTCCTCGCGCAGCGGGCGCGCCTCGGTGTCCAGCGGCTTGTCGAAGGTGATGTGGTGGAACTTGTCCGCCACGTCGTCCGGCGCGGTAACCACGAGCGGCACGACCGCGCTGGCGTTCGAGCGGTCGCCGATCGGCGTCAGCATCGACTGGATCAGCGCGTCGGTGAACGGGTCCTCTGGGCTGTCGTCCGGGATGCCCTGCGCGCGCTTCGCGGCGCGGGACGCGGACTCGGGCACGACGAACAGGCCGGCGCCCGCCAGCCGGGAATCGACCTGCGCCGAGATGTGCATTGTCAGGCCGACCAGCTCGCGCAGCACCGGAAGCGCCGAGCGGGTGGGGCTGTCTGCGCTCCACCAGTACTTCGGGTGCGGCCGCCAGACCCGGATCAGGTACAGGTCATCCGGACGCGCCCGGACGATCTCCTGCTCGGTCGGTCCGAGCCGGAGCTGCACCAAGTCGCCCTGCATGAACTGGACCTCGGCGATGGAGAGCATCCGCCAGTCCAGGTCATCCAGCGTGCTCTGATCCAGCGGCTCGTCGTCGACCTCGGCGGCCGGGTCCTTCGGCGTGCGGTCGACGCGCTGAGGCGAGGTGATCTCGCCGTAGCCGCGCTGGTTCGCCGGCGTCGTGCCGTTGCCGACCTCACGCGCGTCGCGCTCGGCCTCGCTCTCCTCGAGCATGTCCTTCGGGATGCCGACCAGCCAGCCGTCGCCCGGGATGAACAGGTTGATGGTCAGCCGCTCCACCAGGCGGGACAGTCCGAGGTGGCCGTCGCCGAGCGCCGAGAGAATCTGCTTCTTGCTCTCGTCCTCGGTCGGGATCGGGTCGGTGCCAGGGTCGTTGGCGACCGTGCCGACGAACAGCTTGGCCTTCGAGGTGCGCTGGGCCAGGGTGGTGGCGACGAAGCGGAGCTCGCTCACCAGGTCGTACATGCTCCAGCCGTCGTCCTGCCAGCTCTCGTGCGTCGTGCGACGGAAGCTGGTGGAGGCAACGGTCTTGTTCGTGATCCGCACCGCGGACGCCGTGATCGAGTTGATCGCGCCCGGCATTGGCGCCAGGTTGCTCTCCCGGCCGCTCTGGCTCGGGCTCACGATCTCGTCGAAGCCACCGGGCCGGTGCTCGCGCTCCCACCACTTCTCGATGACCTCGCCGGACTCGATAGCCTGCGCCCGCGCCGCCTTGCGCGTGGCCTCCTCGGTGGGGTCGTACGGCATGGGAGCACGGAACCCGAGGGCCCGTCGAATGAGGCCAGGGCGGTTCGGCGCGGTGTCGGACATCTGAGCTCCCTGCTGGTGGCGGTCGCTCGGATTCTAGCGGTTATCCGTCGATTCGCTTGGAGATGTGGCCGACGACATAGTTGAGGCCCAGCGCCCCCAGCAGCGCGTTCCAGGCAGTTCTGAGGGGCTTGGGCACGGCGAGACTTATAACGATCACGACCAGGCCCACCCAGAAGCCGATGCAGAACGGGCAGTCCAGCCCGGCCATGAAACGCGCGCCGGCGGTCCGCGGCAGCGTCGGCTCGTAGTCCTCGAGGCTCTTCGGGTCGGTCCGGAACTGCTTCTCCACGACCTCGGCCTCGCGCGCGTACGCGGCCTTGCGCCACTTGCCGAGGACGAGCATCTCCGGCAGCTTGTCGGAGGTGATCAGTCGGGTCAACCGGGCGACGGCGAGCGGGACGAGGAGCCAGGTGGTCAAGGACGAGTGCGTAGTACGGCGAGTCACGGCCTGAGAGTAGCAGCTCCCGCGGCACGAAGCTCAGTCCTGCTCGAGCTCGTCGTCCGGTCGCTTCTCGAAGGTGATCGCGATATCGAAGCCCTCGTCCATCGCCTGCTGGAAGAACGCCGCGGCCTCCGGGTTCCCGATGGTCAGCTCGATCCGGCCGGACGGCGTGGCGGACGCCCAGGTCTCATTGGCCGGGTTCTTGCCGCCAGTGACCGGCTGCAGCACGACGCGATTGATCGGCGCCGGCGAGGCGTAGCCACCGCGCTTGGCGTAGGCGAACTGGGTGAGCTCCTGGACGTAGAACCGGGCGGCAACGCGCTTGGACATGGTGGTCTCCATTTCAAGTGAAGTGCCCATTCGCTTGATATTGCGCGGGCACAGTTCTAGGTGAGTTGCATGGAGGCCTGCGAGCCCGCGTGTGCGGCGACCGAGCCGAGACCCAGCATAGCGGGCAGGAGGTTCACCGGGAAGTTGTTGCCGGTGGACAAGAACGGCTCGTCGGCGAGGTCGGGCATCTTGTCGCTCGCCGAGAACACCTTCACGTCGTCGCGCAAGGCCACCGGGTACTGGTTCACCAGGTTGCCGTAGACGCTGCGCTTCGAGCCGCCGATCGCGAGGGCCTCCAGCATCCGGCCCTTGTGCACGAGGAGCGGGACGTGCCGCTCGTAGTCGTAGGTCGGGTGACCGCGCTCCTCGAGGATCAGTGAGGTCTTCTTGTTCAGACTGGCGTAGCGCCCGCGCGCGGTCTCGGTGCGCGGCGGCAGTGGCCCGCGCGACACGGCGCTGTGCCGCACGAGCTCGGCCAAGCCTACGGGCCGACGCCAGTAGATGTCGTCGTTCGACCAGATGAACGGGTCGGTGACCTCCGGGTCCTCGCAGGCCGCGCGCATCGCCCGGTCGGTGTTCGCGATGTAGTCGTGGTCCTGCTCGAGGTCGATGGCGTGGCCGACCTGCGCGAAGTCGCCGACGTTGAACGGCGACCGGTACGGCCCGACGTGGCCCACGAGCACGACGCGCAGCTGCGGAGCGTGCTTGGCCAGGGTGCGGAGAACGAGGGGCAGGGTGTGGTTGGCCGGCTCGTTGGCGACCGGGATCACGATGTCCATCTCGTCCAGCAGCATATCGGTCTCCATCCTCGTCAGAATGTCGGCGCGACGTTCCGCGGGTTGCCGATCATCAGACCGCGCACGCCCTTGCCGCGCAGCCGGGCCGCGTTGGCGGCATCCCCGAGGATGTGCGCGATCACGCGCCCCGCGCCGGCCGTCGCGATTGCCGGGTCGATCACCGCGTCGCTGGAGTGGTAGTCCAGCCCGACGAAGGTCCACTGCGCCTGCTTCGTGTTGAAGACGCTCATGTCGCCGCCGTCGAAGAAGTAGCCCCAGCTGTCGAAGCCCTGCGCCGCCACCTGGCTGAACAGCGTGCCGGTGCCCGCCTGCTTCCAGACGAACCAGGTCGGGCCGCCGTTGGCGTTGAGGATCGTCAGCAGCGCGTCGGTGTGCGTGTAGGTCTTGTCCTCCACGAAGGCCACGCGCTTCTGCCCGTAGAGCTCCATCCACGAGACGTTGCTGATCCCGGCGATCGGGATGAACGGCATCAGCGGCTGGGTCGGCACGTTCGGGTTGTCGGTCTGCCAGGCTGTTGCCGCGTACGTGGCCAGTTGCGCGTCGGTCAGGCTCGCAACCGGCAGCGTCGTGCCGTTCACGTTCTGCAGCACCATCCGGTCGAGGTAGGCGTCGTGGCTCAGCCACGGGTGCCCGTCGGCCGACCACTGCAGGCTGACCTCCATCGCCTTCAGCGGCCAGCGCATCGCGACGGCCTGGTAGGCGATCGGGGAGTGCTCGATGTAGTTGCCGCTGCCGCCACGGTGCACGCAGTCGAGCGGGTCGGTGGCGGCCTTCATCTGCGGCCAGGTGCGGCCGACGTTGCAGACGAACACCGCCTCCGAGGTGCCCTTCTCC
>Ga0224712_10000038_pt1 | contig 20134 bp, 17 predicted proteins | sample DielMetaTC5pm2_FD_171474 | JGI IMG/M metagenome (GOLD analysis project Ga0224712, IMG submission 171474) | Corn rhizosphere microbial communities from Kellogg Biological Station, Michigan, USA - Diel MetaT C5pm-2 (Metagenome Metatranscriptome)... | ecosystem: Host-associated > Plants > Roots >...
GTGCCCGAGGCTGAGCATGTGCCCGAGGCTGAGCATGTGCCCGAGGCTGAGCATGTGCCCGAGGCTGAGCATGTGCCCGAGGCTGAGCATGTGCCCGAGGCTGAGCACGTGCCCGAGGCCGAGCATCCGCCTACATCGGAACCGCCAAACACGATACCCACTGAATCGCCCGAACCACCGCTCGGCGCGGGCGTGTTACCCCAAACGCATCGAGCGCCGGGCCATCAAGCCAGCGGGTCTGAGCCAATCGAACCCCGCGCTGCGGCACGCGACCAAGTCCCACCGCCGCAAACGTGGAGTCGATCACCCGAACCCGGTTGGGATGACGACGAGCCGCATTTGAACGGTACATTGCAGGCGGGCGTCGACACCGAACCGCATTTCGGCGCACCGCAGCCGGCATCTCCCGATCTGCCGGAGCAAACGCGCGCCGAGCCTGAATTCTCCGTGCCTACCCGCTCGCCGCGCGCCGACGAAACACAGACCGAACCGCACCTCGAGCCCCACTTGCGCGAGGGCCTGCAAGCACGCGCCGAACGGCAAACCGAAGCGGCGCCGCAGCGCAGCGCCGCGGCCGACGACCCGCGCCTGCAGGCGGCCGGCGCGCCGCCGGTTTTCACCGAACCGCCTGCATCGAGCGCGCACGAGCGTCACTTCGCCGTTACCCGCGAGGCACGTCCCGGGACGCCAAGCCGTTCGCTCGCGTACATCGTCGGCGGGATCGTCGCGCTGGCGCTCAGCGTCGCCTTGGTCGCTCAACTCGCCTGGTGGCGCCGCGAAGCCGTCATGGTCTACTGGCCCGACTCGCAGCCGCTGTTCGCGCAGGTATGCGCCAAGCTCGGCTGTCAACTTACGCCGCCGCGCGACATCGACGGGCTGCAAGTCGAAGCATCCGATCTGCGGCAAATCGACGGACCGCACCGCCTCGAGCTACGGGTGCCCCTACGAAACCGCTACGGCATCGCACTCGCCTACCCGGCGATCGAATTGACGCTGTTCGATAGCAAGAACGACGTCGCCGTGCGCCGCATCTTGTGGCCCGAGGACTATGTCGCACCGGGCACCCGCGTGGCGGCGGGCCTGCCGGCGCACACAACGCAGACGATGATCGTGCGGCTCGACAGCGGCAACGCGATCGCGACCAATTTTCGCGTTCAGATCTTCTACCCATAGCAGAACCCGGGCGTGCGAAGCTAGGCGCGCCCACTTCCTCGCACTCGCGACAACCCGAAACGAATATCCGGAGCAAACATGAGTCAAGTCACGCTGGGCGGCAACCCGATCGAAGTCGGCGGCACGTTCGTCTCGGTCGGCCAAAAGGCACCCGAGTTTTCACTCGTCGGTAAAGATCTCAAGCCGGTGGCGCTCGCCGATTTCGCCGGCAAACGCAAGGTGCTCAACATCGTCCCGAGCCTGGATACGCCCACCTGCGCCACCTCGACACGCAAGTTCAACGAAGCGGCGGCCAAGTTGCAAAATACGGCTGTGATCGTCGTCTCGGGCGATCTGCCGTTTGCCGCGAGCCGCTTCTGCACGACCGAAGGCATCGAAAACGTGGTGACGGCGTCGACGTTCCGCGGCCATGAATTCGCGCAAGCGTACGGCGTCGACATCGCATCGGGCCCGCTGGCGGGCCTGACGGCGCGCGCGGTGGTCGTCGTCGACGAAAACGATAAGGTCGTGCACGCGGAACTCGTCGGCGAAATCAAGAACGAGCCGAACTACGACGCGGCGCTGAGCGCCCTGAAGTAAATCGCCCGGCCGCAGATGCAGCACGCCGCGCCACCCGCGCGGCGTTTTTCGTATGGCGGCCCTTTTTTACCGGACACGCATAGGAACTTTCGACTTGGCTACGCTGATTTGCGGCTCGCTCGCTTACGACAACATCATGACCTTCCAGGGGCGCTTCCGCGAGCACATCCTGCCCGAACAGGTCCACATCTTGAACGTGAGCTTTTTGGTCCCGACGATGCGCCGCGAGTTCGGCGGCTGCGCCGGCAACATCGCTTACGCGCTGCATCTGCTGGGCGGCGACGCGCGCATCATGGCGACGCTCGGCGAAGTCGACGGTCAACTCTATCTCGATCGGTTCAAGAGCCTTGGCTTGTCGACCGAGCACGTGCGCGTCGTGCCCGAGGCTTACACGGCGCAGGCCATGATCACCACCGATCTGGACAACAACCAGATCGCCGCCTTCCACCCGGGCGCGATGATGCAGTCGCATTTGAACCACGCCGATCGAGCGCAGGGCATCAAGCTCGCGATCGTCGCACCGGACGGGTACGACGGGATGGTGCAGCACACCGAGAAGCTGGCTGCGGCGGGCGTGCCGTTCATTTTCGATCCGGGCCAAGGACTACCGCTGTTTTCCGGAGAGGCGCTCCGGCGCGCCATTGAACTCGCCACCTACGTGGCAGTCAACGACTACGAGGCAAGCCTCGTCAGCAATAAGACGGGCTGGCCGCTCGAGGAAATCGCCCAGCGCGTGCAAGCGCTGATCGTGACGCGCGGCGAGCATGGTTCGCGCATCCATCATGGCGGCCAGTGCGAGGAAATTCCCGTCGTCCAAGCGTCGAAGATCGTCGACCCTACCGGTTGCGGCGACGCGTTCCGCGGCGGCCTGCTTTACGGCATCGAGAATGGCCTCGACTGGGCCACGACCGGCCGCTTGGCAAGCCTGATGGGCTCGCTCAAAATCGAACAGTCGGGACCGCAAACTTACGCGCCGTCCCGCGACGAAATCGATCGACGGTTCAAAGAGGCCTACGGCTATAGCTTGTGAGCCACGAGCCTGCGGCAATATTTTTTGTGGAGCAATAGATAATGAAAACATCGGGCCGGGTCGTGCTCGCCGTACTGGTGGCGGGATCGCTAGCCATGACGGGGTGCGCCTACAACAGCAGTTCCCCCAATGTGTACACGGCGGGGCAAGCGCAGCGTGAACAGACCGTCCGCTTCGGTACGGTCGAAAGCGTGCGCGCCGTGACGATCTCCTCGAACGACGGGCAGCCAAGCGGGCTCGGCGCAGTCGGCGGCGGTGCGCTCGGCGCCGTCGCTGGGAGTGCGTTCGGCGGGGGTAAAGGATCGATCGCGACGGCCATCATCGGCGGCATCGCGGGCGCGGTCGCCGGCAATGCAGTCGAAAACGGCGTTGCCAAGCGCCAAGGTCTCGAAATCACGGTGCGACTCGACAACGGCGACCTGCGGGCCATTACGCAATCAGCGACCGGGGAGATCTTTCAAGCCGGCGAACGTGTGCGCCTGCTCTCGAGCGGCGGCGTGACGCGCGTCACACACTAACCGTCACGTCACTGCGCCGCTGCTGAATCATTCACGGCTGCGGCGCTCGGCCACTATGTAAAAACCCCGCCGCCAGCGTGATGCCGGCGGCGGGGTTTGTCCACATCGACACGCGAGCGGGTGCCACGCCAAGCGCGGCACGCGTCGCGCCGCCCTATTACGGACGGCTGCCGGTCGGGAACGGCCATGCAGCGGCCGGGTTTAGCGCAGTCTTCACCGTCGAAGCGGGCGCCGTCGAAGCGGCTGCCGCGGGAGCAGGCGCAGCGGGCGCGGCTGGCGCAGCCTTTTTGGCGGCGGCCTTCTTCGCGGGAGCGGCCTTCTTCGCAGCAGGCGCAGCAGCAGCCTTCTTCGCAGGGGCAGCCTTCTTGGCGGCGGCCTTCTTCGCAGGGGCAGCCTTCTTAGCAGGCGCAGCCTTTTTGGCGGCAGCCTTCTTCGCAGGAGCGGCCTTCTTAGCCGGCGCAGCCTTCTTCGCTGCAACCTTCTTCGCTGCAACCTTCTTCACTGCGACTTTCTTGGCTGCAACCTTCTTGGCCGGTGCAGCCTTCTTCGCTGCGACCTTCTTAGCCGGAGCCGCCTTCTTCGCTGCGACCTTCTTCACCGCCGCCTTCTTGGCCGGAGCCGCCTTCTTCGCCGCAACCTTCTTCACTGCGACTTTCTTGGCTGCAACCTTCTTGACCGGAGCCGCCTTCTTCGCCGCGACCTTCTTCACCGCAACTTTCTTCGCTGCTGCTTTTTTGGCCGGTGCGGCTTTCTTGGCGGCAGGCTTCTTCTTGGCAGTTGCCATTGTGTTCTCCTTCAGGTTTTCAGATGGTAAGTTTCGAACTACACCCTTCTTCAAACCCGCTTCCCGCTGCGCGCCGGTGACGGCGCGCGCTGCGAAGCGGGCTATTCATCGGCGTACGCAAAGACCAAGCGCTTACGCTAATGAATGCGGTAAGGCGTGCCGTGCCCAAAGGCACCGCACGCCGGATCGAGACGGCAGGTGAACGCGCGGCGCTCACGCAGCCCGATAATCGCTTGTGATAAGCAGACGGCTTTGCCGCCCGCTTTCTAAGGGGGTAGTTCGCCCATCCCACTGAAGGGCTCGCAAAGTGCCTGTCATGTTTGTTGGCGGTTGCACCGCCGGGCACGCTTTGCATTAGGCGATCTTGCTCCTTGCTTTATCCGCCGCGGCTCCTCTCGCGGCGGGCACCCCATCAACATTCATTTCATTGCATCGAGCAGCACGTGTCATTCCCAGGACAGCGCACCGCCGGTTTGATATTCGATGACTCGCGTCTCGAAGAAGTTGCGTTCCTTCTTCAGGTCGATCATTTCGCTCATCCACGGGAACGGGTTTTCCTCGTTCGGATAGAGCGGATCGAGGCCGATCTGCTGGCAGCGACGGTTGCAAATGAAGCGCAGATAGCTCTTGAACATCGACGCATTCAATCCCAACACGCCGCGCGGCATGGTGTCCTCGGCGTAGCGGTATTCGAGCTCGACCGCCTGCTTGAACAGCTCGCGAATCTCTTCCCGGAACTCGCGCGTCCACAGATGCGGGTTCTCGAGCTTGATCTGGTTGATGAGGTCGATGCCGAAATTACAATGCATCGACTCGTCGCGCAGGATGTACTGGTATTGCTCGGCGGCGCCCGTCATCTTGTTCTGGCGGCCGAGCGCGAGAATTTGTGTGAAGCCCACGTAGAAGAACAGGCCTTCCATGATGCAGGCGAACACGATCAGCGACTTGAGCAGCTTCTGATCGGCTTCGAGCGTGCCTGTCGTGAACGCCGGATCCGTCAGCGTATGGATGAACGGGATCAGGAACTGGTCCTTGTCGCGGATCGAGACGACCTCGTGGTACGCGTTGAAGATCTCGCCTTCGTCCAAGCCCAGCGATTCGACGATGTACTGATAGGCGTGGGTATGAATCGCCTCTTCGAACGCCTGGCGCAGCAGGAACTGACGGCACTCGGGGGCCGTGATGTGCCGGTAGGTGCCGAGCACGATGTTGTTCGCGGCGAGCGAATCGGCCGTCACGAAGAAGCCGAGATTGCGTTTGACGATGCGGCGCTCGTCTTCGGTCAGCCCGTTCGGGTCTTTCCAAAGCGCGATGTCGCGCGACATGTTGATTTCCTGCGGCATCCAGTGGTTCGCACAGCCGGCGAGGTACTTCTCCCACGCCCACTTGTACTTGAACGGCACCAGTTGATTGACGTCGGTGCGGCCGTTGATGATCCGCTTGTCCGCGACGTTCACCCGCGCTTCGGATGCCACGGCAGGTTGAGCCGCTTCCACGTATGGCGCAACGGCAAAGTCCTGCGCGAAGATGTTTTGAGCCAACGGAGCTTGCGGCACGACGGGTGTCGCTGCTTGCGTTCCGACGGCCTGTCCCGCGGAGTTGCGCAACGTGTTCTGTTGCGAACCGCTCGAGGGAGTTACGGCAGTCGTCTCGTCATCCCAGTTGAGCATAAATTCTCACCATCAATTTAGATCGGTTTGTACCATCTTTTCATGCGCGATAAAAGGGTTCGCTCACGAAAATCCCTGTTTTTCGATTCGCGCTGCGACCTCGATACAACACTTTGTTCATCAGGTCGCACACGCGAGATCGTCGATGACTCATGAAGGGTCGTCTCGATGCGATGTCTTCTCGCGAAAGAGCGCATCGCAAAGCATCGATCGCCGACGCTTCCTGTCTCGCATCCCTGGGTCCTCCTTCGTCTCTTCGATGCCGACGCGCGTTGTGGTTCGACGCATCGCAGCGCTCGTTGCGCTTCATCGTGGGCGCGCCATGTTTCTCGTTCTGTCGTTCGCGCGCCCGGGACCGGCAATGCCGGCGCGCTACGCGCGCGCCGGCGTCGAAGCGAAGCCGTTACTGGCAAGCCTCGCATTCGTCGAAGCCCGGATCGCCGGGGCGCAACATGCAGACGGGACCATCGGGCTGCGGCTCTTGCTGCGCCGCCGACGCTGCGTTCATGCCGCCAGCGGGCGAACCCGCGCCACCGCCGATCGCGCCGCCCATCGCGCCGAAGCCGCCGGCCGCACCACCGCCGCTCGCGCCGCCGTCATCGGAGCGCACCGCATTGAGCGCGCCATGCGCGACCGTCGACTTCTCGACGTGCGTGGCCGCCATCGTGCGCAGGTAGTACGTGGTCTTCAGACCGCGCACCCAAGCGAGCTTGTAGACCTCGTCGAGCTTCTTGCCGGAGGCGCCCGCCATGTAGATGTTCAGCGACTGCGCTTGGTCGATCCACTTCTGACGACGCGACGCCGCTTCGACGAGCCACTTCGGATCAACCTCGAACGCCGTCGCAAAAATCGCGCGCAGATCGGCAGGCACCCGGTCGATACGCGAAAGCGTGCCGTCGAAATACTTCAGATCGGCCACCATGACTTCGTCCCAGAGCCCGCGCGCCTTCAGATCGCGCACCAGGTAATCGTTCACCACCGTGAACTCGCCCGACAGATTGGACTTCACGTACAGATTCTGGAAGGTCGGCTCGATACAAGCCGACACGCCGATGATGTTGGAGATCGTCGCCGTAGGCGCGATCGCCACGCAGTTCGAATTGCGCATGCCGTGGGTGGCGATGCGCGAGCGCAGCGTCGCCCAGTCCATCGTCTCGCTCGTATCGACTTCGACATAGCCGCCGCGCGCTTGCTCGAGCAGCTTGAGCGTGTCCTGCGGGAGAATGCCGCGATCCCACAGCGAGCCGCGGTAGCTCGAATAGCGGCCGCGCTCCTCGGCCAGTTCCGTCGACGCGTAGTAGGCGTAGTAGCAAACCGCTTCCATCGACCGATCGGCGAAGTCGACCGCCTGCTCGGACGCATACGGCACGCGCAGCAGATGCAGGCAGTCCTGGAAGCCCATGATGCCCATGCCGACCGGGCGGTGCTTCAAATTCGAGTTGCGCGCCTTGGGCACGGCGTAATAGTTGATGTCGATGACGTTGTCGAGCATGCGCATCGCCACGCTGACGGTGCGCTTGAGCTTGTCGTGATCGAGCGCGTAGCTGCCGTCGGCCTGCTTCACCAGGTGCGCGACGAGGTTGACCGAGCCGAGGTTGCAGACGGCGATCTCGGTGTCGCTCGTGTTCAGCGTGATCTCGGTGCACAGATTCGACGAGTGAACGACGCCCACATGCTGTTGCGGCGAGCGCACATTGCACGGATCCTTGAACGTGATCCAGGGGTGGCCCGTCTCGAACAGCATGCCGAGCATCTTGCGCCAGAGCTGAGCGGCCGGAATCTTCTTGAAGAGCTTGATCTCGCCGCGCTCGACCTTTTCTTCATACGCCGTGTAAGCCTTCTCGAAGTCGGCGCCGAACTTGTCGTGCAGATCCGGGCAGGTCGACGGCGAGAACAGCGTCCAATCGCCGCCTTCCATCACGCGCCGCATGAACAGGTCGGGGATCCAATTGGCCGTGTTCATGTCGTGCGTGCGGCGGCGGTCGTCGCCCGTGTTCTTGCGCAGCTCGAGGAATTCCTCGATGTCCAGGTGCCACGTTTCCAAATAGGCGCAGACGGCGCCTTTGCGCTTGCCGCCCTGGTTCACCGCCACGGCCGTATCGTTGACGACCTTCAGGAACGGCACGACCCCTTGCGACTTGCCGTTGGTGCCCTTGATGTGCGAGCCGAGCGCGCGCACGCGCGTCCAGTCGTTGCCCAGGCCGCCGGCGAACTTGGAGAGCAGCGCGTTTTCCTTCAACGCTTCGTAAATGCCGTCGAGATCGTCCGCGACCGTCGTCAGGTAGCACGACGACAGCTGCGAGCGGCGGGTGCCCGAATTGAACAGCGTCGGAGTCGAACTCATGAAGTCGAACGTCGAGAGCACGTTGTAGAACTCGATCGCCCGCGCCTCGCGGTCGATCTCGTTCAAAGCGAGACCCATGGCGACGCGCATAAAGAATGCCTGCGGCATCTCGATGCGCGTGCCTTCGACGTGCAGGAAGTAGCGGTCGTACAACGTCTGCAGCCCGAGGTAGCCGAATTGCAGATCGCGGCTCGCGTCGAGGGCGGCGCCCAGCCGCTTCATGTCGTACTGCAGCAGCTTCTCGTCGAGCAGTTCGGCTTCGGCGCCGCGCTTGATGAACTGCGGGAAGTACTCGGCGTAGCGCTCGTTCATCTCGCCTTGCGTCACTTCCTCGCCCAGGATTTCGCGGCGAATCGTGTGCAGAAGGATACGGGCCGTCACTTGGCTATAGGCCGGATCCTTTTCGATCATGGTGCGCGCCGCGAGAATCGCCGAGTCGTAGACCTGGCTCATCGGCACGCCGTCATAGAGGTTCTTGACCGTTTCGGCGACGATCGGCTGCGGGCTCACCGCATCGCCCAGGTTCTCGCAAGCCGATGCGATCAACGCATGCAGCGCCTGCAGATCGAGCGGACGCGCGATGCCATTGTCGACGACGTTCAGGCCCGAGGACGGCGTGGCGGCGACTTCCTGCTCGTGGCCGCGCTCTTGGTTGCGCTTTTCGCGATAAAGAACATAGGCGCGCGCGACGTTGTGTTCGCCGCCGCGCATCAGCGCCAGCTCGACCTGATCCTGGATGTCTTCGATGTGGAACGTGCCGCCGTTGGGGCGGCTGCGCACGAGCGCGCGCACGACGTTTTGCGTCAGTTGCTCGACGAGTTCGCGCACGCGAGCGGACGCGGCGCCTTGCCCGCCGTTCACGGCGAGGAACGCCTTGGTGACGGCGATCGCGATTTTGGACGGCTCGAACGACACGACGCTGCCATTGCGGCGGATGACCTTGTAGTCCGCGAAGGTCGCCTGCGGCGCGAGCGGCTGCGCGTAGGCGCCACCTTGCCCGCTGACGGCGCGCCCGCTTAGCGCGCCTTCGTGCTGGCTCGTCATGTTGTCGGTCGTTTGCATGTGCAAAGCTCCTGATCTTGGATGTGCGGTTAAACCGCGGATTGGAACAACCGCCGCGCCACCCCGAGCGCGAACGATGAGGTGCGGGAGAAGAAACGAAGCGACCGGGCTGCGTGGCAGCGTGAGTCGAAAAAGACGATGGTCTTCGTCATGGCTTTTGCGGCTCTGGCTCGCCCCGTTTTTGCCCCGAAGGTGGAGCGCCGGGCTATGCCCGGCGCCCGACCCAGATGATTTTCACGCCGCATTCTGCGGTCCGAGCGCGCTGCCCGCTACTTGGACACGGCGGCGTGTCGACACAATATCTAGTGCAACTGCGTCGAATTGCCACCAAGTATAGTAGAGCGACCGGTCAAAGCAAAACGCTTTATTTGACGCGGGACGCTTGACTTTTGATTAACCGAGCCGGGACAAGGACTTATCGGAAACATAAGCGGTACGCGGGTTTGCGCTGTCCCGGCCAGGTCGCGCCGGAGCGAAAATCAGGCCTGCCGATAGGGGAAATACCGATCCGCGAGCGCGGTCTCGCGCTGCAGCCTCGCCCAATCGAAATGCGGGCCGGGATCGGTCTTGCGGCCAGGCGCGATATCGGAATGACCGGCCAACGCCTCGATCGGGTAGTGCGCGGCGAGCGCCGCGACCAGCGAAGCAAGCGTCGCGTATTGGGCCGGCTCGAAGGGTTGATCGTCCGCTCCCTCCAACTCGATGCCCACGGAGAAGTCGTTGCAACGCTCGCGCCCGAAGAAGCTCGAAACGCCCGCATGCCAAGCACGCGCGTCGCACGATACGAACTGTTCGAGCTCACCCTCACGGCGAATGACGAAGTGCGACGACACGCGCAACCCGCGCAGATGAGCGTCGTAATAAGGATGCGCGTCGCAGTCGAGGCGGTTCAGGAAAAGATCGGCGATCGCGTTGCCGCCGAACTGTCCCGGCGGCAGGCTGATGTTGTGGACGACGACCAAAGTCGGGACGGCGCCGATGGGCCGCGCCTCGAAATTCGGCGAGGGCAGCGCACGCGCGCCGCGCACCCAGCCGTCGTCGCCGACGGCGAACGGCGTTGCGCTCACCGGCCCTCGCGGCCGCTCGCGCGCGCCGCATACCGCCGCGCGTGCTCGGCACTGCAAAAGTAGTGCGCGCCGCCAAAAACGGATTCGCTCTTCGGCGCGTGCACGCCACAGACGGCGCAGCGCACCATCGGCTCGGCAAGCTGGCGCGGCTCGGTTGCCGCTTGCGGTCCTGCGCGGCGGCCCGGGGCGCCGGGGCGCGCCGCGCCGCGCATCGCGGCTTGCGTTTGAGCGGCGCGCATCGTCTTCACCAGCCACCGGGCCGCGAGCACGAAGACGACGAGTAAAAGAATCTGTCGCATGAAAATCAAACTCAAACCACGGGACGGTGGAGTAGCACCTCTAAGACGAAGCGGCTGCCCACGTAGGCCAGCAGCAAGGCGACGAACGATGCGAGCACCCAGCGCAACGCCGCGCGCCCGCGCCAGCCCGATACCTTGCGCGCGGTCAGCAGGCCGCCGAACATCACCCAGGACAGCACCGCGAAGACGGTCTTGTGATCGAACGTGAGCGGGCGGCCCAGTAACTGCTCGCTGAACAGCACACCCGAGACGAGCGTGAGCGTGAGGAGCACGAAGGCGGCGCTGATCAAGCGGAACAACAGCTTTTCCAACGTGAGCAGCGGCGGCAGCGTATCGAGCCAACTGGCGACCCAGCCCCCGCCGCTGCGCTCGAGCGCGCCGCGCAACGCATGCAGGCGACGCTCGGCAAACAGCATCAGAACGGCGTGCAGCGCGGCGATGGCGGCCAGCCCATAGGCGATGTTCGCGATGATGAAGTGGGTCTTGAACAGCGGCGCGGCCGCGTACGACAGCACCTCCACACCCCCGAACACGAGCGGCAGCAACGAGGCCACGCACGCGAAGGGCAGCACGAGCAGACCGAGGCTATCGAGCGGAAAGAAAAAATTCTCGATCCAGTAGATGCAGGCGCCGAGCCAAAACATGGCCGAAAGCGCGAACGCGAAACCGAACACCATCGCGTGGCGGGGGAAGATGGTGGTATGCAGCAACACCCCGTGCGCGACGATCGCCGCGAACAGCAACCCGCGCGCAAGACGCGGCGAGAGCGCGAACGAGACGCGCGCCGCCGCGGGCACGGGCGGCACGCTCGAGAGCATCGACGGCGCACTTTCGAGCCTGTGCGCGTGCCAGCCGACGACGGCCAGTCCCCCGTAAAGGAGCGCGGTGAGGGCATACAGTACAATATCCATATCCCAAGTTTACACTAGGCCGCCTTTCCCGCCCTGCTCGTGCGACGAGTCGACGAGCCGATGAGCGAAAGGCGGCCGCCTTGCCCAACCGCCCCCCATGCTCGACACACTCACCCAACGGATGGCGCGCGTCGTCAAGACGCTGCGCGGCGAAGCCCGCCTCACCGAAGCCAACACGCAGGAAATGCTGCGCGAAGTGCGTCTCGCACTCCTCGAGGCCGACGTAGCGCTACCGGTCGTGCGCGACTTCGTCGCCAAGGTCAAGGAAAAGGCGCTCGGCGAAGAAGTGATGCAAAGCCTGTCGCCGGGCCAAGCGCTCGTCGCCGTCGTCCAGCGCGAATTGACGGCCGTTATCGGCGGCGACTACGAGGGCCGCGCCGCGGAACTGGACCTCGCTGTCACGCCGCCCGCGGTCATCCTCATGGCGGGCCTGCAAGGCGCGGGTAAAACCACCACGGCAGGCAAGCTCGCGAAGATGTTGCGCGAGAAGCACAAGAAGAAGGTGCTCACGGTCTCGTGCGACGTGTACCGTCCCGCCGCTATCGCACAGCTCAAAACGGTCACGGAGCAGGTCGGCGCCGATTTCTTCCCCTCGGAGCCGAATCAAAAACCGGTCGACATCGCGCTTGGCGCCCTCGACTGGGCCAAGCGCCACTATCACGACGTGCTGATCGTCGACACCGCCGGCCGTCTGGGCATCGACGAGGCGATGATGCAGGAGATCGCCGCGCTGCACACGGCCGTCAAGCCGGTCGAAACGCTGTTCGTGGTCGATGCGATGCTCGGCCAAGACGCCGTGAACACGGCCAAGGCGTTCAACGACGCGCTGCCCCTCACGGGCGTGGTGCTGACCAAGCTCGACGGCGACTCGCGAGGCGGTGCGGCGCTATCGGTGCGCCACGTGACGGGCAAGCCGATCAAGTTCGTCGGCGTAGCGGAGAAGCTCGACGGGCTCGAGGTGTTCTATCCCGAGCGGATGGCCAATCGCATTCTCGGCATGGGCGACATTCTCGCGCTCGTCGAGGAGGCGCAGCGCAACGTCGACGTCAAGGCCGCGCAGAAGCTCGCCGACAAAGTCAAGAAAGGCGGCGACTTCGATCTCAACGATTTCCGCGCTCAACTGTCGCAAATGAAGAACATGGGGGGGCTGTCCACCTTGATGGACAAGCTGCCTGCGCAGTTCCAGCAAGCGGCGGCCGGTGCGGATATGGGACAGGCCGAGAAGCAAATGCGCCGCATGGAGGGCATCATCAACTCCATGACCGCGGCCGAGCGGGCCAAGCCCGAGCTCATCAAGGCCACGCGCAAGCGCCGCATCGCGGCAGGCGCCGGGGTGCAGGTGCAGGAAGTGAACCGCATGCTCAATCAGTACGAGCAGATGCGCACGATGATGAAAAAGCTCAAGGGCGGCAATCTGCAGAAAATGATGCGCGGCATGAAGGGCATGCTGCCGGGCATGCGTTGAGCGCAGGGGTTAATGCCGAGGCGCGCCGCCGCGCCCCGCTCCACACTATGTATACAGTCACTGCTCGCCGAACGCCATGAATCGCGAAGAAGCTCTCCATATCTTTCAACACTCGGAAGAGATCGTCTCGGCCTCCGAGGTCAATGCGTCGATCGCACGCATGGCCACGGCCATCCGCACGCAAATCGGCGAGGATTTTCCACTGCTGCTATCGGTGATGGGCGGCGCCGCCGTGTTCACGGGCATGCTGCTGCCGCATCTCGATTTCCCGCTCGAGTTCGACTACATCCATCTGACGCGCTACCGCAATACGACCAAAGGCAGCGCGGACATGCAGTGGCGCGTCGCACCGGCGGAATCGGTGAAGGACCGCGTCGTACTGGTGCTCGACGACATTCTCGATGAAGGCGAAACCATGGCCGCGATTCGCGATCGAATTCTAGCCATGGGCGCCAAGCGCTTCCTGAGCGCGGTGTTGTGCGAAAAGCAGATCGCAAAAGCCAAACCGCTGCGCCCCGATTTCTGCGGCTTCGAGGTGCCCGATCGCTACGTGTTCGGCTGCGGCATGGACGCGAAGGGCTACTGGCGCAACCTGCCGACCATTCGCGCGCTGACGGAAGGCGCTTGACGCGAGGAGGGACCGGCGACGCGTTCGATCGGCCCGCGCCGTCGGAGCCGAGCCTTCGCTAGCCGGCGGGCTGCATCTGGCCGGCGGCGACCGGCGCGCGGCATAGGCTCCCGACGGGACGCCGGAGCCGCTTGCCGGCGATGGGCCGCGAGCCGGAGCGGCGGCCCATGCTTTCCTTAGCGAGCGAGACCGGTGCGTGCGAGCGCCGCCCGAATTTTCTCGGTGGCGGTAGCAGCAGCCTCGTCGATCGGCAGCAGCGTCGCTTGCGCATCGCGACGACCCTGATATTCGACCTTGCCCTCCTTGAGCCCGCGCTCGCCGATCACGAGGCGATGCGGCACGCCGACCAACTCCCAATCGGCGAACATGACACCCGGGCGCTCGCCCCGATCGTCGAGAATCACGTCGATCCCCGCCTGCGTCAGTTGCGCATAGAGCTTGTCCGTTTCGGCGCGCACGCTCTCGCTGCGGTCGTAGCCCATCGGGCACAAGACGAGTTCGAACGGCGCGATGGCTTCCGGCCAGATGATGCCACGCTCGTCGAAGTTCTGTTCGATGGCCGCGCCGAGAATGCGCGTGATGCCGATGCCGTAACAGCCCATGACCATCGGCTGCGGCTTGCCGGTCTCATCGAGGAACGTCGCGCCCATTGCTTCGGAGTACTTCGTGCCGAGCTGAAACACGTGCCCCACTTCGATGCCACGGCAGATTTCGATCGTGCCCTGGCCGTCGGGCGAGGGATCGCCAGGACGCACGTTGCGGATATCCGCAACGACAGGCTCGGGCAGGTCGCGCCCCCAATTCACGCCGGTCGTGTGATAGTCGACCTCGTTCGAACCGACGACGAAGTCGCTCATGTTCGCCACCGTGCGATCGGCGACGACCTTGACCGGCTTTTTCGTGCCGATCGGGCCGAGGTACCCCGGCGGCGTGCCGAACCATTCGATGATCTCGGCTTCGGTAGCGAATCGGAACCCTGCGAGACCCGGCAGCTTGCCGACCTTCACCTCGTTCAAATCGTGATCGCCGCGCAACATCAGCAGCCAAATGGTCGGCTCGGCGCCCTCATTGTCCGTCGCAAGGATGATCGACTTGATCGTGCGCTCGAGCGGGATGTTCAACAGCTCGGCGACCGCTTCGCATTTGGCTTTGCCGGGCGTGGCCGTCTTTTGCATCGCCTCGCGCGGCGCGGCGCGCTCGGCGTAGAGCGGCAACGCTTTGGCCGCTTCGACGTTGGCCGCGAAATCGGATGACGGGCAGTAGGCGATATCGTCTTCGCCGGTCGCCGCGATGACGTGAAATTCCTGCGAGCGATTGCCGCCGATCGAGCCGCTATCGGCCGCGACAGCGCGGAACTCGAGCCCGATCCGCGTGAAGATGCGCACGTAGGCGTCGAACATTTTCTGATACGACTCTTGCAGCCCCGCCTGATCCTTGTCGAAGGAGTAAGCGTCCTTCATCGTGAACTCGCGGCCGCGCATCACGCCGAAACGGGGACGAATTTCATCGCGGAACTTCGTCTGGATCTGATAGAAGTTCACCGGCATTTGCCGGTAACTCTTGATCTGGTTGCGCGCGATGTCGGTCACCACCTCTTCGTGCGTCGGGCCAAGCACGAAATCGCTTTGCTTGCGATCCTTGAAGCGCAGCAATTCGGGGCCGTACTGTTCCCAGCGCCCCGATTCCTGCCATAACTCGGCCGGCTGCACGGTCGGCATCAACAACTCGAGCGCGCCCGCACGGTTCATCTCCTCGCGCACGATCGCCTCGACCTTGCGGATCGAGCGCAAGCCGACGGGCAGATAGCTGTAGACGCCGCCTGCCACGCGCCGAATCATGCCCGCGCGCAACATCAATTTGTGGCTGACGACTTCCGCGTCCGCCGGAGCTTCCTTCAAGGTGCCGATAAAGAAACGGGTGGCTTTCATTCAACAATTTTCCAAAAGCGGCGGCTCGCAGCGAGCTGCCGGAAGAGGGGGAACGAGTGATTCGGGACATCGGCGAGAACCGCCGCCGCGCCGGCAGCATAGCCGACAATCGTCTAGCCAAGCGTGGGCACGATTCGTCAGACAAGAGATCGGCGGCATGAGGCACGATTGATGCGACAGCTGGAACCTTTCTGGTGCATGCCGATGCCAAAGGCTCGTTATCTGTTTATAATCAAAGCAATTTTAAAGGATTCGAAGGTGGTTGTATGCTGGATCGCGAAGGCTTTCGCCCGAACGTCGGCATCATCCTCTTGAACGCGCACAACGAGGTGTTTTGGGGTAAGCGGCTGCGTGAACATTCCTGGCAATTTCCGCAAGGGGGCATCAAGTATGGCGAGACCCCGTTGCAAGCGATGTATCGGGAGTTACACGAAGAAACCGGCTTGCGCCCGGAGCACGTCAAGATCATCGGTCGCACGCGCGACTGGCTGCGTTACGAGGTGCCGGACAAGTTCATCAAGCGCGAAGTACGCGGCCACTACCGCGGCCAGAAACAGATCTGGTTTCTGCTTCGAATGGTCGGCCGCGACTGCGATATCTGCCTTCGCGCCACCGACCATCCCGAATTCGACGCTTGGCGCTGGAACGAGTATTGGGTCCCGCTCGATGCTGTGATCGAGTTCAAGCGGGATGTCTATCAATTGGCGCTGACCGAGTTGTCGCGCTTTTTGCGGCGCGCCGCGCCGCGCACGGAGAAACCGCGCGGCCCGCATCACGGTCATCGTTATCCGCGCGTCTCGCCCTCGGCGCAACTGCCGGGAACGAACGAGGCGATCATGCAGGCGTCCGATGGCCCCGACCCATCGCCCTGCTCCGCGCCAAGTCTGATCTTGCCCGACTAACGAGGGGCGCGCCCGCACGGGCGCGCCGCCTCGGTCTGATACGCCCGCGCCGGATGGGTCCGGTGCCGATAGCCTCGCACAATCGGTCGCTCCCAAGTCGACGCGCGATGCTCACGCGCGCGCAGCGGCGCTATCATTCGGTTCTTCGAATCTTTGCGCCCTTTATCGAGGTATCCATATTGAAAGCGATCGTTCTCGCGCTGACCTGCCTGGCCGGCGGCGCCATCCTGGCCGGCTGCTCGCACATGCCTGCCAACCCCAAAGACGACAGCACGTTTCAATACCTGCTCGATCGCAAGTCGGAATGGGCTGAAAACAAGGTGGAGACACTGCCGCCGCTGCCGCGCGAGCAAGATCTGATCGCGTTCGACGTGTCGCAGAACACGCCGCTGCACTTCGCGATCGACGCCAACTCACTGACGGTGCAGTCCGACGGCGTCGTGCGCTACACCGTGATCATTACGAGCCCGAGCGGCGCACGCAACATCAACTATGAAGGCATTCGCTGCGAGACTTACGAATGGCGCCTCTACGCCGGCCTGAACGCAGACCATAACGGCTGGGACCGGACCGTCGCCAACGATTGGTCGCGTATCGAAAACGGCGAGCTCAACGCTTATCACGCGTCACTGTACCAAGACTACTTCTGCGCGAACAAGATGCCGACGGGGAAAGCCAAGGCGATCGTCGACAATATTCGCCTCCATCGGACGGCGGCGTCGCTGATTCATTAGCGCACAGTGCTACGTGGGGCTTACGGGCCTCGCGCATTCACGTTCCCGGCCACGCCGCTCTTGCGACTGTCCGGGACGGACCCAACGTGGTCTAACCGCTGCCCGGCTTCGCCGTCAAACAAGCACGAGATTGTCGCGGTGAATCAGTTCCGGCTCGAGCATATAGCCCAGGATCGTCTCGATTTCAGCGCTCGCGTGCCGCTGAATCAGCTTGGCTTCCGCGCTGCTGTAGTTCGTGAGCCCGCGCGCCACTTCGCGGCCGGCGGTGTTGACGCATGTGATGACCTCGCCGCGCGCAAACGCGCCTTGGACATCGACCACGCCGATCGGCAGCAGGCTCTTGCCGCCCACCGTTAGTTTTTCGACGGCGCCGTCATCGATGACCACGTGCCCCCGCACCTGCAGATGATCGGCCATCCATTGTTTGCGCGCCGCGAGGCGGGCTGTGCGCGCAACGAGTTGCGTCCCGATCGCCTCGCCTGCGGCAAGCCGGGTGAGCACATCCGCCTCCCTACCGCTTGCGACGATCGTGTTCGCGCCGCTGCCGGCTGCGCGCTTCGCGGCGAGGATCTTCGTGAGCATGCCGCCGCGCCCGATGGCGGAACCGGCGCCACCCGCCATCGCCTCGAGTTCCGGCGCCCCCGCATCGGCTTCGCGCACGAGTTCGGCCGACGGGTCCTTGCGAGGATCCGCCGTGAACAAGCCCTGCTGATCGGTCAGGATGATCAGCGCGTCGCCTTCGATCAGGTTTGCCACGAGCGCGCCGAGCGTGTCGTTGTCGCCGAACTTGATCTCGTCGGTCACCACCGTGTCGTTTTCGTTGATGATCGGAACGACGCCCAAGCGCAACAGCGTGAGCAGCGTCGAGCGCGCGTTCAGGTAGCGCTCTCGGTCGGCCAAGTCCGCATGCGTCAGAAGAATCTGCGCGGTCCGGATGCCGTATTGCGCGAACCGGCTTTCATAGACTTGCGCAAGCCCCATTTGCCCCACGGCGGCGGCGGCCTGCAATTCGTCGATTTCGCGCGGACGCTTCGCCCATCCGAGCCGTTGCATGCCTTCCGCGATGGCCCCGGAGCTGACGAGCACCACTTCCTTGCCGCGCTGACGCAATTGCGCGATTTGCGCCGCCCACAGGCCGATCGCCGCTTGATCGAGCCCGCGCCCCTCGTTCGTCACGAGGCTCGATCCCACCTTGACAACCAAACGCTTCGAATCCGCGATGACAGAGCGCATCGTGCGACAGCCTCCATGAGTGATCCGTGAGCCAGCGGCCCGGGCGACGGAAGAGCCGTTAGCCCGAGCGGGCGGCCGCTACGACGGCCAGGCAGGCAATCAGCCCTGCGGTGCCGCGTCGCCTGCAGGCGGCTCGTCCCTGAAGCGGACGTCGGCCGCCAAATCCTCGGCGCACTCGGCGCGATGCGCGTCCGAATGCGCGGCGAGGTAATCGTAGACCGCATAGCACAGGTTTTCGCAACCGAGCCCTGTCAGTGCGGAGATCTGAAACACCGGCCCCTTCCACTCGAAACGCGCGAGGAAATCGGCCACGCGGGCTTCGCGTTCCTCTTCCACGATCATGTCGAGCTTGTTGAGCACGAGCCAGCGCGGCTTTTGATACAGCGCTTCGTCATACTTGCGCAGCTCGGCGACGATCGCCTTCGCTTCCGCGACGGGATCGACGCTTTCATCGAACGGAGCCAAATCGACGAGATGCAGCAACAGCCCGGTCCGCTGCAAGTGACGTAGAAACTGGTGTCCGAGCCCCGCTCCCTCAGCCGCGCCCTCGATCAGGCCCGGAATATCGGCAATCACGAAACTCTTGCTGGGCCCGACGCGCACGACGCCGAGATTGGGTGCGAGGGTGGTAAATGGATAGTCGGCGATCTTCGGTTTTGCGTTCGACACCGAAGAGATGAACGTGGACTTGCCCGCGTTCGGCATGCCGAGCAAACCGACATCGGCCAGCACCTTCAACTCGAGGCGCAGCATGCGGCGCTCGCCGGGCTTGCCTTCGGTTTTCTGCCGTGGTGCGCGGTTCGTGCTCGATTTGAAGTGCAGATTGCCGAGCCCGCCCGCGCCGCCCTTGGCGATGAGGACCGTCTGCTCGTGCTCGGTCAGATCGGCGATGATTTCGCCCGTGTCCATATCGTTGACGACGGTGCCGACGGGCATACGCAGCACGATATCGTCGCCGCCCTTGCCGTAACAGTCTGAGCCGCGGCCGTTTTCGCCGTTGCGCGCCTGGTGTTTTTTCGCGTAGCGATAATCGATCAGGGTGTTGATGTTGCGGTCGGCGACCGCGTACACGCTACCGCCGCGCCCCCCGTCGCCACCGTCGGGGCCGCCGAACGGAACGAATTTCTCGCGGCGCATCGACGCGCTGCCGTCGCCGCCGTCGCCGGCGATCACTTCGATCCGCGCTTCGTCAATGAACTTCATATATCGCTCCGTCCCGTGTCTTTCCGATATTCTGCCGCGCGCGACGCACCTTCACCATGCCGGTGCGGCAAAGCCGCGCACAGAAGAAAAAAGGCCCCGCCAACCACGCGGGGCCTTCCTGCCGTGTCGCTCCCGTGTCTGAACGATGTCAGACCGCGGCTGGGACGACGATGACCAAATGCTTTTTATCGGCGCCCTTCGTCGTGAACTTGACGTGGCCGTCGATCAACGCGAACAGCGTGTGATCCTTGCCGATACCGACGTTGTCGCCCGGGTGCATACGCGTGCCGCGTTGGCGCACGATGATGCCGCCAGCATTGATCGCTTGGCCGCCGTACACCTTGACGCCGAGGCGCTTCGACTCGGAATCGCGACCATTGCGGGAAGACCCGCCTGCTTTTTTGTGTGCCATCTGATTGCTCCTTAACCGGTGCGCTTACGCATTGATCGCGTCGATGCGCAGTTCGGTATAGTTCTGGCGGTGACCACCGTGCTTTTGGTAGTGCTTCCGGCGACGCATCTTGAAGATCGTCACTTTGGCGTGCCGCCCATGAGATACGACGGTAGCCTTGACGGAAGCCCCACTGACCAGCGGCGTACCGAA
>Ga0224712_10000039_pt1 | contig 20037 bp, 1 predicted proteins | sample DielMetaTC5pm2_FD_171474 | JGI IMG/M metagenome (GOLD analysis project Ga0224712, IMG submission 171474) | Corn rhizosphere microbial communities from Kellogg Biological Station, Michigan, USA - Diel MetaT C5pm-2 (Metagenome Metatranscriptome)... | ecosystem: Host-associated > Plants > Roots >...
CAGTCACCAACAATTTCTTAGTTTTAAAATTCTTTCTAATTTACATATTTATATTGTAGAGCCACTTTTGGTGTTCACTTGTTTTTTTCCAACTATACTAAATGTTAGTTCATGAATCTCCATCATTTTCATGGTGTATATCAAGTTATAATATGTATTCAACATTCCTGCTTGGGTGGTTCCGTGGTAAATACCGTTTACAGTTAATAAAATATCTTTACTAAAATAAGTTTTTTTTGGCATTGGTACTCCGTACATTCTACAAATCATATTAGTTTCGTCACTAGGACCTAACATCCAGCAATATGAAACAAATCTAGTTTTAAGAGCATCCTTCACATTATCTCCTATCACATGTAAACTTCTAAGTCTATCTTCCATCCTTATTAAATTAGGCACTATTATAAGATTTTTATCAATTTCTGCAACTATCATTTGACAAAAGATTCCGCAAGTTTGTTTCAAACTATATGTACTTTTCATATTATGGAAAATTTGTATTTCCTTTTCTAAAGCTTTTTCGTCAAAATTTTGTTCAATTCTACTTAACATGTCATCACCCAAAAACATTAAAAAAGAAAATTTATGTTGATTGAAAAAATTTGCATAACTTCTAGTGCTGTTGATTGCATTTCCAAATCCAACGGTGGTTTGACCTGTGTGTCGTTTAGGTGAAGTTGTTCCCGTATATTCCTTAGTTTTAAGTTTTGTTTGTTCATGTTGTTTTTTATAAAATCTATTAATTATAGGATTTACTCCCAGTAATTCATACATGTTATATTCAAAATTTAATGAGTGTAAGTCTGTTTGTCTGTCTTGTTTGGATAAATCACTTTCTAAGAAAACTCCTTTATTATTTAAATCAATTGTATGTAATCTTTCATTTAATTCATTAATATTCATGTCTTCTGCATAAATTACATTATGTTTTAATAATTTTTTAAATCTGTATTTGGCTGTTGAATATATGGGTGCAAATAACATACTGTAAGCGTAAGGATTCCATAAAACCACTCTGTTGATCATTTCATTCAAATTAGCATATTCATCTCCTTTTGTAATACTTTCTGACTTTTCAATCATTCTTACTTTGTTTATATTATAATATGTATGTTTTAAATAGGACATTTCATCATATTCTTGTAATATTTTTTCAATGTTTCTGCCACACAACCAATTTTTTATTAACTCTCCATCTATATTTATTTCATTGTTCTGGTAATGTTTCATTATTGTCAATGCATAAGGTTTAAAATAAGCAGAACTGTACACTTCCAATTGTTTATCATGAGGTATTTTATATTTGCGTAATTTTTGGACTGCATTAATTTTTTGATTTACTGCTTTACAAATCACATTTAAACTTCTCAAAGGGGCAGGCCTAGTCAAAGTTGGTGGAGCTGTCAAATATCCTAATTTTCTTTTTTCTTCAATATAAGGACCCTGATATATTCTATATTTGGGAACTTCTAATTCATAACATATATCATCAACTTGGTCACTGCTTAAATAAAATTGTTCATCGGTAGCCACATGTTCATCATGATAATTTCTTTCATTAACACTCCTAAGTAAAGAAATTAATAATTCATTACTTTTGGACGTAAATTTAGCTATTTTTTTAATGAACAAATTCATAAAACCATCTATATTAATGTCAATATACTCCATATTGCCAAGTTGGGAGTAGTTAGTATCGTTTATGTTTTCAACCAGTTTTTGTGGTAAATTAATTTTGTATTTTATAGAATTTAAATAGTTTTGAAATTGGATTGTATTTCCTATATAAATCGTATATTCTGAGTCATTGTAAGGGTGATTTATATGAATATGCCCAAAATTTTTTTGTTCGCCAAATTTGTAACCGTTTATGTTGATTTCTCCAATAGTTTTATAATCATAATCAATTCCAGTGCCAATTGTGCCAAATGCATTTTTAATTTTTTCAAACATTTCATTTTTTTTAGTAATAAATATGTTATTAGTATCTATTATATTAATTTTAATGTGATTGTTATTCATGTACTCATCTTCTTTAGTTAATTTTGATATGTTTTCCAAATTAAATATACCTGGAATATTTTTTGCTGATTCATGTTCTAAATCCAAATCATTTATTTCTCTAATTGTATTGGTATTGTGTGGTAGAAACAAATCAAGAGTGTTTAAAATTTTATTTGTTTTGTCCACATCTAAACCTTGTTTTTCAAAAGATTTTTCAGGTATCATGCTATTTAAAGTGGTCCATCTTCCCAACAAATCTTTATAACTAACAGACCCCTTGGACACTTCTAATTCAAAAGAGTCAACAATGGTACTCAAACTGCGGTGAATACCTATTTTGTAATCATTGTAATATTCATTAGTTTTGTCTGTTAGTGATTCATAATTTTTTTCATCAATATTTTTGTTAATCAACATGTATAATTTGTTTTCAAACCAAACAAGGGTTAATTTTTTTTTAAGTTGAATTATTTCTGTTACATATGAGTCTTGCAAATTGGTTGATTTTAAATCACTTAATATATAAATATTAGCTCGCAAATTAGATTTTATTGTGCTTTTCTTAATAACCTGTAAATTGCATTTTATTTTTACTAACATTTCCATTATTTTAGGATTATTCTTTATAGTGTCATTAATACCTTGTTTTTTCATTTCTTCTTTTAAAGTTTCAATATTTCTAAGGTTTGTTAAATATTGTAAATTTAATTGGTCTAAATTAACTTCTTCCATATTTCGTAATATTATGTCCATTACTAATGGTTTTTCTTGTTCATCTACCTTACTAGTTATTGTTATTGGGTTACATTGATGTGATTTTAACAAATGTTTTATGTATTCACTTAGAGTTCCTTCATACAAAACAGGTATAAGATTATTTTTTTCAAGTCCACATACATAACTTTTATGTCCTTTTTTTGTTTTGAGTGAACTGTTAACTGTGGTTCCGAGAATTATGTTACTTAAGTTAAAATCACATTGATGTAAATTAGTATGGCAATTTAAAATGTTATTTGGTTCATAACTAATTAATGGGATTTCAATATTATTTAATTCTACTAGTAATACCCTATCTAAAATGCCTCCAGCATCATAGTTAAAACCTTTGAGCCTAAATTTAGTTTCTTGTCCAGATAAATGATCAACAATTATCCAATTTGGATGTTCTTCCCTAATAAATTTTAACATTTTCTGTTTATACTCATCATGTAAGCCTTGTAAAGTTTCATCAAATATAACGTGTGTTATTTGGAGTGAACTGAAAATATAGATGTAAAGTAAAACTCTTTCTCCACCAGATAAATCCCTTAACATTCTTGGGAAAAAATTCTTAATTATTTTTGGAGCTACCATTATATTATTAATTAATAAATCTGTGTTTAAATATTTAATAGCAATACACAAACACATAAAGTCCAAAACTGTCATATGGGGCAAATTTTGTTTTTGTGAAATATATACATAATTAGCTAGATTAGACAACACTTTTAATGTTAAGCTTTTCCCTGTGCCACTATCAGCTTTAATTACTTGAGGAAGTGAATCTGTAATTATAAGTGTATTTATCAAAGGGTCACCATGATCAGAGTTCAAACATCGAAATAAAGTTCTAAAATCTTTAGTTAAACCCACACTTTGTTCAAAATTTTGTACAATTTTTTGTAAATTTATGCCATAATTATCACAAAAAACATTTTTTGGTTGACTTTTTAAAATTTTTCTTTCAATTTGGCATTTAATTGTTGGAAATATTTTTTCTAGATCGTCTAATATTGTTGATGTTAATTCATGATCATTTAATTCATTAATTAACTCATCATAGTCAATAAATGTTGATACATAGGACAATAAATCATCATTATTGGTAATATTTGCGGTGGCAGATAGTTTTGGTAAAGCACTCAGTATGTTATATTTTACATCTAAATGATCTTTTATTGTGTATTTGCCTTTCATTACACCCATTTTTACAGCAAAAATTATTTGTCTGACAACTTCTTTGTTAGGGTCTGATGACTTAGTACCAACTTTAAAATTTTTTATGCAAGAGGTGATTATATCTTCTGATTGCTGAAATCTATCTTTATAGGCGGTGATTTTCTCTATGGGATTTAAATTGTATAGAATTTTCACCATAGTTTTCATTAATTCACCTTTAATTTTTTTACTTTTTAACCTCTTGACTATTGTTTGTTCTTTTTCATCCCATTCTACTAAGTTTTTTGAAAATTTTTTGTAAATTACCTTAAATAATGCGTGTTCAGATGGAGCACATGGCATTTCATGAATGTGATCAATCAATTGTTCTATGGTATAATTATTTTCATACATAGGACATAAATGTGGTTCTTCAATAATTAAATAAATCATTTCTTTTAGTTCTGGTTGAATTAATTTTGTTATAATATTTTCATGTAAACCAGGATAAATTTTGTGAGTTATTGCCACGGTTATTTTATCTTTACAATTATTAATGAACTTAAATAATGACTCATTATATTTTCTTCCAATAGTGACATCTATTTCATCCAGAAATATTAATTTTAAATTATATTTACTATAAATCAAAGCTAACATAATTCTAGTCATTTCTCCTCCACTAATGTTGTCTCCTTTAATATCCTTTAAGTTTAATATTAAGGACAATGTTTCAAATGTATCATTGTTAAATTCTTCACTTGAAAGTACTAAATCTCTTGCATCTTGATATGACATTTGTTCTATAACACTTAGTTGTTTCATATACATGATGTCATTTTTATTTAGAACGCCTATATTTAAGTTGGAACTGATGTTTTGAGGTGTATGAAACATCATATTCATTAGTGAAGTCTTTCCACTACCTGATGGTCCTTTTAATAAATATAAAGATCCTGTTGACTTCATTAAATAATGTTTATTTTTAAATTTATATTGTAATAAATTATATACCAATTCTGTGTCAAATAATTCATCTACTTTATCTTTATGATCACTAGGTAATGGTTCACCATAGATTTGAGACACAAAAGATAAATCTTTTTGAGAATCTTGTTCACTAAACATAAATGCCATGTCATCATTGTTATTCTTAATTTCCTGCTTTGGATCTAAATTTTTCATATCTGTTGGTTGTTGTTTTGCTTCACTTTTTTCCTTCTCATTTAATGATTTTGTAATATTATGCAAATAATTTTTGAATTCTATTAATCCCACCATATCTGATTTTATATGATAATTTATATCAAATTCATATGTTTTTGAATTATATTTAATAGTTAAATTATCAAAAATATTAACCTTTACACAAATTCCTTGATATGTTTTATAGAGAATTTTTGTGGGTACCAATCCTAATGAACTTATTTGAGCTTTAAATTTATTAATTATATTATTCATTGTTGTCATCATAGCTGCCACATTGTCACATTTTACATGCCCTCTGAATGTGTGTTTGCTAAAAATTTTACTTACATAGTAATTCCAGTTATAACACAATAACTCAGTGTAATAATAATAATAATTGAGAACCACACTTTTAATGATACTGAACATTCCTATTTTCTCCAACCCATTTGATACTATTAAGTTATTATTTTGATTTTCATTTTCTAAAAATTCCATAACTCCCTGTAATATAGTTTTATCTTCATTGGAAAACACTTTAACACAAGTTGGCAATGTGATGAAGTAAGTGAGGATACCATCTCTATTTAATATTATATCATCATTGTAATTATCAAGTTGAAATATTTTTTTCCCTGAAGTGCCTAGTACTGTGCTCCATTTTAATTTTTCATTTTCTATGTATTCCTCAATTACCACTCTATTATCTGTGTGCAATTTTTTGTAAATTTCATCAAATAAATTTAAGGTCGGGTCTTTAAGAGTTTTGTTTTCCATCCCTAAAAGAGAATATTCTTTATAAAATGGCACTTCCAAATCTATTACGGTTTGATGTAAATCAGAAAATACTTCATCACTCATTGCATTAATATCATGGACAACCAATTTTACTTTATTTTTGTTGGTTGTATTGTGGCCTATTCCTTTACTGATTTCATTTAATTTTTCTTTTATATCTTGTGAAGGAGTCAGATTTTCTTCCATTGCTGCTGTAGTAGCCAAGAAAGATGTTACCAGATTTAATTGAAACGTACCCAGTATCATTCCAAGAATTCGTTCAATTAAATCTTTTTTCTTGAAATCCAAGATTGTATTTGAAATAAAAACACAATGATATGTAGAGTCACTTTTTCCTGATGAATATTCTATAAGGTAAAATTTTCCTTTGATATCAAAATTCTGTAAATTCTCCAAACTAACCATTCTGTGACTTATATTTCTGTATAACGTTTCCTTATTATTAACACCTTGTTCAAAAAAATGAAATAAGTTTTTGGTGGCTGTTAACTGTGTTGAATAGTAATATTGAGGATTAAAAGTTTTGGTGTACCATAAATAAGTTTTGTATGCCAACTCTTTTATATAGTCTATAAAGGCATTTATAGTATGTTTAATAATGTCTTTGAAATTAAATGTTGGTTCAAATATTTCATATCCTCCATTATTTACTATTAATCCTTCATTAATTTGGCTGAGCATTTTTACTAAATGCTCAACCACATAACTATAATCATTAGTGTAAACACTTGTTTGATCCAATTTTTCCACTACTGTGTAAGTTTCATAACCTTCCCTTGTTATTTTTGTTAAATATGGTGTTAATATTTCAAAAGAAAATTTAAATGGAATGGGTATTTTAAATGCTTTTATTATTAAGGATCCATTAAATTTACCATGGTCTTCTGTATAACTTAATTTATATTGGGGATTGGTTGCTTGTATTTCTTTTAAATGAATTCTGACACATTCTTCTAAATCTGCAATTGTTGAATGAATTGTAGGAGTGCAGATAGTAGCATATTTTCTTTTTGTTTTATAAAGTCCTTCATAACGTTTGTTATCTTTAAGCTTTTCAAATGATTCCTCTACTTCATGTTTTTTAATATCTATTAATTGTGATATTTGTGTGCCATGTTTAGTACTTATATTAAGAGTTTCTAACATTAAAGTTTCATAACGTTCTATCAACATTGTATGTTGTCTGGACAACTCAATGAAACTCTGTTTGTAATCAGTTTCTGATTCTAACATTTCAGATGTTCCCATTAATAATTCATAGATACTAATAAATCCTTCTTTTATAAAATTAAATACCCACATAAAAAAGTATTTGATATGTAATAAAATTTTCATAATGGTTCCTTTAGTTTTTTCAAAAATGTTCAAATTTAAATTCATTAAACCATTTTCAGTTATTAATTCTGAGAGTTCTTTTTCAAACTCCATATGTAATTCAGTCAATTTATGAATGTTTATTTCAGCATGTGAATTTTCACCTACCCAATTAAAAATTACCTCTTCACTTATACTATGGATGTTAAATGTTAAACCATTAATTAACTCTCCTTTGTTGGTTTTGAGTATGAATTTGTTTTTAAGTTCATTTAATTTTTTGAGAAATATTTCTGTTTTCTCTATGACATTTACATATACATCATGTTTATTCAATAATAATATTCCCCGTTCATCAGAATCTCTGATAGGTTCAACTCTGCCTTTGTATAAATGGGTTACTAATGTCCATGGTTTTACATCAACTGGTAAATTGTAAGTGGTCACACACCATTGTAATGTCTTTCTTATAGTTTTCATGAATGTGTCTTTTTCTTTAAAATTATTTTGCAAATCTTTATTTATACATGTTGGTACATAGCCATACAATGTGTCATATACAGGACTAAACATTACTTTATGATCACCATATTCACTGGTCACATTCATGATTATTGATAGCTCTTTAATGTAAATAAATAATTCTTCATCTGAACAAGTCATTAAATTTATACTGGGTAAGGCTTTATCACTCCATTTTGCACCTGATAAAATGTTACTAATTATCAAATTTCCTTCTGTGTTTTTTGGGTTAATTAAAAGTTCTAATCCTATTTTGTCTATACTACTGCTGGTATTGTGTTTGGTTTTTACACCTCCATACATTAGTTGTTTTTTTAAAGCGTCTTCTTGTTGACAAGCAATTGAAATGTACTCATTTAATTCTTGATCATTTATAGTATTCATACTGTAATTAAATATAAAAGATGCATATAAATATATGTTTTTAGACCACATGGTTATATTGTCTATTACACTGGATATTTGAATTTTATTTCTACTAACCAATATTTTACTTACTGTCAAACTCAAAGCATCAAAATCTTGTACATCAAACGGCCTAACTTTTGTTCCTGTTATTGTATTATCTTTTGCTGTTAATATAATTGTATTGTCATTTTTAACCTTTATCTTTTTAGCTTTTGTATTAAATATTAACATAAACTCAGCATCTGTTAATTCATTAACTATGGTTTTGAATGTACTTAATTCTGGTACGCTTAATTTCAATGGATTTAATGCCATTAGAGGCGCACACAGTCTATAATAAAAAATTTTGTCTTTGCCATTTTCAAAACTTATAAATTTCCTAAAGAGTTTAATTGTTGCATGTACTTCATTATAATTAAGTTTAACTTCTTTGTTTTCTGACATTAATATTTGTTGTATCAAATTTCTTGCATTGTAAAAAAATTTTAATTTCAAATACTTATAGTATATATAATAGAATATTGGTTTTGTTTTATCAATTACATACTTGGTGAAGAAATTTCCTATGCTTTCAAATATTTTAGTTATTTTAAGTACTCCATTTATTTTTTCATTTTTAATTATTTTTTTAATTTTTATTGATACCACGCAATCTATAGTGTCACATAGTTTGTTTAAATCTTTACAAGTTTGTTCAATGGAAACATCATTGTTTGCATGTTCAGTTATTAAACTTAAGCAACCACCTATAGTTTCTAAATTGTTTACTAATAAATTGTTAGTTGTATTTTCCTCTAAGTCAGAATTTACCATTTTATTTATAATGGTCTTATATAAGTTTATCAAAAAATCTTTTAATTTGTGATAAATTACATTTACAGTATTAACAGTTTTTTTAATTATTGTTGATACATAAATATTACCATTTCTAATAGCTAATGTGATAGTTTTTTGATCCATTAAATATTTATTAAATAAAGTGTTAATTAATAAATTAGTTTGGCCATTGCTTTCTCCTATATTTAACATTTTTCTCAATTTGGCACTTTTTAAACAATCTTTGTTTACATATATGCTGGTTTTAGATTTTGCTCTGGTTAGAGCAGTGTACATCATGTTTTCATGTTCTGTGTATTTATCCACGTGGTTTATAATCAGACCTATATGTAATTCTTCACTACCTTCATATTTTGCAACTGTTGTGATATTAATTAATTGATTTTGTTTTTTATATTTATAAACATCCTTATTACTTACACATAAGTAATAATTACATTTTTCACCAGAATGTTTTATAAAATTATCTACTGTCATTGCATCATCTTCAAATATGTGTATCATAACAATATCGTTTGTTTTATCTGATTGTATATCAAACCCCATATTGTTTAATAGTTTACAATGATTTTTTCCAACTCTATAACTCTTTTTAAAATCTTTATCATGGTTAACATTGTGTAACAATCCTACTTCATCCTCAGTACAAAATAGTTGTTCATTCATTATTGGTGGTAGTTGGTAACTGTCTCCTATGAGAAATAAATCATTACATGCCGGTAAAGATATTTTAAGTACAAATGAAGTCATAGTGTTACTTTCATCAATATAAAGCTTATCTACAAATGTTATTTTTTTTGATGTTAATAAACCAGTCATTGTCAAAACTTGGCAGTTAGTTGTTTTTTTTAATTTTTCTTTAATGTGAGGTTGATTTACAATGATCATAGTCGATGGTTGTTTAATTATAAATTTGTCAGTTTTACCACTACCGGCCACACCATTAATTTTAACAGCTTCTTTTATTTTTTTAATATTTTTATCTAAATTACCAGAATTACTTAATAATTTTAGCATTAATAATTTTATAAAGTAAGTCTTTTCCTTTGCAATTACCACTGTATGAATATTAGTTATTTTTTCAATTTCTGTCAGTGATGTAACAGTAAATAAATGTTTTGTTCCATCATTGTAAATTAAACAAATTGTGTCGCCTTGTCTAATATCATTATTATAATATAAATCTTCTAATTTGATATCTAATCTGTTTAAATTGTATAATGTGAAATTTTTAACGTAAGATATTTCTCCTTCATATTTATTTTGTAATAACATGTCTTTGTATAATAGAATTAATTGTTGTTGCAAATACAAATAAATATTAATAGTGCTTTGTTTTACATTTCCTTCAATATTGGTATTATAAATTTGAGGGTACAAATTGATTTGATAATAACCATTGACATTAAATACATCATAAATTGGGTTAATCAAGTTTAATGTATAGGTTAAGGCACTTATTAATTCTGGCACTACAGGTTGTGATAAATTAAATACTTTATCATTACTTACACATTCATTACATAGTTTTGAATGTGTTATTATTCTATAATATAATTTAAAACATTTGGCACAACTATCAGTAAAAGTTGAAATTTTATTAGTAGTTAACACATTTAAAGCACCCCATTTATTTTTTATTTCTTGTATTTCAGAATTTGTTACATTTATTGTTTGTGGAGCTTTATGAGTTCTATTATATCTTACTGCATGTTTTTCAATTAATTCATATGTCACTCCTTCTAATGTCATTGTTTCTTCGCTGGAGAATATTGCCACTCCTTCTGGGTTTAATGATTTTCCTGGTAAGTATTCTCTGCATTGTTCTAATTTGTTAATATTTTCTTTGTATGAAATGAACTTGTTCTTTACAAATTGAATCTCCCTCTGCCTCATTTCAGTTGACATATTATCTAAGGTTTCTTTTTTCTTTTCTGGGATAGGGTATTTTTCAAACTCTAATAATTTTACAGGTTCTGAAGTCAAATAAGCTTCTAAAAATGATGGTAATAATGTTCCTAATTTGAGAAAAGAATCAACTTTTTCCGCGGTGTTCATATTTATTCTTCCTATTTTACAAACTCCATGGTATGTTCCGGCCTGAAATCTTCCCACTCTTCTTTGTGTTTGAATTTTTTCACTAAAAGTGTGATCCCTAAAAGTTAGTTCATTGACCATATCTTTCCAAGGATTAAAATTTTTTGTTGGAACTTGATAATCAATATACAGTCTTTTCCCTAAATCAATAACAGTGCATAAACGATCATCATTAAACCCTGTACTTATACAATCAGTTGCAAAATATATGTCAGTTTCTAACATAGTTTGCTTATTTAAATGATCCCAGTACATTCTGTCCTTTAAGGTATTAGAACTGACAATACTAATTTTTTTCCCTTTTAATACATCAACCAATTTGTCTCTAGCTTTTACTGCTTCATATTGTGTAGCAAATATAACTGCTGTTACACCTTCTACATATTTCGGAATGTCATTAATAAATATCATATCATGTTCATAAATTTTTATGGGATATCTACTGGATTTAATAGTTAAATTTTTGTGTAAAGTGGCACTGGCTACATAACACATTCCTATATTTCCATGTTTTAAAACATGTTCTAAAATTTCCAGGTAATTAACACTTGAACTATGGATTTCATCCAACAAGATAATAGTGTTATTATAATCAATATGTCTTAATGAATTGACCAAAGAATCAACTGTATATATCAATAATCTACATTGTTTTGCACAATCAAAAACATTTGCATATTTGCTTTCATCAATATTTTCAAAATGAAATTTACCTTCATATCTAGCTCCTATAGATAAATTTAATTTTTTATAAGCCTTTACTGTTGATTTTATTGCTGTTATTAGTGGTATAACTATTATAATGTTTTTTCTAGTAGTACTACAAAATTCTTCAAAAAATTTTAACGTTTTTCCAAAACTGCATGGTCCATATAATACAGTTATAATACCAAATTGTTTGCTGTATGTTTTAACAGGGTCTGATTGATTAAAAGTTTCTGTTGTGCCATGAAGCATTTGTTCACCTATATCCAATGTTAAATTAGGGTAATAATTCTTTCTGTAATTTAATAGATCTTCCATAGTATCTTCCTGATATTCTATTTCAGTTAATAACTTGGTTTTTAGTTCTTTTTTGATGTTATCAGTTAATTTATAAGACAACATATCATTTGGTGTGATTTCCATATTTACAGAACTTAATATCATATGTAAGTTCATAAAGAAAAAACCATTACCTAATAATGTTCCTTCATAAGTCATGTTATCATTTAACATATCAATAACACAATGGCCTATCACCCAGTGATCTTGATTGTCAAATATATTTGTATCTAATATGAAACCAAATAATAGAGAACTGTCATTTTTAACATACATGGTGGTGCTTGTAGTACAGACACACAAATTTTTATTTTTGTAAGATGCATAATTTAACATATCAATATTACTAAACCATTCAGTTTTATTTGTAAACATACAAAATTCTAAGTAATCATCATCATTAAATCCAAAAATAGCTTGTAAACAATACCATCCACATTTGCCATCTCCCAATACATTTGTATAGGAATTTATTGTTAACAAATTTACTGAGCCTGCTAATTCAAAATTTAAATTGTCGGATTGTTTTATCAGTACTTCAGTTACTACCTTTTTATCGATTCTAATTCTATGTTTATCTATGACAGCCTTCATTAAATCACCACTAACGCCTTTGGTTTTTTCAGTTTCTGATAATTCCTTCAAGGTTAATGCACTAACATTTTCTAATGTTACATTCCTTAGTTCTTGAGCAAATGTTTGAATTTTTTCTGTTTGCATTTGTTTTTTTGATTTTAATAATTTTATTAAATTTTGAAGACAACTCAATAAATAATTATGATTTAAGTGCCAACTAATAAACAATTTATTATTTTTTTTGCATTTAAGATTTGGTAGTTTAAATTTAATGACATCCCAAACGTGATATTGATACATTTTAGCTTGCAAATTTATCATTGCTCTTCTGTACTTTGTTAAATTCTCCCCAATTAAAACTGGTTTGAATGGAAATTCAACAGTAAATGGGCTATTTTCTTTATAAGTTCCAGCATGTTCAATATTTACAAATTTTATATTTAGATTGACATCATATTGACTTGATGCTCCTCCATCATCAATAAATGATTTATATAAATCTTTTATTTTATACGTTGTTGCATTAAGTGGCTTTTCATTAATTCCATTTATAATCTTGAATGTACTTGGTCCTTTAGGTTTACCTTCAAGTAATACTGAATGATTTTTTGTCAAAATTGGTGTTACATCAGTATCTTTTAAGGAGTTTAATTTTATGATTATTGTTCCTATGGTTTGTTGCTCAATGTTTAATAAATTAAATGGATTTGTTGAAGTAAATGTAGGTTTGTTATCAATTTTAGAATCTGAAGTTTCACCCACTATTTTTTGCTCTTCATTAGAAAATGCATTTAACGCGGCAAAAAAATCTTTCTCCTGAGCATTATCTAAATCTGTATTTTTTAAATTTTCAAAATAGTTTTGAGTATATTCATATTCTATATCGATTGGTTTATCATCCTGTTTTTTAGGTAAACCAAAAGTATTGATTAATTCATTGTAAGTGAATGTATCGGAAGCAGGTGGTATTGCACTGTGCAAAGTTGAAACATCCAATGGTTTATTATGTATTAACTGGTCAGTTAATTTATCAAATACAGTTATATTTTTTTTTTCATCAAACACTGACTGCATATTGTCATTAGGTTTGTCATCTCCTGATTTCCCAGCCTTTGAACTATAATTATTTTGATCTTTTGGTTTGGTTTTTTTATTTTCTTGTGGTATTATTTGTTCAATAGTGATATTCGGTGTGCAGGAATTCAAACATAAAGGACATGGGTCAGACACAGAATTTTTTTTACAACAATTACAAACATACTTAAGTATACAATTACATTTTCTTGAATTACAACAATGTTCTGACACATGTTGATGTACGGCTTTACAGTTTGAAGTGTTAACACATAATCCTTCTCTGTCACAAACACAGCAAAGATTATTAATTAAATAACCTGTTTTTTTGCAACAAATACAAATATCTTTGGTATCATACCTTGTGATATAACCAAAATGACCTAGGGTTTGACAATTATGCTCACAAGCATGATCACATTCAATCTCTTTAGTTTTTTCTGGTATTAATAAGTTTTTAAGCACTGAAGTACCTCCTTCATTGTATTCAAATTCATTAGACATAATATTTTTATAAGTTATAGTGGTGTTCTCACTTAATGATGTAAACTCAGGATCTATTAATGCTGGTGTATTATTAATTAATGCATTGCATCCCATCTTGGCTTCAATATTCATCATGGAAAATTGTCTAACTAATTCAGGATTCAACATATCTACTCTTTCATTTAAGTTACCTTCTTCCATTAAGTCTTTAACAATATCTAAATTCATTGGATCAAAGTTACTTAAAATTTTGTAGAATATATTATTAATGGATTTTTTGAATTTTTCGAAAAAATTTTCTTCTCTTCCTTGTCCCATAATGTGAATTAATGGTAACATCATATTTTGAATGTCTATGTAATTTTGAAATGCTATTAAACAATGTTTGTATAACAAACTAACATCAGTTACAAACCTTAGCAACATATGTGTTTTAACTATATTAGTTTGGAATTTTAATCCTCTTCCATATTCTAATAAACTAGTCCATACATTCATTACTCCTTCAGTTTTAAATCCCATTAATCTTGTTTCTAATAAATTCAATAAATCAAGATGTACAAGTACTTCCTCCACTATAAAAAATTGTATTTGATTTTCATATTGCACATTGTTTGTTTCACTGAAAATTTTTGTAAATTCCGATTCACCTTCAGGAATGAGTTCAATATTTTTATCAGTAAGTTTTTCAAACTTCTTCCTAATCAACTTTGATGGAAGTTTTGGATTAATTAATGGCACTCTAAAGATTTTCATTTTTAGGTTTTTGGTGAGCCAGATAGCATTATAGAATAGCTTTTTAAGAACTATATCTGTACTTAAACTATATACTTTTAAAATTAAATGGGCTCCTATATAACCTTCACTCTTAATATATATAGACATTTCATTAGTTATAATTATTTTATGTTTTAAATATAATAACAAAGTATCAAAATCATTATGGTATACAGTAGAACCTTGGTTAAATATCATAAATATCTTATTATTTTTAATTTCAAAAAAACCTTCTTCATGCATTAATTCTCCTTTATCAGTGTATAGTGAATCTATTGGAATACTTATGGCATGAACACTTTTAACTATTTTCTTTTTTCTATGTATTCTTGCTAATTTAAAAGGGTTTATATCCCATAGTGAATCAACACTCATTCCTAATCCTACTCCTTTAATAGGTGCAATATTACATAACTCAGCATCATTATGGCAAAATGATTTGTTTCTCACAGGATTTTTAAATATGTCATGATATATGCTTAACTCTTGAATTGTTGACATTTGTCTTTTTTTTTCTTCTGTTCTTAATTTACCAACCTGTTGAAGAATTCTTGTATTTACTGCAAGCTGTTGGTCAATAGCCCTGCTTTCTTGGTCTTCATTTGTTGTTAAAAAACAACTATGTACGTTAAACCTTTGTCTGGAGATATGTCTGTGGTAAGCTCCTCCTATGTCAAAAACTAAAAATTGTTTGGGTAACATGTTATATATTGTTTCTTCAGCTAATACTCTTGATGCTGAATAAAAATTATGTTTATTTAAATAATCATCATTTTTTGGATATATATTGTAATTTGGAAAATCAGTGACTAAATTTTCTAAAGCTTTGTCTGTCATGTTTGCATTTATATAAATTTTATTACATTTAATGCTTTTTTCTATTTCCTCTGCTTTGTCAGCATCACTTTTATCCAAGATGCCTTTAAACATTGGGTTATTTTGGTAGTTATTTGTCACAGTGTTATGAAATATGCTTTCATACTTTTCAAATATTTTTGTCATCACGCCTATTTTTATTCCTGTTGGGTTTTGCTTCTTTAATAATGTTCCATTAATTTTAGCTATGTTATTTCTTAAAAAATAAGCAAATGCTTCCTTAGTCATTATTACAAACTCACCAGTATTATATTCATTATTGTCTATTTTATGCTTTATTTGTTTGGTTTCTTCTTTATCTCTATTAGATATGAATTGAAAATGCTCATTAGAATTACATCTGGATGATTTTATTGAACCATCTAATTCAAAATCTATTCTATATTGTCCTCCTTCTTCATCAGGTATAAACATTGCTTTAGATATTTTACTCAAATGCAATTCTCCATTCTCACCTAAATAAATTTCCACGTGTTTTGTATTTGAGCTTGACAAATATTTTAAAAACATTTCAATTGACATAACTTCAGGCATTTCATCTTCTATAGCAAATTTTTCTAACATTTCATCACTCAATTTTTTGCAAGTGAGTAAGTTAGTGTCAGGGTCCATAACTAAAGAGTCATAATCCATAGGATTGTACATTAGCTTGGCAAAACAATAACCATGTTTAACAGAATTGATTCCTATTTTTTGATATATGTTTTCAGTTTCAAATTCATAAAGTTCATTTATCATGCATTCTATTTCATCAACATTTATTTCTTTGTCATTCGTTTTTTCATTATGTACCTTTTCTATTTTTTCAAAGAATGAACAAACATCTTTTTTCTTTACAAAATATTGTTTGCATTGTTCAATATTTTGATTTTGGTATATAATAGCTTCACTTGTTGGTTCAAAATGGTCTGTCAAAAAATCAACACCATCAACATGTAACATGTAATTTTCTAATACTTGAAATTGAATATGGTTGATGTATTTTTCTTTATTCATATACTCTAAAAATAATTTTTTATCTGCATAAGGAGGTAACACTTGCTCTCTTAATGTGGCTTTAATCATCATGTAAAACATTCTGCCTTGTAATTTGACATAACAATGGGTACTAATGTCATCTCCTGGTTTATAACCAATTAAAATGTTGTTCCTTTTGATTGGTATAGGTTCAGTCAATCCATTTATTCTGTCAATAATGTTTTTTTTCCTTTGTTGTTGTATCTCAGTTAAATTTTGTTTTGGGTCAATTATTTGATCTAAGTATTTAATTAGTGTGTTCTTATTTTCTTCAAGTGTTTGATCAGTTGAAGTTATGTTGTTATAAAACAGCTTCTCCCAGTTTGGAAACTTTGATTTGAACTCTTTGAAGGTTCCTGTAAATATTATATTTAATATATGTTGGTCATTTCCAACATGATTTAAACTGCAATCAATCAAGGTGTCTGCCTGGAATACTGCTGATGCTGATATTATTGTATTATCCATTGTCCCTTGTAATGTATTAACGCAACTATGTCTGGGATTTCCTATTTGGTTAAGTATTTTATCCAAATCCACTCTACCGTCATTTATGTCTTTTATAAATTGATATTTCATTTGTTTTATATTAATTATTGAAGCTAAAATTAAAATGTTAATTTTATGATTATTAGTCAAATGATATTTTTCTAAATATATATTAAAATCATTAATTGACAATTGTGATAATTTATTCAACATACCATGAAATTCAATTGTGACTACTCTATTTAATTCTTCTTTGGTTATTTTGGAACTTTTAAATTCTATTAACTCTGTGTAATTTTTAAAATGGTCTTTGAGGTAATGCATAATTAATCTTCTTGTGTGTATAGCTCCATCAGTTTGTTGGGTTTCACTACGGTGGGTATTACCTTGTATATCATATGAAGCTGCTTTTAGTATTATTGTAAATAATTTTTCATTTGTTTCTGGTATTTTTACTGGTGTTGGTGATCCTGAACCATGAGGACTATTATTAGTTGAAGAAGTTTTATATATTTTATCTAATTTATCTTTCACTTTATCATATATTTTTTTAAAAAATAATTTTGTAGATTCCCATGCAATCTTGATTTTACTGTAAATATTCAAGAAAAAATTATAGACATTCAAGTATATTTTTTGGAAAGTTGTTTCTGTACCTTTAAGTGTTACATATTGTTGCCAGTAAAATTTGTCATATAAACCATTAAATTTTTCTTTAAACAATTTGGCAGTAGTTTTTCTTAAAGGAAATAGATAACTTTCCTCCATCATAGTAAAATGGTTAAATACTACTGGACCATCCTCATCATAATAATAATATACTATTGTGTCATCATGTGACGCTAAAAAATTACTAAGATTATTTCCTTGTAAACACTGTTGGTTTGGTTTTAAAATTTGTTGACATAATTTGTATGTTAAATTGGGATATTTCCAAATTTCTTCCAATTTCAAATTTTTGAAATAATTATGACCTTTCAATCTCAAATACCAACTATAATTAACCTTAAATGCTTCACAATTGTCCCACAATACTTCTCCATTTAAGTAATCAAAGTTATCTGGTTTATTCATTCTAACATATAGTTTTTTTAAATCCTCATCTTCACATTCAAAAATTTTTTTAGTCCACAGTAAGTTACTTAGCTTAACATAATACATTCGTAAGACAAATGATTTTACTTTTTCATATATTTTAACAAACATTTTTTTGATATTCTTATATATTTTTTGGATTTTTGAGATGACATTTTCAAAAAAATTTTTATCAGAGTTATAAAACACTATCATTTCACTTAATTCTAAAAACAATTCATATGGTAACATTCTCGGTTTATTACTAAAATTAATATCATTTGGATCATTTGAGCAATGATTTAAATAATGATTGGGACTTATGTAATCATAATAAACTGGTTTATTTGGTAATAAAGTTTTCACACAGTATGGTTGTATGTTATTTATCAAAATTTCATTAACCACTGGTTTAAAATTGAAATAAAAATCAGTATCCACTTTATTTTTAAATTGTTGAAGAAAATCAGCTATTGAAGTTTCTTTATAATTTAATCCTGGTAAAAATGTATTTTGAGTAATATCCACATGATTAAATTGACTAGGTAACTTTTCATTATAATAATAGTACACAGTTAAGTCATCCCCAAATTTTTTTTGGAGATGGTTTAATTCAGCCAATGATAAACATGTTTTTTCAGGTTGTCTATATTGATTTATTATTTTAATTAATGTCACATGGTTTCTAGCCGATTTTCTAATTTTTTTAATTAATAACTCATATTTTTTATCTTTTAAACATTTTAGGTGTATGGCTATCAAAGTAATGTTTTGTTTCATTCCTTGTTCTTTAAAATATTTTAGTGTTAATTCTTTTTTCGGTAAATTTAAATGTTTAAACCAAATTTGAATTTGTCTGTCAAAATCAGACTCTTGTGTTATTTTTGATGGGTCAATTAAAATGGTTTTCCTCTTGTCATTGATAATAATAGTTTCTGCTCCTAAGTAGTCTTCTTTTTCAGCTAAAGGCTTTATGTCATAATTAAATTTTAATTTAATGTCATTGAAAATCTTCTTAATATTAATAACAAGAATTTGGTAATAATAATTTACTTTATTCTTCACAGATGAAAAAATCCCGGAAATCCATTTTACAAAAGTTGATATTTTTTCGTAAACTTTGGTTATTAGAGTTTTATCTTGGTAACAAGTTGTATTAAGTTTTTTAAAACTAATAGATTTTCCTTGTTCAATTAACTCCAATATATTTTCAGTTACATGATTTTCAAACCTATTTAAATTATAATGGTAAAATAAAGGTTTTTTTGTGTTTTTTGTTTTAAATTCACATATAGGTCCATTTAATAAACTTATATAGGTTTTAAAATGTTCTTTATGGTTTTTTTTATATAGGTTTTCATATACCTCCAAAGCTATTTGGTGTCTTCTGTTTAAATAAAGTAAATAATCAGTGGGACTAATCTCTAGTCCCACTGATCCCGTAATATAATTATAATGAAAAAGTTGTAAGTTGTTAATAGTTGAAGTATGCATGTTTAAAATAGATGTTGTATATAAATTTTATAGAAAGAGGGGGAG
>Ga0224712_10000040_pt1 | contig 19652 bp, 18 predicted proteins | sample DielMetaTC5pm2_FD_171474 | JGI IMG/M metagenome (GOLD analysis project Ga0224712, IMG submission 171474) | Corn rhizosphere microbial communities from Kellogg Biological Station, Michigan, USA - Diel MetaT C5pm-2 (Metagenome Metatranscriptome)... | ecosystem: Host-associated > Plants > Roots >...
CCGCTTTCCGCGGGAAGTGTGGTTCCTCAATCGCGACGATCACGACGCCTTCTTGAACGAACGCCTGCTCGCGCACCCCGAGCGAGCGAAGCTGCTGCACGGGGAAGGCGTCGATCTCGACCAGTTCGCGCTCACGCCACTGCCCAGCGGCACGCAAACGGTGACGTTCGTGCTGATCGGGCGCTTACTGTGGGATAAAGGGGTCGGCGAATACGTCGAAGCCGCGCGCATATTGCGCGCTCGCTATCCGCAAGCGCGCTTTCAGTTGCTGGGGCCGGTTGGCGTGGACAACCCGAGCGCGATCACGCAAGCCGACGTCCAGACTTGGCGCGAGCAAGGCGTTATCGAGTATCTTGGCGAAACGCACGATGTCCGCCCCGTCATCGCCAACGCCGACTGCGTCGTTCTGCCTTCGTACCGGGAAGGCGTGCCGCGCACTTTGCTCGAAGCATCGGCCATGGGCCGGCCGATCGTCGCGACCGACGTGCCGGGCTGTCGCGAAGTGGTCGCCGATGGCGTCACCGGGTTGCTATGCGAAGCGAAGAGCGCGCCGAGCCTCGCAACCCAACTCGCGCGCGTCCTCGACATGAGCGAAAACGAGCGGCGCGCGATGGGTTTGCGCGGACGCAAAAAAGTAACGGCCGAGTTCGACGAAGCGATCGTCGTCGAACGCTATCGACAAACGCTGCATGCGCTGACGGGCGCTAGCCAATTCGAGCGGCGCGCGGCAGCGCGCGCTGCGACGGGAGAAGAACGATGACAACGACGGTGCAACGACGCGGGACGATCCTCGTCACGGGGGGCGCGGGCTTCATCGGCTCGCATACGGTAGTGGAGTTGATCGCCAACGGCTACGAGGTGGTAATTGCCGACAACTTGGTCAACAGCAAGCGCGAGGCCGTGCGCCGCGTCGAACGGATCGTCGGGCGGCCGGTGCCCTTCTATGAGATCGACGTCTGCGATAAAGTCGCGCTCGCCAAGGTGTTCGACGCGCATCCGATCGACGCGGCCATTCATGTTGCGGCGCTCAAGGCGGTAGGCGAATCGATCTCCAAGCCGATCGAGTATTACCGCAACAACTTGGACAGCTTGCTCGTCTTGCTCGAGACGATGCGGGAAAGAACGATCAAGAAATTCGTGTTCAGCTCGTCGGCGACGGTCTACGGTGTGCCCGAACGCTCGCCCGTGGACGAATCGTTTCCGATGTCGGCGACGAACCCCTACGGGCAAACGAAGATCATCGGCGAGCAGATATTGCGGGACCTCGAGCGCGCCGATTCGAGCTGGCGTATTGCGACGCTGCGCTACTTCAATCCGGTCGGCGCGCATGAAAGCGGGCTCATCGGCGAAGATCCGGCGGGCGTGCCGAACAATTTGATGCCTTATGTGGCGCAGGTGGCCGTCGGCAAGCTCGACAAGCTGCGGGTGTTCGGCGGCGATTACGACACAACGGACGGCACGGGCGTGCGCGATTACATTCATGTTGTGGATTTGGCGCGCGGGCATGTGGCCGCGCTCGATGCGCTCGATACGCGCGGTGAGAGCGTGTTGGTGAATCTAGGGACGGGGTGCGGGTATTCGGTGCTCGAAGTCGTGCGGGCGTTCGAAGCGGCGTCGGGGCGCAAGGTGCCGTACGAGATCGTCGAACGGCGCTCGGGGGACGTGGCCGCGTGCTATGCGGGCACCGACAAAGCCGAGAAGCTGCTCGGCTGGCGCGCGCAGTATGGGATCGAGCGGATGTGCGCGGACCACTGGCGCTGGCAGGAGATGAATCCGACGGGGTTTGCGTAATGCTCAGCTTTGCCCTCGCCTTTCTGATCTCGCTGCTGGTCACGTTGTTGATCGTTCGCTATGCGCATTTGCACGAGAAGTTTTCGGTCGACAGCGATTTGACCGGCGTTCAGAAATTCCACGTGCGCCCGGTGCCGCGCATCGGCGGCGTGGGGATTCTGATCGGCCTCATTGGCGCCGCGTTGCAGTTGCTTTGGCCCTATCCTACGGTGGCCTACGGCATCCTCGCCTTAGTGGCGTGCGGCCTGCCGGCATTCGGCTCGGGATTGATCGAGGACCTGACTAAACGCGTCTCGCCCTCGGCTCGCCTGCTGGCGACGATGGCCGCCGCCGCGATCACGTATTTCGCGCTGCATGTCGCCGTGATTCGCATCAGCGTGCCGCCGCTCGATTTCCTGCTTTCGTATGCCGCGGTGTCGTTCTGTGTGACGGTGCTGGCCGTGGCGGCGCTCGCCAATGCGGTCAACATCATCGACGGCTTCAACGGTCTCGCATCGATGGTCGCGTTGATGATGTTCGCCTCGCTGGCGTACGTCGCGTTCCGGCTGGGCGACCCGGTTGTCTTGTCGGGGTCGCTGATCATGATGGGGGCTGTGCTCGGGTTCTTTATCTGGAATTTTCCGGCCGGGTTGATCTTTCTCGGGGATGGCGGCGCTTACTTCATCGGCTTCATGCTCGCCGAGCTTGCGATTTCGCTCGTGATGCGGCACCGGGAAGTCTCGGCCTGGTATCCGGTGCTGCTGTTCGTTTATCCGATCTTCGAGACCTGCTTTTCCATCTACCGGAAGAAGTTCGTGCGCGGGATGTCGCCAGGGATCCCCGATGGCGTGCACCTGCATATGCTGGTTTATAAGCGGTTGATGCGGTGGGCCGTGGGGGCGAAGACGGCGCATGAGATTACGCGTCGGAATTCCTTCACGTCACCCTACCTATGGCTCCTATGCCTCATTGGCGTGATACCGGCCACGTTGTTTTGGCAGCATACGGTGCACTTGTTCGCCTTCGTCGTCGTGTTCGCGGCGACATACGTTTGGCTTTATGTCAGCATCGTGCGGTTCAGGTCGCCGAAGTGGCTTGTCTTTAAGGATTCGCGGCGCCGGTGACATTGCGCGCGCCGATGCGTTGGACGCTCCGCGTTCGGCCACGTGCTGTGCCAGGGACAGTTCTAGCTCGATCGTGTCCCACTACGCGAACTTGAAAGCGTCTGAACGGCCTGCAGCGAGGGAGCGATAGCCGGCTGATATTCGGCCACCCACCGCCGCAGGTCGCGGCGAACTTCGTCGTCGTTGAGCACGCGATGCTGCGTCAGCCACGGCAACAACTCGTCCAGCAGCTGTATGGGTACCTCCCTCGCACGTGCGATGCGCAGCTTCGGATGAGGCGTACGCGTCGTCGTCTCTTCATCCGCAAGCAGCTCTTCATAAAGCTTCTCACCGGGGCGAAGGCCCGTGAACTCGATCTTGATCTGCTCTTCGGTAAAACCATGGAGGTGAATCAGGTCGCGCGCCAGATCAACGATTTTGACCGGTTGCCCCATTTCGAGGATAAAAATTTCACCGCCTTGACCCATGCTGGATGCCTGAAGGACGAGCTGCGACGCCTCCGGGATCGTCATAAAAAAGCGGGTGATCTCGGGATGAGTGACTGTCAGGGGACCACCGTTCGCAAGCTGCTGTTGAAACTTCGGGATTACGCTGCCCGCGCTGCCGAGGACGTTGCCGAATCGCACGGTCTCTAGCTGGAGTCGGTCACTGGTCTGCTGCAACGCTTGACAAACCATTTCCGCAAGCCGCTTGCTCGCGCCCATCACATTTGTCGGGTTGACTGCTTTATCCGTCGAAATCAGCACGAAGCGCTTTACGTTGTGGCGCATCGCCGCGCGGGCGACACGGTAAGTACCAAGCACATTGTTGCGGACTGCTTGCCATGCATTGTGCTCCTCCATCAGCGGCACATGCTTGTAAGCCGCGGCATGGTAGACGATATGAGGTACATAACGCGCCATAACCTTATCGAGCAGCAGTGAGTCCTTCACATCGCCAATGATAGGCGCGACGGAAACGTCGGGAAACCGCTCGCGTAGCTCTTCCGTCAATCGGTACATTGCAAATTCGGAAGCGTCCAACGAAATGAGCTGCGCAGGCGAAAAACGCAGAATCTGACGGCATAGCTCGGAACCGATCGATCCTCCCGCACCGGTCACCATCACGACGCGCCCTCGCAATTGCGATTCAACGTGAATCGTATCAACACTGATTGGTTCGCGGCCAAGCAAATCCTCGAGATCGATCTGCCGGACCTGCGAGAGGACGCCCTGGCCAGGAGGAAGCACGGTCAAAGACGGCAATACCATCGCGTGAACGCCAGCGCGCACGCACAGTGAAGCCGTACGGCGCTGAACCTCGGAGGAAGAGGACGGGATCGCAATGATCGCGTGCTCGACTTTCAGGCTCTGTGCGTAGCGCGCCAATTCGGCCATCGGGCCGAGCACCTTGTGACCGTAGATTTCGCGCCCCTGTTTAAGGGGATCGTCATCGAGCAAGCCGACGAGACGCCATTCTTTCGAACGGGATAGTTCGCGGGCGAGGCTCGCGCCGGCGTTACCCGCGCCAAGCACGAGGACCGGCTTGCCCTGCGCGAGAAGCGCACCGTAGAGATAAAACTCCTTCATCGCCCGATATGCCGCGCGGGCGCCGCCCATGATCAGAAATAGCAGCAAGGGCGATACGAGTTGGACGGAGCGCGGTGTGATCGGCGTAGGCTGCACCAACACCGACGCCACCATTGCCAAACCACCTCCAACCGCAACGGCTTTCGCGATACGCACCAGGTCCGGCAGGCTCGCAAAAACCCAAATACCGCGATAGAGCCCAAAAACGCGAAACATTGCGCCGTATATCGGCAGGACCCATACGAGCGATTTCAACGATCCGGCTAGAAAATCGGGCGGGATCGCACCGTTGAATCGGATGAAATAGGCGGCTTCCCAAGCGATTGCGACCGCGCACAAATCGAACAGAAACGCACAAAAGGAAAGCCACCAGGCTTTGTTCGGTAGGAACATGGATCTCACCTCGAAGCTTGTCAGCCGTTGGAAACCGCGCTGGCGGGACGTCTCCGCCGAACAACGAGGACGGATAAGTAACCCGCCGATTACTTACCCGAGGCCCTACGGGTCGAGGCCCAACCGACACGGATTATGCCACCCACCGTCACCGGATGCCAATTCGACATCGGCGCGCAAAGGGGCGGCACGTCGAAACACAGCCTCAAGCACCGAACCCTGTCCCGAGGCATCGGCGGCGCGCCGCTGGCGAACTTCGATCTGATACTATTGCCGATTACCGCGCTTGCGTCAGCATTATTGGGGCATGCATCCCGGAACGCGTAGGCACGCCAGCCCAGTCGAATAAGGTGGCCCCGAAATCTATGTCCATCCCGCAGCGAAGCCACAGCAGCCACGTCATTTTGCCGGTTCGGACGCCGCTACTCTTCGCCGTAGTGACTGCTACCGCCGTTCGAGCCGACCTGACGTCGATCGCACAGGCCCCTCGTTGTATCTGGTGCATGCGTCGGCATCGGGCGCTCCGCGCACGAATCGGCTGAAGAACCCAGATGAAAAAGATCGCAATCCTGCAGTCCAACTACATCCCGTGGAAGGGCTATTTCAATGTTATCGCCGCCGTCGACGAATTCATTTTGTACGACGATATGCAATTCACAAAGAACGATTGGCGTAACCGCAATCGGATCAAGACGCCAGCAGGCGTTCAGTGGTTGAGCATCCCCGTTGGGAGCAGCATCCACCGTCGCATCAGAGACGTTGCGCTACCAACCACTGCTTGGGCACAGCAACATTGGACAACATTGTCGCTGAATTACCGCGCGGCGATGCAATTCGAGAGCGTCGCATCTTGGCTTGCCCCGCTGTATCTCGAGAACACCTGCCGAGATTTGTCGTCGTTCAACCGCAAGATGCTCGAAGCGATCTGTGTGCACTTGGGCATACGAACCCGCATCACTAATTCCTGGGACTACACGCTCGCCGAAGGCAAAACGGAACGGCTTGTTGATTTGTGCCGCCAAGCGGAAGCGACAATCTACGTGTCTGGACCGTCGGCACGCGGGTACCTCGACGAGTCGCAGTTCCACTCCGAAGGTATCGAAGTGCAATGGATGCAATACGGTCCGTACCCGGAATATCCACAACTGTGGGGACCGTTCGTCCATGAAGTATCCGTACTGGACCTTCTCTTCAATTGCGGCGATGAGGCCTCCCGCTACTTGAATGGGCAATCAACGTGAAGCTATCGATTGTTACCACGCTCTACCGGTCTCGCGCATTCTTCGACGAATTTTACCAACGAGCGACTATCGCTGCCCGGGCCTTGGCGGACACCGATTACGAGATCGTTGTCGTCAACGACGGTTCACCGGACGACAGCCTGAACATCGCCGTTGATATTGCGCGAACAGATGCTCACGTCGTAGTCGTCGATTTGTCCCGCAACTTCGGCCATCACAAGGCTATGATGACGGGCCTCGCGCACACCGCAGGAGACTTGGTCTATCTGATCGACAGTGACCTGGAGGAGTCGCCCGAATGGCTGCAGGCATTCGATGCCCTGCTGGCGCAGCGACAGTGCGACGTAGTATATGGCGTCCAGGAGCGGCGCAAAGGTAGTTGGTTCGAGCGTCTGACCGGGCAATGGTTTTGGACATTGTTCAACACGCTGACCGATATGTCGTTGCCAGCCAATATCGTGACAGCGCGGCTCATGACGAGGCGCTACGTCGATGCACTGCTGCAGCATCGCGAACGGGAAGTCTTCATGGCCGGACTCTGGCATATCACCGGCTTTACGCAGGCGGCCGCCACGGTGCGCAAGCTCAGCAATGCGACGTCGACCTATACGTTCAAGAAAAAGCTTTCGCTGCTGGTCAATTCGATCACGGCGTTCAGCAACAAGCCACTGATCGGCATTTTTTATCTCGGCCTCGGCATCTCACTGCTGGCTGCGATTTATGTCGGGTGGCTGCTCGTGTTTTGGCTGTTCCTCAATCGCCCGCCCACTGGCTGGACCTCGGTCATGGCCTCGATTTGGCTGCTGGGGGGATTGATTATGTCGAGCATAGGCGTCATTGGCATATACCTGTCGAAGATATTCTCCGAGGTCAAACAGCGCCCGTACACAATCGTTCGACACGTTTACAGGCGCGAACCATGACTAACCGAATCGTGTTTCTTTGTTCTGGTGGTGGTGGCAATTTGCGCTTTCTGGCGCAGGCGGCCGCGCTTGGCGCGTTGCCGGGCGCCACCATCGCTGCGGTTCTGTCGGATCGCGAGTGTCCAGCAAACCGCTTTGCACGTGAGCGATGCCTGCCGACGCGAGTCTTGGATTTTACTGGCAAGGACCAGCAGACCGTCGTTTCGGCGCTCGCAGCACTTGCGCCGGATGTCGTCGTCACAAACGTGCATAAGATCCTGGCGCCGTCGGTTATCGAAACATTGGCCGCGCGTCTGATCAACTTACACTATTCGTTGCTGCCCGCTTACGGTGGCCTCATCGGGACTCGCCCAGTGGAGACGGCCCTCACGGACGGCGCAAAGTTCATCGGTGTGACCGCACATGAAGTCGAAATCGAGGTCGACGCTGGCTGTCCGATCGTCCAAGCCGTCATGGCGACGAGACCGCGCGACTCAGTTGCGACCGTCATGGATACGATCTTCCGCTGCGGTTGCTTGGCGCTGCTCGAGGCGTTAATAGGGCCCGCGCGCCGCGATCCCATCGAGACAACACGATTGCGCATAAATGATCGAGAGGTATGTTTCAACCCAGCGCTGTCTTTTTCGCCCGATGTCTTCGACGAGCCGTTTTGGCAAACGCTAGCGGCATACCCGACATCGCCCGACGCTCAAATGCCGGGCTTATGAGTCCCCGCAGATTCGACTGGCAAGGCAGTCTCTAATGGCGCAAATCACAACCGGAATCCGCACGGTGCTCTCGCAGCCCCTCGTGTACTCGGCGTTTCAACTCATCATGGGAGCGCACGAAGATCGCGAACGGTACGTCCACCATTTCTTGCGGCCGACCGCAGGCATGCGCGTACTCGATATTGGCTGCGGTCCGGCCGACATCCTCGCCCATCTACCAGACGTGGACTATTTTGGCTTCGACATCAGTGAGCAATACATCGAAAGGGCGCGCCAACGTTTTGCCGATCGTCGCGCCAAGTTCACATGTAAACGCCTTTGCCCGGAGGATCTAGCCGAGCTGCCTCGATTCGACCGCATCATCGCTATCGGCTTGCTGCATCACTTGGACGACGATACGGCGCTCGCGGTACTGCGGATGGTGTCATCCCGGCTCGCTCCTGGCGGGCGCTTGGTGGCGTTGGACCCCTGCTTCACTGCCGACCAGCACCCGCTTGCACGCTGGCTGGTAAAGTGCGATCGCGGACAAAACGTTCGGACGCGGAAAGGGTACGAGGCCCTCGCGCTTGGCGCCTTCGATAGAGCGCGGGCGTCCATTCGGCACAAGCGTTGGATTCCTTATACCCACTGTCATCTCATCTGTGAAAACGGCAGCGAACGCGGAACGACGAGCGAAGCGACGGATCAACCATGAGCAGAGAAAAAATCGAATTCAACCGCCCGTACATGACCGGGATGGAGCTTGAATACATTGCCCAAGCGAATGCAGGCCACCGGCTCGCAGGTGACGGTCCGTTCACCAAGCGTTGCCATCAGTGGTTGGAGGCACGTACCGGAGCGCACAAAGCGCTGCTGACGCACTCTTGTACGGCCGCACTGGAAATGGCGGCGTTGCTGCTCGACATAGCACCCGGCGACGAGGTCATCATGCCGTCGTACACGTTCGTTTCGACGGCAAACGCATTCGTGCTGCGCGGCGGCGTTCCGGTATTCGTCGATATTCGCGAGGACACGCTCAATCTGGACGAACGACTTGTAGAAGCGGCTATCACCGACCGCACGCGCGCGATCGTTCCCGTGCACTATGCCGGTGTCTCCTGCGATATGGACGCATTAATGGCCATCGCGGACCGTCACCAACTCGCTGTCGTAGAAGACGCAGCGCAGGGCGTCGAGTCGACCTATAAAGGCCGCCCACTTGGCAGCATCGGTACATTTGGCGCGCTAAGCTTCCATGAAACCAAGAATGTGATCTCAGGCGAAGGTGGTGCATTACTCGTGAACGACACAGCGTACGCCACACGAGCCGAAATCATTCGGGAAAAAGGCACCGATCGAAGCCGCTTCTTTCGAGGCGAGGTGGACAAATACACATGGCAAGAGGTCGGGTCGTCCTTCTTGCCAGGCGAACTGGTCGCAGCGTTTCTATGGGCCCAACTCGAGCATGCCGATAGCATTACGCGAGATCGGCTTGGCGCGTGGGCTCAGTATCATGAGCTGCTTGCGCCTCTCGAGGCGCAAGGGTTACTGCGCCGTCCATATATTCCCGAGCATTGCGGCCACAATGCGCACATGTACTATGTACTACTCTCGCAAGACATCGAGCGCCAGCGCGTACTAGACGCCTTGAAAGAGAACGGCGTGTATTCTGTGTTCCATTATGTCCCGCTCCATTCTTCGCCCGCCGGGCAGCGTTACGGGAGAGTCCACGGCGATTTGGAAGTCACCGAACGCCAGTCGGACCGCCTCATTCGCCTGCCCCTTTGGATCGGGCTAAACGCCGGTCAACAGGAACACATCGTAGAAACGCTCGCCAACGCGTGCCGAGCTTGAGCACACATGAATTCGTACTTACTGATTCTGCCGGTCGCCTCGCTCGTCGCGTATAGCCAACTCATAGTCAAGTGGCGCGCGGCGTCGCTGAGCGTGCCTGCCTCCCCGGGCGGCAAACTATTCGCGATGTTTACCGACCCGCTCATTCTGTCGGCATATGGTGCGGCCCTAGCGGCATCGGTCGCATGGCTATTCGTCGTCACCAGGTTGCCATTGACGATCGCGTTTCCCGCTTACATCGGCGTGACGTTCGTTATGGTGGTCCTTGGCGGACATCTCATACTAGGTGAGCCGTTGTCGATGTCCAAGCTCGCAGCGGTTGCGCTAATTTTGTCCGGGATTGCACTCGGCATGTCGTCGAACTCATGAGCAAGGTGCTTGCGCCAGAGGCCCACATGGAGGATTGGCTAGGTGCCGTCGCACAGCGTATCGCGCGCGACGCACCGGACCTGCACGACACCTTCGAACTCTACGCTGGCGAGGCGCGCTTTGGCCGACAGTACATTGCAAATGAACTCAATCGTTTGCCCCCCGGTGCGCGCGTACTTGAGATCGGCGCCGGTTCATACTTGCTCAGTTGCCAATTAGTACGGGAAGGTTTCGACGTTTCCGCGCTGGAGCCCGTGGGCATCGGTTTCTCGCATTTTCGCCGAATGCAGGATACCGTCGCCGCAGTAGCGTCGGACATGCAATGCGTACCGAAGGTATTGGCGCTTCAAGCGGAAAATCTGGATGCGCATGATGCCTACGAGTTCGCGTTTTCAGTCAACGTGATGGAGCATGTCCATGAGGTAGGCGAGGTCATTGGCAGAGTGGCCACCAGCCTGCGGCCAGGTGCGTGCTACCGCTTCACGTGCCCCAATTATTTGTTTCCCTACGAGCCGCATTTCAATATGCCGACGCTTTTCAGCAAACGCCTTACTGAACGATGTATGAGCAAGCAAATTTTTGGCAATGGAACGTTGGACGATCCCGCTGGTACCTGGCAATCACTGAACTGGATTACGGTCGGCAAAATTGTCCGAGTTGTCCGTCAGCATTCCGAGTTACGCGTCAGCTTCGGGCGGGACTTGCTGACGTCGTCACTCGAACGTGTGGTTCATGACCCACAATTCGCGGCGCGTCGCGCCGGTCTGGTCCGCAGCGGCGTTGCGGCCCTCGTTCGTATGGGCCTCCATCGATTACCGGCCGCGCTGCCCGCATCGGTGCTGCCCATCATCGACTGTCGAATAGAGAAAATCGTACGCTGATGGATCGAGACCGTCCAACGAGGCCGATGTGCACCCCTGAAATCTGCTGAACATATGGTGCGCGCCGGTTGCCTGCGCGTTCTCGTTCGGAGTTTGCCCAAGTCTTCCAATACCCCCTGTCCAAAGGAGACGGGCGCGATAAAAGCCGCCCTAGGAAGTCATAGGAACTCAGGTGACCGTCGGTTGCCTCCACTTCGGAGCCAACCTCAGCCGGCCTGTGGCCCCTGCATACCCCAAGCTGGGTAATAGCACGCGGGACAATGAGCTGCCTGCGCAATCTTCGTGATGTTAAAGGTGATGAGGAACAAGAGAACGATCAACCACGCGAGGTAGTGCCGTTCGTGAACCTCCCGCGTCGCGAAATTCAGAACCACCCACGTGCCAATTGGCCCGATCAGAAATGCGTCGTATAAATATGGGTGAATCGACACCGCCTGCGGCCAAAGCAGCAGAGTGAGAAGGTACGAAGAGAACAAATATGGCATCATGACGTGTGAGCCATTTTGCTCTCGCGGAAAATTAGAGTCGGCGTAAAATTTATTTCGATACCACAGCTGAAAAATGAGCAGCGCAATCGGCATCAAAATAAAATACATAGGCCGATTGAATTGCGGAACGAGAATCGAATTAATGAAATTCCCGTAAAAGCGCATATCGCCGTCAAGCCCTGACCGAAACAACCATGTGCTGTTTTCGCTAGAGAAATGCAGCAACTTCGCCACGATCACGGGCTGCAGGTAAAAGCCCACCGCGACGAAGATCATGACTAGTGCGGAGCGCAGCATGCGCAGATTGAGTCGCCGCGAGAGAATCGCACGAACTCCGACGAATGTACCGAACAACGCCGCGGTCATTGGCATCAGCGCGCACATCAAGACAGCGGTCAGCCAGAAGCGCTTCCCATGTGGGCCGCCCCTCACGATGAACGCGCTGGCAAAGAGGAGGACTGGAAAGATAAGCACGAAAACGTTGTCGACGTTAAACTTTCCCAGCGAAATCCAAAACGTTGGCAGCGTCAGGAAATAACTGAAAGCGACGAGCAGAAGGACGCCGTGCCGGAAATCGAGCTTCACCCACGTCGACTTCGGAATCGCGCTCCAAATTGCAACCAGCGTAGCAGACATACAAAAAAACGCATCGGCAACCCGCATCGTCACGCTTGGGAAAACGCTTTCGACGCGGTAAAGCACCCACATCAGCCAAAGGTAAATGGTCGCTTCATTAGCGTAAGCATGTCCCTTCGTGTAGTCGTCCGCATCAAGAAACGTGAGGAAGCCATGCTTCGTCAGCGGATACTTGTGCCAAACTGGGAACGTAAAATCTCTTAAACGCTCTGGCCGAAGATCGGCCGTTGCCGCCATTTGACCGAACCCAACAACGTACACCGCCGCTAGGCCAAAGGCGGTCAGGAGGACCGCGGCGCATGCAAACAATGTGGCTCGTCGTACTCTAGGATTACTCATAAATAAGGAATTTGATGTATTCGTTCGGCGCTTGTCTGCATGGCAACATGCCATCCCACCCGCGTGCGTATGCCTACGCCAAACGCCTGAGCCAGGCCTGCGAGTACTGGCCCGAGGCGCACCATTGTACAAGTTCGGTGGCTGTCACTGCGCTAGCGGTAGCTGCGGCCGAAGTATAATCTCGGTTTTGCAGCCGAAGCCTCTCACCATGGGATTTATACTGAGCGTCTGCATGCTGCTGATGGTGCCGCTAGCTATCATTGCCTCCCGGCAGTTTGCCGACCGAAAGGCGTTCCTGCTGTCTCCATTTTGCGTCTTCGTGTTCGCTTGGGCGGCCAGCGCCGCCGCATACCTGACGGGGACTGACTTTCTTCGCGCGCGGACGATCGTCGCGCTCGCGAGTTTTTACGTTGCGTTCATCGCCGGGGCAGGTTACGTACTCATCCGCTTCCCTCGTGTGGCCGTCATCAATCGGTCCGTTGCGATCGCGCCTAGGCCCCATTTCCTGCGCACGATGCTGATCCTGCAGGGTCTAGCGTTCTTTGCAGCCCTCGCTCACCTTTACTTCGCCTTCGTACAAAGCCAGTACACGCTCGATCTCACCACGATCCGCGGCGTACTGGCCACGAAGCATATCCAGGAGCCCGTGCTGGTTGGGCTGCTCGGGCAGCTTCGCTACATCAACTACGTCTCGCCCATTGCGTTCTACGCGGCCTATCGTGCCGGGGCGACAACGCGCCGCGCGTTAATTGCATCGTCAGTGCTCGCGTGCCTCTATCCGCTTTGCTATCTCGAGCGCTCAGGTGTCTTGCGCATCGGGATGTTGCTGATCTTTGCGCACCTGTACTACTCCGTGGACTCTTTTAAGCGGGTATTACGGTTCGGTGCCGTCGCAATTTTGGTATTTATTCCTGTCGTCGTCGCTGTGCCTTTGTTGCGTGGTCAAGCAGAAGGCGTCAATGCGTACAACTATGTGAGCGGGGCGTGGTCCGGTTTCGATAACTTTGTCACTGGTTCACTCGGCCCCGTGGTTGTGCTCGAAAAGCAGAATATTTATGTCGAACCCGACGGCTATCACCTGACGGACTCAGCCGCACCGCCGCTTTCCCTTACGTTCTCCGATCTATATAGAATCTGCGACGCGCTGAAGGTCTGCCAAGTCAAGCAATCAAATTTCTTCGAGTACGTATACGAGCCGATCTACACGAATATCTACACGCTGGCGCGTACGTTTTTTCAGGATTTCGGAATGTTTGGCGCGCCGGTCGCAGCAGCGCTATGCGGCGCCCTGCTCACTTTCGCTTACCTTTGGGGCATCAGTCGCAATGGCGCCTTTCCGACATATGTAGCAGCCTACACGGCGTACGTCTGTGCAATGTCAGTTTTATCCGACAACTTTTTGATGCGTGACATTGCGCTGACCGGCATCCTTGTCGGCACGATCGGGTGGTGGTTCGGCTCTCAACCGTTCTGCTTCGGCATCGCGAGGAACGATAGATGCGCGACGGCCCCCGCGTACAACTCGGCCGAGAGGGCCCGCTAATAGATTTCACCGCCTATTGGATCTCGCGCCGGCAACCAGCAACCCGATCATGAGTCCCAGCAACCCTCCCAGCATCGCAAAAACCGAACGCTTTGGTGCGACAGGAAAATCAGAAACCTCGACGGCCCCCAGCGGCTTAGTATTAAAAGTATGATCACGGCTCAACGCCCGATTGAGGTCATCACGCCGACGTTCCGCGTCCGCTAGCAGCGAGGCGTTCGAGACATCCACCATATTTCCCAATAGCAATGCGGCTGCTTCGTTATTTCCGCCACCTCCCGCCTGTGCACGCGACCCGCCCGCAACAGCATCCATACGGCCACGCTTCGCCCGCGCATCAGTGATCTCACTATCGACCTGGGTCATACTGGCACGCAAACGCTTGATGGCATCGGACACAAATACGCCATGAGCCGCGATAAGTTGGTCCTGCGCCGCTTGCACTATCTGCTTGGCTTGCTCGGCCGAGAAGCCACGGGCCGAGATCGAGATCAGATCAGTATCCGGCACTTGCCGAGCAAGCAACGTTTTCCGAACCAAGCGAGACCGCGGATCTTGCCGATCGCCCATAGGAAATGACAACGCTTTCAGGACTCCATCTCCAAACGAATGCACCTTGATTCGCGCAACAGCCCGTTGAGGCGAATCGATCGGAAGCGGCGTGGGCGCGCCTGACAGCGTGGGAGGACCATCATCAACCTGCCCAATTTGCAGGACCGATGTCGCCTCCCATTCTCGCGGAAATGTAAACGAGACAACGATTCCGCCGATTACGCCCAGTATCAAAAATCCGACGATCCACCAAAATCGAGTGCGCACGAATCGTATGACATCGGCGCCGGAGATCGAATCTCCGGCGCCGAGAGGCGTGTTATTCGGATTCCCAACCATATATTCTCCCTGGCTCAAGTTCATCTAAGGAATGGACTTGAACAGACGTGCGGATGGCTCCGCCACGCCGTCAAACATTCTCTTTCCACACCGTGCGCTTCACGTAATCGCGATAGCTCAACACCACGCGAAGCACCTGCTGCGAAACGTTGGGGTTCTCGTAATCGGCCACTGGGCTGATGTTGCGAGGCGATGCGCGGTACTGTGCGGTCACCACTCGTACGGCGTCCAACACCCGCTCCTTCTTCAGCCCGCTCATAATCAGCGTCCCGACATCCATCCCCTCCGGACGCTCATGCGCGTTGCGGACCGTGATCGCTGGCAAATTGAGCAACGACGCCTCTTCAGTGATCGTTCCGCTGTCCGAGAGAACACAGAATGAACACTTCTGCAGTTTGATGTAGTCGACGAAGCCGAACGGCTTCGAAAAGGTGACGCGCGAATCAAGCGATTGAGCGTCGAGCGCTTCAAGGCGCTTGCGCGTACGCGGATGCGTCGACACGATAACGGGGAAGCCGTATTGCTTCACGAGTGCGTCGAGGCTGCCCAGAAGGTCCCGCAACGCCTCGGGCGAATCGACGTTTTCCTCGCGGTGCGCGCTGACGACAAAGTATCGCCCTGCCTCAAGCCCGAGCCGCGAGACGATGTCGGACTTTTCGATCTTCGACGCATAGTGATCGAGCACTTCGCGCATATGCGAGCCAGTCTTGATGATCGTCTCCGGACGAATGCCTTCTGCGATCAGATAACGCCGCGCATGTTCGGTCAACACGAAATTGATGTCGGAAAGATGATCGAGCACCTTCCGATTCAGTTCCTCCGGCACGCGTTGATCGAAGCATCGATTTCCCGCTTCCATGTGGAACACGGGAATCTTTCGGCGTTTAGCGGAAATGACCGACAAGCATGAATTCGTATCGCCATACAGCAACACAGCATCCGGGGCCTCAGCCGCAAGTACCTCATCGGACTTCGCGATCACCTGCGCGATGGTCTGCGCAGCCGTCTCACCCGCCGCACCGAGAAAATGGTTAGGCTTACGGATTTCCAGGTCGTCAAAAAAAACCTGATTGAGTTCATAGTCGAAGTTTTGCCCCGTGTGAACGAGCACATGCTGCGTGTGGCGATCGAACTCGGCGATAACTCGGCTCATCTTAATGAGCTCAGGACGTGTTCCGACGATAGTCATGACCTTAAGCATCGAGCCGCTCCCGCACATAATCGAGGCCAAGCAGCAACTCCTTCACTTCTGGGACGGTACACCGCTTGGTATTGTGTGACGTGTAATCGTCCAACGCCGAGATCTTCGTCTCGCCATCGATGAAATACTTGTTGTAGTTCAGATCTCGGTCATCCGCGGGAATGCGGTAGTAGCGCCCCATGTCCTCGGCGCGAGCCATCTCTTCTCTTGAAACGAGCGACTCGTACAGCTTTTCGCCGTGACGCGTCCCAATGACACGAATCGGATTGCTCTTTCCGAAAATGTCGCGCAACGCAATGGCCAAATCCCCCACCGTCGATGCAGGAGCCTTCTGGACAAAAATGTCGCCTTGACGTGCGTGCTGGAAAGCGTGCAGCACTAGATCGACAGACTCATCAAGCGACATCAGGAACCGCGTCATATTCGGATCGGTTACTGTCAGCGGCTTCCCCTCCTGGAGTTGGTCGATAAACAGCGGAATGACCGAGCCGCGGGAGGCCATCACGTTCCCATAACGGGTGGCACACAGAACTGTATCGCTTTCTCCCAGCTGTCGCGACATCGCAACCATGACCTTTTCCATCATCGCCTTGGACAACCCCATAGCATTGATCGGATAAACAGCCTTGTCGGTACTGAGGACGATTACGCGCCCGACGCGATTCGCGATCGCGGCGCGCATAACGTTTTCCGCGCCAGTCACGTTCGTCGCGACCGCTTCCATCGGGTAAAACTCGCAGGACGGGACCTGTTTGAGCGCGGCAGCATGAAAAACATAATCGACACCACGCATCGCCGCATGAACGGCGTCGTACGAGCGAACGTCTCCGATATAGAACTTCACCTTCGGATCGTTCAACGCGATCCGCATGTCCTCTTGCTTCTTCTCATCACGGCTAAATATCCGAATCTCCTTGACATCGGTACTCAGGAAACGCTTGAGCACAGCGTTGCCGAAAGAGCCGGTGCCTCCGGTAATCATCAATACTTTGTCGTCAAACACTTTGACCTCTATTGTTTGAAATTGAACATGTGCGTCACGAGCTCGCGCCAGGAAGGCGCGTCGTATCCGGTCACTGAATTGAAGCGGCTTGCATCCAGCGATCTGTCGATGGCCGGCTCAGCCGTCGGTTCGATTTCGATCTGTTTTCCGTAGACATCCGCGATCAACGTCAGCAAATCGAACTTCGAGATGGGTTGCGCTGCGACATGGTAAAGACCGAAAAGATCCGGTCTCGGAATGACGAAGGCATCGACGATGCGCGCAAGCTCGATGGTCGGAAAGCCGGAAAAAATAGCGCGTGTATAGCCCTTCACCGCCCCCTGCTGCGAGAGGAACCAGCCGAGCAGTGCATGCGCTCCACCATGCAGTTCGGGGCCAATAATCGACGTGCGCAGCGTGATCGTGTGCGGATCCTTGGTCTCGCCGAGAAACTTGGAGCGACCATACAGATCCTTCGCATCGCTCGGGTCCGACTCAAGGTAGCGCCCCTTCTCTCCCGAAAATACGCAGTCGGTGCTGACGTGGATCAGTCGAGCCCCCGCCAGCGCGCAGAGCGCCGCCAGGCGATGGGGCAGAAGCGAATTGATCGGAATCGCGCTAAGCGGATCATCCGCAGCCGCCAACTGCTTGATCAGGCCGACGCAATTGATGACCACATCCGGACGGACGGCACTGAACAGTTGCACCAAGGCGTCTTGATTCTCCACGTCGACGCCGGTCACAATGCGCCCGGCCATCTCGTCGGCAAAATACCTGGAGGCTGATGCGCTGCGCGCGGAGCCAAATACCTCGTATCGAGCGTTTTGGGAGAGCGACCGAAACATGACGTTACCGAGCATGCCGGTGACGCCCAAGACCAGAATTTTCATAGCAATATTTTCCCGTGTACTCACACCTTGTCGGCTTCGATCATCGCTCGAAGCCTATCGATCAACTCAGTGGTGAGCTTGCGGCTTTCAAAGTGACTCTCAAAATACTTCCTGCCGTTGTCGCCAAGCTGTTCTCGCGCGTCTTCCGGCATCCGATACAACTGCTCGATTGCCGATACTAGCCCGTCGACATCCATCGCGGCGCAGGTCACCCCGGCCCGGGCCTCGTCGATGACCCGTGCCCCCTCGCCGTCGATGCATCCGATGATCGGCCGCCCGGCGGCCAGATACGACTGCACTTTGCTCGGCACCGTCTTTGCGAAAATCGGGTCATTCGTCAACGTCACGAGAAGCACCGAGGCACCCGCGAAAATGCTTGGCATTGCCTCAATAGGGTAGCGTCCTGCGAGCACGACGTTGTTGAGCTGACGCGCCTCGATCTGCTCGGCCGCCCATTCCGATCGGCTACCGTGGCCGACTAGGAATAATCGGATCGACGGTTCATGCCTAAGCTTTTCCGCCGCATCGAGAATCACGTCCAACGCCTGCGCAGTACCCAGCGCCCCAGCAAATACCACCGAAAAACATTCCTTGAGCGCAGGTATCGGGCACTCGCCGACAAGGCTGGTCGATGCAACCGCGTCTTCCGCCGAATTCGGATAGTAGACAATCTTTTCCCGCGCGCACAATTCGGCAACAGGCTCAACGAAAGCGCGCGATTGGACGAAAACGGCGTCGGCGTTGCGATAGATCCACTTCACCACCCGCCCCACGAGCGCAAGAATTAATCGATTCTTGACGAAACCCGTCGCTTCGAGGCTTTCGGGCCACAGATCCTGTACCCAGACAACGAGCTTCGCACGCTTGCTCCATTTCAGGAAAATCGCCGGGATCGCCTGCAAGATCGGCGATATCCCATAGACGAAGATCACATCGACACGCTGCTTCCGCGTGAGAAAAGGACCAATCAACGAGGCACAGAAAACGTACGACAGATAGTTCGCAATCAATCGTACCGCGCGTCCACTCCCTCTCGGCACGAGCGGCACGCGCAGCACCTCGATGCCGTCGATAGTTTGTCGCTTACACGTCCACCAACGGTAGTTCGCGAAGGTACGTCCCTCTGGGTAGTTGGGCTGACCGGTGAGCGCAGTCACACGTACACCTTGCAACGACAAATTGCGCGCAAGATCGTTGATGCGAAAGACTTCGGGCCAGAAATACTGAGACACGATCAATAGGTTCATGGCAGGCTTGTTTATCATCGTCGACGCTCAGTGCGCGCCCGTCAGTGGAGCTGCGCGCCTGCGGCACCACGATCGAGGATCGCGGAAAGCCCGAACAGATGATCCTTGATCTCGTCCTCGGGGCAAAAACCGGAGACGCAAGCTCGTAGAATCTCGAGGATCAAAGAATGATCATTCGATTCGCACGCCTGCCGGAGCTGCCGCAGCACGTTTTCCATTTCCGCAAACGGCAAAGAGTCCTCGCTCGCCATCATGATCTTCGAGTGGCGTGTCTTGGATACATTGTCACCTATCAGCAGCTCTTCATAGAGCTTCTCTCCAGGGCGCAACCCGGTGAATCGAATCTCGATGTCGCCGTCGGGAGTAGATTCGTCCTTTACGCTGAACCCACTCAGATGGACCATTCTCCGCGCGAGGTCCAACACTTTCACTGGCTCGCCCATATCGAGGACGAACACCTCGCCGCACATGCCCATTGCACCCGCCTGAATGACGAGCTGAGCCGCTTCGGGAATTGTCATGAAGTAGCGCGTAATTTCCGGGTGCGTAACGGAAAGCGGGCCGCCAGCGGCAATTTGCCTGCGGAACAGCGGGACCACCGAGCCCGACGACCCGAGCACGTTGCC
>Ga0224712_10000041_pt1 | contig 19573 bp, 17 predicted proteins | sample DielMetaTC5pm2_FD_171474 | JGI IMG/M metagenome (GOLD analysis project Ga0224712, IMG submission 171474) | Corn rhizosphere microbial communities from Kellogg Biological Station, Michigan, USA - Diel MetaT C5pm-2 (Metagenome Metatranscriptome)... | ecosystem: Host-associated > Plants > Roots >...
CTCCCCTTCGTTGTTGCCCCGCCCCTTTGCGGTTCTTTATTCCTACTCGAACGTTCTCTACTTACACCGGAGCCGTCTGGCCTGTTTTTTTTTTACAAAAAAAGCGGGCAGCCGATTGGCTGTCCGCTTTTTTTTCGTCGGTTCGATCGATCGGCTTCTCGCTGGGCTCGCAGCGCCGATAAGCCGCACGGCATCGCTGTCGCCAAGGCCGGCAAGGCCGGACCCGGCCCTAACGCCGTGCCCGTGCGGCTATCAGAGACGCGCCACGACCTCATCGACGATCGAGGGCGGCGACAGCTCGATCCCGACCGTGATCGCTTCGTCTTCGCCCGGTTCCTCGAGCGTATCGAGTTGGCTTTGCAGCAGCGATGGATTGAAGAAATGCCGGCCGCGCGTAGCGAGGCGCTCGTGCAGCACTTCGAACGAGCCCTTCAAATAAACGAAGCGCACGACGCCATCGCCCTGCGCGCCGCCGCGCAGGATGTCGCGATACGCGCGCTTGAGCGCCGAGCAGCCGACAACGAGCGACTCGCCCGCACGCACCTTGTCTTCGATCGCTTCGCGAATCGATGCCAGCCACGGCCAGCGGTCGTCGTCGGTCAGCGCGATGCCTTGCGCCATCTTCTCTTTGTTGGCGGCGCTATGGAACACGTCGCCATCCACGAAGCTGCAACCCAGGCGCTCGGCCAACAACTCGCCGATAAGCGTCTTGCCGGCGCCCGAGACGCCCATCACGATCAGGATCATTTTCGTTCCAATTACAAAACCGTGGCCAACGCGAAGGTCAACCCAAGGCCGAGCAACGAGATGATCGTCTCACATAATGACCACGTCTTGAAGGTCTGCCCCACCGTCATGCCGAAATACTCTTTGATCAGCCAGAAGCCGCCATCGTTCACATGCGAGAAAATCAGCGAACCGGAGCCGGTCGCCAGCACGAGCAACTCGGGCCGCACCTGAACCACACCCGCTTTGGCGATGGGCGCCACGATGCCGCACGCGGTCGTCATGGCCACCGTGGCCGAACCCGTCGCCAGGCGAATCAGCGCCGCGGCGAACCAACCGAACAGCAGCGGCGAGAGATGCGCCTGCGTGGCCACCGCCACGATCTCGCGCGAAATGCCGCTGTCGCGCAATACGCCGCCGAAACCGCCGCCCGCTCCCACGATCAACGTGATGCCGGCGATCGGCGCTAGGCATTCGCCGCAGAATTTTTGGATCTGCTCGCGCGTGAACCCGCGCTGCGCGCCGAAGGTCCAGAAGCTGAAGATAACCGCGATCAAGAGCGCCACATCCGAATTGCCGACGAAACGCAGCAAATCGTTCGGGGTCGACTTCGGCGCAAAAACCAGATCGGCCCAACTGCCCACAAGCATCAGCAGCACCGGCAGCAAAATCGTGAACAGCGTAATGCCGAACCCCGGCATATCGCGCCGATTCTCGGGGGCATTGTCGGCCGATTCGACGAATTGCGCCGCAAGCGGATTGTTCGCGGGCAGCTTGACGTACCGGTGGATGAGCAACGCGAACAACGGGCCTGCCACGATCGCGGTCGGAATGCCCACGATGAGCCCGTATGCGATGGTTTTGCCGATGTCGGCCCCATAGGCCTGCACCGCGAGCAACGCGGCCGGGTGCGGCGGGATCAAGCCATGCACGACCGACAGCCCCGCTACCATCGGCAAGCCGATCAGCAGCAGCGATTTGCCCGTACGCTTGGCGACGTTGAAGGCGATCGGAATCAACAACACGAAGCCGACTTCGAAGAACACCGGCAAACCGACGATGATCGCGACGAACATCATCGCCCAGTGAATGTGCTTTTCACCGAACCAACGAATCAGCGTGGTCGCGACGCGCTCGGCGCCACCCGATTCGGCCATCATTTTGCCGAGCATCGTACCGAGGCCAACGACGATCGCGATGTGGCCCAGCGTGCCGCCGTTGCCGGCCTCGAATGATTTGACGATTTGGCCCACCGGCATGCCGGCCGCCAGGCCGAGCAGCAATGAGACGATGATCAGGACCAGGAACGGATAGACCTTGTACCGCGCAATGAGCAGGATGAGCGCCGCAATCGCTATGGGGGCGTAAAGCAACAAGAGGCCGCCGTGGACCGATCCCATGAAGAGTCTCCTTTACTTGTTGTGAAACGAGGCAGGTGGACGAATGAATGCGGCGAACATTGCTGGCCCCGCCGCTCCGATACGGACGTTGCATTGTAGTCGGCGCCGCGAACTGGCGATAGAACCGGTTCCATTAACAAAAACCCCTATCTCTCGCGCCTGAAACGGCACGCTTGGGGCAAGCGTCAGGATCGGCTGCACTGGAATACGCCCATCGCGGCGGCGGGGTGCGCTCGCGGCGAAGTGCATCCCTCGCCGCGCCTCGGCGGATCAGTGCTGGTGGGCCGCGAGTTCCGATGCCGCGCGGGCGAGGCGCGTGACCTCATCCCAGTTCTGCGCAGCCAGCGCGGCTTTCGGCGTGAGCCACGAGCCGCCCACGCAAACGACGTTGGGCAATGCGAGGAAGCTCGGCGCCGTTTCGGTCGTAATGCCGCCGGTCGGACAGAACTTGAGCGTTGGGAACGGTCCGTACAACGCCTGCAGCATCGGTATCCCGCCGGCTTGCTGCGCCGGGAAGAACTTCACCGTTTCGTAGCCGAGCTCGAGCGCCAGCAAGATGTCGCTCGGCGTCATGACGCCCGGCAAAAGCGGCAGGCCGGCGTCCTGCGCAGCTTGGTGGATGTCGCGGGTGAGTCCGGGCGAAACTCCGAACTGGGCGCCGGCTTTTTTCGCCTGTGCGCAGTGCTCGGGTTTGGTGATGGTGCCGACGCCGACGACGATGTCCGGCGAGAGGTGTGCCGCGCGCTCGATCGCGCCGATGCCCGCGGGCGTGCGCAGCGTGATCTCGAGCACCTTGACGCCGCCCGCGTGCAACGCGCGCGACACATGTTCGCCCTGCTCGACCGTGTCGAAAGCCAGCACGGGTATGACGGGACCGAGGCGGACGATGTCTTCAACCTTTTTCATACTGGCTCCTTATTGCTTGCTTGCGTGGATCGGATCGAAACGCTCGGCCGGCTCGTGAACGAGCGGACCGAACACCGAGGCGCCCATCTCGGCCGGCGCGGCAGCCGCCCGAAAGACGCCGAACAACTCGCGGCCGAAGCCGACTTCGTTTTGCGCTTGATGCTTCGGTTGCTCGACCTCGCGCGCGTCCCATTGCGCCGCGTCGAGTTCGACGTCCAGAATGCCGCGCTCGGCATCGATGACGATCGTGTCGCCGTCGCGCACTTTACCGAGCGGCCCGGCGAGCAGCGCCTCGGGCGACACGTGAATGACGGCCGGGACTTTGCCCGATGCACCCGACATGCGCCCGTCGGTGACGAGCGCGACGTGAAACCCCTGATCCTGCAGCACGCCGAGCAGCGGCGTCAGGCGGTGCAGTTCGGGCATGCCGTTCGCGCGCGCACCTTGGAACCGCACGACGGCGACGAAATCGCGCTTGAGTTCGCCCTTGTCGAACGCTTCCTGCACGGCCTCCTGCGAATCGAAGACGAGCGCTGGGGCGCGCACGGTGCGATGCTCGGGAGCGACGGCGGAGATTTTGATGACGCCGCGTCCGAGCTTGCCCTGCATGAGGCGTAGGCCGCCGTCGGGCTGAAACGGCTCGCCGATCGGCCGCAGCACTTTGGCGTCGCCCGTCTGCTCGGGACCGGCCACCCACGCCAACTGCCCGTCGACGAGCCGGGGCTCTTCCGTGTAGCGGCGCAAGCCCTTGCCCATCACGGTCGTGACATCCTCATGCAGCAAACCGCCTTCCAATAGGTTGCGAATCAGGAAGGCCATACCGCCGGCTGCGTGGTAGTGATTCACGTCGGCCTTGCCGTTCGGATAGATCTTGGCGAGGAGCGGCACGACTTGGGACAGTGCGTCGAAATCGTTCCAGTCGATGAGAATGCCCGCCGCGCGCGCGATCGCGACGAGATGGAGCGTGTGATTGGTCGAGCCACCGGTTGCGAGCAGCGCGACGATGCCGTTGACGATCGCTTTTTCGTCGATGACGTGGCCGATCGGCGTGTATTGACCGCGCTCGGCAGTCAGATCGAGCACACGGCGCGCCGCCGCCGCCGTCAGGGCGTCGCGCAGCGGCGTATGCGGATGGACGAAGGCCGACCCGGGCAGATGCAACCCCATGACTTCCATGAGCATTTGATTGCTGTTCGCGGTGCCGTAGAAGGTGCATGTGCCGTGCCCGTGATAGGCGGCCGATTCGGCCTCGAGCAACGCTTCTCGGCCCACTTGACCCGTCGCGAACTGCTGCCGGATCTTGGCCTTCTCGTCGTTGGACAGGCCGCTCGTCATCGGTCCGGCGGGCACGAAGATCGCCGGCAGATGCCCGAACTGCAGCGCGCCGATCAGCAGGCCCGGCACGATTTTGTCGCAGATGCCCAGACACAGCGCCGCATCGAACATATTGTGCGTGAGCGCGACCGCCGTGCTCATCGCAATCACTTCGCGCGAAAACAGCGAGAGCTCCATGCCCGCGTTGCCTTGCGTAACGCCGTCGCACATCGCCGGCACGCCGCCCGCGAATTGGGCGACACCGCCGTTGTCCCGCGCGGCGCGCTTGATGATGTCAGGGTAGTCCTTATACGGCGCATGCGCTGACAGCATCTCGTTGTACGCCGAAACGATGCCGATGTTCGGTTCCCGCACCGCCTTGATCACGAGCTTGTCGTTGCCTTCGAGACCCGCAAAGCCGTGAGCGAGGTTCGCGCATGACAGCGCGCCGCGGGCCGGGAATCGCCCTTGCGCGGCGTCGATACGCGCGAGATAGGCCGAGCGCGTGGGGCGACTGCGCTCCACGATGCGGCGAGTCACTTCAATCAGCGTGGGATGCGGCGAAGCCATGGTGGAACGCTCCTTCCTGTAGGCCGGCGTATGGACGTCGGCGGGTGGCGCGATGCGGCGCAAGCGGCCGCGCAGTTCGATTTGGTCGTGAAGTTTAGTAGAAAAACTACATCACCGCAATGCGGGCGAGACTGGATTGCCATATGCGTAGGCGCTTGCACGGAGAGCTGATTGCGCACGTCGGTAGAAAATTCCCGTAGATTTTCTACATTCGTCCGGTCATACTATCGCCATCGATAGAAAACGATACACCCCATCGAGGCGGTCATCCGATGCTTTCCCGAATCGAAGCCATGCGTGCGCAGCTGCGTCCCTCCGAACGCAAGCTGGCCGACTACGTGCTCGACACGCCGCGCGAGGTGCTCGACCTGGCGATGACCGAACTCGCCCGGCGGGTCGGCGTGAGCCAGCCCACCATTGCGCGATTTTGCCAAGCGCTCGGCTGCGGCGGCTTTCGGGAATTCAAGATTCGGCTAGCGCAAAGTATTGCGCCCGGGCTGCCGTCCGTCTATCGCGACGTGCGTCCCGACGAACCGGCTTCGGGGGTGGTGGCAAAGGTATTCGACCGCACGATCGGCGCGCTCATCGAGGTTCGTAACAGCTTGTCCGCGAGCAGCGTTGCCAAGGCGACCGAATTGCTCGCCGCCGCCTCTCGCATCGAGTTCTATGGCGCGGGAGGCTCGGGCATCGCCGCGCAAGATATTCAGCATAAGTTCTTCCGGCTCGGCATCCCGAGCGTCGCCTATGCCGACCCGCACACCTATACGATGTCGGCGGCATTGCTCGGCGAGGGGGACGTGGTGGTGACGATCTCGAACACGGGGCGCACGCGCGATATCGTCGAAGCGGCGCGCTCCGCCCGCGCGTGCGGGGCGAAGGTAATCGCCATCACCAATAGCAACTCCCCGCTCGCGCAGATCGCGACCGTGAGTTTGTTCGCGAACGTCACGGAAGAAACGGATATCTTTTCGCCGATGACCTCGCGCGTGTCGCATTTGGCGATCGGCGACATCCTCGCTGTCGGCGTCGCGCTCACACGCGGCCCCGAACTCGTCGGCAAACTCGGACGCGCCAAAAAAGCGATCACCCGCCGGCGTCTCGAATCGGGGCAAGAGCCATAACGAAAATAGCGTGGGGCCTGTTCACGCTAATGACGGGTTTGCGCTGGCCTTAGAACGGCTTGACGACCACGAGCGCCACAGCGGCGATCAGGCCTAGCACGGGCAATTCGTTGAAGATGCGGTACCAGCGGTCCGAGCGGCGGTTTTCCCCGCGCTCGAATGCACGCAACACGCGGCCGCAATAAAGGTGATACGCAATGAGCAGCACCACGACGCCCAGCTTTGCGTGAATCCAGCCTTGCCCGCGCCCTATGCCGTAGCCGAGCCACAGCCATAGGCCGAGGGCCAACGCGAGCACCGCGATCATGGTCATGAAGCGATAGAGCTTGCGCGCCATGGTCAGCAGCCGAGCAACGGCGGCCGCCTCGCGCTCCATGGCGAGATTGACAAAAATGCGCGGCAGATAAAACAGGCCCGCAAACCACGAGGCCACGAATACGATGTGAAACGTCTTGACCCAGAGCATCGTGATAGTGCTTATCGTTGAATGTTGGGGTTGATTCGTCGCGGTGCGAGGGCCGCCGCATCGAAGCTCGCGGCCCATTTGCAGGGCTTCGCGCGCCGGCCGCCGAACCGGACTACTGGCGCACTTCGCCGTGGCCGAGCACCACGTACTTGAGCGACGTCAGCCCCTCGAGGCCCACCGGGCCGCGCGCATGGAGCTTGTCGTTCGAGATGCCGATTTCCGCGCCGAGCCCGAACTCGAAGCCGTCGGCGAAGCGCGTCGAGGCGTTCACCATCACGCTCGCCGAGTCGACTTCACGCAAGAACCGCATGGCGCGGTCATGATCTTCGGTGACGATCGCATCGGTGTGCGCCGAGCCGTACGTATTGATGTGATCGATCGCGGCATCCATGCTGTCGACCACTTTGATCGCGAGGACCGGCGCGAGGTATTCGGTGCGCCAGTCTTGCTCGGTCGCATCGACGAGCTCGAGCGGCGGTGCATCGCTGCCCCACGGCGCGGCCTCGAGTGCGGCGCGAGCGGCGGCGTCCACACGCAACTGAACGCCCTTGTCCCGATAGACGCGCGCAAGCGGCGGCAGCACGGCGCGCGCGACACCGCGCGCAACCAGCAAGGTCTCCATCGTGTTGCACGTGCCATAGCGATGGGTCTTGGCGTTGTCGCAGACAGCGAGCGCCTTGCACAGATCCGCACGATCGTCGACGTAGACGTGGCAAATCCCGTCCAGGTGCTTGATCATCGGCACACGCGCTTCGTCGATGAGCCGCGCGATCAGACTCTTGCCTCCGCGCGGCACGATCACATCCACGTACTCGGTCATCGTAATGAGCTTGCCGACGGCGGCGCGATCGGCTGTCTCGACAACTTGCACGGCATCGCTCGGCAAACCGGCCGCCGCCAATCCTTCGGCAATCAGCTTCGCCAACGCCGTATTCGATGCGAGCGCCTCGGAGCCGCCGCGCAAAATCGCAGCATTGCCCGCCTTCAGGCAGAGCGCCGCCGCATCGATCGTCACGTTCGGCCGCGATTCGTAGATGATGCCGATCACGCCGAGCGGCACGCGCATTTGACCGACCTGGATGCCGCTCGGACGGTATTTGAGGTTGTCGATCTCGCCGATCGGATCGGGCAGCGCGGTGACTTGGCGCAGACCTTCGATCATCGTGCGCAGCGCCTTGTCCGACAAGGTCAAACGATCGACGAAGGCCGCGTCCATGCCCTTTTCGCGCGCCTTGGCGACATCGCGCGCATTCGCTTCTTGGAGCGAAGCTTGCTCGCGCTCGATCGCACGCGCAATCGCTTCGAGCGCATCGTTCTTGGCCGCGGTGGAGGCACGCGCCATTGCACGCGAGGCGGCGCGCGCGCGGCGGCCGATGCCGGTCATGTACTCGTCGATTTCCATCGTGATTCTCGCTTCTCGCGCCAGCGGCGCGGTGTCTCGGATTGGCGGCGCGTCGGCCGTTGCATCGATTGTAGCGTCAGGCGCCGATTGCGCGTGCGGCGCCGCGCTTGGCAGGCGCCGCCACGAGCGCGGCGAGCTCGAACAAGCCGTCCCATGGGTCCGGCGGCAGCGCCGGGCGCCGGCGGCTGGCCGGCGCGGCGCCCGTCAGGCCCTTCACCTGCCGATCGAGCGCCGCCGCAAGGGCTAGGCCCTCTTCGAGCAGCGGCTCCGTCACCCGGGAAAGCGCAGGACCGACGAGCCGCTCGCGCGGCCCCCACACCCGGTTCTCGCGCAGCAACATCGCGAGCGGCTTGCCCGCCGCCGCGCCGCGTTTGATCTTGAGCAGCGTGCGCACTTCTTCGGTGAGCGCCCACAGCACGAGCACGGCCGCCTCGCCCTCGCCCTTGAGCCCGTCGAGCATGCGCGAGAGCCTGCCGACGTCGCCGGCGAGCATCGCCTCGTTGAGCTTGAAGACATCGTAGCGCGCCACGTTGAGCACGGCGTCATGCACTTGCTCGAACGTCAGCGCGCCTTGCGGATAGAGCAAGCCGAGCTTTTGAATCTCTTGATGAGCAGCCAGCAAATTGCCTTCGACGCGCTCGGCGATGAACTGCAGCGCACGCCGGCCCTCTTCCCCGGTCGCGACGCGCTGGCCTTGCTGCATCAACCGTTGCGCGACCCAATTGGGCAATTGCGCACGCTCGACGGGATCGATTCGCAACGACACGCCGCCGTCGGCCAGCGCGGTAAACCAAGCCGATTTTTGCGTGGCGGCATCGAGCCGCGGCAGCGTGACGAGCACCAAGACGTCGGGATTGCCGGCGGCCGCAAGAGCTTTCAATGCGTCCGCACCTTCCTTGCCCGGCTTGCCGGAGGGAATCCGCAACTCGATCAATTGGCGATCGCCGAACAGCGACATCGATTGGGTCGCGCCGAGCAGCGAACTCCAATCGAAGCTGCGCTCGACCGTGAACACGTTGCGTTCGGTGAACCCTCCCACGCGTGCTGCCGCGCGAATGCGGTCGCACGCCTCCTGCGCGAGCAAATGCTCGTCGCCGAAGACGACGTACAGACCGGCGAGGCCCTTCGCCAGATGCGTGTCGAGCGCGTCGAGTCGCAGTTGCATGAGCGTCGAGCGTGCCCGATCAGAGCGGAGGCGGCGGCAGCGGCGCGCGCGGGGCGACCGCCGGTGCCTGCTGCCCTGCGGCCGGATGCAGCGAACGCACGACCGCGAGGCGGCGCGTCAACTGATCGACGGCATCGTTTTGCATGTCCTGATAGAGCAGTTCGGCTTCCTGTGTCTTCGCCTGCGAGTACTGAACGCTATAAGTCATCGCCCGGTTGAGCACGATCGCGCTCGACGGAATCAACACGGCCCCGTCCACCCCGGTGAGCGTGTAGCTAAGCGTGTAACTGAGCTGATATTCCGCCGCCACACCGAGCGAATTGAGCGTCAGCACGCCTTGCCCGCGGCCTTCGCTCAGGCTGAGCACCGCGTCGGCATCGGCGGGCGACTTGACGACGACCGTATCGCTGCCGCCTTCGATCATCCGCGTCAAACGCGCGGCGACGATCGGCGGCGCGCCGACGATCGCGACCCGCTTGAACACATAGTTCTGCTGCCCTCGCAGTTGGAAGCCGCAAGCGGCGAGCATCATCGTGCCGCACATGAGTGCGAGAAACGATCGGCGAATCACATTGGCTCCTTGGAGTCTATTGAGCGCACGGCAGCGGGCCGTCAAACCACGACGTTCACGAGACGGCCAGGAACGACGATGATCTTCTTCGCGCTCTTGCCTTCGCTGAAGCGCGCGACCATTTCATGCGCGAGCGCAGCCGCTTCGATGGCCTCGCGCGGCGCGGCCTTGGCGATCGTCAGCGCGCCGCGAACCTTGCCGTTCACTTGCAGCACGAGTTCGATCTCGGCTTGTTCGAGCGCCTTCTCGTCGACCTTCGGCCACGGCGCATCGAGCAACGAGCCGAATTCATCGACGAAGCCGAGCGTCTGCCAGAGCGCGTGCGTCGCGTGCGGCACGACCGGATACAGCACGCGCAGCAGCACGCCGTAGCATTCGCGCAGCACGCTGGGCCGCGCGAGCTTGGCGTTTTCGAGTGCATTGAGCATCTTCATCGCCGCCGACACGACCGTGTTGTACTGCAAACGCTGATAGTCGAAATCGGCCTGCTTGAGCACGGCGTAGATTTCCCGACGCAGCGTCTTGTCGGCTTCGGCCAAGTGCGCGGGATCGAACGTCTCGCGCGCGACGAGCTCGGCCCGATTGGCATGACCGAACGCCCAGAGGCGGCGCAGGAAGCGGCTCGCGCCTTCGACGCCCGACCCGGACCATTCGAGCTGCTGCTCGGGCGGCGCGGCGAACATCGTGAACAAGCGCGCCGTATCGGCGCCGTATTGATCGATCAGCAATTGCGGATCGACCCCGTTGTTCTTGGACTTGGACATCTTCTCGACGCCGCCGAGCACGACAGGCTGCCCGTCCGAATGGTGCGTCGCGCCCACGGGGCGGCCCTTGTCGTCGTGCTCCACCGTGACGTCGGCCGGGTTGTACCACGTCTTCTTGCCGGACGCATCTTCGCGATAGAAGGTTTCGTTGAGCACCATGCCTTGCGTGAGCAGGTTCTTCGCCGGCTCGCCGAACTTCACGAGGCCCATGTCGCGCATCACCTTGGTCCAGAAGCGCGAGTAGAGCAGGTGCAAAATCGCGTGCTCGATGCCGCCGATGTATTGGTCCATCGGCATCCAGTAATCGGTGCGCGCATCGACCATCGTCTCGGCGTCCGGGCACGTATAGCGCGAGAAATACCAGGCCGAATCGACGAACGTATCCATCGTGTCGGTTTCGCGCTTGGCCGGCGCGCCACACTTCGGGCAAGTGCAGTCGACGAACGCCGCCGACTTCGCCAGCGGGTTGCCCGCGCCGTCCGGCACGAGGTCCTCCGGCAAGACGACGGGCAAATCCTTCTCGGGGACCGGCACATCGCCGCACGCGCCGCAGTGGATGAGCGGGATCGGCGTGCCCCAATAGCGCTGGCGCGAGATGCCCCAATCGCGCAGCCGCCAAGTGACCTGCTTGTCGCCCAGGCCGAGCGCCTTCAGATCGGCCGCAACGGCGTCGACCGCCTGTTCGTAGCCCATGCCGTCGTAGCGCCCGCTATCGACGCATACGACGCCTTCTTTATCGCCGTACCAGGCCTGCCAGGCATCGAGCGAATAGTCGCACCCGGCCTTTGCGATCACTTGTTTGATCGGCAAATCATATTTCTTCGCGAACGCGAAATCGCGCTCGTCATGGGCGGGTACGCCCATCACCGCACCCTCGCCGTAGCTCATCAGCACGTAGTTGCCGATCCACACTTCGACGCGCGCCTGCGTGAGCGGATGCGTCACGTAAAAGCCCGTGGGCATGCCCTTCTTTTCCATCGTCGCCATCTCGGCCTCGGCCACGCCGCCATGCCGGCACTCGTCGATGAACGCTTGCAACTCGGGCCTGCCTTGCGCCAAGCGTGCGGCGAGCGGATGCTCGGCCGCGATCGCGCAAAACGTCACGCCCATGATCGTGTCGGCGCGCGTGGTGAACACGCGCAAAAGCTTGCTTTCGCCGTCGAGCTCGTACGGGAAGCCGAAGTTCACGCCGAAGCTCTTGCCGATCCAGTTTTGCTGCATCACCTTCACGCGCTCGGGCCAGCCCAGACCCTCGAGATCGTTCAGAAGCTCGTCCGCGTACTGCGTGATGCGCATGTAGTACATCGGGATTTCGCGCTTCTCGACGAGCGCGCCCGAACGCCAGCCGCGCCCGTCGATCACTTGCTCATTGGCGAGCACCGTCTGATCGACCGGATCCCAATTGACCGTGCCCGTCTTCTTGTAGACGATGCCTTTCTCGAGCATCTTCAGGAACAGCCACTGGTTCCACTTGTAGTACTTCGGATCGCACGTGGCGACCTCGCGCGACCAGTCGATGGCGAGCCCCATCGACTGCATCTGCCGCTTCATGTAGGCGATGTTCTCGTAGGTCCACTTCGCCGGCGGCACACCGTTGGCCATCGCCGCATTTTCGGCCGGCATGCCGAACGCGTCCCAGCCCATCGGCATCAGCACGTTGTAGCCGTTCATCCGCAGATAGCGGTACATCACGTCGTTGATCGTGTAGTTGCGCACGTGCCCCATGTGCAGCTTGCCCGACGGATACGGCAGCATCGAGACGCAATAGAACTTTGGCTTACCGGCCACTTCGGCCGTGCGGTAAGCGTTCGATGCGCGCCAGTCTGCCTGGGCGGCGGCTTCGATGTCGGCGGGTAAGTATTTTTCTTGCATGGCGGTGGTTCGGGCTTGGCTGTCGTGGCGCCTTGGCAAACACGCGGCGCGGCGATACGTGAAGATGCGTTTCCCCGAAAATGGGGAAAAGATCGATTATACCGCCCGCGGATGCATCCACGGCGGTCTGACGCGCCAACGATCGGCGCGGTGAAGCGGCGGGCCGTTACCGCGCGGCGGGCTCGCGCGAGCCCGGGGTCGTGGGGGCGCTCGGCTCGATCCTCGCGCCGGGCGGATCGGTGACGAAACCGATTCGAGCGATGCCAGCCTGCTGCGCCGCGCCCATGACTTGGGCAATGACTTCATAGCGCGTGGCTTGCGAGGCGCGCAAATGCAGTTCGGGCGGCTCGCCGCCTTTGCCGGCCCGAGCGAGATCGGCACGTGCGGCATCGAGCGTGATCGGGCGGCCGTCCCAGTAGAGCCGGCCCGCGTCGTCGATCGACAGCGTGATCGTTTTCGGCGTCTCGGGCGCCGGACCCGCGGCGACTTTGGGCAGGTCGAGCCGAATCGCGTGCGTGAAAAGCGGTGCGGTGATGATGAAAATGACGAGCAAGACGAGCATGACGTCGATGAGCGGCGTCATGTTGATGTCGGCCATCGGGGCGGCCGAACGCTCTTTGTCGAATCCGCCGAATGCCATGCTCGCCGCCTCCTTCGAAAACGTTCGTGCGCTCGCTACGCGCGCGTTGCGCGTGGAGCATCTTCGGCTTGCGCCGCGCGGACGGCGCCTGACGGTTCGGGGGCGCCGCGAACCGCGGCGCCGCCCAGGGCGGCCGAGCGTTCGGCAACCTCCGGCGCGCAGACATAAGCGTGCAAATCGTGCGCGAAACCGTCCAACTCCTCGGACAACTGCCGCTGCATCCGGCCGAGCACGTTGTACGCGAGCACGGCCGGAATCGCGACCACGAGACCGAATGCCGTCATGATCAGCGCCTCGCCGACAGGGCCCGCGACGTTCTCGATCATCGCCTGTCCGCTGGCGGCGATGCTGCCGAGCGCATGGTAAATGCCCCACACGGTGCCGAGCAGACCGACGAACGGCGCGGTGCTGCCGACCGAAGCGAGCAAGACCTGGCCGAACTCGAGGCGGCGCTGCGATGCGAGCAACGCCTCGCGCAGTGCACGCATCACGCGCTCGCTACGCTCGACGCGCGCGAGCATGGCGGACGGCGCGTGCACCTCGGAGGCGGCGAGCGCCGCCTGAGCCAACGGCGCGAAGACGCGCTCGCGATCGGCGCCGCGCAAAGCGAGCACGCCCTCTGAGAGCGTCGCCGACTGCCAGAACAGCGCGATCGCACGCGGGCCCTGGCGCTTCGCTCGCCCGAGCATCCAGCCTTTGACGAGCAGGAAGCACCAACTCGCGATCGACATGGCCAGCAATAGGTACGCGACGCCGTGAGTGAGCGCGTCGCCTGCTTGCAGGTAGTGAACGATGCCGGTGTTTTGCATACGAACGGAAGTGCCCGGGAAGCCGAAGCGTGAACGAAATGAAGACGAGGACGAAGGCGAGTGCGCGTCGATGCGGCCGATCAGCGCAGACCGAGCACGTCCTGCATGTCGTAGAGGCCGGCGCCGCGTTCGGCAAGAAAGCGCGCGGCGCGTAGCGCGCCTTGCGCATAGGAGACGCGGCTTGCCGATTTGTGCGTGATTTCGATCCGCTCGCCCGTGCCGGCGAACAGCACGGTGTGATCGCCGACGATGTCGCCGCCGCGAATGGCCGAAAAGCCGATCGTCGACGGATCGCGCTCGCCCGTTACCCCCTGGCGGCCGTACACCGCGCAGGTTTTCAAGTCGCGTCCGAGCGCGCCGGCGATCGCCTCGCCCATCGCGAGCGCGGTGCCCGAGGGCGCGTCGACTTTATGGCGATGATGCGCCTCGATGATTTCGATGTCGTAGCCGGTGGCGAAATGGCGGGCGGCGAATTCGAGCAGCTTGAGCGTGACGTTCACCCCGACGCTCATATTCGCGGCGAAAACGATGCCGACCTTCTCGGCGGCCGCGCGCACCGCTTGCCGCTCTTCCTCGCTCATGCCCGTCGTGCCGATCACGAGTTTCTTGCCGTGCCGCACGGCGGCCTCGACATAGGCCATCGTGCCCTCGGGCCGCGTGAAGTCGATCAGGCAGTCGGCTCGAGCAAACACCTGCTCGACATCGTCGGTCAGCGTCACGCCCGTGCGCTGACCGAGAAACGCGCCGGCATCCTCGCCCAACTGGGGCGAACCCGGACGATCGAGCGCGGCGGCTAGCGTCGCATCGGGGTCGTTCAGAACGGCTTCGATCAGCATCCGACCCATTCGGCCCGACGCGCCGGCGATGGCGATCTTCAACGGCAACATGCATCCCTCTTCGGTTGGCGGGTCGGCCATGGCGGGGCCGACCGGCGGCGCCGTGCAAAGCGCCGCAAGAAAACGAAAAGCGGGCGGCGCGCCTCGCGCACGACCCGCATTCAGCTAGAACGCTGTGCCCCGCTGCCTTTCAGGTGCGAGGCCCGAGCGACGGGCGGTCAATAGGCCGTGCTCGGTGCACCCGCTACGACGACGACGCCGACGCTTTGCCCGCGCCGGTGCTGCTCGAGGGCGAGCCGGTCGGGCCGACCGGATTGCTTTGGTCGGGCGAGGCGGGTTGCGGCTCGCGATGGAATTGGAACTGCGGCGTGGCGCTCGGCAATGCGTGCGGCGAGGGCGTGCCGGAGCGCACGCTCTGCTTGGCGGGCGTGGCAGGCACTTGATTCGTGGCCCGATTCGCCGCCTGCGCCGCCTGCGCGTTGGCTGCTTGCGCGTCTTCGCTGGCGCCCGCGGCCGTCACGCCGCTGGCCGGCGCGGCTGCCGCAGCCGAAGCCGCTTGCGCCGCCGCCGCGGCAGACGCCGCCGCCGCGCTGGCCGCCTTCGCTTTCTTGCCGTGCTTGTCGCCGTCGATATCGGCGAGCAGTTCCAGTTCCGACGGCAAATCGTCGCCGCCCGTCCAACTCACGACATGGTCGCCGTTGAAATTGACGATGAAATCGCGCTGCTGCACGATCGCCGTGGAGCCGCGCTTGAAGTAGAAGACGTAATCCCAGCGATCGTCATGGAACATGTCCGTCAACAGCGGCGTACCGAGCGCCGCTTTCACTTCGTCGCGCGACATGCCCGCGCGCATCTTCGAGGCGGCTTCCTTCGATACGAAGTTGCCCTGCACGATGGTGATGCGATACGGCGTAATGCTCTGAGCGACGCGCTGCGTGAGGCTGTCGTAGGTCGAACATCCCGCAACGAGCGCAACCATGGAGGCAGCGATCAACAGGTTGCGCACGTGGCTCCCCCCGCGCTTCATAAGAAAATTTGAACTCATTTCACCCACCGTGCGGGCTCCGTTTCGCGTATCGTCGGGCCGCGCGAGTTTCACGAAGATGACCGAAACAGCAAAAACCCATTACTATTCGAATCGTGCATTGTACTCTAGGGATGCCTAGCCATGACCAATCCGACCGATCTCAAAAACATCGGGCTCAAGGCGACCCTACCGCGCCTCAAGATCCTCGAAATTTTTCAGCGCAGCGCCGTCCGGCATTTGACCGCCGAAGACGTCTACCGGAATCTGCTCACCGAAGAACTCGACATCGGGCTTGCCACCGTTTACCGCGTGTTGACGCAATTCGAGCAGGCAGGCCTGCTCTCGCGCAGCAATTTCGAATCGGGCAAGGCCGTGTTCGAGCTCAACGAGGGCTCTCATCATGACCATCTGGTGTGCATCGACTGCGGGCGCGTCGAAGAATTTTTCGACCCTGAAATCGAAAAGCGCCAGCAAAAGATCGCCGAGGAACGCGGCTTCAAGCTGCAGGAGCACGCGCTCGCGCTGTACGGCGTCTGCACGAAGGACGCCTGTCCGCACCGCAAGCACTGACATTCGCCGCGACGCCCGCACGCTGGGCGTCGCGCCCGCCCCGCCGTTCAAATAAAAAGAGCCGCCCGTCGGGTCCGTCGATACCCCGGGGCGGCTCTTTCGTTCAGCAGCGAATCGCGCGTTGCCTATTCGGTGCTTGCTTACTTCGCCGTCGCGAGCGCGATTGCCGTATCGAGCATGCGGTTCGAGAAACCCCACTCGTTGTCGTACCAGCTCGACACCTTCACGAGCCGGCCGGCAACCTTGGTCAACGTCGCATCGAACGTGGACGAGGCCGGGTTGTGATTGAAGTCGATCGAGACGAGCGGCGCCGTGTTGTAGCCGAGGATGCCCTTGAGGGAGCCTTCGGCGGCTTCCTTCATGATCGCGTTCACTTCCTCGACCGTCGTGTCGCGCTTGGCGATGAACGAGAGGTCGACGATCGACACGTTGATGGTCGGGACACGGATGGCATAGCCGTCGAGCTTGCCGGCCAACTCGGGCAGCACGAGACCGATGGCGGCGGCGGCGCCCGTCTTCGTCGGGATTTGGCTATGCGTGGCCGAACGGGCGCGACGCAGATCTTCGTGGTACACGTCCGTCAGCACTTGGTCGTTCGTGTACGCATGCACCGTCGTCATCAGGCCCGTTTCCAGACCGATCTTGTCGTTGAGCGGCTGGACGAGCGGCGCGAGGCAGTTCGTCGTGCAAGACGCGTTCGAGATGACCGTATGCGCGGCCTTCAACTGGTTGTGGTTCACGCCATAGACGATCGTCGCGTCGACATCCTTGCCGCCGGGCGCCGAGATCAGCACCTTCTTCGCGCCGCCGGCCAGGTGTGCGCTCGCCTTTTCCTTCGACGTGAAGAAGCCCGTGCATTCCATCACCACGTCGACGCCCAACTCGCCCCACGGCAGTTCGGCCGGATTGCGGTTCGCGAGCACGCGGATCTTGTCGCCGTTGACGATCATGTTCTCGCCTTCGACCGACACGTCGCCGGGGAACGTGCCGTGGGCCGTATCGTACTTGGTCAGGTGGGCGTTCGTCTTCGCATCGCCGAGATCGTTGATTGCGACGATCTGCAGATCGTGCTTCTTGCCGTTCTCGTAGAACGCACGCAGCGTGTTGCGGCCAATCCGGCCATATCCATTGATTGCAACGCGTACCGTCATGTTGGTTCTCCTGATATTTGGGCTGAAAAAAGCTGTCTTACCTCACGCTTGCCGGCGCCAAGCGAGCATCGCTCGCGCCACGACGCCGCCGGCAAGCCGTATTGCGTCTCACGACGAGAAGTCTATCCGTTACTCGAGCGCGGCCTTGGCCACTGCGACAACGTGCTCCACCGTGAAGCCGAAGTGCTTGAACAGCACGCCGGCCGGAGCCGACTCGCCGAACGTGTCGATCCCGACCACGCCGCCTTCGAGACCGACGTACTTGCGCCAGAAATCGGTCACGCCCGCTTCGATCGCAATGCGGCGCACGCCCTTGGGCAGCACGCGCTCGCGATAGTCGGCGTCTTGCCGGTCGAACACCGAAGTCGCCGGCATCGACACCACGCGCGCGGCGATCCCTTGCTGCGCCAGCGGCTCGATCGCGGCCAAGGCCAATTCGACTTCCGACCCGGTGGCGATCAAGATGATCTTGCGGGCGACGATTTCGTCATTCCAATCGCGCAGCACGTAGCCGCCCTTCGCGATATTGGCGATTTGCGCATCGCTACGCGCCGAGAACGGCAGATTCTGCCGGCTGAAGATCAGGCACGACGGGCCTTGGTATTCGACCGCCTGAGTCCAGGCGACGGCCGTCTCCACCGTATCGGACGGGCGCCACACATGAAGGTTCGGGATCAGGCGCAAGCTGGCGATATGCTCGACCGATTGGTGCGTGGGGCCGTCCTCGCCCAAGCCGATCGAATCGTGCGTGAAGACGAAGATCGACGGCGACTTCATCAGCGCCGCCACGCGCAACGCGTTGCGGCTGTAGTCGGAGAAGGTCAGGAACGTGCCGCCGAACGCCTTGTAGCCGCCGTGCAGCGCAATGCCGTTGATGGCCGCGCTCATGCCGAATTCACGCACGCCGTAGTTGATGTGGTTGCCCCACACGATGCCATGCTCGCCCGCGCGCACGGGCTTACTGGCCTTCCAATTCGTGAGGTTCGAGCCGGTCAGATCGGCCGAGCCGCCAAGCAACTCGGGCAAGGCCGCGGCCAGCCCCTCGATCGTTTGCTGCGACGCTTTACGCGTGGCCACCGTCTCCGCGCGCTCGTTCGCGCCGGCGATGATCGCTTGCGCTTTGGCCGCCCAATCGGCCGGCAGCTTGCCGGCGGCGCGCCGCTCGAACTGTGCCGCTTGCTCCGGATACTGCGCGCGGTACTGTGCGAACGCGTCGTTCCAAGCCGCTTCGCGCTGCGCGCCGGCTTCCTTTGCGTCCCATGCCGCATAGACCTCTTGCGGGATCACGAACGGCTCCCACTTCCAGCCGATCGCCTCGCGCGTGGCGGCGATTTCCTGCGCGCCGAGCGGCGCGCCGTGTGCGTCGTGCCCGCCCGCCTTGGTGGGCGCGCCCTTGCCGATGACGGTCTTGCAGCAAATCAACGTGGGCTTGTCCGCAGCCTTGGCGGCCGCGATCGCCGCGTCGATCGCTTGCACGTCGTGCCCGTCGACGTTGCGGATGACGTTCCAGCCGTACGCCTCGAAACGCTTGGGGGTGTCGTCGCCGAACCAATATTCGACGTGGCCGTCGATCGAGATGCCATTGTCGTCGTACAGGGCGATCAGCTTGTTCAGCTTGAGCGTGCCCGCGAGCGAACAGGCCTCGTGCGAGATGCCTTCCATGAGGCAACCGTCGCCGAGGAACACATAGGTGTGATGGTCGACGATCTTGGCGTCGGCCTGGTTGAATTCGGCCGCGAGCAGCGCTTCGGCGAGCGCCATGCCGACGGCGTTCGCCAAGCCTTGGCCGAGCGGGCCCGTCGTCGTTTCGACGCCCGGCGTGATGCCGTATTCGGGATGACCAGGCGTCTTCGAATGCAGTTGGCGGAAGTTCTTGAGCTCGGCGAGCGGCAGATCGTAGCCCGTCAAATGCAGCAGCGAGTACAGCAGCATCGAGCCGTGGCCGTTGGACAGCACGAAGCGATCGCGATCGGCCCAATGCGGGTTGGCCGGATTGTGCTTCAGATGGCGCGACCAAAGCGCGACGGCAATTTCAGCCATGCCCATCGGCATGCCGGGGTGGCCTGAGTTCGCTTGTTGCACGGCATCCATGGCGAGCGCGCGGATCGCGTTCGCCATGAGAGCGGTGGGAGCGGGAGACGAGGTCGTCATGTCGAGTCCGGAGAACGAGTCGAGAAAGCGTGCGCGCGGTGGCCCGCTGCTCGGGTGGGACGGCCGCCCACGCGGCGGAGCGTGCGCTGAGGCGCGAAGCGGCAAGAGCAAG
>Ga0224712_10000042_pt1 | contig 19490 bp, 8 predicted proteins | sample DielMetaTC5pm2_FD_171474 | JGI IMG/M metagenome (GOLD analysis project Ga0224712, IMG submission 171474) | Corn rhizosphere microbial communities from Kellogg Biological Station, Michigan, USA - Diel MetaT C5pm-2 (Metagenome Metatranscriptome)... | ecosystem: Host-associated > Plants > Roots >...
ATTCGTTGCGTGGAACTGTATGGACGACGCTTATCGTTTTGTTCAGGGCGCCCCTGATTATCGAAGAGCAAGGGCGTAACGAGTGCATCGCCCGCGGGGGGCAGCTTGGGTGAACCAGCCATGAAAACTTCCTCAAAAACGAGTGACCGTAGGATTGAGGATTGGACGGGATGAACGAGCGGCTATCACGGACCTATCCGCAACTCCGTTTCATCGCGCGAACTAAAACCGGGCCTCGACGTGCGTCCTGGTGACAGAAGCGTTCTTCACCGGGACAGCCGCGGAAGTCACCCCAATCCGCGAACTCGACAATCGCATCATCGGCAACGGACGACGGGGACCCGTTACCGAAAAGCGCCAATCGGCCTACTTCGACGTCGTGACCGGAAAGGATCCGCGGTTCATGCACTGGCTCACGAAGGTCTGAATCGGGTGCCAAGTGAAGGACGACGGTCTTTCCTTTGCACCTGATTCGAGAAGCTCACGCAACCCGCGCGCGAGCGCGGTACCGAGCTTGAATGTCTGATCCTCGTGCATATTAATTAGTTACCGTCCACGAAGCCGCGCGAGGATCGCGCGGAGCCGACTCTGCACTGCGCAAGTTTCCACATGACGGTCGAATGCGTCGCTCCGCACCCGCCAAATCAGATAGGTGCGCTTTCCCCTATTTCCACGCACAGTTGGTGCGTACGAAACACCTTCATGCGGAGGGCTGAAGTGAAAGGGGGAAGTCAGACAACGTGCGTGCCGCTGGCATGATGACGCCGGAGGATCTGTGCCGATTGGCCGGCCGCGCTCGCTCACTATGGGAACGGCTCGTTCCCGCCCGATCGTCCGGTTCGTCCTCCCTGACGGCATTCGAGCCCGCAACGATGGAGCGGCTCGCGCGCTGGCGCCACGCGGTCTCCGGCTCGGATCCCGTTCTGTTCGACCGTCACCTGAAATGGCTTGGCCTCGATCAAGCCGCTGCCCTGCAGGCGCTCGATACACACGCACCTGTACCAACCCCGCCGAAGTGGACCGATACACTGCTTGAGCTGCATCAGATGGCGCTCGCGTTCCACGACGTGGACAAACGCCCGCCGATTGACAATCCGCTGACTGACAGCAACGGAACGCTTGGCGTCGCACTCGATCCGGATGAACCGCTGCCATTCGAGTCCCTTTGGGTGCCGGCAATCGCGGTGGCGCGGCAGCGTCTGAGCAGTGCCCTGGCCCCCTTGCGCGCCCAGTTCGGCGGGGATCTGTCGTCGCTCATCACGCCGCAGGCCTATCTGTCGGCCGAGCGATCGCTGCTGCGACGCTTGACCTCCATCAGCGGCAAGCCGCTGGGGCTGGAGTTTGCCGCATTCCGGCCCGCGCATTTCGACCTACCGTTTTCGCTTCCGTGGCTCGAGCCCGACCCGCCACCACCGCGCGACGACTGGTATCTACGGTTCATCGCGCTTTACCTCGACAAAGGATTGGCGACGCTGTTCGATACCTACCCGGTCCTGGCCCGGCTGATCGTCACGGCCATCGAAAACTGGACGGACGAACTCACCGAGTTCCTGCTGCGTCTCGCGGCCGACCGTGAAACGCTTTATCGCGAAGCCGGACCCGTGGGTCACCCAGCTGCGGCGGCTGTACATCTGAGTCAGGAATTGTCCGACGTGCATCTGAACGGCCGATCGGTACGTATCGTCCGCTTCGCGGACGGGTGGTCGGTAGTCTACAAACCGAGAAGCGTCATGCCGGAGGTGGTGTTCAACCAGTTGCTCGTTGCGTGCAACAAGATGGGGGCCGCACCGGCGCACGCGACGATCCGCCATCTGGACCGCGGCGCGTATGGCTGGGCGCTATCGTGCGTGAAAGCGCAGCCCTGTTGCGATAGGGCCGCCGTCGAGCGCTTCTACCAGCGCGCCGGAATGCTGTTGTGCCTCGCCTACGTGCTCGACATGAACGACTTGCACAGCGAAAACCTGATCGCCGCAGGCGAACATCCTGTGCTGGTCGACACCGAGACGCTGATGCACCCGCGCGTGGCCGCCGGCACGCATGACGTGTTTGGCGCGCTCGACGAAGATGCGCGAGCATTCGCGGATTCGGTGCTGCGCAGCGGCCTTCTACCGCGCTGGAGCTTCGATGCCGAGGCGCGCAACGCGTACGACGTGAGCGGCCTCGGCCGAAGCGCCAACCAGCAGGCGCCTTGGCGCACGTTGTGCTGGACGGCGATCAACACCGATCGCATGGCGTTGGAACCCCGGGACGTGCTGCTTGCGGCTCATGGCAATGTGCCGATACTGAACGGTGAGCCCGTCGCCCCGGCCGATTATGTCGAGGCGATCAGCGCCGGGTTCGCAACCCAGTACAGGCTACTGATCCAGCATCGCGCGGCTCTGCTCGACGATGCCACTTGGATCGAGACGCTGAAGCGGACCCCTGTGCGCTTCTTGCTCCGGCCAACCGAGGTCTACGGAGCCATCATCGAACAAGCGGGCCTGCCGCAGCATCTGCACGATGGCGTGGACCGCAGCTTTGAAATCGACCGGCTGAGCTCACCGTTTCTCGCGTCCGTGCAACCCGGCCCGCTCTGGTCGACACTGGCTGCCGAGCGCACCGCGTTGGAACAGCTTGATATTCCCTATTTCGGCACCACAGGAGGCTCGCGAGCACTCGAAGCCGGCGTCCCAGTGCCTGTGCCCGACATATTCGACGTCACCGGGGTCGAGCGCATGGTGGATCGACTGCAGCGGCTCGACGAGCATGACCTCGCGCGCCAGATAGCCCTGCTGCGCGGTAGCTTCCTTGCGAGCACAGCTCGCCTGGGCCAGGCGACTGCGGCCAGCACGGCCTCCACGGACGCAAGCGCCTGCGATGCTGCACGCCTGACGGCCCTGGCAGGGTCCATCGCCGACGACATCGCCCGTCAGGCGCTGCGTGATTCGCACGGCCGAGTCGCCTGGCCGGGCCTGCGCTACGTCGCGCAAGCCCGCCGCTTTCAGTTCGAACCGGTGGGCGTCAACCTCTACGACGGACGCTGTGGGATCGCTCTGTTTCTTGCCGCATCGGCATACGTGGCCGGCAACGAGACCCACCAGTCACTGCTGGCCGACACGTTGGCGCCGATCCGGCGCCTTTTCGACGACTCGCAACCGGCGGACCGCCGCCCGACAATCCGCCGCCTCGGCATTGGCGGCGCGAGCGGCCTCGGTTCAATCGTTTACGCGTTGACCAGGATTGCCGGCTGGGTAAGCGATCCGACATTGCTCGACACTGCGGCTATAGCCGCGCGCTGGATCGCCGACGGGCTGGACGACGACGATCGGCTCGATGTGATCGACGGTGCGGCCGGTGCGCTGCTCGGCCTGCTTACGCTATATAGCGCGACAAGAGATCATACGGTGCTCGATACCGCACTCGCCTGCGGGGATCGCCTGAGCGCGCGGCAAATCGTTCACCGCAACTACCCACCGGCCTGGCAAACGCTCGGCCCCGTACCGTTGACCGGTTTTTCGCATGGCGCGGCTGGCATCGCGTATGCGCTGCTGCGGCTCCATGCGGCAAGCGGCCGGCCTGCGTATCGCGCGGCCGCCCTCAACGGCATCGCGTACGAGCGAGCCCGGTACGACATCCATCGCGGCAATTGGCCAGATTTCCGCCTCTCGGACATTGAGCCCGGGTTTGGACAGAGTTGGTGCCACGGCGCACCCGGCGTCGGTCTCGCCCGCATCGGCTGCCTGGACTTCGCCGGCGACGAAGCGGGAGATGAAAGCAAAGCCGTAGGCGGCGAGATCGATGCGGCGGTTGCCGCGACCCGTGCCGCCGGCCTGCAGCCTGTCGATCACTTGTGCTGCGGCGTGTTCGGTTCGGTGGATGCGCTGCTCAGCGCCGGCTTGCGCCTGGGCCGCGACGACGTGTTAGAGGCTGCGCAGCAACTGACTGCGCAGGCCATCGCCCGCGCCGAGCGCGAGGGTGGTTTCCGACTGTTTGGGAACCTCCCCGTCACCACCCGCAATCCCACCTTGTTTCAAGGCACTGCCGGCATCGGCTACGAGTTGCTGAGGCTTGCAGCGCCGGCTCAACTGCCAAGCGTGCTGCTGTTTCACTGACCCTTCCCATCAACGTTGCTGCGGAGACTGCCACGGTGCGCCTCGACCTCGACGACTTCCCCCTTCTCTCCCGGCTAACGGGTACTTGGCAAGGTGACTTCATCTGTCTCGACGCCGATGGCGGCCCCAAAAGGCGTTATAGCTGCATCATCAACCAACGGATCGCGAACGGCCGATGGGTGCAGACCAACGACAACAGCTACGACGACGGCAGCGCCGATCGCTGGCGGTTCTTCGGCCATGCGATCGGCGCCGGCGTCATGCAACTGGAAAGCCCGGATCCGCCCTTCTGCGACTTCTGCATGACGGCCTCCGAAGCAGCGCCGCATGTGCTGTTGCTGGTCGTGCGCCTGGAGCGCACCGGCGCGGTGCTGGCAACTGAAGCGTTCACGCTCATCGATCCATCGCGACGCACGCGCGCGATTCAGCAATTCGATGCCGAGACGGGCGATCCCCAGGGATTCATGCTGGTGAAGGAGCGGAAGATGGCGGCGCCGACGGCGCACAGCGACTGACCGACACACCGGCACGGACTCGAGAATCGACGGAAATCAGTGGAAAAATGTATCGAGCAGCACATTGAACGACATCACGACGAGCAGCAGATCGTCATCATGTCGCGGATCGAGCCTGAGGCCCGGTTCGCGGCATCGGGCCTTCAGCGCCTCTATGGTATCGACGCGAAAATAGCCGTCGCGCCGGATGCGCTCCGCGCAAAGCAGGTCTTCGACCCATGCTGCGCTCGATTGAAGCAGCGACGGACTGGCCGCCGCATGAAAACCGAACTTCTCTCGTTCGACGATGGCTCTCGGCACCAGTGTTTTGGCCATGCGCTTGAGCACGTATTTCTCTTCGAAGTTGCGCAGCTTCAGACCGGGAGGAATGCGCCGGGCGAACTCGATGACATCGCGGTCGAGAAACGGATAGCGCCCTTCGACGGCGTTGGCCATCAGCATATGGTCTCCGTGCTCGCTTAGTAAGTGGTCCGCGAGACGCAGCTTCAGATCGAGATAGGAGCGCTGATGCACCGGATGCCGTCCTTTCAGACGATCGGGATCGATCAGACGCTCCGACAATGCATCGCCGTCCGCAAGACGGTCGCGAAGCGCATCCGAATAGAGGGCTCGGCGACGCTCGGCGAAGGCGGCGTAGCGCCGTTCGTATCCCACGTCGCAGTTTCCCCATAACCGCTGTCGACAGCGCTGTTCGGCGTCGGACAAGCTCGCGGGCGCGTCAGCCAGCGCAGCGAACGCATCGAAGCGGTAGCCCGGGTACCCCGCGAAGAGTTCGTCCGCGCCTTCGCCGCCCAGAATGACCTTTATTCCCGCAGCACGGGTCGCTTCGGAGAGCGCCATCACACAAGTGTTATAGGTTTCCTTTACCGGGCACTCCGCGTGGTAGATCATGCGCTGGAACCGGCGATGGATATCATCGTCGGAGAAACGGATTTCGTGATGATCCAATGCGATCGTCTGCGCCATTAAACGTTGATAGCGTTGCTCGCTGGCCTCGGGGTCGTCGAACGCAATCGAGAACGACCGGATGTCGGCGCCGGGCTGAATTCGGCGCATGAATGCTGCGACCAGAGCTGAATCGAGCCCGCCGCTGAGATAGACACCGACCGGAACATCGGCGCGCAGGCGACGACGCACAGCCGTCTCAAACCGCGCGGTCAACTCTTCCACGATGTCGCCGACTGTGCGCACCGGCATGGTCTCGCCCACCGGATAGTCGAGATCCCAGTACCGGGTCACTTTCGGTTCGCCCGCCGAACAAACGAGAGCGCACCCCGGCGGCAAGGAACGGATGCCGGCAAACATTGTGCGCGGACTCACCGGACCGGGAAAGCACACCACCTGGTCCAGACCGACGGGATCTACCTCTGCCCTGACCCGTGGATGCCGGAGGATCGCTTTGATCTCGGAGGCGAATATGAAGAAACCGTCGACGACGGTGTAGTAAAGCGGTGCGATGCCAACAGGGTCACGCGCGAGCAGAAGCCGGCGCTCCCGGCGGTCGTAGAGCGCAAACGCAAACTGTCCATTGAGGTGGTCCAGCAGACGGTCGCCAAGCTCCTCATACAGATGCACGATCACTTCGCAGTCGCTGCGGGTTCTGAGTTGATGGCGGTCACCGAGCTGTTGCGCGGCAAGCTCGCTGTCGTTGAACACCTCGCCGTTGCAAACCAGCACGATCGAACGGTCTTCGTTGAAAAGCGGTTGGTCGCCGCCTTCGAGGTCGACGACCGCGAGCCGGCGAAACCCCACGCCGAAGCCCGCGTCGATCAGGATGCCTTCCGAATCCGGGCCGCGATGCGCCAGCATCGCGGTCATCGCACGAAGGGCCTGCTCGTCCGTCGGTCGCCGCTCATACAGATCCAGGCAGCCCACAAATCCGCACATGGTCCGTTTCCCTTTTATTGGCGGGCGCGCCTTAGGACCACTCGTTCAGCGCGCCTGGTCCGCACTTCGTCGCTCACGCCGGCCCCAACACACGACGTCGGGCGGTGCGCAGGCGATCCCCGGCCAGCCGCGTCAGGGAGCCGGTCCGCATCGCGGCGATCTCCGCAGCCAGCGCCGCTATGCTCAGGTCAGCTCGTGCGGCCATCCGGTCCAGCACCCACTCGTATTCGGCCAGCCAACCATGCACCGTTGCGGCATCGAACAGATCCGCGTCGTAATCGACGATCAGCGACAATCGGCCGTCGGCCTCGACCGGATTCCACGTCAAGTCACGCCGCGCCGCGCCCGCACCGTTGGTGGTCAAGCGAGCCGTCAACGGCCCGTAGTCGACGCCGGTCTCGACCTTGTCGTAGTTGAAATGCACATCCATTAGCGGTGGCCGTCCCGGCTCACGAGGCAGATCGAGATCCGGGACGAGATCGCTCAGCGCCAGCCATTGATGCTCGTATGCCTCCAGAACGCTCCGACGGATGTTCCGTAGCAATTCGGCCACGGTGAGATCAGCGCCGCCACCGCAGCGCAGCGGCAGCACGTTGACGCAGCAGCCAACGAGACCGCTCGCGCCGTCTGCGCTTTGGCCTGCCGTCGAAAGGCCGATGAGCACTTCGTCGGTTCCGACGAGGCGATACAGCAGCACGCGGAATCCCGCCAGCATCGCCATGAACAGCGTGCAGCCGTGGGACGATGCCATCGTTGCCAGCCGGTCGCGCAGGTCGGCAGCCATATCGGCTCGCGCACGCGCACCGGCATACGCTCGCACCGGGAGACGCGGCCGATCGAGCGGCAACTCGACCTTCGGCACGGGTGCAGCCAGATGCGCGCGCCAATAGGCTCGTCCGGCCGCCCACCGGTCCGGTTGCGTCGCCGGGTCGGTCCGTTGCACATAGTCGGCAAACGAAGGCGCTTGCGGCAGATTCGGGCGCGCTTCTTTGGCGAGGGCAGCATAGTATGTCCCCAGCTCACGCGCCAACGTCACCAGCGATAGACCATCGGTGATGACATGGTGAACGATCATGACCACCCAGTGTTCCGCATCGTCGATTTCGAGCAAACGAAAACTCACCGGGGGTCCCACTGCCAAGTCGAACGGCTCGAGGAGCGTCCGGGCCAGCCATTCGCGCGCCTGAGTTCGACGGTCGCCCGGCCCGGGCACGATAGGAATCAGACCTTGCGGGGGCAGTCCCACGGTCTGATACGTCCCGTCGGGTGCGACGGTCAAGCGCAACGCATCGTGGCGCTCGATCAGCAGGGTCACCGCGTGCGCCAGCACATCGCGATCCAGCGGACCGCGCAGCTCGATCGTGACCGACTCGTTGTAGGCAGCGCAGGCCGCCGGCCCCAACTGCGACGCCACCCAAATCGCGCGCTGCGCGGGATTCAGCGCAAGCCGGCGCCCTGCGGCCGGCACGTGCCTCGTGCCGCCGCGCGCGAACCATCCGGCCGCAGCCATCTCGTCCAGCACTGCCGACACCCGCCCCACAATCTGCTCGATGTCGGCGTCGGTGTGGGCGGACGATAAAAAGCAGGTGCGCCCTTCCCACACGTAGAGCCCCTTCTCGATCAGACCGTAGAAGAAGGGGTCGAGGTTCTCGCTGACCTGAAAGCGGAACATGGAGCCAAAGCGAGCGACACGGACCGCAGCGCCACGTCGTGCGAATTCGCGATCGAGCGCCTCCGCCAGGCGAGCGGTCCGCGCATTGAGCGTCTCTTGCAGCGCGGGGCCAGCCGCCTTGAGATGCGTCAGTACGGCGTGCGCCGTCGCCATCGTGAGATGGTTCTTGTTGAATGTCCCCGCGAAAAATATGGTCTCCGCGCGCGGACTGCTGGCGTCGCCGTATGACCACGGGCCACCATCAATCGCGTTCAGGAAGTGCGACACGCCGGCGACGATGCCGATCGGCAAGCCGCCGCCGACCATCTTGCCATAGGTGACAATGTCAGCGCGAACATCAAACCAGGCCTGCGCGCCGCCGGGATGGATACGAAAGCCTGTCAGCACCTCGTCGAAGATCAGCGCCGCACCACGACTCGTGGCGATCTCGCGCAGGCGATGCAGGAAGTCTCGCGGCTGCAGATCGGGGCGTCGGCTCTGCACCGGCTCAACCAGAATGGCGGCCAGCTCGTCGCCAAATCTATCGAGGATGTCGAGCGATTCCGGTGCGCCATAGTCCAGCACCAACACGTCGGCTACCGCGCCCGGCGTTACCCCGGCGCTGCTTGGCCGCGCCGAAGCCGCGGCCAGCACGCCGTCGGTGTGCCCGTGATAGGAGCCGGCGAACAATGCGATCCGAGATCGGCCGGTAACGGCCCGCGCCAACCGCACAGCGGTCATCACCGCCTCAGTGCCGGAATTGCAGAACGCCGCCCGCTCCACCCCGGTCAACTCCCGGATCACGCTGGCGACGTCGCCGGCAAGCGGCGATTGCGGTCCGATCTGCAATCCCCTCCGCCATTGCTCGGCGAGCGCGTCGCAGAGAAAAGGCGGCCGGTGGCCAAAGAACGACACCCCGAAGCCCATCGCAATGTCGATGTATTCATTGCCGTCGATGTCCCAAAACCGCGCGCCCTCGCCGTGACTTCCGACGATCGGGTAGAGCATCTCTTTGGTCGATCGACGAAACCCGGCGCTCGCCCGGCTGTCCGCCAGCATTGGACGCGTACCTGCCGCGCGTGCGCGCGAGCCGCCCGTGCGCTCCACGTACCGCTCGATCAGCCGATCGAGATAGCGGCGCTGTTCGGTGCTCAGGCTCGTTCCCGCGCTGCTCGACACTTCCCTGTGCGTCGAGTGCGTCGGACCCGATCCACAAGTCGGGGCATATTTGGTTGGCGATATCGCTGGCTGCCCTACTCGCGGCCGCGCCTCCGATAAGACGAGCGGCTGCTCGAGCGGACGCCGTTGCTGACGCGTAAGTTCGGCGAGACCACCGGGCATCGGCGAAGCGCCGCCTGACGGGGCCGATAGCGGCGGCGCCGCGCCGCCCGCAGCCGCCGTGTCAGATGACACCGGCGGCAATCGCGCCGTCGATGCCTGGGCGGCTACATACTCCGCAAGCGTCCGAGGCGTTGGAATCTCGTCGAACAACTGCCTCACACTGATCGGCACTCCGAACCGCTGTCCGACCCTGTGGACCGCATCGACAAGCACCAGCGAGTCCGCGCCCAACTCGATGAACGATGCGTCTTCGTCGAGGGCATGCGCATCGCCATGCAGCAGTTCGGCGAATTCCGCCCGGATGATTGAAAGGATATGCTCAAGCCGGCGAGGGAAATCGCTCACCGGCTGAGCAACCTGAACAACGCGGGCCAGCGGAGGCCCGCAAACGATCCCGGCTGAAACGGCCGGTGTGGCATCGATTGCGACGGACTGGGCCGCGATGCCGGTTCCGGTTTCAGACGAACCGACCTGCGCGTTTCGATACCAGTAGCGTTGGCGCTGGAATGGATAGCTCGGCAACACGACTGCCCTCGATCCATTGCCCGTATAAAGCCGACGCCACTCCACATTATGGCCGTGGGTGTAGAGCGTCCCCAACGCTGCCAGCAACGCGTCGTTCTCCTCCTTTGCCGGAGGAAGCGATGCCACGAAGCGCAGATCGTCGCCCAACCCGCAGCGTGCTGCCTGTCTCGTCAGTGACGCGCCGGCGCCCAGTTCGACGATCGTCCGCGGCCGGCCGTTCGCCAAGCTTCGCAGGCCATCGGCGAAACGTACCGTCTCGAGCAGATGACGACACCAGTAGTCGCTGCCGGGGCCATCGCCGTCGGGCCATATCGCTCCGGTCAGCCCTGCCACGAGCGGGATCGTCGGGGCGCGATAGGCGATGCGCTCGGCAGCGGCGCGAAACGCGGCCACCATCGGCATCATCAACGGCGAATGAAATGCGTGAGTCGTCTCCAGCAATTGGCCGTCGATACCCTGATCGACAAATGCACGCAGCAGTGAGTCCACCGCCGCCGCGTCCCCGGAGACGACGGTCGCTCGCGGACCGTTGACGGCGGCGACGGATACCCGTGCCGAGCCGCGGCCAAGAACCGTCGCTACCGCCGCCTCCGGCGCAAACACGATCGCCATCACGCCCGGCTCGGCCAGCGCGCCTGTCAGCCGGCCGCGTTCGGCGACAAGCGCCAGCGCATCCTCGAGCGAAAAAACGCCTGCCACGCACGCCGCTACGTACTCGCCAAGGCTATGGCCGATCACCGCCTGCGGCTGGACGCCCCAGCCGTGCCACACTTCCGCCAACGCGTAGCCGAGCGCGAAAATCATCGGTTGAATCAGCTCGGGGGTGCGGGGGGCGGCAAGCGGCGCGTCGACGCTCAGCAGTTGTCCGACCGAACAGGTTGAGCCCACCGTGCGTAGTATCTCGTCGCAGCGGTCGATCGCGCGACGAAAACCAGCATGGTCCCGGTAAAGGCACCGGCCCGCACCCGCGTGGCCGGCTCCCTGGCCCGTGAACAGGAATACCGCCTCCGGCGAGGCGTGACGCGCAGCCGTCCCTTGCGCGCCGCCCCAATCGCTGCGCGCTTCGCACCACGCCGCAAGCCGGCCGGCCATCTCGTCGGCAGTCGCCCCCGTTACGGCAAGTCGATAGCGGAAGTGATCGCGCCCTTCGCCCGCTGTCCGGCAGAGATCTACCAGCGACTGCGACGCATCGGTACGCAAGTGATCGCGATAGCATTCGGCCAATTCACGCAACGCGGGCAGGCTGCGCGCCGACAACGGCAAGAGGCATGCGGCCGCCGTAACCGCTTCGCGTGCCGGTGGCAGAGGCGCCTCCTCCAGGATCAGGTGGCAATTTGTCCCGCCGAAGCTGAACCCGCTGACACCCGCGATGCGCGCGCCATGATCATCGGGCCATGGCTGCAACGCACGAGGAATCCGGAACGCGGTGCCGTCCAGCGACAGATAAGGGTTGAGCTCGGTCAAGTGCAAATGCGGAGGAATCTGCCGGTGCTGCAGCACGAGGACGGTCTTGATCAGTCCCGCGATGCCGGCAGCCGCCTCCAGATGGCCAATATTGGTCTTCACCGACCCGACCCAGCAGGGCGCGCCCACGGGCCGGCCCATGCCCAACACCGCCGTGAGCGCCTGAATCTCGATGGGATCGCCCACGCGCGTGCCGGTACCGTGTGCCTCAACATAGCCGACGCGGCCTGGTTCTACCCCGGCGTCGGCGCAGGCTCGGCGAATCACTGCCTGCTGAGCGGCACCGTTGGGCGCGGTAATGCCGTTGCTCGTACCGTCCTGGTTGATCGCCGAGCCGCGAATGACTGCCAGAATACGGTCGCCGGCAGCCAGCGCGTCGTCGAGCCGCTTAAGGATCACGATGCCGCAGCCTTCGCCGCGGACGTAGCCGTCCGCCGCCGCATCGAATGCACGACAGCGCCCGGTCGGTGACATCATCCTGGCCTGAGAGAACGCCACCGTCATGTCCGGCGACAGAACCAAATTGACACCGCCCGCAATCGCCAAGCTGGTATCGCCGTCACGCAGCGCCCGACATGCGAGGTGGAGCGAGACAAGCGACGATGAGCACGCGCTTTCCATGCCAAGGCTCGGGCCGTGCAGATCCAGGAAATAGGAGAGCCGATTAGCGGCGAAACTAAGCGTGCCACCCGTGCCGTCGTAGCGGTCGATTTCCTGCGGATCGCGGCACAGCATCCGCATATAGTCCGCGTTGCCGATACCGATAAACACCCCGGCATCGCTTCCCCCGAGACTGTGCGGCGCAACACCGGCATGCTCGAGTGCCTCCCAGGCCGTTTCCATGACGAGCCGTTGCTGGGGGTCCATGCGATCGGCTTCACGCCGCGAAATGCCGAAAAATTCGGCGTCGAACTGATCGACGCCGTCCAGGAACCCGCCCCAGCGCGTCACCATCTTGCCGGCCACGCCTTCGCGCGGATCATAGAACGTCGCGATATCCCAACGGTCAGCCGGCACCTCGCGCACGGCATCGATGCCATCGCGCAGCAGCGACCAGAACAATGCGACATTGGGCGCACCAGGGAAACGGCAACTCATTCCGACTATAGCAATGGGTTGCCGGCCGCACGGCGATGACATTGACGTATTCAACGAATCCGCGGGCGCTGCTCCGGCGCTCACGGCCGGCATGTCAGGGGCTCCGATTGGGCAACGGAAGCCAGGTGCCCGGCGAGCGCCTCGATAGTGGGAAAATCGAATCCCACGGTTGGATGAAGATCGCGCGAGAGCCAGTCGCCCAGATCTCCCGTCAGCCTCACGATCTCGAGCGATGACAAGCCATGGCTAACGATGGGCGCACCCGCATCGATGTCTTCCGGCAACTTGCCAAGCGCTTCCGCGACATAGGACACCAGCCAGGATTGGATAGCTGTGCGGTCGGCCGTCCCATCCGGACCCGCGAGCGCGCCCACACCCGGCGCAGTGCCGCTGCCGCTGCCGGCCTCGCGAACCGGCAGCGCGGCGGCCAGTTCGCAAAAGCGTCGCATAGCCGCATCGCGGTCGATGCCGCAAAGTTGCTTCCAAGCCTGCCATTCGATGAACCGGCGTGGATGCAGGATCGGGTTGGGCTGCGGCTCCCGGTTGTCCCCGTTCAGAATCTGCTGCTCCAGGGCGCGGAGTTCCAGACCGGTTTGATTTTCCGGCAGCACCGCCCCGCCGAGACGGAATGTGCTGTACACCTTGTGAAACGCAATTTCGCCCGCGTCAAGGTCGTGATCATCCCTCACGACGTTCTTCCCAAAGCGGTCTTCCCCGGCCACGAGTACGTTGAAGTGCCGGCGAACGTCGTGACCGTTTTCGTCGATCCACTCGCCCTTGAGGCGGCCCGGGTAGATGAGTACGTCCGGGCTGACATAGCGCCCGATAATGCCGAGCCGCCGCCGGCTCGATATGTTCGGGTAGGAGGCGTGCATCGTCCGCTCCGTGAAAATGATTGCCTGGCCGGGGCTCAACGGTACGTCCTCGATCTCCCATTGAGCTTCGTCGAACGCATAGGCCATCGAGTATTTCCGATCGCGCTGCCACACCGTCTTGTGCGCGCTGATTCCCGAGAAGATACCTTCCGAAGCCGGTGACGCGCCCGGGATGATCTCAAACGAAGTGGCCTGCGACCCGTTAGCGAAACGCATACAGCCGTTTTCTTTGTCGACGGGGTCGATCGCGACCCATACCGTCAGGTTGACGCGTTCACCTTCCGCGGGATAAACCAGCGTCTTCTTCGAAAAATCGATGTCGCTCGACGTGTAGTACTCGATCGCCTGATGCCACTTGATGATGCCCTGTCCAGGCATTTTGCAGAACACGTTCGTGTACCACAGCAGCAGATCGGGGCCAGCGATCTGACATAACCGCTTCACGAGTTCCGGCTTCCGAAACATTGCTTTAAGGGGCGCGTGGTAAAGGTGCAGGTCGCGCGGCGTCTCCAGGCCAAGCACGTGGTTGAAGAAGGTCATCACCCGTTGTCCGTTCGCCTCCTCGATCAGTTGGCCATTGTTTTCGAGGCAATCACGGATCGAGGCGATTTCCGCCGGCGTATAAAGGTCGACGCGAACCCACCCCTTGATATTGAAGTGCTCGAGCTGCTCCGGTGTCAGCATAGGGTCTCCCAATCATGCAAGCTACGCCCGCACGGACGGGGCGTTGCAAGGACGGCTGCTACGATGGACGAGCGACAACGTTCCGCAGAGATAGCCGTTCCGGCAGGCCGCTCGTTGGATTTTTCCGCTTGTGGTTCTGGCAATCGTGCCCGGCGCGATCAGCGCTACGGCTGATACGTTGAGATCGTGCACCTGCGCGACCGCTTCGCGAATGTGGCCGACCACTCGCTGCGCATCGAGGTCTCGCCAAACGCTGCGGCGCACCTCCTGGACGATCACCAACTCTTCGCCCTCTCCGGTATCGATGGCGAACGCCGCCCCGTGATCGGGCCGCAACGCCGCATCGCAAGCCTGCACCGTGCGCTCGATATCTTGCGGATAGTGGTTGCGGCCGAAAATGACAATCACGTCTTTGAGGCGGCCCGTAATGAACAAGTCGCCGCGATCGAAAAATCCCAGGTCGCCGGTACGCAGGAACGGCCCCTCGTCGGCTTCGCCCAGGCGGGCCTGAAAAGCCTCGGCCGTCTCGCGCGGGCGCCGCCAGTAGCCGCGCGCCACAGACGCGCTGGTCACCCATATTTCGCCGATCTGCCCCGGTGCACAACGGCGCAGCGTATGCGGGTCGACAATCTCGATCCCAGCCTCGATATCGCTATGGCCGTGTCCGACGAGCACCCGCCCGCCCTCGGCCTGCGGCCGCTCGATGACCCTCCCTCGCTCGAGCGCTTGCGGATCGACGGCCAAACGACGTATAGCGGCCCCCCTCGGCTTCGTCGACACCTTCAGTGTTGCTTCGGCCAACCCGTAGCCCGGGCAGAGCGCATCGGGATCGAGTCCGCAGGGCGCGAATGTCTGGGTGAACCTTCTCAGCACCTCGTCATGAAGGGGTTCCGCTCCATTGAGTAGAACCCTGACAGTGCGCAGATCGAGACGGCTCAGGCGCTCCGGGTTCGCTGTCTCGACGCATAACCGGAATGCGAAGTTGGGCGCCGCGCAGTGGGTTGCTCCAAAGCGAGAAATCGCGTGCAACCACCGGGTCGGCTGCTGTAGGAACGACATGGGACTCATCAGGTAGCATGGAAAACCGTTGTAGAGGGGCTGCAGAACGCCGTACACGAGCCCCATGTCGTGAAAGACGGGCAGCCAGCTCACCATACAGCTGTCGGATCCGTGCCTCCATGCGCGATCAAGGTCGAGCAACGTGGCAAGCACGTTGCCGTGATCCACCATCACGCCCTTCGGGTCGCCCACAGAACCCGACGTGTACTGAAGCCACGCGAGCGCGTCGGGGCCTGGATGAAAAACGGGTTGCGTCGGCGGCCTGACAGGGGCGTCGTTCGTCGATAGCGGCATGCAATCCCACTCAGCCAAAAGCGCCGTCAGATCCGGTCTTTGCGGCGTCGCGCCGGCCATGCCCAGCGCGATGCGCGGCTCGGCGTCGCACAGGATTCTCGACAGTCGCGTCAGTGGCCGGCCCGCCCGAGGGAGGTCCGCACAGACCGCCACCATTCCTGCGTAGAGACAGCCAAACAGCGCGCAAAGAAACGCTCGGCCACCGTCGAGAAGCAGCACGCGATCGCCCGGACGGCCGTGCTGGAGCAGCAGCCCGGCTACCGCGCGCGCCCTCGAGTCGAGCGCTCCGTAAGTGATTGCTTCGCCGAACTGGTCGCCGTCGAGCGAAAAATGATAGGCAACGCGCTCCGGTGTGCGCTCGGCACGGGTGCGCAAGAGGTGATTCAGATCGGTGAACGGCATGCCGGCCACCAGTCTTTGCGCGCAAACAAGGTGGTCGGTCGGAAGCGACTGCGCGGACGCGTCAGCTCCAATAATAGACATGCCGCCGCCCTTTGGAAAACGCTACGAAGCCTCCTATCGATACGCGGCGGCCACTGTTCGCTGCCGGCGACACTCTATGCAGGATGTTGCCCCCATCGAATACGACGAGCGCCCCCGGAGGCGGATTCATGTTCATTTTTGCGTAGCGTCCCAACACCTTGCCGATCGGCTGCCCCCCGACCGTGCCAGTGCATCTGACGCCGCCGATTTCGGTATCGAGCCATTCGGTCTCATGCCACTTCAGGTCGTACAGCACCAGTTCGCCGCCCTCCTTCGGCGCCTCGAGAACGACGAAATAGGCCAGATGGTCATCATGGTTGATCAGCGTCGACAAATGGCGGTAGCCGCTGGTGGCATGCAGGAACTGATTTTCAAAATGCCAGCCGGTGCCCTGCCCGACTTCGAGGATACGGATGGTTGCAGGGGTGTAGGGGCTTCCGTCCGGTGCGCTTGGCAGCTCAACTGTCCGGTCTCCCGCCATGGCGCCGAGCAACTCCTCGATGCGCGCTTCGAAGTCGCGTCCACCCTCGCACAGCTCGGCGCAGAAGCGACGAAACTCGCTGGCCTCGCGACAGTAGCGGCCTAGGTCCGACGTCTCGACGTACAGCGGCGGTCCATAGATCAGGATGTCGCCGAACGGCGAGTCAGGTAACGGACCGCGACGATTCAGTCGCCCGGCGATGCGCTCGATCTCTTCGCGAGAAAACGCGTTATGGATCACGAGACCATCGGTACGACCATCGCAGATATCTGCCAGCCCGTTTGGCCATTCACCGATTTGGGTAACGTCGAACTCCTCGAAGCTGTACAGCGGCTGTGCCCGCGGCGACGACTGCAACGCATCGCCGGACTCGATAGGTTCACGCAAAGCCATATGCTCTCCCTGATAAGGTATTAGGGCAGAAACGGTAAAACGTTCGGGGTGCCTCGAAGCGAAATAGCACGAATCAGGCAGTATTCCTGATGATCGACCGCCGAAACCACCACCGAACTGGCTCGACGGCCTTGCGGGCTTTCAAATAGAAATCCGTCTATTACAATTACATACTCACTGTTTTTGAATCTGGCTGCCGATATGACAAGTCGACGTACAGAACGCGTCCATCAACGTCCTGACAGTCGAATTCGTGTAGTACTCTTTCTTCATCGTGTCAAGGTATTGCTCGACATCCTTCTCGGTGAAGGCAAATCCCTTCTGCTTTCCGACGTGCACGAACATTTCCTCCACTTTCGAGGTCGATTTTTTCGCAGTTTCCCACAGACCCGAATCTTTGCGCTTATCAGCAGATTTTAGGAACTCGACGACATTTTCAATTGTCATGACACACCTCTCAAGAAATGAAAACTTCCGTTGATGATGACGAGCGTGACAGGATTGCCCCGTATATTCTCGGATCGCCGCACTCGCAACAGTATGAAGTCACGATATGCGTTTTTTCAAGGCGTTTCTGCATACTCGGGATCTCATCCTATAAGGTTTAATAGGTACGCTTTTCCAATCATTTCCTTCCGTGATACGTTGGCGGCACATTCCTCTTCACAGAGGAGCACCATCGGCCCTACCCGAGACCTATAAGCATGAAGTTGCACTCTGGATTCATAAAAAGATCAGATTAGCACCAGAAAAACCAAGAAAGATGGCCCTCATTGAAACCGTCAGCCACTGAAACCCGATTACAACTTTTCACCAAGGAAAAATGATGGAGTTGATCGAGGCACTTTCATATCGGGAACACGCGATAAGTTGCTATCGGTCATCGCCATGCGGCGTACCCGGAGGGCCAGGCGATCCGTCCGAGCGCAGTCACGCGTTTTCCAGGAAGATGTCGCGATGAACGACGGGTTCATGCTGTCGCCACAGCAACAGCGATTGTGGCGACTCGGAGCGGGTGCGCTGCACTCGCCTTATCGCGTCCGTGCAGAGATTCGGATATGCGGCGCAGTGAACGGCCCCGCGTTGGCCGCGGCGCTGGATTCAGTGATCGCCCAGCATGAAATCCTGCGCACCAGCTTCCGTCTTGGGGCGGGCATGACCGAGCCGGTTCAATGTGTGGCAGAACCTGTTCGAATGTCGGCTGGCTTCGCGCCTGCGCTTGACATCGAAGCCGAGCGTGTGGCTTCGGCCGATGCGACGATAGATGGCGAATCGGCTTCGTCTTTTGAGGTCCGCGTCGTCGCGCTCACGCAGGCGGAGTGCCGATTGCTCATCACCGTGTCGGCACTGTGCGCCGATATCGAGAGCATCGCGATCTTCGCGCGCGCGCTGCATCGAGCGCTGACCACGACCGCGCCCAACGAATCGGACGCCGTCCAGTATGCGGACTATGCGCAATGGCAGTCCGACCTGATCGGCGCCGAGGAATGGGCGTCCAATCGCGCCTTCTGGCGCAATCAACTGTACATTGCAGACGCGGTGCGATCGCTGCCGCTTTCCGCTCGAGCGGCGCCGTCGCAAGCGTTCGCACCGACGGAACTTGCACTTTGTCTGGCGCCGGAAACCGCGCTCGCGCTGGCCAGTGCGGCGACATCGCTTGGCGTATCCGCACAGGCATGTTTGCTGGCGGGCTGGCTCTCGACTCTCGCCCGAATAACCGGGTGCGACCGGATCGCCGCGGGCGCGCTGCTCAGCCTGCGTCAGTTCGACGAACTCGCCGACGCCATAGGCCCGATGTCGAAAGTCTTGCCGATTGCACTGAACATCGATCCGCAGGCGTCGTTCCATACACTGACCAGCCGTCTGGACGAGATGCTCGAGCACGCCCGTCAGACTGGCGACTCTTTCGCCTGGAATCTTCTCGGCGATGATGAAGCTGACAGTGCGCATGCGCCGCCGTACCTGGCGGCGGGTTTCGATTTTGCAGCCATGGAGGTTGTGAACGTTAGCGGTGTAGCCGTGTCCGTCCAGCGAATGACTGCCTGTCTCGATCGGTTCCAGCTTCATCTGTCATGCATGATCAACGAGAAAGGCATCGTGTCGATCACATTGCGATACGACGCCGGTCGTTTCCGCACTGGCGACATCGCGGCGTACGCCACGATATTCACGCGATTGATCGAGGAGGCGATGCATCGGCCGGCCACGCCCGTCGGCGCGCTCGCCGGCCCCAGTGAGAACGAAATCGAACGCTTGCGCAGCGCAGTCGACCAGTTCACGCCACAGCCCTCGGACGGGCCGGGCATCCACGAACGGATCTCGGCGATGGCGCAGCAAATTCCCGAGCGCGTAGCCGTGGTCTGCGAAGATGAGCGACTCAGCTACGCGGAACTCGATTGCCTGAGCAATCAGTGGGCACGTGCGCTGATCGAGCAAGGCGTCGGGCTCGAACGAATCGTTGTCGTGATGGCTGACAGATCGGCATTTCTGCCGGTGTTCCTGCTTGCGATTCTAAAAGCCGGCGCGGCTTACTTGCCGCTCGACCCCAATACGCCGCGCGCGCGCGTCGATCAAATCGTGGAAGCAACCGGCGCCGGTTGGCTGCTGAGCACCGGCGAACAGGAAGACCCGCCCCAATCAGGCGAACCG
>Ga0224712_10000043_pt1 | contig 19477 bp, 17 predicted proteins | sample DielMetaTC5pm2_FD_171474 | JGI IMG/M metagenome (GOLD analysis project Ga0224712, IMG submission 171474) | Corn rhizosphere microbial communities from Kellogg Biological Station, Michigan, USA - Diel MetaT C5pm-2 (Metagenome Metatranscriptome)... | ecosystem: Host-associated > Plants > Roots >...
CGTAGCGAATCGCCGGCGCTGTAGACCAGATGGTCGAACGGTCCGACTTGTTCAAACAGCGCGCGCACAGCCGATTCGTGGTTCAGATCGACCGTGCGGCCCTCGGCCCGGTCGCCGAGGCCGGCGACGGCTTCGGCGACGCGCTGTGTGCTCGATGAAACTACCGTCACCGAAGCGCCAGCCGCCAGCGCGGCCCGGGCCGTGGCTAGGCCGATCCCCGAAGTGCCTCCCAGCAGGACGACGTGTTGATTGCGGAGAGATGTGCTTGCACTAGTACTAGTCATGAGGGCCTCGTAGCGGGTTGTGATTACGGCGACGACCCAAGTATTATTTCTTAATTGAGATTGATAAACCCATAATTTCTTTCGGCACTCGTTAACAGGATTTCTGAATGGACCGATTCAGCAGCATGGAGATATTTGCGCGCGTAGTCGAGCGCGGGAGCTTCACGGCTGCGGCCGAAGGCAGCGGCATGACGCCGACGATGGTCGGCAACCATATCCGTGAGTTGGAGCGGCGTCTCAAAGGCCGACTGCTCAATCGCACCACACGGCGGCAGAGCCTGACCGAACTCGGTAAGCGATATCACGCGCGATGCGTCGAAATTCTGACGTTAGTGGAGTCCGCCGAGCTCGATGCGCGCGAGATGCAAAGCAGCCCGCGTGGCCGATTGAGGGTAAGTTGCCCAGTGATCTATGGCACGCGTGTGCTCGTGCCGGCGCTTGCCGGCTACTTGGACCGCTACCCTGAAGTCCAGATCGAGTTGTCCTTGAACGACCGCTTCGTCGATCTTGCAGAGGAAGGCTTTGACGCCGCCATCCGTGCCGGTGTGCTGCCGGACTCGGGCTTGATCGCGCGGCCACTGACCCGTTCTCCGCGCATTGCTTGCGCGTCGCCGGACTACCTGGCGCGCCACGGGCATCCGCAGGCCCCCGCCGATCTGGCGCAGCACAATTGCCTGGCATTTATGGTCGCGGCGGGTTCCGAGCGTGAATGGCACTTTCCACGTCCCGACGGCAAGGGGGTGGAGCGCATCGCTGTACGCGGCCGCCTCGATGTGAACGGCGGTCTTGCGCTTCGAGAAGCCGCGCTGGCGGGATTGGGCATCATTTTGCAACCGCAGGTGATGCTGCAGGACGATTTGGATGCGGGGCGACTCGTTCGGCTTTTTCCCGACTGGCCGCCTCCCACGTGGCCCGTCCATGTGGTGCATCTGCCCGATGCGCATATGCCACCGAAGCTGGTGAGTTTTATTGCCTTTCTACAGGAAACATTGGGGCGCGGCAGCGAGCCGTAACCCCGCCTTGTCAGCGAAGCCCGGCCTGCATCCATCCGTTTATCTTCGCCCCGGTTATTGCACGAAACGGGCGTCTAGCGCAGACAGAGTCGGTATGACCTCGAAGTACAATTCCGCCGGAGAGCGGATCAGTAACGCAAACGAATCCGCGTGATAGTGCCCAAAGGTCATGTAGACAAAGCCGAAACGGTAGTCGACGACGAGTCGGCATTGCACGTGCATACCGTCTTGGCACGTGTATTCCATGAATTGCCCTTTGGTAGCCGCGCCAGCCGACGCTTGATTATGCGGCAACGCACCGACAGTAACCGCGGCGTTCCGGATGACCGGCGCACTGACCTCATGCCGCAGCGCTGGCCCGTCATCCTTGAACGGCAAATAGCCATGCTCGTTCTGGTGTATCGAACGAGCATTGACTTCGAAGCTGTGAATCAGGCTGTTCGTCCGCATCGCTTTGCGAAGCCGTTGCAGGAGTGTGTATGTCGCTGGCTTCCCTTCGAGGCAGTCGTCGTGGAAGATCGGGACGACTCTCTCCCTGTGGCGACTGTCGGAGAATTTCAGGCAGCCGTTGTAGTGCCGTAAACCGCATTGGTTGAAAAAAGTCCTCAGTTCAGACGGAAAATTGCCGCCGGACCCGTCGTCGCTTCCAGGAACTGCTTGAAATGGCATGGTCTCCTCGCATTTATAAAAATTCACGTCACAACGCCAACTGACTGAGGGGCTTCGCCATCCAACCCAAAAGCGATAGGAAACCAGCCGCCGCAAGCGCGCTGGGGATGCCATCCCATCGCATGGTCGCCGTCGGTCGCGTGAAGACGTCTAGGCTGCATCCTCGCACACCTTGCCGCCCGTGTGGCTTCACGTCGATCTGGCTGGTGAACGACCAAACAGATGCCCCGCTGTCCGGTACATAGGCATCGGCATAGACGAGGAGCGATCGGGTCGCCTTTTACGATTATTGGATGCCCGCCTGCCTACACACGAGCCCTTCTTTTTCTGCTCCCATGGAATAAGGTACATGCGCGGGCCGTTTATGCCATGTCCTTGGACGCTTAGGAGGCGGAGATGAGATCGATGCGGATGGTTTTTGCCGTGTTCACCGTGCTTGCGCTCGCGTTGTCCGCTGGCTGCGGATCGATGGGCGGGATGTCGTCGTCGGGGCAATCGACGAGCGGCGGCTATGGCAGTGGCGGTAGTGGGGGCAGTAGTGGCGGAAGCGGCAGCGGTGGCTACTGAGCGCGGTGCGTTTCGGTGAGCTTCGAAGCTGACGTCGTCGGGTGGCTTCCGCAGTTGCGGCGGTATGCGCGCGCGTTGACGGGCGATTCGGCTTGGGCAGACGACTTGGTGCAGGACACGGCCGAGCGTGCGCTCACGCGCGTGCGCGCTTTCCGCGCGGACACCAACCTGCGCGCATGGCTTCTGACGATTCTGCGCCATCTCTACATCGATCAGTTGCGTGCGCGCCGGGAAATCGCGATCGATAGCGAACATGCGCTGTGGCAGGGACTCGAGGCGCCGAGCGGCCAAGTCGACTCGCTGGTGCTGCGCGACGTCCAGCGCATGCTCTATCGCTTGCCGTTCGAGCAGCGGGAAGCGCTTCTGCTCGTCTGCGTCGAAGAGTTGAGTTATCAGGAGGTGTCGACGGTGCTCGGCGTGCCCATCGGCACGGTGATGTCGCGGTTGGCGCGTGCCCGCGAGCATATGCGGCAGTTGCTCGCGGATGGTTCACCGCGTCAGGCGCCCTCTTTGAAAGCAGTGAGAAATACCAGATGAGCGACGATTCTCACCCCACGCCTACGGATGGCTTCAGCGAAACGGAGCTCGACGCGCTTTCGGCGTTCGTCGATGGCGAGTTGCCGGAGGCGGAACGCCGGGCGATCGCCGAGCGGCTTGCGGCCGACCCCGATGCGGCAAGTCGCGTGACGCATTACCGCGCACAGCGGGCTGCCTTGCGAGCGCTATTCGCCGATCCCGCGGCGCAAACGAACGGCCCCTGCATCGTGCTGCGCACGCGCACGCCTTGGTGGCGGCAAGCCGCGCTGGCTGCATGCTCGCTCGCCGCTGGCGTTGCGCTCGCGTGGTTTGCCGGCGGCTTTGGGGTCTATCGCGCGCCACCGGCGACGCAGATGGCATTCGCTCGGCAGGCCGACCTCGCCTATGCGGTCTACGCCCCTGAACGGCAACATGTGGTTGAAGTCGCGGCCGCGCGTGAGGGAGCGCTCGTCGGCTGGCTCTCGAAGCGCCTGAATCGTCCCCTTTCCGTGCCGTCCCTCGATGAGTACGGCTATTCGTTCCTCGGTGGGCGATTGTTGCCGGGCACAGGCGGCGGCCCAGCCGCGCAGTTCATGTATGAAGGCCGCGACGGCGAAAGACTTGCGCTTTATGTCAGCGCGGCGGCGCCTGGCGAGGCGCCGGTCCGGCTCTGGCGCGAAGGCGAGCGCCGCACGTATTACTGGGTGAGCCGCCAGACGGCTTATGCGTTGTCGGGAGAGATTGCGGAGGATCGACTGCGTGCGATCGCTGTGGACGTTTGTGGCGATCTCGGCGGCCAGCCCGAGCAGTGGCGATAGAGACGCATGGCGCGGTGAAGATGTGCGCGGCCACGAGAGGACTATGGGTGCTTTCGGTACATGGGCAAAGGCAATCGCACGGGTGATGTGCGTTGCTTGCGCGGCGATCGGCGTTGCCGCCGCGACGGGCCATGCAAACGACGGCGTCGTCCCTGCGCAGTATCGGCTAGACCCGTTGCGCTCGGGTGTCGCATTCGACGTCAAATACTTGTGGCACTCCCGGCTCGCGATGCGGTTTGGTCGAATGCGAGCCCAGCTTGCGGGGGCCGAGAACGGCCTCGCCGCCGCGCGCGTGAGTGTGACGATCGACGCGGCGAGCCTGGAAGCGAACGCGCCGTTCTTGGCTGGAATCGTCGAAGGCGACGAGATGCTCGATGCGGCGCGCTACCCGTCCATTCGTTTCGTCAGTACCCGGTTCGTGCGCACGGGTGCCTCGAGCGGTCTCTTGGAGGGCCAACTGACGATTCGGACGACCACGCGCCCGGTTGCGCTCGTCGTGACGTTCGATGACACGCCGCGCGGTGCATCCGGCGATGCGCGACCGCTAGCTTTTTCGGCTGACGGCCATTTCAGCCGCGCGGCTTTCGGACTATCGAGGTGGCCCGCCGCTGTCGGCGACGATGTCCACATGAGGATTTACGTCGAATTCGTCAGGGAACGGACGAATCCCTAATCATTGCGTTCCCGTTTTGCATCTGGAGACCGATCATGATCAAGACGTTGCTGTGCGTCGTAGCCTGCGCTGTATCGACCGCGTCGTTCGCGGAGCCGCCTAAGATCTCGAACGGCATGGTTGTCGACGACGAAGGCATGACGCTCTATACATTCGACAAAGACACGGCCCCTGGCAAGAGCGCCTGCACCGGCGGCTGCGTGGCGAAATGGCCCGCTGCGCTCGCCGATGCGTATGACAAGCCGAGCGGGGAGTGGGGGCTCATTGCCGCCGCAGATGGCAAACACCAGTGGACTTATGAAGGGCATCCGCTGTATCGCTTCGCGGGCGACAAGATGGCTGGTCAGAAGAACGGAGATGGGTTTGCCGGGGTTTGGCATGTTGCCAAGCCGTAGGGGTGATGGCATGGGGCAAAGGCTTGGCGATAGCCGACTTCGTTATCGATGCCGGCCTTATCCCATTGCGTGTGCTGCGCGGTCGTCAGATTCGGGCCGAGATGCCGTTAGGGTATCGACGATGTTGCGGAGCGCATCGAGGTGCGGCATCTCCTTGGCTAAATCTTCAGCGAGACACCACGGATACGGGAGCTGCTGAGCCCATAGGAGAAGTGGCTCGGCGGCCTCTTTGGGCAAGACGATCATCTGCTGAATCGTGATCTGAAGGCGCGAGACTTTTGCCGAACGGTCGGCACGTTGCCAGTGGTATCGGCCATAACCGATTCGTGCCGCGCCGGTTTCCTTTTCCGTCATGCAAACGAGCCAGCCGCATTCGAACGATCTTGCATCATCCGATGGCGGCGCGCACAGGCAGAACGTGAAGACGTTCTCGTAGCGCAGGGCAAATTGCGTGACTAGCACCGACGAAATTTCTGTTCTTCCATGGGCCTCGGCTGGGAACGAGATCTGATCGGTCTCGACGATCATGGTCAGCGTCGCGTCGCTTTCGAACGCTTGCGCCATCAAATAGGGGCGATTGTTGTCTTTGGCGCGGATGTAGGCGTTAATGGCGTGTGCAAGTTGCGTCATGGGGCTCGGTTCCCGGTTTGATGATGCTCGGCAGTGTCCCTGCTTCCGTTGCGCGCTTGGTCGCGCTTGATTCTCGGGCTGCGGGTTAGCGATTCTCGATCAGCGCTTTGCGTTTGTCGATAAAGACCGGATTGAGCGTGGTGGGATAGGTGAATTGGAGGAGCGTCGTCAATAACGAGCTTTACGCATGAAGCGTCAGGCGGCTGAGCGCCGCCGGCAAGCCAGCGGCGATGGCAGCTACGTCATCAACGACGGGTGCAAATTCAGGCTGTTTGCGGCAAAGCGACGTCCGTCTCGATCTCATCCGGCTATTGCCTTGTGAAACTAGCGATACGTTCAAAAACTCTGTAACGCCCCGGCCACGGCTGGTACGCTGAAACAGGTGCCGCCCTGGCCGTTGGCAGGCCGGCGCTTTCGCGGCTTCTGATTTCCGCTGCGAACGGATTCACTCATTGAGAGATTCGATGCGCTGATAGCCGCGATGATGTCTTCGAGCTTTTATCGCGCCGGAGGACGGAGATTCTTAATGCGTGATATATTAATTGGAGGGATTCTCATCGTTTCGAACTCGCGCCAGGATTCGGCGCGGCCAAAGCTAAGCAGTGCCTCAGCCTGGGTTATAAGTCCATATATGACTTTCATGCCGCTGAATTTCGGATAAAAATATCGGGATCCGATTGGTACGTATATATTTTTGAAGTGTTGTATTCTGGACGGCGGAATCCCCAATGATGCTGGAAACCAGCGCTGTCTCCTTCCCAACGCAATGAAGGGTCTGGTGAAGACCGGTTTCATCAACGCGCGGCGTGGCCTGGACGATGTCACATCACAAGAATTCGGGCGTGCTTGCCAAGGCGGTCGTTCAACTTCACGAAGACATTTCCGGAAGTCTACCCGGTGGCCGACAACAACGTCCTCCGCATTCGTGGCGACGCGGGTTTGCCGGGTGCCGATAATGCTCGGGCACGCATGCATCCCGAAAGCCGTCGACCGCTCAATGATCCGGCCGCCATTGAGGATATCGACGTCCACCTGGGTAGAAGCGCGCGATATACTTGCCGAATATTCTCGAAGACCTTCAAGCCTTCAGCCAGAATAATCGAGGTTCATGGCGGTTTTTCGGAAAAATCCAGGCGTGTCCATGCATTCGGCATTGCGTCAGCCTGTGTACGCACCGTTTCATGGGATGCTCTGTGACTGAATTCCCGCACCCAAGCTTTAGTGACGGACGCATCGTAGTGGAGTTGGGCGAGGATTACGGTATTGCGGACTGCCTTCCTGTCGTGCCGTGATATTCAGATGCTGCTTAAGAGATGACGGAGCTTTGCAGTTATGCGGGCGTATTGTGCAACGAGAAGAGAGGAGCGGCGAAGCAATGGCAGTGGGACGAGTTGAACGCATCCTGATTCTGGCGAAGACGTATCCTTCGCCAAGTGCGCAGTACGTCGAAACGTCCTGCGTCGCGGGTATCGCGCAGAGCGGCGCCATGCGGCGCCTCTTCCCCGTACCGTTCCGGATGATTGAGGACGGGCAGCAGTTCAGGAAATGGCAGTGGATCGACGTGCGCGTCGAGAAGGCCAACAAAGATCACCGCTCGGAGAGCCACAAGGTGTACGTCGACACGATTAATTGTGGCGACGTAATCGACACGAAGAAAGGGTGGTTGTCCCGGTGGCGGTGGTTAGACAAGATACCTGCGTTCGGTAGCGTCAATGCAATCGACGCGGCGAGGCTGGCCGATGGCCTGTCACTCGCACTCCTGCGTCCGAAGCGGTTGCTAGGCCTGGACATTGTCAAGGCCCGCAATCTGGATTGGACGGATGAGGAGCGGGAGAAGCTGCTGCAGGAGCAGATGCAAGGCAATCTCTTTTCTGAGGCGGAAGAGCGCAAGCAGGTGAGGCAGCTTCGTAAGGTGCCGTTCGACTTCTATTACCGATTCGTTTGTGATACGCCCGACGGAGAAAAGGAGCACAAGCACAAGATCGTCGACTGGGAGGCCGGAGCACTCTTCTGGAAGTGCCGTGAAAGTTATGGCCTTGACTGGGAGGTGCCGTTTCGCGCCAAGCTGGAGGGCGATCTGGGTAGTAAAGAGCTAATGTTCCTGATGGGTAACCAGCATCGGTTCCAGGACCAGTGGCTGATCATCAGTTTGATATACCCGCCTAAGCGCAAGCCAGCTGATGACAGGCAGGGGGCGCTGTTCTAGCCTTGGCGACCGGAATGTGTTCGACGTCAGCACCGCAATGCTCTCGCACGGCATTCGCGACCATCGAGCGGTGGCAGAAGTTGAAGTCGGCCTCATAGCAGAGCAAGGCGCAGTTCGACGAATTCACCAAATCGGATAGATCTACGATAGCCGCCTTCTGTGTCTTAAGGTACTTGAGGAAGCCCTCGGTGTATCGCTTCCAGTTGCCATCTTCCCGGTAGCGGTCGCGTATGGGCTTCGGGCAGCCGAGGTCCGCCATGTGGACATATTCGATGCCGGAGAGATTCAGCGCGCTGGCCAGCGCCTTCTTTGAAAAGCCTGGCTTGCGGGACAGGGGCAGTTCGCGAACGTCAACGATCGTCTCAACGCCATGCTCGCCGAGCAATGACATAAAAGTGCCGATGTCCAGTCCTTCGTAGCCAATAGTGAAAACAGTCATCGATATACTCCGTCCAGAGGCGGTACTGTGAGAATACCGTTCTCTGGCGAGATCCGGCATTCGTGGCGCCGACCCGTTGAGGGGCGGTCTTGCTCCCGGCAACCGAAGGCGACGCCACTGTTTCGTGCATCGCTCGACGATATGGATATATGTTGATTGATGCAGACCGAAAAGCCTGCACGATGCCTACACGAAACCCACAAAGCAAAAAGCCCAGCCGTGTAGGCTGGGCTAAGTGCTTGAATTCCTTGGTGGGGCGTGAGTGGCTCGAACACTCGACCTACGGATTAAGAGTCCGCTGCTCTACCAACTGAGCTAACGCCCCAAGAGACTGCGAATTATGCAGGACTTTTGTATGCTTGCCTAGCCCCTTTTCGTCGTTTTCCCAAAAAAAGTCTTCGCCGCTTGCCCCTCGGCGGCCGGCCACCGGTAGGGCGATATGCCCCTCGAAACATACGATCTTTCTGTCCCCGGTATGATGTCGCCACCGCAACGCGGCGCGTTGCCGCGGAGCATGCCCGCCGGCCCAAACCTCGAAGCAACCACTCCGCACCTGCGTCCGACAGGAGACCCAATGACCGAATCCGCCGTCCTCGACCTGCTCGATCGCGTCCTGGCTCCCTGGGTGCGATCGCTCGCGCTCAAGCCGGTGTCCGTCTCGGACGAAGGCGCCACTTTAAAACTACCGTTTTCAGGCGAATTGCGCCACTCGGGCGGCGTCATCTGCGGTCAAGTCTTCATGGCCGCGGCCGATACGGCGATGATCGTCGCGATTTCGGCCGCGCTCGGCGAATTTCGCCCCATGACGACAGTCTCCCTGAACATCAGCTTCATGCGTGCCGTACGTAAGGGTGATGTCCTCGTCACCGCGCGCGTGCTGCGCATGGGCCGCAATCTGGTCTTCGGCGAAATCGAACTCCTCGACGAAGAAGGCAAGATGGCCGTTCACGCGACAACCACGTACGCGCTCACCACCTGACCTGTCACCCATTCGCCGCACACGCGCTACAGAAAAGGAATCCGCCATGTTTGACCAGGTCGTGTTCGCAGGCGGCGGCAACCGCTGCTGGTGGCAGGCCGGCTTCTGGGATGTCATCCAGCCCGAACTTGGACTCGCGCCGCGCGTCATCACGGCCATCTCGGCCGGCGCGGCGACAGCATGCATGCTCTATACGCGTGATTCGGAGTGGGTCATGCGCTATTACGAAGACGCGCTTCGCCACAATAAGAAGAACGTCTATTGGGGCAACCTATGGCGTCGCGGCGCAGCGGTATTTCCGCACTATGAGATCTATCGCCGCGCATTGCTCGACATTTACGGCGAACCGTTCGCCAAACTAGCCAGCGCGCCCGACATTCGCGTCGGCGTCTCGCGCGTGCCGCGCTGGCTTGGCGCGCGCGCATCGGTCGCGGCGGGCCTCATCGCCTACAACATCGACAAGCACATCCGCAAAGTCCTCCACCCGACGCTCGGCCGCTCGCTCGGCTTTCGCCCGGAATTCGTGCGCGCGCAAGATTGCCTGGTCGTCGACGAGTTGGCCGACCTCATCTTGCAATCGTCTTGCACTCCTCCGTTCACGCCCGTCCTGCGGCGCAACGGCCGTCCCGTGCTCGACGGCGGCATGGTCGATAACGTCCCCGTCGACGCGCTCGACGCAACCCCGGGCCGCGTGCTCGTCATGGTCACGCGCCGCTACCCGAGGCCACAAACGTTCGTGATTTCGCACGGCTCGCAACAAAGGCTCTATGTGCAGCCCTCGCGCAAAGTGCCGATCTCGAGCTGGGACTACACGCAGCCCGCGCTGATGCGACCCGCCTACGACCTCGGCCGCGCGGATGGCGAAGCATTCCTCCAGCACCTGCCGCAACTCTCGGAACTCGCCGTCCAGCAGACTTGATCGACGAGCGAACGCGCAGAGCACGGCTGCGCGAGCCGAAGCCCGCGCCCCCCAGCCTTCGCACACAAGCGCTCACAAGCGCACACAAGCGCTCACAAGCGCGCGAAAGCCCGACGAAGCCAACGACGATCGGCGACTCAGCGCACTCAGCGCCGCCGCACCACGCTCAACGCCTCCTGATTGACGACGCTGCCCATATCGCCTTCGTCGAACGCAAGAATGTTCTTGAACGCCGCGCTGAAATACAGCTCGTAGCTTTCGCGCTCGACATAGCCGATGTGCGGCGTGCAGATCACGTTCTCCATCCGCAACAGCCCATAGCCTTGCAGGATCGGCTCGCTTTCATAGACATCGATTGCGACCATTCCCGGCCGGTTGTGCGAGAGCGCGTTGACGAGCGCATTCTCTTCCAGCAATTCGGCCCGGCTCGTGTTGACGAACAGCGCCGTCGCCTTCATCCGCAGCAGATCGGCTTGCTTGACGATCCCGCGCGTGTCGTCATGCAAGCGCAAATGCAGCGTCAACACATCGCTCTCTTCGAATAGCGCTTCGCGGCTCGCCGCCACTTCGTAGCCGTCGCTCTTCGCCGCTTCCAGCGAGTGCTCGCGGCCCCAGATCAACACACGCATGCCGAAAGCTTTACCGTAGCCGGCAACGATTCGGCCAATCTTGCCGTAGCCCCATACGCCCAGCGTATGCCCGCGCAGCACGGTGCCCAGACCGAAGTTCGGCGGCAACGCCGATGTCTTGAGCCCCGACTGCTGCCAGGCGCCTTGTTTCAGGTTCGCCACGTATTGCGGAATGCGCCGCTGCGCGGCCATGATAAGAGCCCATGTCAGTTCAGCGGGCGCGATCGGCGAGCCGACGCCTTCGAGCACGGCGATGCCGCGCTCGGTACACGCGGTCAGATCGATATGGTTGGACACCTTGCCCGTCTGGCTGATCATGCGCAGATGCGGCAGTTTGTCGAGCAGTTGCGATGTGACGCGCGTGCGTTCGCGGATCAGCACCAGCGCGTCGACTTCGGCGAGCCGGCTGGCCAGTTGCCCGAGCCCGCGCACGGTGTTGTTGAACACTTTGACGTCATGGCCGGTCAATAGGTGGAAGCAATCGAGTTTTCGGACGGCGTCCTGGTAGTCGTCGAGAATGGCAATCTTCATAAGCAAGGAAGTGAGTTTGGCAGCGCACGATGCACGCTATAGACGGAGTGATATGCTTCTCGGTTCCAACCTGTCACAGGATCACAAGCTGGCATGAGCGATGCAACGAAGCTCGTCACGATGCTCCAAGCTTTCACTAGGCAGGACTGCGTCTTTTTAACAGCTTGTCGCGCCAGCGCGCAAGCCGACATTTGCCTCCGCGCGCCCCGGTGCGCCCGTATCGCGCATACCGCGCCCCTGGGCCGGCAACCTTTCCCGCTCCTGACGCACTCGTTCCCGCGCGCATCGTACGCGCATGAACGCGCCTCTCGCATGCAGCGTCAGCGAGCGACACCCGTTTCCTTCTTAACGATCACAAAACGGAGACTGCTCGATGAATCATTCCGCCTTTGGAGGCCCTGCCACAGTAGAAGCGCCCGCGCACGTCAAACATCGCGGGCTGATTGACTGGGTCCAGCGCGTCGCCGCCCTGACGAAGCCCGATCGCGTGCTCTGGTGCGACGGTTCGCAGGAAGAATACGACCGCCTCTGCGAACAGATGGTCCAGGCCGGCACGCTCAAGCGCCTGAATCAGGAGAAGCGGCCCAACTCGTACCTCGCATGCTCTGATCCGTCCGACGTCGCTCGCGTCGAGGACCGCACGTTCATTTGTTCGGAACATAGGGACGACGCAGGCCCCACCAATAACTGGATGGAGCCTTCGCAGATGCGCTCGACGCTCGACGGTCTGTTCGACGGGGCAATGCGAGGGCGTACGCTCTATGTCGTGCCGTTCTCGATGGGGCCGGTCGGCTCGCCCATCGCGCATATCGGCGTCGAGTTGACGGACAGTCCGTATGTCGTCGTCAACATGCGCATCATGACGCGCATGGGTCGCCCCGTGTACGACGTCTTGGGCGAGAACGGCGATTTCGTGCCGTGTGTCCATTCGGTCGGCGCGCCGCTCGCGGCCGGTCAAGCCGATGTCGCGTGGCCCTGCAATCCGACCAAGTACATCGTGCATTTCCCCGAGGCACGCGAGATTTGGAGCTTCGGTTCGGGCTATGGCGGCAATGCGCTGCTCGGCAAGAAGTGCTTCGCGCTGCGCATCGCTTCGACGATGGGCCGCAAGGAAGGTTGGCTCGCTGAGCATATGCTGATTCTCACGGTCACCTCCAACGAGGGCCGCAAGTACCGGGTGGCCGCGGCGTTCCCGTCGGCGTGCGGCAAGACGAACTTCGCGATGTTGATCCCGCCTCGCTCGATGGACGGCTGGTCGATTTCGACCATCGGCGACGATATCGCGTGGATCAAGCCGGGCAAGGACGGGCGTCTTTATGCGATCAACCCCGAGGCCGGCTACTTCGGCGTCGCGCCGGGCACGAGCGAGAAGACGAACTTCAACGCGATGGCCACGCTCAAGCGCAACGTGATCTTTACCAACGTGGCGTTGACCGACGACGGCGATGTCTGGTGGGAAGGGATGACGGATACGCCGCCGGCCCATCTCATCGACTGGCAGGGCAACGATTGGTCGCCCGAGATCGCCAAGGAAACGGGCCGCAAGGCCGCGCACCCGAATGCCCGCTTTACGGCGCCCGCTTCGCAATGTCCGTCGATCGATCCCGATTGGGAGAACCCGGCGGGCGTGCCGATCGATGCGTTCATCTTCGGCGGCCGGCGCTCGGGCACGGTGCCGCTCGTGACGGAAGCGCGCAATTGGATCGAAGGCGTCTACATGGCTGCAACGATGGGCTCGGAAACGACCGCCGCCGCCGCAGGCAAGCAAGGCGTCGTGCGGCGCGACCCGTTCGCGATGCTGCCGTTCTGCGGCTACCACATGGGCGATTATTTCGACCATTGGCTGAACGTGGGCGAGCGGCTCGACGGGCTCGGCGCGAAGCTGCCGAAGATTTTCTGCGTCAACTGGTTCCGTAAAGGGCCCGATGGCAAGTTCGTGTGGCCGGGTTTCGGCGAAAACATGCGCGTGCTGCGTTGGATGATCGGGCGCATCGAAGGTAAAGCCCAAGGCGTCGAGCATGCATTCGGCGTGTCGCCGAGCTACGAGGACATCGACTGGAATGGGCTCGAGTTTACGCGCGAGCAGTTCGAGCAGGTCATCTCGGTCGACGATGCCGATTGGCGGAGCGAATTGTCGCTGCACGCCGAGTTCTTCGATTCGCTTCGGCAGCGGCTGCCCGCGGCGCTGACCGCGACGAAAGCGCAAATCGAAAGCCGGCTCGCCTCGGCTTGACGATTTTAGGGCGCGATTAGAGTCTCTGTTCGGCGCCGGCGGCATCGACGGCGTCGAACAGTGCGAGCGTCGGTGTTGCACGGCGCTGCACGACGTCGCTTTGCTCGAAAGTCTAACCAGGAACCGCCTTCGGGCGGTTTTTTTGCGCTGAACGTACGTTCTGTCCGATTTCACCGCGCATATTCCGCAATCGATTCGACTGCTTGTTTCTTGCTCCGAAATAAAAATTGGCTGCGTGCGCAACTCTGCGCCCATTTCAAAGTCGTAGGACAATTACGGATTGGCTCGGGAATTTTTTTCTGAGTAACAAACAAGCGGCAGGAGTCGTCAATGGATCATTTGCAGTCAATGCGTGTATTCGTGAAGGTGGCGGATCTTGGCAGTTTCGCCCGTGCGGCCAGCGCGATGGACATCTCCAACGCCGTGGCGACGCGTCACGTGGCGGACCTCGAAGGCCGGCTCGGCACGCGCCTGCTCAACCGCACCACCCGCAGCCTCTCGCTGACCGAGTCGGGCCAGGTCTATCTCGAACGCGCTCGTCAAATCCTCGATGAGCTCGAAGACGTCGAGCAGATGGTCGTCGCCCGCAACCACGAGCCCGTCGGCACGCTACGAATCGTCGCACCGGTCGTCTTCGGGCTCCACAATCTCGCCCCCGTCTTGCAAACCTACACCCAGCGTTTTCCGCAAGTGGTGCCGGATCTCACGCTGGTCGATCGTAGCGTCGACCTGGTCGAGGAGGGCTTCGATGTCGGCATCGTCATCGCCCAAAAAGTGCGCAGCGCGAGCATCGTCACCCGCCGGCTGACGACCGGCTGCATGATCGTCTGCGCCACGCCGGCCTATCTCGAAAAGCACGGCACGCCGACGCGTCCGGAGGAACTCCTCGATCACGCGTGCTTGAGTCTGCCGACCGAATATTGGGGCGATGAGCGTGTCTTTACGGGGCCGGAAGGGGAAGTGCGCGTGCGGCCCTCGAACGTGATCATCGCGAACAATACGGAGATGTTGCGGCAGTTCGCGCTGCTCGACATGGGCATCGCGATTTTGCCGAGCTATCTGATCGGCAGCGATGCCACGCGCGGCAACCTCGTGCGCGTGCTGTCGGACTACCGGTTGCCGCAGGTGGAAATCAATATCGGCTATCCAAGCCGCCGACACTTGCCGGCCAAGGTGCGCACCTTTATCGACCACCTCGTCGAGCATTTCAGTCAAACGCCGAACGGGACCCTTGGCGAGCTATGGCTCAAGGACGCGACGGCGTCCCGCGTTTCGGCGCCCCCGTTGGAGCCGGTAGAACCGGTTGAGGACGAAGCGTTCGAAGTCGAAGAACCCGAAGCGTTCGGCGGCCGACACGATGGGCCGTCGCGCAAGATGGCGCGACCGCCGCGCGGACGCGTCAGCACGCCGTCGCCGCTATGACATGGGCGCAAGTTCGCTTGCGCACGGTGAGCCGCCGAGCCGGGGCAGGGAGTCGGCAGAATAAAAAACGAGCGCTCGCGGGCGCTCGTTTTGCATTGCGCCTCGCGCCGTCGTGGCGTGCGCGAGGCTGGGCTCGGCCTCGGATCGTTAGGCGTTGACCTTTCTGGCTGTCGCTCGCTTGGCCGGCGTTTTGGCTGGCGCACTCTTCGCGGCGCTCTTGGCCGCCGTCTTGGCCGCGGCCTTCTTCGCCGGCGCGGTCGTGGCCGCCTCGTCTGCCTCGTCGGTCGGCGCGTTGCCCGCGGCGGCCGCACGTGCCGCGGTCTTGGCGGCCGTCTTGGCCGAAGGCTCCTTCTTCTCGAATTCGAAGCCGATCTTGCCGTCGCTTTGCTTGACGAGATACGCCTTGAAATTGCGGCCCGTGCGCGACGACTTGAAGCCCGTCAGCAAATCGGTGCGCCCTTCGCCCAACAACTTGGCCATCTGCGCGCGCGCGATCTCCTGTTGCAGGATGACCTTGCCCGAGCGGAAATCGCAAGTCTTCGGATTGGCGACAGAGTTCTCGCACACGTAGCTCATGCCGTGCTCGAACACGCGAGCGTGACACTTCGGGCACTTGCCGACGCTTTCCTGCTCGGAGAAATCGGGCGCCTCGCCATCTTCGCCGCCCTGGTCCTGGCCGAAGTCGAACTCGAGCTTGTAGTTCTTCGTTTCGTCGTCGAACGTGAGCTTGAGAATGGCCGAGAACGGGCGGCCCATCTTGCTGCGGAAGCCCGACAACGGCCCGATTTGCTTCTCTTTGAGCAGCGTTTCCACTTCATCGACTTCGAACTGGCGGCTGCCTGGAATCTTGGAGATGGAGAACTCGCACTGTGTGCAAGCGAAGCGCCGGTAGTTCTCTTTGACCTGACCGCCGCAGTTCGGGCACGGCGTGGCGAGCGTCGCGTAGTCGCCGGGGATCGTGTCGGAGTCGTATTCCTTCGCGCGCTTGACGATCGTTTGCGTCATGCGGGCGATTTCCTGCATGAACGCGTCGCGCGCAAGCTTGCCGCGCTCCATTTGCGCCAGCTTGTACTCCCATTCGCCGGTCAACTCCGGCGCCGTCAATTCTTTGACGCCCAGGCCGCGCAACAGCGTCATCAACTGGAATGCCTTCGCGGTCGGAATCAACTCGCGGCCTTCGCGCACGAGGTATTTCTCGCCGAGCAGCCCTTCGATGATCGCCGCGCGCGTGGCAGGCGTGCCCAGGCCCTTGGCGGCCATCGCCTCGCGCAGTTCGTCGTCCTCGATGAGCTTGCCCGCGCCTTCCATCGCCGAGAGCAGCGTCGCTTCGTTGTAGCGTGCGGGCGGCTTGGTCGTCAGGCCATGTGCGGCGATCTCGTCGGTCTTGACCTTTTCGTCCTTCTGCACCGGCACGAGGTTGGCATCCTCGCCGCTCGACTCGCGACCGTAGATCTGCAGCCAGCCCGGTTCGACCAGCACCTTGCCTTCGGTCTTGAAGTGATGCCCGACCACTTCGGTGATGCGGGTCGTAATGCGGTACTCGGCGGCCGGGAAAAACACCGCGAGGAAGCGTTTGACGACGAGGTCGTACAGTTTCTGCTCCGGCTCCGAGAGCGCTTTCGGAGCCAGCAGCGTCGGGATGATGGCGAAGTGATCGCTGATCTTCGAATTGTCGAAGATGCGCTTGTTCGGCTTCACCCAGCTCTTGTCGAGCACCTGCTTTGCGAACGGCAGGTAGTTGTTGCTCTCCTTGAGCATTTCGAGCGTGCTCTTGACCGTGCCGATATAGTCCTCGGGCAGCGCGCGTGCATCGGTACGCGGGTAGGTGAGGACTTTGTGCTTTTCGTAGAGCGCCTGGGCGAGCCCGAGCGTGTTCTTGGCGGAGAAGCCGAAGCGGCCGTTGGCTTCGCGCTGCAAGCTCGTCAAGTCGAACAGCGCCGGCGACAGCTGCGTCGACGGTTTCGATTCTTCCGAGACGATGCCGATCTGATTGCGGCAAGCAGCCACGACCGTTTCGGCCGCCGGCAAGCTCCAGAGGCGCGAATCGCGCTTTTCCGGGTCGAATTCGTCGCGCTTGAACTTAGGATCGAACCAGCGGCCCTCGTAGAAGCCTCTCGCGCAGACGAACTGCGCGCGCACTTCCCAATAGTCGCGCGGCACGAAGTGCCGAATCTTCTCTTCGCGCTCGACGACGATCGACAGCGTCGGCGTTTGCACACGCCCGACCGTGGTCAAGAAGAAGCCGCCGCCCTTGCTGTTGAAGGCGGTCATCGCGCGGGTGCCGTTGATGCCGACGAGCCAGTCGGCCTCGGAACGGCAGCGCGCGGCATCGGCGAGCGGTTGCATGTCGGCGTCGCTGCGCAGATGCGCGAAGCCGTCGCGGATCGCGGCCGGGGTCATCGATTGCAGCCAGAGCCGCTGAACCGGCTTCTTGACGCTCGCATGCTGCGCGATGAGCCGGAAGATGAGCTCGCCTTCGCGCCCCGCGTCGCAGGCGTTGATCAGACGTTCGACATCCTTGCGCTTGATCAGCTTGGTCAACACCTTCAACCGCGACTCGCTTTTTGCGATGGGGTTGAGGTCGAAGTGCGGCGGGATGACGGGCAGATGCGCGAAGCTCCATTTGCCGCGCTTCACTTCATATTCTTCGGGGGCGGCGATCTCGAGCAGATGGCCGACCGCGGAAGAGAGGACGTATTCGTCGCTCTCGTAGTACTCGTCATGTTTGGTGAAGCCGCCGAGGGCGCGCGCGATATCGTTCGCGACCGAGGGCTTCTCCGCAATGATCAGTGCTTTGGACATGACAGGATTAGTTTAGTGACCGGGGTCCGATCCCGGATTGGGTTCCCTTCAACGACCGCTTTATAGCACACGGCGCGAAAGCGGCGCCTGGTTCCCCCGAAAAAGCCTCAGGCATGGCGGTATGCGTGGGCGCCCGGAACACCCGTGCGGCTAAACCGTCGAGGGCGGCGAGCCGGCGTGCTCCCGCTGCATGGATCGTGCCGCGGCGGGCTCCTCCCGCCGGGTAGCGCGCCAGGGACGGATCAGGCCGTTGCAAGGGCGGGGCGAACCTTCGGCGCGCCCACTGCCTCGGGCAGAGCGGTCAGGTCGGACAGCAATCGGTCGGCGATTGCGCCGTGCGGCAAGACGGTGCCGAAGAAGCGCGTCGTCACGCCGTCTTCGATCAATAACGTCGGAAAATTCTCCACATCCAGATCGTCGAAGCGATCGGCATGCGTTTCGATATCGATCCAAACGAAGCACATCTCGGGATGCGCATCGGCCAGCGCATCGAACGTCGCGCGGTAGTCGCGGCACGTGCCGCACCATTGCGCGCAAAGGCAGGCGACGAGCAGCGTGCTCGGCTCGTTGATGCGCTCGGCGACCCGGTCAGCGTCGGTATCGAGGTTCAGCGCGGGCATGATGCATTCCTTTCTTTCTATTCCCCGGTATTTCTATCCCGGTAGCGATTCGGCGACTTTAGCACGGCGGATTCGGCCATCGTTCGGGGTCACGGCGTACGTGCCGAACGTAACGGCCGCCCGGCAAGACAGTTAAATGCCCGCGCAGCTCTAGTTCCAGGAGTGCGCCTTGGAGGACCGCGCTGCTCATTTCGGTGCGGACGGCCAAAATTTCAAGCGCTGCGGGCGCATGTCCGAGCGCCTCCAGCGCACGCGCGGCGGCCGGCGACAGCTCGGCGTGGGGCGGTGGCGTGGATTGGCTCTGTGCGTGTGATCGAGGCGTTCGACGAGATTGGTCAAACTGATCGGTCTCGTCAGAGCGATAGTGCGGCGCGGCCGGTAGGCCGTCGAACAGCGGGAGCGCGGTGGGGACGGGCCGTGGCCGGAGAGGCGCGCGCCGCCGGTGGTTGCTACGCTGCGGGCGGCCGTCATCCCTGGGCCCTTCCTGCCCGCCGCTCGCAGTCGAGCCGCAGGCGGCAGGCTCGGTCGCCTCTGATCGCGGCTGCCGTGCTTGCGGCGCAATCGATGGCCGGCCGAGAGCCGGGCACAGTTCGTCGAGCACATCTTGGGCGGACTCGGTTAGCTTCGCGCCTTCCTTGATGAGCTGGTGGCAACCGCGCGAGAGCGGCGCGTGGATCGACCCGGGGATGGCGAACACCTCCCTGCCCATTTCGTTGGCCAGGCGGGCGGTGATGAGCGAGCCCGAGCGCTGGGCTGCCTCCACCACGAGCACGCCTTGGCTCAAGCCGGCGATCAGACGGTTGCGCTGCGGAAAGTGCGCAGGTTTGGCCGGTGTGCCGAGCGGCCATTCCGAGACGATGGCGCCGCGCTCGATGATCTCGCGCGCCAGCGCGGCGTGCTGAGCGGGATACACCAGATCGGCGCCCGTGCCGACCACGGCGACGGTGCAGCCGCCGGCCGCCAATGCCCCGCTGTGCGCAGCGGCGTCGATGCCTAGCGCGAGCCCGGAGACGATTGCGAGCCCCGATGCCGCGAGTTCGCGCGCGAAGCGCTCGGCGTCGTCGACGCCCTGTGCCGTGGCATTGCGGCTGCCGACGATCGCGAGACTCGGCGCGTGCAGCCAGTGCAGCGC
>Ga0224712_10000046_pt1 | contig 19115 bp, 19 predicted proteins | sample DielMetaTC5pm2_FD_171474 | JGI IMG/M metagenome (GOLD analysis project Ga0224712, IMG submission 171474) | Corn rhizosphere microbial communities from Kellogg Biological Station, Michigan, USA - Diel MetaT C5pm-2 (Metagenome Metatranscriptome)... | ecosystem: Host-associated > Plants > Roots >...
AACGCCGAGCGGAGGAACGAAAAGATCATGCAAAACGCCCCTATGTCTCTCTTGTTGCCCGACGGGCTGCTGATGGTGGCCGCCGTCCTCGCGTGGCTGAACGAAACGTTCGTCGGCGATTCCGGCCGGCGCCTGACGTACCTGATCGCGGTGTTGTCCTCGCTCGTCGCGGGCGTCTGGTTCGTCGCGCTCGTGTTCGATCCGCAGCCGCATTACTTCTTCTCGCACATGTACGTCGTCGACGGCTTTGCGAGCGCGATGAAGGCGGTCGTGTCGCTGGGCTACGCGGTGACGATGATCTATTCGCGCAAGTATCTGGACGATCGCAATCTGTTTCGCGGGGATTACTTCCTGCTCGGCATGTTCGCGCTGCTCGGTCAGCTCGTGATGATTTCCGGCAGCAACTTCCTCACGCTGTATCTGGGCCTCGAGCTGATGTCGCTCTCGCTGTACGCGGCCATTGCGCTGCGTCGCGACGCGTCGCAGTCGAACGAAGCGGCGATGAAGTACTACGTGCTCGGCGCGCTGGCTTCGGGCTTCCTGCTCTACGGCATGTCGATGCTCTACGGCGCGACAGGCTCGCTCGACCTGAACGAAGTGCTCAAGGCCATCGCCTCCGGGCACATCAACAACGTCGTGCTGCTGTTCGGCGTGATCTTCATCGTGGCGGGCGTGGCGTTCAAGATGGGCGCGGTGCCGTTCCACATGTGGGTGCCCGATGTGTATCACGGTGCACCGACGGCCATGACGCTGCTCGTCGGCGGCGGCCCGAAGGTCGCGGCATTTGCGTGGGGCTTGCGCTTGCTTGTCATGGGCGTGTTGCCGCTCGCGGGCGATTGGCAGCAGATGTTGACGATCTTGGCGGCGCTGTCGCTGATCGTCGGCAACATCACCGGTATCGTGCAGCGCAACGTCAAGCGCATGCTCGCCTATTCGGCGATCTCGAACATGGGCTTCGTGCTGCTCGGCTTGCTCTCGGGCGTGGTCGACGGCAAGGCGGACGGCATGGCGAGCGCCTATAGCTCGGCGATGTTCTACAGCATCATCTATTTGCTGACGACGCTCGGTTCGTTCGGCATCGTCATGCTGCTCGCGCGCCGCGACTTCGAAGCCGATACGCTCGACGATTTCAAGGGCTTGAACAAGCGCAGCCCCGTGTTCGCCTTCGTCATGATGGCGATGATGTTCTCGCTGGCCGGCATCCCGCCGACCGTCGGTTTCTACGCGAAGCTCGCCGTGCTCGAAGCCACCGTCAACGCGGGTCTGACCTGGCTTGCCGTGCTGGCGGTGATCACGTCGCTGTTCGGTGCGTTCTACTATCTGCGCATCGTCAAGCTCATGTACTTCGACGCCCCACAAGACACGTCGCCGATCGCGAGCGATGCGTCGGGCCGGTGGCTGCTCGTGCTCAACGGCATCGCCGTCGTGGCGCTCGGCATCGTGCCGGGGCCGCTGATGACGCTCTGCCTGAACGCCGTGACGCATACGCTGCCCGTCGCGCTGTGATGAAGTCTTCATGCCCGCTGGCGGCGGCTGTCGGCTGGAATGGGCGCGCGATCGCGTGCCCCGGCCGCCTGCACGGCAGCGCCCGGCGGCCGCGCGCGCGCTTTGCTTTCGGCGCGGGGGCCTGAAATGTCCGCAGCCGGTTGGTTCATCGTGTTGTTGGCGCTCGTCGGCGCCAATCTGCCGTTTCTCAATCAGCGGTTATTCGCCGTGGCGCCGCTGCGCGCCGCGAAAAAGAACGCGTGGATTCGTATCGCCGAATTGATCGCGTTGTATTTCGCGGTCGGCCTGATCGGCTTTTATCTGGAAGCGCGCGCCGGCAACCGGTTCGACCAGGGCTGGCAGTTCTACGCGATCACGTTCTGCTTGTTCGTGGTGTTCGCGTTTCCCGGTTTTGCGTTTCAATATCTCGTCAAGCGTCGCTGACGGCCCCATCGGCCACCGCTGCCGGGGGCGTCACGTCGCGGCGTGACTCTATCCTAGGAGCGCTCAGATGGCCCAACCGTCCGATCCCAATCATCCGCATCACCATGCGTCGCTGACAGAAACGCGCGTCGACGGCGAGACCGCCTATGAAGGCGGGTTCCTCAAAGTCAAACGCGACACGGTGCGCCTGCCCGACGGCAAACAAACGAAACGCGAGTACGTCTTGCATTCGGGCGCCGTCATGGTCATTCCCTTGTTCGACGACGGCCGCGTCTTGCTCGAGCGGCAGTATCGCTATCCGATCTGCCAGGTGATGACCGAGTTTCCGGCGGGCAAGCTCGATCCGAACGAGGGGGCGCTCGCGTGCGCGGAACGCGAGCTGCGTGAGGAAACAGGGTATTCGGCGCGCGAATGCACGTTTCTGACGCGCATTCATCCGATCATTTCATATTCGACCGAATTCATCGACATCTTCCTGGCTCGCGGCTTGACGGCGGGCGAGCGCAAGCTCGACGACGGCGAATTCCTGGAAGTCTTCACGGCGGACGTGGCGCAGGTGGGCGAGTGGATTCGCACGGGCGAGATCACGGACGTCAAGACGATCATCGGCCATTTCTGGCTCGAGAAAGTACTCTCGGGGGCGTGGCAGGCGGACAGGAAGGCGCCGTCGTTCCCGCCGGTGCCGGGCGCTGGCGATCGCGTCGTAGGCGAGTAGAATCGCAGGGCGTGGCGGGTCGAACGATCGTTCGGTCCAATTGCGCTACACTTACGCGCACATTCGTCGCATCCGGCTCGTATCAAGCATGAAGGTTCTCGATCTGCAGTGTCCGCACGGTCATCGGTTCGAAGGCTGGTTCGCCTCCGCCGACGACTTCGAATCTCAGTTGTCGCGCAAGTTGATCGCATGCCCAGTCTGCGCGGCGACGGAGGTGAGTCGCATGCCGTCCGCGCCGCGCCTGAATTTGTCGGGTGCGACGAGGCCGCGGCAGGAGGTGACGCCCCCGCGCGATGGGCAGCAGCCTGCGACAGCGGGTGCCAGCGAGCCGGCGGCCGTGTCGGGCGCCGCCGCCGAGCGGGTGCGCGAGTTCGAGGCGATGGCGCTGCGCATGCTGCGCGAGGTCGTGGGCAAGGCCGAGAACGTCGGCGATCGCTTCGCGGAAGAGGCGCGGCGCATTCATTACAACGAAGCGCCGGCGCGCAGTATCCGCGGCGTCACGACGCAGGAGGACGCTCGGGCGCTGGTCGACGAGGGCATCGACGTCATGGCGCTGCCTAGCGTTTGCGTGCCGAAAGAGTCGCTGCAATAAATAGCGGCTGCTTCACAAAAACGCCGGGCATAGGCCATCGGAAGCCCGACACCGGAGGGAAGCGCAGGATGGGGTTCTGCTACGAGGATTGGCAAGTCGGTTCGCGCATCGAAGTGGGTGCGCACACCTTCACGACCGAGGAAATCGTCGAATTCGCGGAGCGATTCGATCCGCAGCCGTTTCACATCGACAGCGACGCCGCCCGCGCGTCTGCCTTCGGCGGCTTGATCGCGAGCGGTTGGCATACCTGCTCGGTCATGATGGGCATGCTCGTGCGCAATGTCTTGCAGGGATCGTCCTCGCTCGGCTCTCCCGGTATCGATGAAATTCGCTGGCTGCGCCCCGTGCGGCCAGGCGATACGCTACGCATGTACAACTCGGTGCTGGATAAGCGCGTGTCCGCGAGCCGGCCCGATCGCGGCATCATCACGACGCAGTGGGAAGGCGTCAATCAAGCGGATGAAACGGTCATTACCGTGCGCTCGAGCGTGATGTTCGGGCTGCGGCACCCGCAAGGCTCGGATCAGGCGGCGGTATGACAGGGGCCGCGTCGTCAGCGTCCAATGCTCGCACACCCTCCCACATCACCGATGCGGCCGCGCTGCGCGCGCGCGTCGGGGGTGAGCCGCTCGTCGGCGAATGGGTCGAGATCGACCAGGCGCGCGTCGACCGGTTCGCCGACGCCACCGGCGATCGTCAATGGATTCACGTCGATGCCGAACGCGCACGCCGAGAATCGCCGTTCGGCGGCCCCATCGCGCACGGGTTCTTGACGCTTTCTTTGATTCCCTCGCAACTCGTGCGAGTGGTGCAGATCGAGCAGCGAATGGGCGTGAACTACGGGCTCAACCGCGTGCGGTTTCCCGCGCCGGTACCGATCGGCGCGCACCTGCGCGCCTCGTTCGTCGTCGCCGAAGTAGCCGACGTGCCCGACGGCGCGCTGCAGGTCCTGTGGGACGTGACCGTCGAAGTCGATGGGGGCGCCAAGCCCGCTTGCGTCGCGCAATTCGTTACTCGGCATTATTTCTGAGCGCGCGGATCGAGCCAAATGACGACCACCGGCGGGTCGCGATTCGTGATCGCGCAGCGCAACCATAGGCATTGAGCCGGCGCTTCGCCGCTGCGCGCGCTTTCGACCGATGCTAGCCTAGCCGCGCCCGGTCTCGACGAAGGGCGTCAATGCTTGGCGTACTGCGTCGCCCCGAACAGAATGTCCCTGGCTTTGTCGTCGGTCAGCGCACGCCGCGCCGACGCGAGCACTTCGACACCTCGTTGCACCGCCGGCCGCGCCGCAATCGACTCATGCCAACGTTTGACGTTCGGGAAATCCGCCAGGTCGATGCCCTGGTTTTGCCACGAGCGCGTCCACGGAAAAGCCGCGATATCGGCGATCGTGTAGTCGCCGCCGGCGAGGTACGCCGTTTTGCCAAGCTGCGTGTCCATCACGCCGTACAAACGCTTCGCCTCGTTCGTGTAGCGATTCACGGCGTACTCGATTTGCTGCGGCGCATAGATGCGGAAGTGATGCGTCTGGCCGAGCATCGGTCCGAGCCCGCCCATCTGGAACATGAGCCACTGCAGCGTGGCGTACCGGGCCGCGGGATCGGTCGGCAAGAACTTGCCCGTCTTCTCGGCCAGATAAATCAGAATGGCGCCCGATTCGAACAAGGAAATCGGCGCGCCGCCAGGGCCGTCGGAATCCACGATCGCGGGAATCTTGTTGTTCGGGCTGATCGCGAGAAACGCCGGCTTGAATTGATCGCCCGCGCCGATGTCGATCGGATGAACGCGGTACTCGAGGTCGGTTTCCTCGAGCAAGATGTGAACTTTGTGGCCGTTTGGCGTAGCCCAACTGTAGACGTCGATCATCGCTGTTCCTCATACGGGGCCGGCGCCGCGACGGGCGACGCCGATGCCCGCGCAAATTAGCACGGATGGATCGGTCTCGCTGACGGCGCCGCAAGCCCCTGTCCGCTGCGAGGTTATGCGAGGGCGCGACCCGGCGGGAGGCCTACCCTCCGGGTGCGCGCGCCCGGCTTGGAATCCATCAACCCGCCGACGCGTGCCGCGCCAATTCGAGCTTGGCGATCGCATTGCGATGCACTTCGTCGGGGCCATCCGCGAATCGCAACGTCCGCGCGCAGGTATAGGCGTAGGCGAGCGGGAAGTCGTCGCACATGCCGCCGCCGCCGTGCGCCTGGATGGCCCAGTCGATGACTTGGCACGCCATGTTCGGCGCCACCACTTTGATCATCGCGATCTCACCGCGCGCGCCCTTGTTGCCGACCGTGTCCATCATGTAGGCCGTCTTCAGCGTGAGCAGCCTCGCTTGCTCGATCATGCAGCGCGCCTGCGCGATCCGTTCCTGGGTGACGGTCTGCTCCGCAACGGGCTTGCCGAAGGCGATACGCGCCGCGGTGCGCTTGCACATGAGCTCGAGTGCGCGCTCTGCAAGGCCGACGAGCCGCATGCAATGGTGGATGCGCCCCGGTCCCAACCGTCCCTGCGCGATCTCGAAACCGCGCCCTTCGCCGAGCAGGATGTTCGATGCGGGCACGCGCACGTTCTCGAGCGCGATGTCCATATGACCGTGCGGCGCGTCGTCGTAGCCGAACACGCTGAGCGGGCGATGCACGGTCACGCCCGGCGCGCCGGCCTGCACGAGGATCATCGATTGCTGCGTATGCTTGGGCGCAGCCGGGTCGGTTTTTCCCATGACGATGTAGACCTTGCAGCGCGGGTCGCCCGCGCCGGAGGACCACCACTTCCGGCCGTTGATGACGTAGGAATCGCCGTCGCGTTCGATGCGCGTCTCGATGTTGGTCGCATCCGACGATGCGACCTCCGGCTCGGTCATCAAGAACGCCGAGCGAATCTTGCCTTCGAGCAGCGGCTCGAGCCAAGTGCGCTTCTGTTCCTCGGAGCCGTAGCGTTCGAGCGTTTCCATGTTGCCGGTATCGGGCGCGTTGCAATTGAAGACTTCGGGCGCCCAAGGCACGCGGCCCATGATCTCGGCAAGCGGGGCGTATTCGAGGTTCGTGAGGCCCGCGCCGCGCGCCGAATCGGGCAAGAATAGATTCCAAAGCTTAGCGTCGCGCGCGCGGGCCTTCAACGTTTCGACGAGTTCAGTTGGCACCCAAGCGTTGCCGGCGGCGCGATTGCGCGCGACTTCGTCGAGAAAGGCGCGCTCGTTCGGGTAGATGTGCGCCTCGAAAAATTCGAGCAGCTTCGCGCGCAGTGCTTGAACCTTCGGCGTGTAATCGAAATTCATGATGGCCTCGCAGTGTTTGGGGGCGTCGTTGCCGATGCGCCCGCCATGACCGTTACGTGAGTATTCGGATGCGCTCTGGGCTGCGCAAATCGAAATCGCTATGGCTATCGCACTTTCTGCGCGTACGACCAGGCCAGCTCGGCCATAGGCCGCGCCCGCCGGCCCGCATCGAGCGCCTGCGCGCTCGCGGCCGTGCCGATCGTCACCCGTTTCATGATTCCTTGCAGAATCGCGGCGATCCGAAACATGTTGAAGGCCAGATAGAAATTCCAATCGCCGGGAATCGAAAGACCTGTGCGTTCGCAGTAGCGCTCAACGTAGCTGCGTTCGTCGGGAATGCCGAGCGTCGCCCAGTCAAGGCCCGCAATGCCGCGGAACTGAACCGGATCGACGTGCCAGGCCATGCAGTGATAGGCGAAGTCGACGATCGGATCGCCAAGCGTCGACAGCTCCCAATCGAGCACCGCGAGAATGCGCGGCTCGCTCGGATGGAAGATCAGGTTGTCGAGACGATAATCGCCGTGGACGATCGCCGCGCGTTCGGGCACGCCGGCCTCGGCAGCCGGCATGTGCTCGGGCAGCCATGCGATCAGGCGCCGCATCGCGTCGATGGGCTCGGTCTCGGAAGCCTCGTACTGCTTGCTCCAACGCGCGATTTGGCGTGCGAGGTAATGGCCCGGCTTGCCGAAGTCGGCAAGGCCGACGGCCGTCGGGTCGAGCGTATGCAGCGCGGCCATGACGCGATTCGTTTCGTCGTAGATCGCCGCGCGCTGCGCGCTCGTCATATCGGGCAGCGACGGGTCCCACAATACGCGGCCCTCGACGTACTCCATCACGTAGAACGCGCGGCCGATCACGGCTTCGTCTTCGCAGAGCACGAGCATGTCGGCGACGGGCACGCCGGTGCGCGATAGCGTGCGCATCACCCGGTACTCCCGTTCGATCGCATGGGCGGAGGGCAGTAATTTGGCGGCGGGGCCCGGTTTCGCGCGCATGACGTAGCTGCGCGAAGGCGTCACGAGCTTGAAGGTCGGGTTCGATTGCCCGCCGGCGAATTGCTCGATGGCGAGCGGCCCCGCGAATCCGTCCAGATGCGCGCGCAGCCAAGCCGCGAGTGCATCCGTGTCGAATCGTTGCTGCTGTGCGACGGCGCGTGTGCCGACGAAAGCCGAATAGTCTTGCGCTCCGTTCGAACCGACTGCCGACTCGTTCGTTGCCATATAGCGACTCCCGTTGAGGGTGAGTTCAATCATCGTTGCCGACGCTCGATGGCGGCTGGCGACGGCGCCGCGGCGATCGTCGGTCGACGTTGAGCGGGTATGTCAGGTTCCGCGATAGCGCAAGTACTGCGAATAGAGCATTTCCATCGTCGTATGACGCACGTCTCGAAAAAGCGGCGTCGGCGGCGAGTAGTTCAGCATGCGCACGACCCAGTCGCTTGATTTGGCGCCGACGTCGAGCGCGTTGATGCAGCCTGTTGCCTGTGCCAGATGACCGAAGAAAGCGCGGCCGCCGGCGGTGATCGCATGCGAGAGCAAGGCGCGATTCACGCCTCCGTGCAAGACGAGCAGCACCGTCCGCCACGACGGATCCTCGCGTAAGCGCGCGAGCGGCGGCAATGTGCGGTCGAGCAATTCGCCGATCGTCTCGCCGCCGAGAAAGCGCGTTGCCTCTGGCACGACCCCGTCGAATGCGCCGAGAAACGCCGCCTCGATTCGATCGGGCGGCAAATCGGCCAATCGCCCTCCACGAATTTCTTGCCACTCGGGCCAAACTTCGAGCTCGATGTGCTGCCCGATGGCCGCGAGCACCTGCCGCGCCGTTTCCACTGTGCGGGGCAAGCCGCTCACGATGACGCGGTCGAGGCGCACGCCGTCGGCCGCGAACGCCGCGCCCGCTGCGCGCGCTTGCGCCAAGCCGTGCGCATTGAGCGGCACCGTTTCGGGATCGATCGCGCGGCCGCTGTCGTCGAAGTAGGTCACATCGCCATGCCGCATGAGAAAAATGCGCCGGCGCGCGGGGAGCTCGAATGCCTTCATAGGGGCACCTAGCGATAGTGGGCTGGACGCTTTTCGAGGAAGGCCGTGATGCCTTCGAGCGCGTCCGCATGATGGAGCGCGGCGACGAATTCGTCGCGCTCTACCGTCAAATGATCGGCAAGGGAGTGACCGCCCGCGCTAGCGACGAGTGTTTTGACGCTGGCCTGCGCGTTCGGCGAGCCGCGCCCGAGTTCGTCGGCCCAAGCGATGGCCGCGTCACGCAGTTGCGCCGTCTTGGCGAGCCGATTGACGACGCCCAGCGCGTGCAGCCGGTCGGCCGAGACGGGCTTGCCTTCGAGCAGGATTTCCGTCGCCAACGCGCGCGGCAGCGCTTGTGCGAGGAACCACGACCCCCCGCCGTCCGGCGTGAGGCCTACGCGCGCGTACGACATGACGAACTTCGCGTCGTCCGCCGCGATGATCAAATCGCAGGCGAGCGCCAGCGAAAATCCGGCGCCGGCCGCCGCGCCCGCGACGGCGGCAATCACGGGCTTCGTCGAGGTGCGCAGCGCAAGGATCCATTGCGCGAGCAAATCGATGCTTTGCGCTTGCACGGCAGGCGCTTTCGCGCGGTTCTCCAGCAGGCGGTTCAAATTGCCGCCCGCACAAAAGAAATCGTCGGCGCCGGTGAGCACCACAGCGCGGATTGACGCATCGCGTTCAGCCGTTTCGAGCGCCTGGATGCCCGCCGCATACATGTCCGGATGCAGGGCGTTGCGCGCCCCGGGATTGGACAACGTCAGTACGAGCGTGGACTCGCTCTCGGGCGGTCGCGATGCCAATAGTTCGGCGCTCATGAATGCATGTCTCCTTGGTTCTATCGATTCAATTCGATCGGGTTCGATTGGGTGCGTTGTGGGCCGGAGCGCCGCATCGATGCCGAAGGCGGCGCAGTCCGATGCCTCATGGCAGATCGGCCGCGTCGGGTTGGGTCAGCGACAGCCCGAGTTGCGCGCGGCGCGCGAGCCACGGCGAGGGCCGATAGCGCGGCTCGCCATACACGCGGGACATATTGCGCAAAATCGTGAGGATCGTGTCCGGGCCGAGGGCGTCGCCGAGCGCGAGCGGACCTTTCGGATAGCCGAGCCCCAGCGTGACCGCCAGGTCGATGTCCTCGGGCGTCGCGATGCGCCTTTGCGCGATCTCGCAGCCGATATTGACGATCGCGGCGACGATGCGCTGCGCGACGAAACCGGCCGAATCGCGGATGACGGTGACGGGAGTGCCGTCGACGGCAAATAGCGCGTGCGCGGCCTCGCACACGGCGCGCGTGGTGGCGGGCGTGGTCATCACGGTGCGCCGCTCCGCGCCTCCGAGCGGAAACAGCGTATCGACCGCCACCGTGCGCTCGGCGTCGAGCCCTTCGTCGATGGCGGCGGTGGTTGCGTCGAGCCCAAGCGGTGTGACGACGATGAGCGCCTCGTCCGAAGGTTGCTCCTGCGTTTCGATCGTCACGGAGGCGGACGAAGCGCCCGAGCGCGACGTAGCCGTGGCGATGAGTTCGACCACGGCATCGTGGCCTGGGCGATGGCGGGGGCTGATCCATACGCGCGCGGGCAACGTCCTCGGTGCGGGCGGCTCAGCGTCCGTTTGCGCCTTGCCCTCGACGTAGCGATAAAAGCCTTCGCCCGCTTTCTTGCCGATGAGCCCGCCCGCCAGCCGGGTCGCCGTGATCGGCGACGGCGCGAAGCGCGGCTCCTCGTAGAACTGGTGATAGATCGACTCCATGACGGGATGCGAAACGTCGAGCGCCGTCAGATCGAGCAGTTCGAACGGTCCTAGCCGAAAGCCCGCTTGCTCGCGCACGATACGGTCGATGTCCGCGAAGCTCGCCACGCCTTCGCTCGCCACGCGCAGACCTTCCGTATTCATGCCGCGGCCCGCGTGGTTGACGATGAACCCGGGCATGTCCTGCGCGCGCACGGGCGTGTGCCCGAGACGGCGCCCGAGCGCCATCAAGGCATCGCCGGCCGCTCTATCGGTGCGCAAGCCGTCGACGACTTCGACGACTTTCATCAGCGGGACCGGATTGAAGAAGTGAAAGCCCGCCACCCGTCGCGGGAACGCGCAGGCCGCGGCGATGGACGTGATCGACAACGAGGATGTATTGGAAGCGAGGATGCAGTGCGGCCCGACCACGTCCTCCAAGGCGCGAAGAAGTTCGCGCTTTGCATCGAGCCGCTCGACGATCGCTTCGACGACGACCTGACAGCCCGCGAGATCGGCGAGCGCCTCGGCGCCGCTCACGCGGGCGAGCGCGGCATCGGCGATGGGCCGCTCGATCTTGCCTTTCGCGACGAGCTTCTCGAACGTTTCCCGCAGGTAGTCTCGAGCGGCGCCTACCGCTTTTGCATCGGCGTCGAACAGCCGCACATCGAGTCCCGCCGATGCGGCGATTTGCGCAATGCCGCGTCCCATGGCTCCGGCGCCCACAATGCCGAGCGTGCGAATCGAATCGAAGTCTGAGTTCATCGTCGCCGTCCGCTGCTAGGTTGAAGGATGCGCGGGCTGAAGCGCCGGCCTACGCATCGCCGTTGCTCAAAGGCGCGCGAGCCGCTCGAGCGCGGTCGCGAGCGTGGCTTCGCGTTTGGCGAAGCAAAAACGCACGACGCCCGATTCATGCGCTTCGTGATAGAACGCCGAGACAGGAATGGCTGCTACGCCGATCTCGGTGGTCAGCCACTTTGAGAACTCGGCTTCGGGCAGATCGCTGATGGCCGAATAGTCGACGCACTGGAAGTACGTGCCTTCGCAGGGCAGCAGCTTGAAGCGCGTGCCGGCCAGTCCAGCGCGGAAGAAGTCGCGCTTGTTCTGGTAGAACGCGGGCAGCTCGAGGTAAGGCGCGGGATCGGACAGATAGTTGGCGAGGCCCGCCTGCATCGGCGTGTTCACGGTGAAGACGTTGAACTGATGGACCTTGCGAAACTCGGCGGTCAGCGCGGCGGGCGCCGCGACATAGCCGACTTTCCAGCCCGTGACGTGAAACGTTTTGCCGAAGCTCGAGACGACGAAGCTGCGCCGGGCGAGTTCCGGATAACGCGCGACGCTCTCGTGCGGGGCGCCGTCATAGACCATGTGCTCGTAGACTTCGTCGGAAAGAATCAACACGTTCGTTGCGCGCACGATCTCTTCCAAGCGGCGCATGTCGGCGGCATGCCAGACGGTGCCGCTCGGGTTGTGCGGCGTGTTGATCAGCAACAGCCGCGTGCGAGGTGTGATCGCGCTTGCTAGCCGATCGAAATCGATCGCGTAATCGGGCGCCTCTAGCGTGACGAATACGGGCTTGCCGCCAGCCATCTCGATGGAGGGGACGTAGCTGTCGTAAGTCGGTTCGAGCACGACGACTTCGTCGCCCGGATGCACGGTGGCCAGAATCGTCGTCAGTAGCGCCTGCGTTGCGCCGGCGGTGACGGTGATTTCCGTCTGCGGATCGTACGCGCGGCCGTGGATCGCCTCTATCTTGCGCGCGATGGCCTCGCGCAGGGGCGCGACGCCGGCCATCGGCGGGTATTGATTGTGACCGTCGCGCATGGCGCGCGAGACCGATTCGACGACGCGCGGGTCGCAGTCGAAGTCGGGAAAGCCCTGGCCGAGATTGACGGCGCCGCGCTCGGCGGCGAGGGCGCTCATGACCGTGAAGATCGTCGTGCCCACGTTGGGCAGGCGCGAGGCGAGCGCGAAAGGCGCTTGGTTTGTCGGTTCGTTCGGTGCGTTCATGGTGCGATCGGAGTCAACGTCAAACGAGGGCGGAGGCAACGGGAAGACACGCCGCCGTGAACGGCGCCGGCTCGGCGATCCGAATGCCGAAATCGCGCGCCATGCGTTTGGCGAGCTTGAGCAGCGCGCGATCTTTGGACACGAGCCACTCGGCTTTCACGGCGAAAGCGAGTTCGAGGAATTTCTGGTCGTCGCGGTCCTTGCATTTGGGCAATGCTACCGCGCCCGCGGCTTCTTGCAGCGGCACCGCCGTGGATAGGCGCGCCACGGCGGCCAGCGCGGCCGCCTTGTCCACGGCGCGCGCGACGAACTGCGGATAGTCGAGCACGTGCTGGAGTTCGGCTAAGCACCGGGGGTCGATCGCGGCCTGCAGCGCACCACGCGCCAAGGCGTCGCGAATCGGGCGTGTCGCGGGATCGTCGAACACGAGAATGTCGATCCAAACGTTCGAATCGAGCACTATGCGCGGCGAAATGATCGGACCTTCGGCATCGGTATAGGGCATTCGCTACAATCTGGCTTTTCGTCTTTACCGCTCGGCACGGCGTGCCGGCGAGCCTCCATGATAATTGTTTTGTCTCCGGCCAAGTCGCTCGACTACGAGACCCCGCCACACGTCGCAAAACACACGATTCCCGATTTCGTCGACGATGCGGCCCAACTGATCGACCAATTGCGCGGCTACTCGCCGCAGCACATCGCATCGCTGATGGATATCTCCGATGCGCTCGCGCATTTGAACTTTCAGCGCTATGCCGATTGGTCGCGCGAGTTTAGTCTGAACAATGCCAAGCAGGCCGTGCTCGCGTTCAACGGCGATGTCTACGAAGGGTTCGACGCGAAGACGCTGTCGGCCGCCGATCTCGACTACGCGCAACGGCACGTGCGGGTGCTGTCGGGCCTGTACGGCGTGCTGCGCCCGCTCGATCTGCTGCAGCCGTACCGGCTCGAAATGGGCACGCGCCTGCCGAACCCGCGCGGGAAGGACCTCTACGCATTTTGGGGCGAACGCATCACCGAAGCGCTCAATGCGCAATTGCGCCGCAACAAGGGCGGTGCGCGCGTGATCGTCAATTGCGCTTCGACCGAGTATTTCAAATCGGTCCGGCCGAAGCGGCTCGAAGGGCCGGTGGTGACGCCCGTGTTCGAGGATTGGAAGGGCGGGCGCTACAAAATCATCAGTTTTTACGCGAAGCGGGCGCGCGGCTTGATGGCGCGATACGTCGTCGAGCAGCGGATCGACTCGCCCGAGCAGTTGAAGGACTTCGCGGTCGATGGCTACGCATTCGATGCGGCCGCCTCGAACGATTCGACCTTCGTGTTTCGCCGCCGCCTCGCCGACTGACGGGGCGTCCCCTTTCCAAGGAATCTCGATGAGCCTTTCGATCACCAGCCACTTCGACGCGGGCGCGATCGAAGTCGTATCGTGCGAGACGGCGGACGACATCCGGCTGCGCATTCGTGCCGACAACCGCGCCGCGTTCGCGCAGTGGTTCTACTTTCGCTTATCGGGCGCGCGCGGGCAGCGTTGCGCGATGACGTTCGAGAACGCCGCGCAGTGTGCTTTCGCGCAGGGCTGGCACGGCTATCGCGCGATGGCGAGCTACGACGGCGTCAACTGGTTTCGCGTGCCGACCTCGTACGACGGACAGAAACTGACGATCGATCACACTCCCGATTTCGATTCGATTTACTACGCCTATTTCGAGCCGTATAGCGAAGAGCGCCACGCGCAGTTTCTCGGCGCCGTGCAGCAAATGCCGCAGGCGACCCTTGTCGAGATCGGACGCACCGTCGAGAATCGCCCGATGTCATTGCTCGTGCTCGGCACGCCGCAGCAGGCTGAAGGGCGCGCAAAGAAGAAGGTGTGGATCATCGCGCGCCAGCATCCGGGCGAGACGATGGCCGAATGGTTCGTGGAAGGGCTCGTCAAGCGCTTGGCGGGTTGGGGCGACTGGGCCGGCGATGCGCTCGCGCGCAAGCTCTATGAGCACGCCGTGTTTTACATTGTGCCGAACATGAACCCCGACGGCAGCGTGCGCGGTAATTTGCGCACGAACGCCGTGGGGGCGAATCTAAATCGCGAATGGCTCGAACCGGACGCGGCGCGCAGCCCCGAAGTGCTGTGCGTGCGTAACGCGATTCACGCCAACGGCTGCGACTTGTTCTTCGACATTCACGGGGACGAAGCGCTGCCTTATGTTTTCGTCGCCGGTAGCGAAATGCTGCCGAGCTTCACGGAGCGCCAGTTGCAAGAGCAGCGCGCCTTTATCGAGGCGTTCAAGCAAGCGAGCCCCGACTTCCAGGATGTGTACGGATACGAGGCGGCGAAGTACCAAGAAGATGCACTGAAGCTCGCCTCGAAGTACATCGGCCACTCGTTCGGATGTTTATCGTTGACGCTCGAAATGCCCTTCAAGGACAACGCGAACTTGCCGGACGAGCGCGTCGGTTGGAATGGCGAGCGCAGCGCCGCCCTGGGTGCGGCGATGCTGGGTGCGGTGCTGCGCCAGATCGAGACGTTCGGGTAAGCGTAAGCGTTGCGCGGGGTGGCCGCGCAACCGCCGGTCAGTGCTTCGCGGAGGCCTTGGACGACGATTTCTTGCGACTCGTCGAATGCTTGATGGCGCTTTTGCCCGTGTGGCGGCCTTTGCCTTTCTTCGAACGTTCCTTGTGAGGCTTGAGGGCCGGCACCGGATCGTTCCAACTGAACGCGAGCATCTGCGTGCCGACGTAGCCGCACCGAAACTTCAGCGGATAGGATTCGTGCTGGGTGTCGCGCGCGATCCCCTGGCCTTCGACCGTGACGACGTTCTCGACCGTCACGCGCTGCTTGCCTTCATCGAATGGTTGATTCCACGGCGTGATGGCGGCGTGGGCCGAGTCGAACGCTGCGGGCGGGAAGTCCACGTGATCGATGACCGTCGAGGTACTCGCGACGAAGTTGCCATGGGCCGCGCAGTCCGCGATGAGCGGGTCCGCGTGCATGTCGTTGACGAAGTGGGCGATCATCTCGTTGCGCTGGTCGATGAGATCTGCGCGGGCTTCGCTTGCCGCGAGAATCGGCAGCATGAATGCCGCGCAGGCGGTCAGCCGGCGTGCGAACTGGCGCACGCGGCGTGAAATCGTGTAGCTATCCATCCGATAAGCACTATTGAGACACAGGCACGTAAGATGCCCCACTCGCAGACGGAGTTCAATGTCGAGATGAATAAATTTTGACAGTCGGGTGGGCGCGCATCGCTTGCATCGCGCGCTGTGATGTTTCTGGTGCATGAGCTCGACATGAGCCGATGCATGACGCAGCCGCGGCGTTTCGAGCGATATTCGGGAGCGGCCTTCGTCTCGGGATCGGTGTCGATGTGGGGCGCAGCCCCGGGTGCGGCACGTGCGCCGGAGCGCGTCAAGTACGGGGACCGCCGAGCCGGTAGCGGCGCACGTCGTTCGTCGTCACCCAGGTAGGTTTGTAGACGGCGATGAGCGCAGTGGACATCCCTGTGAACCATGCCTCACCGGCGGCCAGCAGGAACACGCTGAAAGCGTAGCCGACGGGTACGACGGCCGATGAGCCGTCCGCAAGGGCGATGTGTGTCGCGGCCGCCGCAACCCCCGCGATCGTGACGGCGATCGCCGGAGAGACGAAGCCTTGAGCGCAGATGAATGCGGACAGGTTGCGCGGCAGCCAAGCGGTGCAGGCGCGTTGCAACAAGGCGGAGACGCCCACCGGCATCGCGCCGTAGATGAGAAAGGTCAGCGCGACGCCTTGCCACGCCGCATCGAATACGAGCGCCGCGATGCCCGACACGAGCGCCATGGCGATGAGCGCCAGCGCCCAGTCGAACAGTGTGACGAGCAAGGTGGCGCCGAGCAGGTGCATGACCGGGCCGTCGTCGAGCCACGCGTTGGTGGCCCACAGCACCAAAATGGCCACGATGATGGCGAGCCATACATGCTGCAAGGTGCCGTCCTGCAAACGCCGGAACGGCCGCTGTAGAAGAGCGAGCGTGAGCACGAGCGCGGCGATGGCCCAGCCACCGACAGCGACCCAGAGCGGAAGCGGCGTATACAAGAAGCCCATGCTATCCATATTACTCGTTGGGCTGCGAAAGGTGGGAGCCGCGTACGAGCATGCCGCGGCCCCCTCAATTCACTTTATATAGCAAGCGCCGCGCCGACGCGCTCGGCCGCCGCTCAGTTGGCTGCGGGCGCCGCGCCACCGAACGGCACGTCGGGCTCGGCGGCAAGCGGCAGGTCGATCGCGCTGTCGCGCCTGGACAATGGATATTTGAACGCCGGCGCGCGACGCAGCGGCACCGGGCCGCCTTTGCCGAGCACGGGCTTTGGTGTGCTGCGTCCTTCGCGGCGCAGCACCTCGAGTTGCGGTGTGAGCCAGCCGTTGTAGATGGCCACGGCGGCGGCGCGGTTCGGTGCGCCCAACTGTTGGAATATGCTCGCCAGATGGATCTTGACGGTGCCCTCGCTGATGCCCAGCGTGCGAGCGATCATTTTGTTGGTGCTGCCCATGTGAACGCAGCGCATGATTTGTTCTTGACGCGGCGACAGCGCCGCCGCGAAGCGTTTGCGCCGGGGCGGGTCGCCGCTCAACTCGCGCCGCGGGGAGACGGCCGGGACCGTTGCGATGGCGCGGACGGCCGGGACGGTGGCGGCAGGCGCCGCCACGGCGGGGCTGCGCGCGCCCTCGGCGAGAAACGGGGCGTAGTGCCCTCCGGCGAGCACGAGTTCGAGCAGACGGACGATCAACAGCGGGTTGGTCGTGCGCGGAATGACGCCGTGCACGCCCGCATCGACGAGGGCCCGCACACGGGACGGCGAGATGTCGTCGACGAATGCGGCGACCCGCAGGCCTGGGTATTCGGCCTGCAACGCGCGCACCGAGCCGAGCCGCATCGGATCTTGCCAGTCGACCACGATGAGTTCGGGCGGCAAACGCCGCATCGCGCGGCTGGCCTGCGCCCAGTCGCGCGCTTCGCAAAACCGGGCTTGCCGGTCGATCTGCCGCAAAAGCGCTTTGAGCCCGTCGCGCCGTTCGGCTTCCGAGCTGAGAACTGCGAACCGCATGTTTTTGCCTCCTTATGATCGGTACGGATGGCGCCGTGACCGACCGTCGGAAACTGGCCTGCCGTCACGATGCGCCGCTGCGCAATCATGACAAATTCCTTACGTTGGGGCGGCTAGCCGGATGGCATAGGACGGCTCGGCCGCCGCCGTATGCGGCGACGGCGAGGCCGGCGGCAGGCGGGAGAATGCGGGTTAGTGGAAGTGCGGTTGAGCGGGTTCGGCGTCCTCGGGCATCTCGGCGTGAACGATTTCGCCGAGGGGATCCGCGTACAGCGGGACGCCGCAGTCATCGCAATATTCGGGTTCGAACCGTCCTGCGTGGCGGCGCACGTCGGTGACGCCGACTTCCTTGAGCAGCGCGATGATTTCGTCGAGCGGGCCGCCCGTGTCTTCCGCTTCTTCGTCGATGGCAAGTTCGCCGTTCTCGCGGCCATAGAGCGGCCAGACGACGCCATAGATCACGTCGTTGCTGCCGCGGCGCGTGAAGCCGACACGATACTCGTCGATGCGTCGCTCGCCGAAGCCGGCGACGACGGCGCGCAAGTCTTGCGGCGTGGCGTCGATGGTGTCGAACAGATAGCGGATGGCCGTGCGCACGGTGTGGGGCCGCACGCGTTCGTCGGCGTCGCGGCAGGCCGAATAGTAGGCATCGGGCAGCAGGCATTCGAATTCGCAGCCCGGCAGAACCTGCGCCAGGTTGGCGCCGCCCTGCGTCGCCCACTGCTCGAGGCATTGGCCGCGTTCGATGCGCGCGCCGTTTTCCTCTTCTTGCCAGCGAAAGAGCGGGGCGCCGACGGGGGCCGCGACCACGGCCAGCAGAAAGCGCGGATCAGCCAGGATGGGCGAGGTTTCGGGCAGATCGCCAAAGTTCATCTTCGCCGGGGCGCCGGTGACCGCGGCCTGGATCAGTTGCTGGGCGAGGCGATAGGTTTCGACGTGATGACGCGGCAATTGGTCGATGCTGTAGAGGAAGGGCGCGAGCGCAACGCGCGCCTCGCCTGCGAGCACGTGTGCGTGCAGATGAGCGCGCAGCGCCTCGACGGCATCCCCCTTGAGCGGGCCGGAGGGGATCATGTAGCGCGTCCAGGCCAAGACGGGGGCGGCGATCAGGAGCGCTTCGTAGGAGGTGCCCTCGTGCTCGATGATGAACGACTCGCTATGCGTTTCCGCCATATCGGCGAGTGCGCCGTATGCGTCGGGGTGATTTTGTTGCAGATGGTCGAGCGCCGCGTCGAGCGTCGTCTGGTTGCCGTTGCGGACGATTTTCGCGAGCAGCGTGTCGAGCTTTGCTTCCCAGAAGCGATCTTCGATGCGGCTGCCCGATGCGAACAGTGCAAGGGAAAGGCCGACGAGCTTGTCGGCGTCGGGCGGAAGGCGTTTGGCGATTCGCGAGCGCATATGGGCTGACTTGGTTGGATTCGATGAACCCTCCATTCTAGTCGCATCCGCCGCACAGTAAGCCGAGCCGCGCGTTGATTCGCGCCGGGGCTATGGATGAGTGGTGCGGCCTGTGTCGGTTCGCTTTCATCGCCGTGTTGCGCGACAGCGCGCATCCCGAGCGGCTGCAACGACAATTCGACAGCGGCGACCCTATTCACCCGAGCGACGAGGGCTATTCGGCGATGGCCGCGGCGATTCCGTTGGAGGGATTCGCGACGGCGGCGCGTCGTTAGAAAAAAGATGCGTCATGCCCTTGTCATGTGAGCGTGTTTGACCTAATATTCGCCTCCTCCTTTGAGGGGCGGCGATGAAACGAGCGCCGGCGGCAACGAG
>Ga0224712_10000047_pt1 | contig 19062 bp, 15 predicted proteins | sample DielMetaTC5pm2_FD_171474 | JGI IMG/M metagenome (GOLD analysis project Ga0224712, IMG submission 171474) | Corn rhizosphere microbial communities from Kellogg Biological Station, Michigan, USA - Diel MetaT C5pm-2 (Metagenome Metatranscriptome)... | ecosystem: Host-associated > Plants > Roots >...
CCTCACGCAGCGCGCGCAAGAGGTGTCGCGCTTGCATCGACACTATTTGACGCTTGCCTCAGGCACGGCTGCATGATCGCCGCCGGGACCGCACTCGCGCCGCGCCGCATTGCGCCCCTGTGTTGGCCACGAACGCCGCTCAACCCGCCGATAGCTTCCCCAAAATGTCCCTTTTCAGGAAAGCGCAGTAAAAAGTGCCCGATTCCGCGATTGCGGGGGCCAATCTGCGGCATTAGAATGTCCTGCAATCCCACCACCCACGACCCCAGGGGCGAGCGCGCTTGATCCTTTACGAGTATCCGTTCAACGAGCGAATTCGCACGCTGCTGCGTCTCGAAGATTTATTCGAGCGCTTCACCTTTTTCTTGAGCCAAGACGACGCGCGAGAGCATCACGTCGCACTGACAACGCTGTTCGAAATCGCCGAAGTAACGGGCCGGGCGGATTTGAAGTCGGATCTGATGAAGGAGCTAGAGCGGCAACGGCAGACGCTCGCACCGTTCCGCGGCAATCCGGGCATCGAGCAGAACGCGCTCGAAGCCGTGCTCGGCGAAATCGAGCAGACCCTTGCCGGCCTCGCGCAGATGCAAGGCAAAACCGGCCAACATCTCTCGGACAACGAATGGCTCGCCAGCATCCGTAGCCGCGCCATCATTCCGGGCGGCACCTGCGAATTCGACTTGCCGTCCTATTATGCGTGGCAGCAATTGCATCCCGATCAGCGCCGCCAAGATATCGCCAAGTGGATAACGCCCCTTCTACCGCTGCGCGATGCCGCGTCCATCGTGTTGCGCCTAGCACGAGAATCGGGGCAAGCATCGAAGGTCATGGCCATGCAAGGCAGCTATCAGCAGATGCTCTCGGGCCGCACGTACCAACTGATGCAAGTGCGTGTCTCGCCGGAACCGCGTGTGATTCCCGAGGCCAGCGCCAACAAGTACATGCTGTGGGTGCGCTTCACGGTCCAGGACGGTGATCTGCGTCCGCGGGCCGTCGATGTCGACGTGCCGTTCCAATTGACGCTTTGCAGCCTTTGAAAGATGGTGACTGTTGTCAAATGCCCGACTTGCGGCAAAGATGTCCGCTGGACGCCGGAAAATCGCTTCCGCCCCTTTTGCTCCGAGCGGTGCAAGCAAATCGATTTAGGCGCTTGGGCGAATGAGAAATATCGGATCGGCGGCACGGACGAAGAGCCGCCATCGGATGAAGACAAACACGGCGATCTGAATTGATTCGCGCCAGCGCGAAAGCGCTCGCGCGGGACGATCGGCAAGCGCTAGCGGGCCATGCGTTCGGGCATACCGTGCGCGCGATAGCGCCGACCGGCGCCATCGCCGCTACCGCTTGATCCCTAATCGGCGGCGAGCAGCTCCAGGACCGGAATGGCTGCCGGCAACAGCGGTGCGACTTCGACCGGTAGGCGCTGCCAACTGAAGGCCTGGCCCTCGCGTCCGTGCGGCTCGCCCGTCCACCCCGTCACTTTGCAGAAGTGAAGCCGCACATAGGCGTGCGGATAGTCATGCTCGAGCGTGTGCCAGCGATGGCACTGCGTCATGACGATGCCGAGTTCCTCGTGCAACTCTCGCGCGAGCGCGGTTTCGACCGTCTCGCCGCGTTCGAGCTTACCGCCTGGAAACTCCCAATAACCTTCGTACGGCTTGCCCGGCGGCCGCTGCGCGAGTAGGTAGCGGCCGTCGGACTGAACGAGCACCCCCACCGCGACTTCCGTCACGGGGCGGCCGGTGGGAGAGAAATCGACGGCTTCGGCGCCGCTCCGAGGCGATGTCATAAGCGCGCCCCGCGGCCCGACCAGTCTCGAGCAAACTGCCATGCCACGCGGCCGGAACGCGAACCGCGCTCGAGCGCCCAAACGAGCGCATCACCGCGCGCATTGGCGATATCGTCGTCACCACAGCCGAAATGGCGCAGCCAATGCCCGACGATCGCGAGGTAATCGTTTTGCTTGAACGGGTAGAAGCTCACCCACAAGCCAAACCGTTCGGACAGCGAGATTTTTTCTTCGACGACCTCACCCGGATGAATCTCGCCGTCAGACGTATGTTTGTACGTCTCGTTGTCGCTCATATACTCGGGCAGCAGATGGCGCCGGTTCGATGTCGCGTAGATGAGGATATTGTCCGATTGTGCCGCGACCGAGCCGTCGAGGGCCACCTTCAACGCCTTATAGCCCGATTCGCCTTCTTCGAAAGAGAGGTCGTCGCAAAACACGATGAACCGCTCGGGCCGTGCAGCGATGAGTTCGGTGATATCGCCCAGATCGTGCAAATCGTCCTTGTCGACCTCGATCAGGCGCAATCCGTCGTTCGCGTATGCGTTCAGACACGCTTTGATCAGCGACGATTTGCCCGTGCCGCGCGCGCCGGTGAGCAGTACGTTGTTCGCCGGGCGCTTATTGACGAATTGCCGCGTGTTTTGCTCGATCAGCGCCTTTTGGCGTTCGATATTCTGCAAGTCCGCGAGCGTGATCGACGAGATCGCCGGCACCGGCTGCAGATAGCCGCGCCCTTGCCGCTTGCGCCAGCGAAACGCAATGGACGCAGACCAGTCGACGCTGAGCGCCGCCGGCGGCAGCATGGCTTCCAGACGGCCGAGCAGGGCCTCGGCGCGAGTCAGAAATTGTTCGAGTTTGTCCATGAGCGGTATTGAAGCGTCATGCGACGCGCCGCACGACACGGCGCGATTGAAAATCCGACACGCATGGCGGCGCACCTAGACCTAGAGGCGCCGCCGTGCGTCAGGAGCGGTAATCGGCGTTGATGGAAACGTAGTCGTGCGACAGATCGCAGGTCCAGATCGTCGCCTGGGCCGTGCCGCGACCGAGCATCACGCGAATCGTGATCTCGCTTTCCTTCATGACCCGCTGTCCATCCTCTTCGCGATAAGCGGGGTGACGCCCGCCCTCGGTTGCGACGTGAACGTCGCCGAGGTAGAGATCGATCTTCGCTACGTCCAGGTCGGCAATGCCCGCATAGCCGATCGCGGCCAAAATACGGCCAAGGTTCGGATCCGATGCATAGAAGGCCGTTTTCACGAGCGGCGAATGCCCTATCGCATAGGCGACTTGGCGGCACTCGCTCACGTTTGCGCCACCCTCGACTTGCACGGTCATGAACTTCGTCGCACCCTCGCCGTCGCGCACGATCAGCTGTGCGAGGGTTTGCGCGAGCGACGCCACAGCGTCGCGCAATGCGGCGTAAGCAGGCGTACCCGTCGATGTCACCGCCGGCAGGCTCGACTTGCCCGTGGCAATGAGCATGAAAGAGTCGTTCGTCGAGGTATCGCCATCGATCGTGATGCAGTTGAACGAGCGATCGGCGACATCTTTGACAAGCGTGTCGAGCACGTCCTGGGCAACGGCCGCGTCGCACGCGAGAAAGCCCAGCATCGTCGCCATATTGGGCTTGATCATGCCGGCGCCCTTGCTGATACCCGTGAGCGTGACCGTATGGCCGTCGATCGTCACTTGCTGGGACGCGGCCTTCGGCAGCGTATCGGTCGTCATGATCGATTGCGCCGCCTCGTACCACCGCGCGGGCGCGCGGCACGCCAACGCGGCAGGCAAGCCCGCTTTGAGCCGATCGATCGGCAACGGCTCGAGAATGACCCCCGTCGAGAACGGCAGCACTTGCTCGGGCGCGATACCCGCCAAGCGCGCGAGTTCGACGCAGGTCTCACGCGCGTGCGCGAGGCCCGGCTCGCCGGTGCCCGCATTGGCATTGCCCGTATTGACGACGAGCGCGCGAATGCCCTTGCCGCCTTCACGCACCTTGGCCAGATGCTCACGGCACACCGTGACGGGCGCGGCGCAAAAACGGTTGGACGTAAACACGCCCGCCACCGTCGCGCCCTCATCGAGCGAGACGAGCAGCACGTCCTTGCGGTTCGGCTTGCGGATATTCGCCTCGGCATAGCCGAGCGTCACACCGGCGACAGGATGAAGTTGCGCGGGATCGATCGAAGGAAAATTGACGGCCATGGTCGCGAATCCGGTTAAGCCAACTTACCGTGACACTGTTTGTATTTCTTGCCGCTACCGCAAGGGCAAGGATCGTTGCGGCCGACCTTTGGCACGCCATCGGCAGTCACCGACGCCGCCGGTGCATGCGTGCCATGGCTCATGGCCTGGCCGACCATCTCGGCGGTCGCGTCCGTCGCGGCTGCCGCAACGGCTGCCGCTTCCGCGAATTCGGCGTGACGAAATTCGACGTTTTCAACGTGACTGACCTGCTCCTCGTACTGCTCGGCTGCCTCTTCGAGTTGCTCGGGCGACTGAATCTGAACGTTCATGACGATACGCGTCACTTCCGTCTTCACGATGTTGAGCAGCGTCTCGAACAGCTCGAACGCTTCGCGCTTGTATTCTTGCTTCGGGTTTTGCTGGGCGTAGCCGCGCAAATGGATGCCTTGGCGCAGATGATCCAGCGCGGCCAGATGCTCGCGCCAACAACGGTCGAGCGTTTGCAGCATGACCGATCGCTCGAACGCGCTGAACGACTCGCGGCCCACGAGCGCGACCTTGCCCTCGTACGCCTCGTCGGCCGCGCCGATCACCGCATCGAGAATATCGTCGGCGTCGAGCGATTGCGACTCGTTGATCATCTCCTGAACGGCTAGATCGAGCTGCCAGTCCTTGCGCAGCGCCTCTTCCAATTCCGGAGCGTGCCATTGCTCTTCGATACTGCCGGCCGGAACGAACTCGTGCACCACATCGGTGATGACCGCATGGCGCATCGCCGTGATCGTCTCGGTGACGTCGTGCGCTTCGAGCAACTCGTTGCGCTGCTGGTAAATGACCTTGCGCTGATCGTTGGCGACGTCGTCGTATTCGAGCAATTGCTTGCGGATGTCGAAATTGCGGGCTTCGACTTTACGCTGCGCCGATTCGATCGACCGCGTGACGATGCCGGCCTCGATCGCTTCGCCCTCGGGCATGCGCAGCCGGTCCATGATCGCACGCACGCGATCGCCCGCGAAGATGCGCAGCAGCGGATCTTCGAGCGACAGATAGAAGCGCGAGGAACCCGGATCGCCCTGACGGCCCGCGCGGCCGCGCAATTGGTTGTCGATACGACGCGATTCGTGGCGCTCGGTGCCGATGATGTGCAAGCCGCCCGCTGCTTTGACTTGATCGTGCAACGCCTGCCATTCGTCGTGCAGCACACGGATGCGGCTGGCCTTTTCTTCGGCGGGGATCGATTCGTCCAGCTCGAGCAGCGACGCCTGCTTTTCGGCATTGCCGCCGAGCACGATGTCGGTCCCGCGGCCTGCCATGTTCGTGGCGATCGTAATGCGCTTGGGCCGCCCCGCTTCCGCGACGATCGCCGCCTCGCGCTCGTGCTGCTTCGCGTTGAGCACCTCGTGCGGCAAACCGGCTTTCGTCAGCAGGTGCGAGAGCAATTCGGAGTTTTCGATCGATGTCGTACCGACGAGCACCGGCTGGCCGCGCTCGTAGCAATCGCGAATGTCGCGAATGACGGCGTCGTAGCGCTCTTTGGCCGTCTTGTAGATCTGATCTTGCTTATCGATCCGCTTGGGCGGGCGGTTGGTCGGAATGACGACCGTTTCCAGGCCGTAGATTTCGTTGAATTCGTAGGCTTCGGTATCGGCCGTGCCGGTCATGCCCGAGAGCTTCGCGTACATGCGGAAGTAGTTTTGGAACGTGATCGAGGCGAGCGTTTGGTTCTCGCTCTGGATCTTGACGTGCTCCTTTGCTTCCACCGCCTGATGCAGCCCGTCCGACCAGCGGCGGCCCGCCATCAGCCGGCCAGTGAATTCGTCGACGATGACGACTTCGCCGTTCTGCACGACGTAATGCTGATCGCGGAAAAACAGCGTATGCGCGCGCAGCGCGGCATACACGTGGTGCATCAGCGTGATGTTCTGGGCGGCGTACAGGCTTTCGCCTTCGCCGATCAAGCCCCACTCGGCCAGCAGGCGCTCGGCCTTCTCGTGCCCCGACTCGGTCAGGAACACCTGGCGCGCCTTTTCGTCGAGCGTGTAATCGCCCGGCCTTTCGACGCCGGTGCCGTCGGCCCGCTCTTCGCCGATCTGCCGCTCAAGAAGCGGCGGCAACGCGTTCATGCGGACATAGAGCTCCGTGTGGTCTTCGGCTTGGCCCGAGATGATGAGCGGCGTGCGCGCTTCGTCGATCAGAATCGAATCCACCTCGTCGACGATCGCGAAGTTCAGCGACCGCTGCACGCGCGCATGCGTCTCGTAGACCATGTTGTCGCGCAGATAGTCGAAGCCGAACTCGTTGTTCGTGCCGTAGGTGATATCGGACGCATACGCCTGCTGCTTCGACTCGTGGTCCATCTGCGACAGATTGATGCCGACCGACAAGCCGAGGAAGTTATAGAGCCGTCCCATCCACTCGGCGTCGCGCTGCGCGAGGTAATCGTTGACGGTCACGACGTGAACGCCCCGCCCCGATAGCGCGTTCAGATACGCAGCCAGCGTGGCGACGAGCGTTTTGCCCTCGCCCGTGCGCATTTCGGCGATCTTGCCGTAATGCAGCACCATGCCCCCGATCAGCTGCACGTCGAAATGGCGCATTTTGAGCACGCGGCGGCTAGCCTCGCGGCAGACCGCGAACGCCTCGGGCAGGAGCTTGTCGAGTGACTCCCCGCTCGCGACGCGCTGCCGGAATTCGTCCGTCTTGGCGCGCAGTTGGTCATCCGTCAATTGCTCGATTTGCGGCTCGAGCGCATTGATCACCGCGACGGTCTTTTGATACTGCTTGACGAGACGCTGATTGCGACTGCCAAAGATCTTTTGGAGAAAACCGGTGGTCATCGGGTCGAGTATGCGTCGCGGCTTCGGCCAGGTACCGGCGCGGCCTATGCGGTCACGGCGGATGCCCGGATTCGAAGGGCCTCGGCGGCTTATTCCATGAGTGAATTCGAATCGCGCATTTTAGCACGCGAGCCTTAACGTACCGTGTCGGACGGCAGCGGTCTCGCCGCACCGGCAATGCCCCGCGGGCAGGTACAATCGCGCCATGAAACGCTTTTCGTCCTTTTCGAAGGTTGCTTCGGCGCGCCGGCCGCAACCTGTCGCCGAAGTGCTCGGACGGACCGATGCATTCGCGGCGCTGCGCGCCGGCGTCGAGCAAATCAGCGCGCTCGAGCGCGATCTGGCACAACTGCTGCCCGACTACCTCGCGAAGAACGTCGAACCGGGTTTTATCAAAGACGGCACGCTCACGCTGTTCGCGGCGCACGGCGCCTTGGCCGCACGGCTGCGCCAAATCAACGACCGGCTGCTCTCGTCGTTGCAGCAGCGCGGCTGGCCGGTGCGCACGCTCGCCGTCAAAGTGCGGCTGCGCGCCGTGGAAGAACCGCCCGCGCCCAAGCAGGCACGCATGACGCCGGCCGGCGCCGCCGCCTTGCAAGCGCTGAGCCGTTCGCTTCCCCCTTCGCCGCTGCAGGCCGCCCTCGCCACGATGGCCGCGCGACACGGAAAATCGACCGACGAAAAGCAATGAGCGGCCCGAAAGCCGCTCATCGTGAATTGTAAAATGCACCATGCCGCCCGCGCTCATGCGCGAACCGCACGCTCAGGCCAATGCGGTCTGGGCGTCGTAGCCGAAGCCGCGCGGCGCATGTTCGAGATCGTCGAACGTCAGCACTTCGTAAGCGTCTTCATGCGCGAGCAACTCGCGCAACAGCGCATTGTTCAGACCATGCCCCGACTTGTACGCCGTGTACGAGGCGAGCAGCGGATGGCCGACGACATAGAGATCGCCGATCGCATCGAGCATCTTGTGCTTCACGAATTCATCGTCGTAGCGCAAGCCATCGTTGTTCAAGATCCGGTATTCGTCGAGCACGATCGCGTTGTCCATGCTGCCGCCGCGCGCCAACCCGAGCTCGCGCATCATCTCCACTTCGTGCGCGAAACCGAAGGTACGCGCACGGGCGATTTCACGCACGTATGAAGTCGTCGCGAAATCCACCTCGAGGGCCTGCCCCGTCTTGTCGACGGCCGGATGGCTGAAATCGATCGTGAACTTGAGCTTGAATCCGAAATAGGGATCGAGGCGCGCGAACTTGTCGCCCTCGCGCACTTCGATAGGCTTGTTCACCTTGATGAACTTCTTCGGCGCGTTCTGCTCTTCGATTCCGGCCGATTGCATCAGGAAAACGAAAGAAGCCGCGCTGCCGTCCATGATCGGGATTTCTTCCGCCGTGACGTCGACATACAAGTTGTCGATGCCCAAGCCGGCGCAGGCCGACATCAGATGCTCGACCGTCGAGACGCGCGCGCCGTCTTTCTGCAGAACCGAAGCGAGACGCGTATCGCCGATCGACAACGCGGACGCGGGAATGTCCACCGGAGTCGGCAAATCGACGCGCGAGAACACGATGCCGGTGTTAGCGGCAGCGGGACGCAGCGTCAGTTCGACCTTGCGCCCGGAGTGCAAGCCGATTCCGACTGTCTTGACGATCGATTTGATGGTGCGTTGCTTCAACATGGTCCTGTTCGATTGGTATTCTCAATCGGCCCTTTTAGTTCATAGCACAGAGTATACTCTATCCAGCGAAACCGTTCATTTCCGCGGACGTATCCATCTGTTTCGCCGAGTTACCTGCTGCAAGCGAAACGCGGCCGGCGGCCGGAACGGAGGCATTCCCGGTCGCCGGCCCGTAACGGACCGTCACAAAACCGCGCCGCAGTCGTTGCGGGCGTGCCACGCGCGAACGCGGCGCAGCCGCTCACCGGCAAGCACGCATATCGCTTGCCTGGTCCAAAGGCGTTCCTGGCGCATCTTGCCCGCGATGCGCCGATCATTCGCTCGCGCCGTACGCGCGCCGCGCACGCTGCTTCCAGCAATGCCGAGCCAAAATCCAAGCTGGCGCCGCCAAAGTGCTGCGTGGAGCGCTTAATAGAGCGCTTAGCGACCCGCCCTCTGCCAAACCCGTCTGTCGCAAGCAGAACCCGGCACGTGCTGGTGAGTCGATGCGCTCGCGCGCGACACGCTGCTCGATCTCGGGCGCGCCGACAGCCGCTGCACCCGCTGCACCCGCTTCGCTTGAACACTGTGCGAAGCAGCTGCGCCTGCTCGCCCGACGGGACGAAGCCTTCTGACGCCGTTGCCGTTCATGATGCCGTCCTTTCGTCGGCGCGGCGGCGAACGTAGCCGCACGCGCGACGAATGCACCGCGCTTCAGTCCGCCTGCTTACGCAAAAACGCGGGGATGTCGTACGTGTCGACGCCCTTTTCCTGCAACGCCTGCACATGCGAGGCCGCCGTCTCACGCGAGTTGCGCCACACGGCCGGCGTATCCAGCGCGCCGTAATCGGCCGTGTTCGCGTGCGACGACTGCGGCGTATAGCCGTGCTGCATCACGGGCTGATTATCCGTGCCCGTGCGCAGCAGCGTCATCGGCGCCGGCTGCTGCTTCTTCGCCGCGCTCGCTGCCGTGCGGCCAAGACCCGTCGCCACGACCGTCACGCGCAACGCATCGCCCATCGCATCGTCGTAGACCGCGCCGAAGATGACCGTGGCGTCGTCCGCCGCGTAGCTCTTGATCGTGTTCATCACTTCGCGCGTTTCCGACAAGCGCAGCGAGCGGCTCGACGTGATGTTCACGAGCACGCCGCGCGCACCCGACAGATCGACGCCTTCGAGCAACGGGCTCGCGACGGCCTGCTCGGCCGCAAGCCGGGCGCGATCGACGCCGGCCACCGTGGCCGTGCCCATCATCGCCTTGCCTTGCTCGCCCATCACCGTCTTCACGTCTTCGAAGTCGACGTTCACGAGACCGTCGACGTTGATGATTTCGGCGATACCGGCCACAGCGTTGTTCAGAACGTCGTCTGCGCACTGGAAGCACTTATCCATCTCGGCGTCATCGCCCATCACCTCGAACAGCTTGTCGTTCAGAACGACGATCAGCGAGTCGACGTGATCCTCCAGTTGCTGCGAACCGGCTTCCGCCACGCGCATGCGCTTGCCGCCTTCGAATTCGAACGGCTTGCTCACGACGCCCACGGTCAGAATGCCCATCTCTTTGGCGATCTGTGCGACCACGGGCGCTGCGCCCGTGCCCGTGCCGCCGCCCATGCCAGCCGTGATGAACACCATGTGCGCGCCACGCAACGCATCGGCGATCCGCTCGCGCGCTTCTTCGGCCGCCGCACGTCCCATCTCCGGCTTCGCGCCGGCGCCCAGCCCCGTGTTGCCGAGCTGAATCACGTTGGGCGCACGCGAGCGCGACAACGCTTGAGCATCGGTGTTCATGACGACGAAATCGACGCCCTGCACCCCTTTGCTGATCATGTGCGTGACGGCATTGCCGCCTGCACCGCCAACGCCCACCACCTTGATGATGGTGCCGCTGGTTTCCGTTTCCAACATCTGGAATTCCATATTGCCTCCGTCAAAAAAAAGTCCTGCCGATCGGCGTTATTCGGCGAAGAGCCGGGCAGCTCCTCGTCGCACGCGAGCCGCCGGCACCCGCGCTTTCACCGCCTGCCCGAAGCGCATTTCGTGAACGCGCGTTGGGCCCTCTGTCGAAATTAAAAATTGCCCAAAAACCAATCTTTCATGCGCGAGAAAACCTGCCCCATCGATCCTGCCTGCACCGCGACCTTGCGGCCGCGCATGCGTTGCGACGAACCTTCGACGAGCAATCCCATCGCCGTCGAATAGCGCGGATTGCGCACCACGTCTGCAAGGCCCCCTGCGTATTCCGGCACGCCGATGCGCACCGGCTTCAGAAAAATGTCTTCGCCGAGCTCGACCATGCCCGGCATCATCGAAGCACCGCCCGTCAGAACGATGCCCGAGCTCAGGAGTTCCTCGTAACCCGATTCGCGCACCACTTGATGCACGAGCGAGAACAACTCTTCCACGCGCGGCTCGATCACGGCTGCGAGCGCTTGGCGCGACAACGTGCGCGGACCGCGTTCCCCCAACCCCGGCACTTCGATCATTTCGTCGGGATCGGCGAGCGCTTGCTTGGCGATCCCATAGCTCACTTTGATGTCCTCGGCATCGGGCGTCGGCGTGCGCAGCGCCATCGCGATGTCGCTCGTGATCTGATCGCCCGCGATCGGGATCACGGCCGTGTGCCGAATGGCGCCTTCGCTGAAGATGGCGATATCGGTCGTGCCGCCGCCGATGTCCACGAGCACCACGCCCAGTTCCTTTTCATCCTCGGTCAGCACCGCGAGGGAGGACGCGAGCGGCTGCAGAATCAGGTCGTTGACCTCGAGCCCGCAACGCCGCACGCACTTGACGATGTTTTGCGCCGCCGACACCGCGCCCGTCACGATGTGCACTTTCACTTCGAGGCGAATGCCGCTCATTCCGATCGGCTCGCGCACATCTTCCTGGCCGTCGATGATGAATTCCTGCGTGAGGATATGCAGCACCTGCTGATCGGTCGGGATGTTGATCGCCTTGGCCGTCTCGATCACGCGCGCCACATCGGTCTGCGTGACCTCCTTATCCTTGATCGCCACCATCCCGCTGGAATTGAAGCTGCGGATATGGCTGCCCGCGATCCCCGTGAAGACGTTGGTGATCTTGCAATCGGCCATCAGCTCGGCCTCTTCCAGCGCGCGCTGAATCGACTGCACCGTGGCCTCGATGTTCACCACGACACCTTTTTTCAGACCCTTCGATTCGCTTTGCCCGAGCCCGATCACTTCGTAGTGGCCCTCGCCGCGCAATTCGGCGACGACCGCCACGACCTTGGCCGTGCCGATGTCCAGGGCAACCAGCAGATCCTTGTAGTCTTTACTCATAGCGTGCTCATTGCGTGTGATGTCTTGTTACTTCGCCGCGGGTTTGCCCGCGGTCGCATTGCCGATGAAGCGCATCCCCGCTGCGCGAATCGCAAAGCCGTTCGGATAGCGCAAATCCGCGTATTCGATGTCCTTGCCCCAACGGGCCGTGACCGCTCCCCACGCCGCCGTCAGCCGATGGCTGCGCTCGGCTAGCGTTTGCGGGTTGCGTTCTCGGCCGTATTCGATCTGCGTGCCGTTCGACAGTTTCACCGTCCAGGCATAGCGCGGAGACAGCGTCACTTCGTCCGGCGCCGCGCCCAATGGCGCGAGCCATTTCTTGAAATCGAAATAGCGTGCAACGACTTCCTTTTCCGTGCCGCTCGGCCCGTCGAAGGCAGGCAAGTCGACATCGAGTTCGCCTTGATTGGCCGTGAACAGTTCGCCGTCGACGCTCACGAGCTGGTCGCTGCCCCAGGTGCCGAGCGGTTTGTACTCCTCGAGCGTGACGGCCAGCGCGTTCGGCCATACCCGCCGCACGCTCGCGCGGCGCACCCACGGCATCTGCTCGAACGCCTGGCGCGCGTTGTCGAGATCGACCGTGAAGAAGTTGCCCCGCAAATGGCCGACGACGCCTGCGCGTACCGTCGGCGCGTTGATGTGCTCGATATCGCCGCCGATCGCGATCGTGTGCAACGTGAACGCCGGACGTTGCGTCAGCCAGTACGCGCCCGCAGCCAATAACACGAGCGCCCACAGCGCATAAAGCGCGTTGGCGGCAAGGTTCAATTGGCGGACGTTGTTCCACATGGTTCGCGGTCAATCCGTAAGCGTCAGCGCCAACACGCCGACGACGAGTGCTTGATATTCGATGCCGACCGCGCGCGCGGCCTTGGGCGGCAGCGAGTGATCGGTCATACCCGGCGCCGTGTTCACTTCGAGGAAATACGGATCGCCTTTCCCATCGAGCATGAAATCGGCGCGGCCCCAGTCCGTGCAACCCAGCACGTCGAACGCGCGGCGCGAAAGCGATTTCAAGCGCGCTTCCTCGGCCGCGGGCAATCCGCAGGGAATGAGGTACTGCGTGTCCTCGGCGATGTACTTCGCGTGATAGTCGTAGAACTCGCCTTTGGGCACGATGCGAATGATCGGCAAATCGAGATCGCCGGCAATGCACGCGGTGTATTCGCCGCCGCCCTCGATGCTCTTTTCGACGATGACGATCTTGTCGAACTTGGCCGCTTCTTCGAGCGCGGCGGGCAAGGCGTCGGCGCTCTTCACCTTGATGACGGCGACGCTCGAGCCCTCGCTCGCGGGCTTGACGAACAGCGGCAGGCCCAGCTTCGCGACGATCTCGCCCGCGCGCGCCGCGTAATCGTCGCCGCGCAACACGGCTTCGAACGGCGGAGTCGGCACGCCCAGTTGCTGCCAGACGAGCTTGGAGCGGAACTTGTCGAGACCGAGCGCCGAGCCCAACACGCCGCTGCCCGTATAGCGAATGCCGTAGAAATCGAGCGCGCCTTGAATTTGACCGTTTTCGCCGTAGCCGCCGTGCAGCGCGTTGAACGCACGCGCGAACCCTTCCTCCTTGAGCGCCGAAAGCGAACGCTCGGCAGGGTCGAACGGATGGGCGTCGATGCCCGCATCGCGCAGCGCTTTGAGCACGAGCGTGCCCGACTTGAGCGACACCTCGCGCTCGGCCGATTCCCCGCCGAAGAGGACGGCCACTTTGCCGAAGCGTTTCGGATCGATACCTGCACTCATCTCAAACCCTCAATTCTTGGGCCAAGCGACCCGGCACTGCGCCGATCGAGCCCGCGCCCATCGTAATCACCACGTCGCCGTCGCGTACGAGGGACGACAACGCCTGCGGCACCTCGTCGACGGCCTCGACGAACGCCGGATCCACCTTGCCGGCGGCGCGGATCGCGCGCGCGAGCGCTTCGGAATCCGCCGTGACAATCGGCGACTCGCCGGCCGCATAGACTTGCGTCAATACCAACGCATCGACGCTCGAGAGCACGCCGACGAAATCTTCGAAGCAGTCGCGCGTGCGTGTGTACCGGTGCGGCTGAAACGCGAGCACGAGACGCTTGCCGGGAAACGCGCCGCGGGCAGCGGCGATCGTGGCCGCCATCTCGACCGGGTGATGCCCGTAATCGTCGATGAGCGTGTAGCTGCCGCCGCCCGCCACGCGCATCTCGCCATAGCGCTGAAAACGCCGGCCCACGCCCGTGAATTCGGCCAAGGCGCGCTGAATGTCGGCATCGCCGATCTCGAGTTCGGTCGCGATCGCAATCGCCGCCAATGCGTTCTGCACGTTGTGCGTGCCGGGCATGTTCAGCACGACCTCGAGCGGCGCCGCGCCTTCGCGCAGCGCGGTGAAATGCATCTTGCCGTCGCGCGCCAGCACGTTGACGGCGCGCACCTGCGCATCGGGCGCAAAGCCGTACCGAATCACGGGCTTGGAGACGAACGGCAAAATCTCGCGCACGTTCGCGCAGTCGACGCAAAGCACGGCGATGCCGTAAAACGGCAACCGATGCGTGAATTCGATGAACGCTTGCTTCAGGCGCGCGAAGTCGTGGCCGTACGTGTCCATGTGATCTTCGTCGATGTTCGTGACGACTTCGATCACGGGCAGCAGGTTCAAGAACGACGCGTCCGATTCGTCGGCTTCCGCCACGATGAAATCGCCCGTGCCCAGCCGAGCGTTGGCGCCCGCGCTCGTCAAGCGGCCGCCGATGACGAAGGTCGGGTCGAGACCGCCGGCCGCGAGCACGCTCGCGACGAGGCTCGTCGTCGTCGTTTTTCCATGCGTGCCCGCAATCGCGATGCCCTGCTTCAAGCGCATGAGTTCGGCGAGCATCACCGCACGCGGCACGATCGGCACCCGCTTGCGGCGCGCGGCCAGCACTTCCGGGTTGTCGCTGCGAACGGCAGTGGATACGACGACGGCGTCCGCGCCTTCGATGTTGGCCGCATCGTGGCCGATGGCGATCTGGGCGCCGAGCGACGCGAGCCGGTCGGTCGATGCGCTGCGCGCCAAGTCGGAGCCGCTCACGCGATAACCGAGCGTGACCAGCACCTCGGCGATGCCGCTCATGCCGGCGCCGCCGATGCCGACGAAGTGAACGTGTTTGACGATGTGTTTCATTGCTTTCCTTCCTGGCGCGCGAGCGCCACGGCCGCGCATACTTGCGCGACGCGATCGGTTGCCTCGGGTTTGGCGAGCAGGCGCGCGCGCTCGGCCATCTCGGCGAGCGTCTCGCGCGTCTGGCTGCGCAGCCAATCCGCGAGGTTTTCGGGCGATAAATCGCGCTGCTGCACGAGCACGGCCGCTTGCTGCGAAGCCAAGAACGCCGCGTTCGTGCTTTGGTGATCGTCGACCGCATACGGGAACGGGACGAACAACGCCGCCACGCCCACCGCCGCGACTTCCGCCACGGTCATCGCACCGGAACGGCAGATGACGAGATCGGCGTCGCCGTAGGCCGCAGCCATGTCGTCGATGAAGGGCGCGAGGCGTAGCGCCTCGCCCGGCTCGAACCCCGCCTGGGCATAGTTCGCCCGCAGGACGTCGATGTGTTTTGCGCCGGCCTGATGAATCACACGCGGGCGCTCCTCCGGCGCGAGCAGCGCGAGGGCGCGCGGCACGCATTCGTTCAGCGCCGCGGCGCCCAGGCTGCCGCCCACGACCAGCACGCGCAGCGGCCCGGTGCGGCCCGCGTAACGCAGCTTCGGCTCGGCGGCGTGGCAGATCTCGTCGCGCAGCGGGTTGCCGGTCCACTCCGCGCCGGGCAGCGTGTCGGGGAATGCGACCAGCACGCGCCGCGCGAGCTTGGCCAACACCTTATTGGCCAGGCCTGCGACCGAATTTTGCTCGTGCAGCACCAGCGGGCGGCCCGTCAGCGCCGCCATCACGCCAGCGGGAAAGGTGATGTAGCCGCCCATGCCGAGCACGACGTCGGGTCGAACGCGCCGCAGCACGCGCAAGCTTTCGAAGCACGCGCGCAACATATTGAGCGGCAGCATCAGCTTCGTGCGCAGGCCTTTGCCGCGCAACCCGCCAAAACGCACGAACTCGATCGGCAACCCGTGCTTGGGCACGAGCGAAGCCTCCATGCCCGACGGATTGCCGAGCCAAACGACGCGCCAGCCCCACGCCCGCATGCGATGCGCGACCGCAAGCCCCGGGAATACGTGCCCCCCGGTGCCGCCGGCCATCACCATCAACGTGCGCTGCGGCGCGGTGCTCATACTTTCCCCCCACGCATCAGCACTCGGTTCTCATAGTCCACTCGCATCAGGACGGCGAGGGCGACGCAGTTGAGCACGATGCCCGACCCGCCATAGCTGACGAGCGGCAGCGTCAACCCTTTGGTGGGCAACAGCCCCAGGTTCACGCCCATGTTGATGAACGTCTGAGCGCCGAACCACAAGCCGACGCCCTTGGCCATCAAGCCGGCGAATGTGCGATCGAGCGCGAGCGCCTGCCGCCCGATTTCGAACGAGCGCCGCACGATCCAGTAGAACAACAAGATCACGATGAGCACGCCGACGAATCCGAGTTCTTCGCCGATGACAGCCAGAATGAAGTCGGTATGCGCTTCCGGCAAATAGTTGAGCTTCTCGACGCTGCCGCCCAGACCGACGCCGAACCACTCGCCGCGACCGAACGCGATCAGCGAGTGGGTCAATTGGTACGCTTTGCCTTGCGCGTAGCGGTCGTCCCATGGATCGAGATAGGCGAAGATTCGTTCGCGGCGCCAAGGCGATGCCCAAACGAGCAGCGTGAACGTGCCGACGGCCGTCGCAACGAGCCCGCCGAAGAGCTTGCCGTTCACTCCGCCGAGAAACAGCACGCCCATCGCGATGGCCGCGACAACCATGAACGCGCCCATGTCGGGCTCGAGCAGCAAGAGCGCGCCGACGACACCCACTGCGAACCCCATCGGCAAAAAGCCTTTGGCGAAGCTCTGCATGTACTCCTGCTTGCGCACCGTGTAGTTCGCGGCATAGATGGTGACGGCAAGCTTCATGATTTCGGACGGCTGCATGTTCATGAGGCCGAGCGGAATCCAGCGGCGGGCGCCGTTCACGCCTTTGCCGATATGCGGAATCAGCACGATCACGAGCACCGCGAGTGCGAGCAAAAACAGCTTGGGCGCGTATTTGTCCCAGACCGAAATCGGGATTCGGAAGGCCACGATGGAGACGACCATCGCCACGCCCAACGAGATCACGTGGCGCAGCAGAAACGCGTACGAGCGATAGGCGGCGTACTTCGGCGAATCGGGCATGGCGATCGACGCCGAGTAGACCATCACCACGCCGAGCCCGAGCAGCGCGATCACGACCCATAGCAAGGCGTGGTCGTAATCGAGCATGCGCGAGCGCGTCGGGCGCATGCCGCTGACGGCGCTCGCCAGACCGCCCACGCCGGACGAAGCCCCGGCAGCGGCCTTCGGCGATTTGCTACCGGCCGCCGCCTCACGTTGCGGCATCAGTCGCGAGCCAAAGCGATCGGTCCAGCTCATAGCATCGTCCCCCGCTCTGCCGCGATCTCTTCGACCGTGCTGCGAAACACGGCCGCGCGATGCGCGTAGTTGTCGAACATGTCCAAGCTCGCGCAAGCGGGCGAAAGCAGCACCGCGTCCCCCGCTTGGGCCAGGGCGCCGGCCGCGCGCGTTGCGGCTTCGAGCGTCGGTTGATCGACGAGCGGCACGCCGGTCGCGGCGAGCGCTTCGCGAATGCGCGGGGCATCGCGGCCGATCAGCATGACGGCACGGCACCAGCGCGCGACGGGCTGCGCGAGCGGCTCGAAATCCTGTCCTTTACCGTCGCCGCCGGCGATCAGCACGGCGCGTTGCGCCAGACCGTCGAGCGCGGCAACCGTTGCACCGACGTTCGTGCCTTTACTGTCGTCGACATAGTCGATACCGTCGATCGATGCGATCAGTTCGACTCGGTGCGGCTCGCCCCTGTATTCGCGCAAGCCGTGCAACAGCGGCGCGGCCGGCAAACCGATCGCACGCGCGAGCGCCAACGCGGCCAACGCGTTGGCCGCGTTATGCAGCCCGCGAATGCGCAGTGCATCGGCGGGCATCAGCCGCGTCAGTGCGATGTCGGCGGGTGCGGCTGCTTCTTGGCGCCTTCTGCGCCGGCTTACCGGTTCGTCCGACGGCTCGCGCTCGCGCGCCTCGACGAGCCAGTTCATGCCGTTTTCGCGCGCAAGGCCGTAATCGCCAAGACGCGTCGGCTCGTTCAGGCCGAAGGTCACATACGGCACCGGCGCCTGCCCGGCCGCATCGGCCTTCGGCGCGAGCGACATCGTGCGCGCGTCGTCCCGGTTCAGCACACGCACCGTTCCCGGCCCGAAAATGCGGCCCTTGGCGGCCGCATAGGCATCGAGGCCGCCGTGCCAATCCAAATGATCCTGCGTGATGTTGAGCATGGCCGCCGCATCGGGTGCGAACGTGCGTGCCGTTTCGAGCTGGAAACTCGACAGCTCCAATACCCAAATGTCGGGCAACGCCGTAGCGTCGATCGCATCCATTAGGCGCTCGAGCATGGTCGGGCTGATATTGCCGGCGACCGCCACCTTCTTGCCGGCGCGCTCGCAAAGCAGTCCCGTCATGCTCGTCGTCGTGGTCTTGCCGTTCGTGCCCGTGATGGCGACGACCTTCGGCGCATACCCGCTTTCGCCCAGATGCTCGAGCGCTCGCGCGAAGAATTCGACCTCTCCCCATACCGGGATGCCGCGCTCCTGCGCGGCGGCAATGAGCGGCACCAAGTCTTGCGCGAGCGGAGACAAGCCCGGACTCAACGCAACGAGGTCGACGCCGTCATCGAGCAAGGCCGGCGAGAAGGGGCCACCGACGAACTGCGCATCGATGCCGTGCCGCGCCAACGCCGGAAGGTTCGGCGGCGCTTCGCGCGTATCGGCGATGCGCAAGGGGCACCCCTGGCGCGCGCACCAGCGCGCCATCGCGAGGCCCGATTCCCCGAGTCCCAGCACGAGCACCATCGGCCGTTGCCGATCTCCAAACATCTCGCCGAACATCACGTGCGTTCCCTTATTCCCTTGTGTTTGCGTTGCATCAGCGCAGCTTCAGCGTCGACAGCCCGACGAGGCACAACATCAACGTAATGATCCAGAAGCGCACCACGACTTGCGTCTCCTTCCACCCCGACAATTCGAAGTGGTGATGCAGCGGCGCCATCTTGAAGATGCGGCGCCCTTCACCGTAGCGCCGCTTCGTGTATTTGAACCAAACGACCTGCAGCATCACCGACAGCGTC
>Ga0224712_10000048_pt1 | contig 19035 bp, 9 predicted proteins | sample DielMetaTC5pm2_FD_171474 | JGI IMG/M metagenome (GOLD analysis project Ga0224712, IMG submission 171474) | Corn rhizosphere microbial communities from Kellogg Biological Station, Michigan, USA - Diel MetaT C5pm-2 (Metagenome Metatranscriptome)... | ecosystem: Host-associated > Plants > Roots >...
CAACACCATCGACGGCCAGGGAGGGGGGCGCTGCCCGGAAGTACCCGCTGACTGCGATACGACGCCCGGCAACGGCCTGTTTAGCGCGACCGAAGAACCCTACCGGTCTTACGGCTCCATGGCAGCACTCGATACTTCAAGCGGTCCGACCCACGGCTATATCTACGTCAGTAATCCTGGCCAACTTACGCAATATACGGAAACCCCATACACGGTCTATGTGTTCAACCCTGCGGGCGAATACGTCGGGGAAATAGACGAGTCACAGGCAGAGCCGATTCGTAGCTATAACCGCCATGAACAATACAATCAATTGCTGGGTGTTCGCGTCGATTCACTAGGGCGGATCTATATCGGCTATGCAAACAGGGAAGGCAATCCGTGGTACACGCATATTGACGAGTACGTAGCGCTTGACAAAGATCCGGCACATGATCGATTCGTAGGGCAAACGCACACTCCAAGCTTTGCGTACCCTCCTTCATTGTCCTTCGCGGTTAACGCCCAGTTCACCTACCTGCAGAACGGGCATTTCTGGGAACGCCTTCCGCAATCTGCATATCACGAAGAACACCGGTACTACTCGGAAGCAGAATATGGAGAAATTGGTGGCCTTCCTGGCTCGATGTTCAGCAGCGAATTCGAAGGTAGCCAGAAAGAATTCTTCGATGGACGTACCCAGAAGGAACTCGAACACGGAGAAGGCCCCAATGTCTGGTATCCAGCGGCCTTCGCAGATCCGGGGACCGGCAACGTGTTTCTACCGAGTGCTTGGAACATCCTTGAGTTCAATGAAGACGGCGAAGAGGTTGGGCCACCCTTCGGGGAAGGCCAGATCGGCGGAGACACGGTGTGGTCCATGGCTTTCGACGATTCCGGCGGCTCCCACAACGGCGAGATCTACGGTGTCGGTCCGGAAGAAAACACCCTGATCGCATTCTCTCCACCGAGAATCGTGCCGGATGTGCGGCCGGAAGCGCCTGAACTAGGTCGCACTTCGGTAACCGTTAACGCAACTATCAGTCCGGCCGACGGTCCCGAAGTTACCGGCTGCTTTGTCGAATATGGCCCGGATGGGCCTGCGAGGAACAATTCCTACACCGGGGAACAGATCTTTGCTGATTCTGCCCCATGTGAACCCGACGCGCCGTTCACCGGCGACACCAAGGTGCGAGCGCTCCTTACCGGCTTCGAACCGAATTCGCCAGTGCATTACAGATTCGTCGCTCTCAATAAAAACGGTACTTCCAAGGTGCTCGAACGGATTCTTCATACCGTCAGCGTGGTCGGCGTACGCACGGAACCGGCGGACAACCTGACCCCGACTACGGCCAGCCTGAGGGGAAGCCTCAACCCCGAAGGAATCCCGACTAACGCGTATTTCGAATATGGGCTCAGCCAGCATTACGGCCAGCGGACGCCGACCGTTGCGGTATCCGGAGGAACGGGAGAGGAGCCGGTCCCGCCTGGCATTCTCGAAAACCTCCAGCCGGGAAAGACCTTCCACTTCCGGCTTGTCGGCGAAAACGAATCCGGGAAGACGTACGGCTCGGATATGACCTTCAAGACGGCGGACCGACCGGCGGTCCTCGGGCTCCATACGCTTAACGCCACCGACACTTCGGCTGACCTCGTCGCGCGCATCGCTCCCGAAGGCGCAAGCACGAGCTATCAGTTTCAGTACGGCCTGAGCACCGCATACGGTCAGCTCGCGCCCGAAGCGGAAGCGGTACTGTCCTCGACGGCTGAACCTGAAACGGTGAGCGTCCACCTGTCGAATCTCGTTGCCGGAGCGACCTATCACTTCCGGCTGCTGGCGAAGAACGAATGGGGCAAAACGGTTAGCGATGACGGCACGCTCAGCTTCCGACCGGAAACCTGCCCCAACCTTTTGGTCAGGCAGCAGACCGGGGCTACCTTCCTACCGGATTGCAGGGCATACGAGCTCGTGTCGCCGCCACTGGCAGGGAACGTGCAGTTTTTCACGGGCGACGATCCATCGCGGTGGAGCTCGCTCTACGGTGAATGGTTTGCCAGCCCGCCACAGAACATGGAAGGCGAGGCAAGCTCGCCGTCTCGTTTTGCCTACTACGGCGCTTACGGCACGCTGCCGGGGACCGAACCGCCTAACTTCAACGAGGATCTTTACGTTGCCACGCGGACGCCGAACGGCTGGGCAACTACCTACCCCGGGCTCAAGGGCTCCGAAGTAGAGCAGGTAGGTAATCCTCACTGTTCGCAGGCACTCGACCAGTGCTACGACTATCGGCGAGAAGGTTCCCCCGGATCAGGAAACGGCGCCCATTTTCCGTTTGGAAGCAACTCCCCTTATCTCTGGCATGTCGACGGGAGCCCTGCCGGCCGGCTTCCGACCAACGCCGAAGAAGTACCTAACTCAGACGAAACCATCGGCGATCAGAAGGCGTCTGGCGATATGTCGCACTTCGTCCTCTCCTCGCGGAACATCTCATTCGCAACGGGAGGTCTGACGAAACCGCCCGGCTCGGTATACGACAACAACATCGGGGAGAGGTCGATGACGATCATCTCGTCGCTGCCGAACGGTCAGCCTTTGCCCCTCGAGGCGTCTGACCTTTCCGACGGAAAAGCCTACATCGAAATCCCAATGGTGTCACGGGATGGGAGCCATGTGTTGATGGCTGTGCCAGATAGAAGGATCTGTCGGTTCACTCCCGCGGAAGGACCCTATACTTGCGAAGGTAAGACCACCGCGGACATGGCGCTGTTCCATCTATACATGCGCGTTGACGACGCCATCACTTATGATGTGTCAGCTGGCACAGATGTGCGGTATCTGGGTGGTACCGCGGACGGCTCGAAGGTGTATTTCCTGACCTCTCGAGCTCTCCTGCCCCAAGACACCGATACCAGCACCGACATTTATTTGTGGGAAGAAGAAGGCGATACGTTGAAACTGGTGTCGCAGGGCGGTGGTGCTGGCAATGCCGATTCCTGTGCAAGCAGCTGGACGGAAAAGTGCAACGTGGCTGCCGTGCAATCGACCCATCCGCTGCAAGACCGCTCCGTGTCTGCGGCCAGCGGCGAAATCTACTTCTTCTCTCCGGAACAGCTCGATCCGGCCAATCCCGGCGTTGCCGGCGAACGCAACCTTTACGTCTACAGTCATGGCGCGCCGAGATACGTGACGACCCTGGAACCCGACAGCACGCTATCGAGGCTCCAGGTGACGCCGGACGGCCGCTTTGCAGCCTTTGTCTCCAACAGCAAGATCCTCGCTTACGAAAACAATGGATATGCCGAGATGTACGAGTTCGAACGGGATCGGGAACTTGTCAAGTGCGTATCGTGCGATCCCACCGGGGCGCCCCCGGCAAGTAATGTCCGCGGCAGCGCTAGCGGTCTCTTCCTGACCAGCGACGGCCGGCCGTTCTTCTCGACCCGCGATGCGCTTGTCCCCGAAGACACGAATGGCCTCACCGACGTATACGAGTATGCAGATGGGCGGCCGCAGCTGATCTCCGGAGGAAAGGGAAGCGTCGACAGTTACCCCGGCACGCCCATCGAATTCTACGGCGCATTTACGGTTGGCTTGGAGTCCGTGAGCGCCAATGGCACCGACGTTTACTTCTCGAGTTATGAAACGCTCGTGCCGCAGGACCACAACGGTTCCTATGTCCGCTTCTACGACGCGCGCACCGGCGGTGGATTCCTGCAAGACGAACCGGCTTTGACGTGCACCGCGGCCGACGAGTGTCATGGGGAAGCGAGCCTTCCATCGGCTGCGCCCGCAATCGGGACCAGTGGAAGTCTTGGTGGGAGCGCACACAAGAAGCGGCATAAGAAGCACCGAGTTCACAAGGGTGCGAAGAGACAGGGACATAGACACAGAGGGAAGCGGCACGCGGGGGTGAATCATGGTTAAGATGCGGAAGGTAAGCCTGACTCTTTGTGCCGTGTTGTTTGTCATGGCAATAGGCGACTGCTCGAACGCTTTGGGCAGTGCTGAAATCTCTGCATTCTCCGTGGAAGGCACCACCAGCCAGGCGGGCGGGCATCCAAATATTGCCATCCACGCGAGATTCGGCGGACGGTACGAAGGGGAATTCCAGGAACCGTCTCCGGAAACGTGTCAGTGTGAAGATGCGAAATCGGTCAACATCGAACTGCCGACCGGGTTCATCGGAAATCCCAGCGCAATTCCTCAGTGCACGCTGGCTGACTTCAGCCTCAACGAATGCCCCGTCGATACCCAGGTGGGGAATGCGGAATTAAGGCTGTTCAACACCAGAGTTCCTATTTTCAACCTCGTGCCAAGAGCCGGCGAGCCGGGCTTGACCGGATTTATGCTGCCGGTGGTGGAAGTTCCGTTTCTTACCACTGTCCATGCCCGGACCGGTTCTGATTATGGCCTGGATGTGAGTGCGAATGGTTTTCTTCACCTCCTGCCGACGACCTCTCTGGACGTCTACCTTTGGGGCGTCCCTGCGGCAGCGAGCAACGACCCGCTTAGGTTCCCGGCCGACGTCCACAAATGCGTGACCCAGTTCCTCCCCTATCCCGACCCCTGCCTGCCACCGATTTCATCAGACGCATTGCCCGTACCCTTCTTGAGCAATCCGACGACCTGCGGTGAATCACTAACTGCCGGACTTGAAGTGGCCTACTACTCGGGAGTCGTCAAACACGCTGAAGCCACCATGCCGCCGACGAGCGGGTGCGACAGACTCGGGTTTCGTCCGAGCCTCACCGCGCGGCCCACCGCGGAAGCGACGGACTCTGCCAGTGGCTTGGACATCGATCTGAAAGTTCCACAGCCGATGGACCAGTCCGTGCCGTCCCCTTCGCAGATTCGGACGCTCAACGTCGCACTTCCCCCCGGACTTTCGCTCAACCCGGGCGCGGCCGACGGCAAGACTTCGTGTGCCGATTCCCAGCTCAATTTCAACACGGAAGAAGCGGCGGAATGCCCCGAATACTCCAAGATTGGCACGCTTGAACTCGAAAGCTCGGTGCTGCCACAGCCTCTGCCCGGCTCGATCTACATCGGTCAGCCCACTCCGGAGCATCAATTCAGGCTTTTCCTTACGGCCAACGGATTCGGTACCCATGTCAAACTCAAGGGGGAAGTAGAACTCGACCCTGGGACCGGCCAGATATCGGTGGTGTTCCGAAATCTTCCGCAATCGCCCTTTCAGGACTTCAATATGCATTTTTTCGGGTCCGAGCGAGGAATTTTCGCTACCCCTTCGGAATGTGGGACCTATCCGGTTCGGTCCGAATTCATCCCCTGGGATTCAGTGCTGACGAAGCAGACTTCACTGTCGGTTTTCAACACGGGTACCGGCCCCGGTGGCGGTGCATGTCCCGTCCCGCAGCGGCCCTTCGCGCCGCGATTTACCGCAGGTACGTCGGACAACACGGCCGATAGCGTAAGCCCGCTAAGCCTTCGGATCGAAAGGAGCGATGGCGACCAGAACCTGAGCGGGATTGAAACGCTGCTTCCGCCCGGGATCACGCCAAGCCTCGAAGGGGTCGAACAGTGCCCGCAGGCCGACATTGACAATCTCCTTGCAAGCAGTCACACAGGCCTGGCTGAGCTCGCCTCCGCGTCCTGCCCGACTGCCAGCCTCGTGGGAAGGGTCACTGCCGCCAGCGGACCCGGAACCCGGCCTATCTACAACCGAGGGAAGATGTACTTCGCGGGCCCTTATAAGGGAGCGCCATTCAGCTTGGTGATCGTAGTGCCGGCTGTCGGCGGACCGTACGACCTTGGAAATGCCGTCGTCCGCGTTGCAACCTATGTCAACCCGGTCTCGGCGCAGGTCCGCGCTCTGTCGGATGTGGTGCCGTCCATCCTCTCCGGGGTGCCCCTGCGGCTCCGATCACTGCAGCTGGAATTCGACCGGCCGGGGTTCATCCACCTTCCGACGAACTGCGACCCGATGGCGATCACCGCCAAGCTGACCGGATCCGAAGGAGCGAATGCGGAAAGATCAACGCCGTTCCAGGTTGCCAACTGCGGGAACATTCCGTTCGGCCCGACGGTTGCGCTTCGCTTCACGGGCTCAACGAAGCGAACGGGTGATCCAGCGCTCCATGCGAAAATCCTCGCCGGATATCCGTACGAGGCCAATCCATCCCGGCTAACGGTCCAGCTGCCTTCAACGGAGATCGTCGACAACGCCCACATCCGGAACCCTTGCACTCGTGTGGTCTTCTTTTCCACCGCCACGCCCGGAGAACACTGTTCCGCCGGCTCGCGAGTCGGTTTCGGAAGCGCCGTGACCCCTTTCCTCAATCGTCCGCTCGAAGGCCCCGTGTACCTGCGGTCCGACCCGGAGAACAAGAGCGGCTTGCCCGACCTCGTCCTCGCCCTCAACGGCCAGGTGTTCATCGAAACGGCAGCGAGGATCAAGACGGTCCACGGCAGGCTTCAGGCGTCTTTCGCGAACCTTCCGGACGTATTCATCGCCAGCGCCGACCTGACTCTCTACGGAGGGCGTAAGGGAGTGCTCGAAAATAACACGGACCTATGCGTCAAGCCCCGGTACGCCAGCGCAAGCCTGGTGTCGTACAGCAAGACGGTCATCCGTAAGCCCTTGGTAAGGATGCCCTGCGGTCCCGGCACGGGTGGTAGTAAACAATCGAAAAATCATGGTAGAACTGGGAACAGGAGTAAAGGTCACAAATGATCGTCAGCCGCTATAGAAGCGCCCAGCTATTGTCACCAAAGCGCCTGGCAGCTGCTGTAACCTGTGCGCTGTTGTTGGCCCTCGGCTCGGCAGCCCCCAAGGCGTCGGCTGCGACCGTGTTCCACTCCTACTACGGACTCAAAGAAGCCGTTGCGCGCCCGTTTGAAGGCAATTTCGGACCTCTACCGTGGTTCGGATCGACGGTTCTAGACCAATCCGATGGACATCTTTTCACCGTAAAACTGTCCAACGAAATCGAAGTCGGCGCTCCGGGCAGGGTGCGTCTGCCAGCCATTACCGGCGCGGCGACGCCAGCCGGCAGCTTCGCCTTTGCCGTCCCGACCGCCATCACCATCGACGAAACGGGCGGCCCGACTAACGGCGACCTCTTCGTTGCCGACTCAGGGCATAACGTTGTCGACATCCTCAAGACGAACGGGGAATACGTCCGTCAGTTAACAGGATCCGGAACGCCGGCCGGCTCGTTCTCCAAACCAAGCGGAATCGCCTTTGATTCAAGCGGAAACCTCTACGTGACCGACCGGGGTCATGACGTTATCGACAAGTTCGAAATCGGGATCAACCCGGTGTCGGATTCCGATTATGTCTCTCAGCTCTCGGCCCCCCAGCTGACCGACCCAGGATCCATCGCGATAGATCCGAACGACAACCTGTACGTATCGAACTATCATTCAAACTTCGTGAAATTTAACGGCAGTGGCACCTATATGGGTACCATTGGCCCCCACGGGGATGTCAGTGAGGTTCGGATCGACCCGGTTCACGGTTGGGTACTGTTCGTGGCAGGACCCGATATCCCCAAACACGGCACCCTGCCACTCGGTGAAAGCATGTCGGGGGTATTCATAACCGACTACCTCGGGCAGCCGATATGGCCGGAAAGGATTCCTTCAGAACCGGTGCACCAGCATCTTGGCGAATATCCCGGTTCAATAAGTGAGGGCGTGACCGACGAATACGCCACTGGGTTTATGTACAACTCGGGGGGTGCCGAAGCTTATGGCCCGGAGCTGAACGCGATGGCCCCGACGTTCCACGCACCCGATGTCAGCCTCCAGGGAATATCAAACCTGCGGGGTAATGAACTTGATATATCAGGGTTTGTGGGCTCAGCCGGTGGCGGGCCCACGCGGTGCCAGTTCGAAGTGTTCAAGACGTTTACCTATGGTGGGAGACCGGTCTCCCCCAACATTTTCCCGTGTTCACCAAAAGGCCCGTTTGAAGATGAAAATGCGCACCCTGTTTCCGCCCATGTAAGTGAACTGGAACCAGACACGACCTATATTGCGCGACTTGAGGCGGGCAACGAAGTTGGAACTAATGCGACGGAAGTTATTGAATTCCATACGGCGGTAGTGGTTCACGACCTCAAAACGACATCTGCGTCCGAAGTCGGTCAGACCACTGCGACGCTGAACGGAACTTTCGAAGGTACCGGTGAAGATGTGCATTATTACTTCGAATGGGGGAAAAGCCCCCGGCGTTCGTTTTGGGACCCGCCTCCCCGTTACGGGACGATGACTCCTGTTCCGCCCGGTGCCGATGCGGGTAGTGCTTTCGGCAACGTCTCCGTGAGTGTTCCATTGAACAACCTGGAACCGAATACCACCTACCACTTCAGGGTGATCGTCGTTACCGCTCTCGGCAAAGCGATCGGAAACGACAAGGAATTCACGACGCGGGCGGGTGCGCCGGCTGTTGACATGCTTGCTCAAAGCGTGCACTCGGATTCTGCCGAGCTGCTTGCCCACATCGACTCGCGCGGAGCAGAGACGAGTTATCGGATCGAATACGGAGAAGGTGACTGTAGCGTGACGAAGTGCCAGGTCATTGCGGCTGGCGCCACTGAAGGTGCAGACCGGAAGGAACTCGCCCTGCACCTTCAAGGGCTGAGTCCCACCACGACCTACCACTTTAGGGCGGTCGCGCAAAACTTCTACGAGTCCACCTTCGGCGAACGGGGACCGGCCTATTACGGCGGCGGCTTCCTCCTGGATCCGAAAGGAATCGCCGTTGACGCTCAGGGCAATGTGTGGGTTGTCGACTCGGAAAACAACCGCGTTCAGGAGTTCACCCCAAGCGGCGACTTCAAGTCCGCGTTCGGAACTGAAGGCACTGGCCCGGGTCAATTCTCTGACCCGAATGCCATAGCGGTCGATTCCGAAGGGAACCTGTGGGTTGCCGACGCCGGGAATCACCGGATCCAGGAGTTCAATCCCAAAGGCGAAGTCCTCCTCACGTTCGGCGGTCCTGGGAGCGGGGACGGCCAGTTCACCTCGGTCCGCGGAATTGCCGTCAGCCCATCTTCAGGGGACGTGTACGTTGCAGCCGACGGCCGCGTCCAGCAATTCAGCAGCAAAGGCGAATACCTTGGACAGTGGGGAACGGCAGGTACCGGCAATGGCCAATTCGACCACCTAGCCGGTATCGCCAGCGACGCTGAAGGCCACGTCTGGACGATCGAGTCCGGGGTTCAAGGGACCGTCAAACCGAGGGTTCAGGAGTTCTCATCAGCCGGGGTGTTCCTCAAGAAGGCCGAATTCGCCGAAGGGAGCGGAGCTGGCCAGCTCTCCTCGCCGCAGGCGCTGTCCATAGACTCCGAAGGAAATATCTGGATAGCGGACACTGCGAATGCACGGATCGCCGAGTTCGATGGCGACGGCGAATTCATCCGCCAGATGGGGAGCTACTGGCAGGCCGGTGTAGGAAACGGAAACGGGCAGTTCGTCAGCGCGGACTGGATCGCCAATGATGCGTTCGGAAATGTGTGGGTTACCGATAGCCGGGTTGAACGCATCGAGGAGTTTTCCGCCAATGGCCGGATCGTCAGCACTCCCGATGAAACCTTCACCACCTTCCCCCGGCTGAATCTCGAATCGGACCCGTGCGCGAATGCGCAGCAGCGCCAACAGACCGGAGCTGGCCAGCTGATGGATTGCCGGGCCTACGAGCTGGTCTCACCGCCAAGCGCCGGCGGGTACGACGTCGAATCGGACCTCGTGCCCGGCCAGACCCCCTACGACGGCGCACCATTCGCGACGAGCCCACCCCGGGTGCTGTACACGGTCCACAACGGGGCTCTGCCTGGGATCGGCAACGCCCCGAACTACGAACGGGACCCATATGTGGCTACCCGGACGTCAGAAGGGTGGGTAAATGAATACATCGGCGTTCCGGCCGGACTTCCGGGAAACGCGCAACCTTATGGATCCATGGTGGAAGCCACGGATGAAGCCCTCAATGCCTTCTCGTTCGGCGGCACCAGCCTCTGTACGACCTGCTTCTCGGATGGTTCGAGGGGCGTCCCGCTGCGGCTGAAAACCGGCAGCCTCGTTCAGGGGATGAAGGGGGATGAAGATCCGGGCGCTGGAGCTGAACCGGCCGGTGAGGTGCGTGCGCCGCTTTCCGGGGACGGTAGCCACTTCGTCTTCGGATCGACCGCGAAGTTCGAGGCCGACGGGAACTCGAACGGCGATACCACCATCTATGACCGCAACCTCGGCGACGGCATCACGCGGGTCGTGTCGAAGACCCCCCTTGGGGCGACGATGACCGGCAAAGGGATCGGCGAGCTCGGAATTTCGCAAGACGGATCGCGGATACTGGTCAGCCGAAAGGTCGGAGAAGACGCGAATAAAAACTCCCTCTATCGCCTCTACCTGAACATCGCCGACAGTGGTAAAACGATCGAACTCACTCCCGGTGCCAACAAAGGCGTCCTCTTCGACGGGATGACCAGCAATGGCTCCTCCGTGTTCTTTACCAGTACGGAACAGCTGCTTCCGGCCGATTCGGACAACAGCGCCGACATCTACGAGGCCGACATAAACGGTGAAGGAGGCCTTGAACTGAAGCTCGTCTCGACCGGCTCCAACGGCGCTGGAAACAGCGATGCCTGTAGTCCGACCGAAGAATGGAATGGAGTGGGTGGCTGCGGCGCTGTCGCGATCGGTGGAGGCGGCGGAGTCGCCGGGAAAGGAACCGTGTTCTTCGTTTCTCCTGAGAAACTGGACGGCTCCGGGAAACAGAACGAACCAAATCTGTTCGTTGCCGGTCCAGGGGAGCAACCGACCTTCATCGCCACCTTGCGGCCGACTGATCCGACGGTCGTCGATGCGGTCCGCTCGGCAGCTACTCGTACCTGGGGAGATTTCCAGGCTTCGCCCGCCGGCACTTTCGGGGTGTTCCCTTCGGGGGCCTCTCTCACCGGTTTCCACAACGACGGCTTCAGCGAGGTCTACCGCTACGACGTGGGGGCTCAGCAGCTCGACTGCGTCTCCTGTGCGCCGACCAACGTGATCCCGACCACCGACGCGTATCTGCCCACCCATGGGCTCGGAATCACGGAAGATGGTCGTGTCTTCTTCACCTCCGGCGAGGCGCTGGCGCCTGGCGACAGCAACGGGAACGTGAAGGATGCTTACGAGTGGGAGAACGGCGTTATCGACCTGATCTCCTCAGGTATCAGCCCATTCGATTCCGGCCTGTTCTCGGTGAGCGCGGACGGAGTCGATGCCTACTTATTCACCCGCGAGACTCTCGTCCGAAACGATCTAAACGGAGACTTGATGAAGCTCTACGACGCACGCCACCTGGGCGGATCCCTGCTGTACCCGCCGGCGGTGCCGTGTCAGGCCGCGGACGAGTGTCACGGCCCGAGCAGCGCCACGCCGCCGTCGCCGAACATCGGAACCTACGAAGGAAGCGGCGGGAACGTAACGCCGGAACCTAAGTGCAAGCACGGCAAGGTGTTGCGAAAAGGACACTGTGTCCGGAAACCGGGTCACCAGCGCAATCGCAAGCACCCTAGCCGTCACCATCGGTCGAAACGGGGTGGCAACCATGGCTAGGCTCGCAACGGCGATGGCCCTCGCGTGCCTGCTGCTCGTGAGCATCGCCTCCTCAGCTGAGGCAAGCCAAGCGGTCGAAGCGTTCTCCGTGGGAACCTCGACGACCGCAGCCGGAGGTCATCCCGATCTGACCATGTCTGTTGCGATTCAGAACCCGGGGAACCCCGAGGCGGCCGAGCGCATCACCGTGAACGAGCCAGAAGGCCTTTTCGGGAATCCACGCGTTGTGCCCCTCTGCAACGCGTCGGACTTTGCGTTCGATCAGTGCCCGACGGACTCGCAGGTGGGGGTCATAACGGTTCGAGCCAACCACAACGGCGAAGAAGACTTCCTTCTCGGGACGGCGCCCATGTATGATCTTGAAACCCAGTCGGAAGACGAAACCGCACGGTTCGGCTTCATCGCGCCGACCGTGAACATTCCGATCTCGATTCCGATCACCGTTCGCACCGCAGGAGACTACGGGCTCCGGTTTTCCGTCAGCGGCATCTCTGAGTCGATACCGGTGAAGAGCGTAAATCTGACCGTCTGGGGATTTCCGGCCGCTCACGTACACGACGAAGAAAGGTTCAGGCCCGGGTCGCCTGGATCTCCGGCCGGCTGCCCCGGCGAAACGATCGCCCGCTGTGCGTCTCTCTTCGGGAGTGCCCCCGTGAAGTCTGGGCTGTCGATGAATCCCCTTATCGACAACCCCTCGAGGTGCACCGGGGAACCGCTCACCGCAGTGGCGACGGTCACGACCTATCAGGATCGCGAAAACCCTTCCGTCGCGGAAGCGACCTACCCGGCGACCACCGAATGCGAGCGTGAGAGCTTTGCACCTGTCGCCGACGTGGCGCCGACCACCGAAGAGACGGACTCGGCGTCGGGCCTCGACGTTATCCTTCACGACCCTCAGCCAGAGGGGTTGACGGTTACGCCATCTGCCATCAAGGCAGTCAAAGTGGTGTTGCCCGAAGGCCTCAGCATCAATCCGGACGCAGCAGATGGTCAACGGGCGTGCACCGACGCCGAGGCCAACTTGAACGACGAGGGCCCCGCCCATTGTCCGGACACCTCGAAGATCGGCAACTTCGACATCGAAAGCGAAGCGCTCGAAGGCTCGCTCTTCGGATCGCTCTACATTGCCGAACCGAAACCCGGGGACCAGTACAGGATCTTCATGATCGCCTCCGGCTTCGGCATCCACGCCAAGCTCCTTGCATCGGTTCGGCCGGATCCTGCCACCGGTCGGCTCACGGTTCTGTTCGATCGGGTTCCGCAAGTGCCCTTCAATGGGCTCAATGTCCATCTGTTCGCCTCGGATCGAGGACTGATGGCCACCCCGACTCGATGCACCCTCTACGCTAGTGAAACCGAATTCATACCCTGGGACTCTCATCTTCCTCCGCAGAACTCGATATCGCACTTCGGCCTCACCGCAGGCCCCGGCGGTACGCCGTGCGCGGGGCAGACCAGGCCCTTCCATCCGAACCTCGTCTCTGGGTCCGCTGTGGCACGGGCAGGGGCGTTCAGCAGCTTTACGCTCAACCTCGATCGCGAAGACGGCAACCAGTTCCTCGACAAGGTGAACTTCGAAATGCCGCCAGGCCTGACGGCGGACCTCCACGGCGTCACCTACTGCCCTGAGGCGGCGATCAAGGCCGCTGCCGCTGCCTCCGGCCGCGAAGAGCTGGCCAACTCATCCTGCCCGGCGAGCAGTGAAATCGGCACTTCGAACGTCGCCGCCGGACCGGGCTCTCATCCCTTCCACGCGGTCGGCAAGCTCTACTTCGCCGGCCCCTTCGAAGGTGCACCCCTCAGTCTCGTCGCCATCACCCCGGCCCTTGCAGGCCCCTACGACTATGGCACGGTGGTCGTGCGCGTCGCTCTTCATCTGGATTCCCTGGATGCCCATGTGATCGCGATATCGCAATCGATGCCGAAGATCATCGGCGGGATTCCTATTCGCATGCGCGAGATCCGAGTCAATATCAACCGGCCGAATTTCATGATCAACCCCACCAACTGCTCGCCTTTTTCGGTCGTCTCAGAAAGCATCGGGGATCAGGGCGCGTCGGTCGCCTTCACCTCGCCATTCCACGCCGTCAACTGCGAATCGCTTCCCTTCGCACCCAGGATGACCATCACTCAGGTTGGGGGACGCAAACAAACCACCCGTGCAAAGGATCCGAGCCTACGATTCGATCTCTGGACTCGGCCCGGCGAAGCCAACATCAAATCCGTCGCCGTCACCCTGCCCAAAGCCTTCCAGGTGGACCAGCGCCACCTTGGGAATATCTGCTCTCGAGGAGAACTGGTTGCAGACCATTGCCAGGGGCGACAGGCGATCGGAACCTTGGAAGTGGCGACGCCTCTGCTCGAAAGGCCCCTCAAAGGCCTCGCCTATGCCGTGTCCGGCTACGGCAGGCTCCCGCACCTTGCCTTCATCCTTTCCGGGCAGGTGACGATCGTGCCGGAAGCCGAATCCTCCTCCGTCAAAGGAGGCCATCTCAAAACGGTCGTGCCTGTGGTCCCCGACGCTCCGGTCGGGCATTTTAGCTTGACCCTGTTCGGCGGTGGAAAGGGATACATAACCAACACCCGAAGCCTTTGTGCGGCCAAAGCCGTGAGCCTCATCGAATTTGCAGGCCAGAACGGCAAGTCGGTGACGAGAAGAGTCGCCGCACGAACCGCTTGCAAAGCGAAATCAATCAGACCGAATCATCGGTCCGCCAAGCGGGTTAAATAGAAGGAATAATCGAGAGTGAAATTGAATCTTCAGTACAAGCGGCCAGCTACCGGCCAGAGCGGAGGGAAAGTAGAGATGCAGCCAGAGCAAAGCAGGGGCGGAATCAGATCGCACCTCACCTACGCCAACGTGATGGTGACGATTCTCGCGCTGATCGTTCTCGGCGGTGGCAGCGCCGTCGCCGCCTCGCAGCTGCAGCTCGGCAAGAACACGATCGGAAGCCGGCAGCTCAAAAAGCAGTCGGTGACGACGGGCAAGATCGCCAACAATGCCGTCAACGGCGCGAAAGTGGCCAACGGCTCGCTGACGGGGGCTGACATCAACGTCAATGCTCTGGGAACTGTTCCGGCAGCCGCAAGTGCAGGCTCGGCAGGCAACGCCAACACCGTTGGTGGGCACGCTGCCGCCTGCCCCGCCGATACGACCCTCATCCGCGGCCTTTGCTTCGACACGGCCGCTGCCGAAGCTCCCAACCTCAGGTCGGCTGCGGAAGCCTGCGCGGTTCGGGGAGGCTATCTGCCTACTCCCATGCAGCTTCTCTCGACCAAGGAAGTCCTCAACCTCGGAACCGGCGTCGGCTCTGACAAACGCTTCACCGATGACGTTTACAGCAAGGTCGGCGAAGGGCACTACACGACGATTGTGATCGACGGAGCGGGGAACATCGAAGAACAGGAAATCGATCAGCCGGCGCGATTCACCTGCGTCTATCCGCTGGTTCGCTAGGGGGGCGGCAATGCGCAGGCAGGGGAAAAGAGCAAAGTGTGCAGTAGCGGTGTTCCTGGGATTGTCGCTTCTGGCGGTCATACTCGCCGGAACGTCCTTGGCAGAGGTCGACCAGAAGGGAAACCTGATCGGCTCATTTCATGGAGGTATATCGCCGAGCAAGCTACCTCGGACGGAATCCGCGCCCGTTGCGGTCCAGATGGGTGGCAAGATCAAGACGGTTGACAAGTCGATACCGCCGAAGCTGACTCAGATAGATCTCGAAATCAATTCGCATGGGAAGATCGACACCAAGGGCTTGGCAAAGTGCCCGCTGGGGCGGTTGAACAAGATCTCCACCGCGGGGGCGAAGAAGGTCTGTGGGGAAGCACTGGTGGGCCACGGGAACGTGACCTCGAGGGTGAGCCTTCCGGGACAGGGCGTTTTTGCCTCGAACGGACAGCTGCTGGCCTTCAACGGCACGTACAAGGGGCGCCAAGCGGTGTTCGGCCATGTCGAATCCGGGCCGCCCCTCCCGTTGACTTACGTGATCGTATTCGAGCTGACGAAAGCCAAGGGCACGTTCGGGACGAGACTCATCGGGGCGCTGCCTGAAATCGCGTCCGAATACGGTTACATCTCCTCGTTCGACATCTCTCTCGGGCGACGGTACCGTTACCAAGGGGAAAAGAGGTCCTTTGTCTCCGCATCCTGTCCGGCTCCGTCAGGGTTCACTGCCGCGGTCTTCCCATTGGCACGAGCGAGCTACGTGTTCGAAAACGGCACCGTGCTTTCGAGTCTGCTGGAACGAACCTGCAAGGTCCGGCGGTGAGAACGATGTCTTCCCTTAAACGAATTAGTGGCGTGAAAGGAAACGGTCGGAACTCAATGAACGGTATCGGAAGGCGACGGAAGCGAATCGCTGCAGTGTTATGTCTCAGTCTGGCCACCGCAGCTGTCCTGGCGGGGGGGGCGACCGGCGAACCCGTGCGTCTGGGCGAACTCGAAGTCTCGATAGATGGGTCCGTCACTCCGAAAAAGCTTCCGAAGAAGACTCCGGCGCCGATCAGCCTGACGGTCACCGGATCGATCAAAGAGAAATCCGGCACCCATCCGCCGGCGCTGAAGACGCTTGCTCTGGAATTCAGCAAGTACGGTCACATCAATACCAAGGGGCTCCCGACGTGCACCACGAGCCAGCTGCAGCAGACGCTGACTGCGCAGGCGAAAAAGGTGTGTGGGAAGGCCCTGGTGGGAACCGGGCGCGTAGGCGCCAACATCGCGCTTCCTGAACAGGCGCCCTTCAATGCCTCCGGACCATTGTTGATCTTCAACGGCGCCCCCCAGGGCGGAAAGCCGGTACTGATCTTCCATGTCCACGCGAATGTCCCGGCGCCGACCACCTTCGTGACCACTGCCGTGATATCGAAGGGTCACGGGAAATACGGCACCTCGACGCTGGTCCAGATCCCCACGATCGTCAACGGCGCAGGTTCTCTGACCTCGTTCACGGCGACGATCCACAGAACGTACACCTACAAGGGCAAGAAGATGAGCGTCCTCACGGCGACCTGCCCGACCGGCAGCCTTTCCGCCCACGGGGAATTCACGTTCGCCGACGGCAGCGTGATCAATGGCAACGTACTGCGTCCATGCACGCCCGGAAAATGATGCTCGAACCCAAGATTGCAAGGAGGCTTCCATGAGAGTCGTCGTGATCACCGCAATCCTCGCGTTTATGGTCGCCGGGGCATCCCTGGCGTACGCCGAAGAAGTGACGCGGGATTCCTACAAGGCGCAGGTCGAACCGATCTGCAAGACGGACACCGAAGCAAACGAAAAAGTCCTGCAAGGTGTCCGCACCGAGGTCAAGCAGGGGAAGCTGAAGCCCGCGGGCGCCCGCTTCATGAAGGCGGCGCAGGCCCTGAACAAGGCTTACCTGCAGCTCAAAGCCGTGCCCCAGCCGCCAGCGGACGAAGCGAAACTGGCGAAGTGGCTCTCCTACATCAAGACGGAGGTTTCCCTCTTCGAACAGGCTGGAAAGGCGTTGAAGGCCGGCAACGAGCACAAGGCGCAGACCTACGTGGCCAAACTGACCCACAACGCCAACCTCGCCAACAGCCAGGTGATCAGCTTCGGCTTCCGGTACTGCAAGCTGCAGCCGTCGAAGTTCACCTAGGAGTCACACCAAGGAGATGGGCCGGGTGCTCGCAATCGCCGTAGCGGCCGCCGCCGCGCTCGCCATAGCGGGTTGCGGCGGCGGTTCGAGCAGTACCGGCACCCTCCCGAGCAGCGACTCTTCCGTCGCTGCCTCCTCGGGACGCTCGCCCGTGCGCGGCGGTGGAACGGTTCAGGGAGCAGTTACCGAGTCGCCGGGTGCGGGCAAGGCGGGGAGCGAAGGCACCCATTCGCCGGCCACCGCGCCTAACGCCAATCCGAAGCGGGGAGAAGGAGGCGACGCCAGCATCCAAGGCTACGGCTCAGGCGCGAATGGTTCGGACGTGAAGGAGCTGGAAAAGGCGGCATTCGCCTTCTTCAGAGCGATGAAGACCCGCGACTTTCCGGAGGTGTGCAAGGACCTGTTGAAAGCCAACCGCGAAGAGCTGCAGTCCTACATGAAGGCTGGAACCTGCAGCGCGGTGCTGAACCAGCTCCTCTCTCCCGCAGTCGTGGTGGAAGCTCGCAAGGCCCTCTTTGGAACGGTCACCGAAGCGAGGATCAAGGGAGGCAGCGCCTTCCTTCTGTTTCGCCCCCAGGGGGGGCCACTCAGCTTCATCGTTCTGAAGCGCGAAAACGGTGCGTGGCACCCAACCAGCCTTGCTCTCGGCACGCCGCTGAGTCCGACCGCCGCGGGAGCCTAGGTTGCGAGCAGCGATCTCAGTTATGGCCCTTCTCAGCGCGCTCGTAATCGTCGGTTGCGGCTCGAGCTCTTCGACCACCAGCTCGAACGCACTGAGCCCGGTGGCGCGGAAGGCGGTCAAGGCGGCGGAAGCCGACAAGCGCGCCGCCGAAGCAGAGGCGCCCAAGGGCGCCTCGCCCACCCTGAGGGCCATCTACGTCAACTTCCAGAAGCCGCAGCCGGACCCGGCCTCGAAAGGCTCGGGCAAGGCGATCGTCGCGGGCGAATCCGCCTGCCATGGCAAGAAGCCCCAAGAGGTGGTCGAAGAACTGCTGCCTGCCGCGCGGACGAATCTGTCCCCCGAGCAGGAAGCGATGATCGCCAAGATCGGGTCCTACGAAGCCCGGGCGAGCAGCGACGCCGATTTCGTCGCCGGCCAGCTCGCAGGCGACGTCTACCAGGCGTCGCTGCAGACGAAGCTCGCCCAGTTCGGCTACCAAGGTTGCGTCTACGCGCTTGCCAAGCAGCTCGAGCAGCGCTTGGCGCAAGGGAAGTGAAACGGCGATGACCAAGCTCCCCTTCAGCCTGCGCCGGCCGCGGCTGGTCCTCGCCCTCTCCCTCGTCTTGATTGCGGCGATGGGGATTGGCGGCCTCCACGTCGCCGGCAGCCTCGAACCGACCTCCCTTGACCTGCCGGGAACGCAGTCCGCGGATGCCAATGCCCAGCTGCATCGGTACTTTGGCGACTCCGCTCCCTTCGTCGTCCTGCTGCAGGGTCCGGCGAAGGCGATCGAACGGGAGGGCCCGGGACTGGTGCGGGCGATGCGCCGGGACCCCAAGGTGACGACCATCTCGCCGTGGGACAAGGGGAGCGTCGCCCGGTTGCGGCCGGCGCCGGACAAGGCGCTGATCCTCGTCGACTTCCACGTCCCGATCGACACCGCCGTCAACAGGACGGTCCCTCACCTGAACGAGCTGCTGGAAACGAAGGTGAGCGCGCCGGTGCGCGCCACCCAGACCGGGTTCGCCACGCTCTCACGGGCGATCCAGGACGAATCGATCAGCTCCGCCGAGCGCAGCGAGCTGATCGCGCTGCCGGTGCTCCTGGTCGTCCTGCTGCTCGTCTTCCGCTCGCCGATCGCGGCGCTGATCCCGCTCACCTTCGGCGCGATAACGGTGTTCGCCTCGCGGGGCATCCTCCAAGCGGCTACCCAC
>Ga0224712_10000051_pt1 | contig 18503 bp, 30 predicted proteins | sample DielMetaTC5pm2_FD_171474 | JGI IMG/M metagenome (GOLD analysis project Ga0224712, IMG submission 171474) | Corn rhizosphere microbial communities from Kellogg Biological Station, Michigan, USA - Diel MetaT C5pm-2 (Metagenome Metatranscriptome)... | ecosystem: Host-associated > Plants > Roots >...
AAAGCCAATTAGGAGAAAGAAAAGAAAAGAGAGGAAAAAATAACCTTTTAGACTTGTTTGTCTCTCTAGTAGGAAATGATTCTTGAAGAAGTAATAGGATAACTTGACCCATCCAGTATCATAGAAAGCCACCTTAAAAAAAACAGCCTCCTCTATAAAATGAGAGATCGATTCTCTGTTTAGAGCAAAGAAATCTATCTTATTGATATAACGCTCAGAGAAAAAATGGAGATAATTATTTATCGTATTACTAATTAGAAGTGGATAGATAACAATATCTGCTGTCCTAGAAGAGGAGAGAAAAAACTCTGTTATAATCTTACTAATTTCATCCTTCTTCTGTCCTATAATTTCACTACTATGGAACCAATGCCTTTGCAGGATTAAATTTAGAATTAGAAAGGAAAAATGGGAGACTAGGAGTACAACTAAGGAAGTAGTAATAAGAAGGAAAAAATTTGCTAGAAGAAAGGAGAGGAATTGAGGATGAGAGACTATTCTTCTATTGATGAGATTGAGACTAAGAGAAGAAGATAGAGAAGGTGATTTTTTAAACTTTCTTCTTCCTTCAGAAAGTTTATTTTCCATTTAAACTCTCTTTTGTCTTTAAAGACATTAATATACGCCTATCCTTAATAATTAGTTTTTCTTTTAACTTCTCATCAAAAAGAATTTTAATTTTCCTAGTCTTAGGTCTAAGAGCAAAATTAGAGATAAGAAATTCCATCGTAACTTCTCCAATTCCCTCTCCTATTTTATTTAACTGACTAGTTCTAAGAATATAGGTTCTATTCTTTAATCCTCTTTTACCCAGCTTCGGTATACGTCTATAGAATGGAAATTGCCCTCCTTCGAAATAGGGTTTTATTCCCTTACCAGCCCTAGACTTTTGACCACTGCTACCTCTACCTGATGTCTTTCCTCTACGGCCACCCATTCCTCTTCCTACTCTTAATTTCTCCTTTCCTGGTTTAGGGAAAGATAGAATCATTTGCTTTAATCCAGCAGAATCAATTTTATTTTCTTCCATTTCTTTTTTACTTTACTTGCTGTTGACGTAATAATCTCTTCTCTTTCTTTTCCTTGAGATATTGTTTTCTAAAGGACTTGATCTTAAGTCTATAGGCTATAGCTTCAAAGGAATGAAAGAGAGCATGGATAACGTTTAGAACATTTCTATTGTTATCAATAATCTTTACACTAATATCCTTAAATCCAGCCAATTCTAGAAAAATCTTAGCAAAGTTACCTGCAATTATACCTCTACCCTTAGTAGGTTTAATAATTACTATTGCTGTCTTATACTTGATTCTAATTGGTATATCAACACTACCTATTTCATTCATAGGAAGCTTAATTAGATTCTTCTTAGAGTTATTCAAGGATTGCGTAATAGCAAAGTTAATATCTTTATTCTTTCCCTTACCTACATTAATACCTCCTTTCCTGTTACCAGAGAGAGAAACAGCGAAGAAACGCATCTTCTTGCCACCTGGTATAACTTTTTCTACTGTACTAACATGAATTAACTTAGAGGAAACATCTCCTACCTCCTCACTAATAATCTTTGGAGTACTAAAATCATCTGCAATAGAGGAAAGATCCTCCTGTAATTCTGTACTTGCTACATCAGAAGAAGCTGAATCATCCTCTTGGTACTCTAGAAGAACTTCCTCCTCTGTTCTATCTCCTACTTTTATCCTTCTTTCCTTCTTCATAGATCTCTTCTTTGACAATTAGAAGAGCAGACCACCTGCTCTTACTTCCTCAGCAATTTTCTTTATTATGCCACAATATTTCCTTCTTTTTCTGTCAAAAAAAACCTTCTTGATCCCAAGAGCTGATGCTTTCTCTGCTAGATTTCTTCCTATCTCTGCAACATTAGAAAGATTAATCCTCTTATGCTTCAAAGAGGAGGCACTGACTAAAGTTCTACCCTTCTCATCATCTATTATTTGAAGATAGACATGTTTAGAGGAACGACTAACACAAAATCTATAACGCTTTTCACTATCAATTTCCATAGTCCTTATCTCTTTCTGTTCCTTCTTCTTAGTCATTATTGTTGAACCTTAGTAATTTTCTTTCTTCTTGGCTTCTCTCCAAGATACCTTACTCCCTTACCAGTATAAACATTAGCTGGTTGTAATCCCTTTACTATAGCAGCAAAATTACCAACCTCTACCTTATCATATCCAGTTATTTCTATCTTGTTATCTGATGCTTTTACTTCTAATTCATTAGGAATAGGAACTTTAATATCATTACTAAAACCGAAATCTAAGACTAGAGTATTGCCTTCTGTTCTAGTCTTATAACCAATTCCAACTAACTCTAATTCCTTCTTAAAGCCTTTTTCTAATCCTTCTATGAAATTCTGAATAATCTGTCTAGTAGTACCATGAAAAGCCTTAAAATCCTTTCTATCTCTTCTATTTCTAAATTTACTCTCATCTATACTAACAGACAGTACTCTATCAAGAATATCTATCTTTATAAAATCTTGTAGAGAATAGGTTAACTTATTATCGTTCTTTGTAGAACGAACAATAACTCTCTTTCTACCAAGATAAGTATCAAATAGAACCTCAATTCCTTCCGGTATTGTAATTGGCTTTATTCCGATTCTTGACACTACTAATAGACCTCCATTAGATGTTCTCCACCTATATTTTTTCTAACACAGAAAAGACCAGTTACTATACCACATTGGCTAGTACTGATAATCATAGTCAGACTCTTATCTCCTAATCTACTTCTTATCTCATTAACACCAATATAACTCCTACGACCTGGCTTTGATACAATTTTTATTCCTGTTAAGGCTGGAAGTTTCTGATTAGTAAAATACTTTAGAAAAATTATTATCTTTCTTCTCTCTTCTTCTGAGACCTTAAAACCACTTATATAACCATTTCTAGCTAGGAGATTACAAATGGCAGCAGAGGAATTAGAATAGGGTATACTAATAGAATTCTTCTTAGCACCATAGGCAGTTTTTAGCCTAACAGCTAGATCAGCAATAAGATTATTCATTTTCTACCAGCTAGCCCTCCTTAGACCAGGAATAGCACCCTTTCTTGCTAATTTTCTAAAACAGATACGACAGATCTGTAGTTTATGAAAAACTGATCTAGATCTTCCACAGATTTTACACCTGCTTACCTTCTGTACGTCATATTTCTTGAACTTATTTCTGAACTTTAAACAAAGTCTACTCATCTCTATTTTAAGATTGGAAGGGGAACCCCATCATCTTTAAAACCTCATAAGACATTTTATCATTCTTACCAGTCATTATTAAATTAATATCAAGACCAAACTTTACTTTACTCTCCTCCAATCTTTCCTTAAAAACTGAAGCATCCTGTAGACCAAAGGAATAATTTCCCTTTCCATCAAAGGAAGTAGATGGGAAACCATGGAAGTCTCTTATCATCACAGAAACAAACTTTATAAACCTATCTAGAAAGTTTTGCATCCTTCTTCCTCTAAGTGTAACTTTGGCTCCAATAGGAAACCCTTTCTTAATTTTAAAAAGAGCATTAGCTCCTTTAACTTTTACTATAACTGGTTTCTGGCAGGCAATAGCAGAGAGAGTATTGGCAGCATTATAGATTGCCTTAAGATCATTAAAATTCTCTCCTAGACAGGTGTGAAGGCAGACCTTCTTAATCTCTGGTATGGCCATCCTATTCACTCCTTTCTTTAAGAAATGTGGAACAATCTGATTCTGATAGAGAGTGAATATACTATTCTCTAGATTTATTACTGGACTCTCTTTTTTCTCTCTAACTACCCTATCCTTTGATTCAATTTTTTCTACTACATTTTTCTTCTCTGCCTGCTTTCTTGGAGACTTAGCTTTCTTCTCTACTTTATCCTCTAACTTCTTCTCTTCTATTTTTTTTTTCATGTCTTTCTAACTATAGAACCTCTGCTGTCTTCTTAACAACCCTGCTCTTCTTGCCATCTATCTCCTTAAAGTTTATTCTTGATGCCTTCTGGAAATTAGTAGAATAGAACATAACATTGGAGAGACTAATACTTACACCAGAAAAAATCTTAGTTTTTTGTTCAGTTTCACCCTTCTCTTTCTTCTTTAAGATCTTTCTCTCTCCTAGAGAGAGTAGAACTCTACTCTTACCTAGACTAGAATGGAGAATCTTCTCTATTTTTGCTACCTTACCCTTATGAGAACCCTTAATTACTTTTACTGTATCACCAACCTTTATCCTAAGCTTTGGAATTGCTTTCCTTCTCCTAGAAGAAAGACCTCCTTTCCTGACTGATTTCATAATCTAGATTAATTTTACCTTCATTTTTTCCCAATTGGCTATTTTAGGATTTAGAGTCTTAGCCTCCTTTGCAATCGGCCCATTAGCCCGATTTCCTAATAGAGCTAATTCCTCTCTAGAGAGTAGAAAGACACCATTATGGAAGAATTTTATTCTATCTCCATTTACTCTAGAATAGGATTTCTTTGTTCTAACAACAAGTGCCTTTAAGACCTTCTTCCTAGGAAGATCCTTATTACTACTATCTTGAATGGAACAGAGGAGTATGTCTCCTATCTTCCAAGCTCTTTTAATCTTACTGTAACCACTTACACCAAAGGCTCTTACCTTATGAACATTAGTATTATCTACTACATCCAGAACTGTATTTAATCTAATCATTTTCTATTACCTAAAGAAGTACTCTATAGAGACAGAACCTCTTACCTCTACTTATTGGTCTTACTGCAAAAAAGCTAATAAGATCTCCTATCTTAGCTCTATCCTTTTCATCATGGACTAGGAACTTAAAATTTCTATCGAAATATTTCTTATATCTTGGATGCATTGCTCTCCTCCTTATTACTGCTAAGACAGTTTTCTTACCACTTCTAGAGACAACAACTCCATAGAAAAGTCTAGTCCTAGTTGGAAAAAAAGCCCTCTATCTGGCTAGTAAGAGCAATTGCTTTTGGTTTATCCTTTACCTGAGCTAGCTTATAGAGATTAGAATTTGCAATTCTATAAAAACTACTCCTATCTTTCTTTTCCTTTACTTGAATCTTCTTCTTAATCTTCATAATCTTTCTTCTATTTAATCTTAGCTAAGTTTTCACCTAACTTTTTAACCTCAATTTTCCTTCTTTCTCTTAGAAGCTTATCTCTCTCCAATTGTAACTTCTTTAGAAGAGCAGTTTTATTGGTTAGCCCAAGAAAAAGAGCAATTCTTAATAGGGAGATTCTTTTAGAAATAAGGAGAAGATCATCTATCTTTTCAATCTCCTTAGCAGGAGAAGTTAAAATTGGTTTATTAGTCCCAATTGTCTTACTTTTAACAGAAGGAATAGCTTTCTTTCTTAATACCTTTATTACTTTTTTCATTCTCTCTACCAATTCGTATCTGGTGCTCCCTTAGTTACAAACTTACTTTTCATACCAAGTTTATAGGAAGCAGATCTTAGAATCTTCTTTGCTAGATCCTTATCCTCAATATTCAATTCCACAACAATCCTTCCTCTTTTAACTACAGCTCTATAGCCTACTACATCAGCCTTTCCACTTCCCATACCAGAACAGAGTGGTTTCTTAGTATAAGGAAAATCAGGAAAAAGTTTTATATGAAAGAGTTTCTTTCTCCCCTTACTCTGTTGGGTCAAGCTACGACTAAGAACCAATCTAACTGCCTCTATAGCATTGGCTGTAACGAGCTTACTATCCAGGACTCTAAGACCAAAATTACCATTCTTTAGTTCAGTACCTTTAGAGGAGGAGCGCCTAAAGTTTCCTCTACGACGCATCTGCTTTCTATATTTCGTTCTCTTTGGTTGTAATAGTGGCATCTTTAAATCCTCTTCTGTTGTTCTATCTTATAACAGATCCAGGTACTAACGCCAAGAACACCATATTTCATATTGGCCTCAGCATGGTAATAATCCAGATCATAACCAAAAAAATTCTGTCTAGGAATTACTCCATAACTTGCTTTTTCATCCCTAGAAAGCTCTACTCCATTAATCCTTCCAGAAATTTTAATTCTAGCTCCAGAAGCATTACCTTCCTTGGCCTGTCTTATAAACTGATGTAAACATTTCCTATAAGGCTTATTTTTTTCAAGAGTCCTAGCTATTTGATTTGCTAAGGTAGAAGCATAGACACGACTACTATCAGCTTCAGAGATTAGAACCTCTAGTTTCTGAGCTCCAATAATTGGAAGTACTCTACTCTTTACTCTTCCAATAAAACCTTTTTTCAAGAGAACTGAGGAATCAAAAGCATGAAAAACAATCTGTATGAAATTAATTGATGGCCTCTTAACAGAATAACGCACCACAGTAGAATATTTTACTAGCTCCTTTAAAGCCTCATCTATCTCACTCCCTTCAATAATAAAACGGGACATTAACTTAAGATCAGAAGTACACCAAGAGTTTAGCCAATCTTTTGTCACTCCCATTCTAGGAGTCATTGGATGAACTTTATTAGACATTTTTCCTCTCTAGGGATTTTCCTGAATTTATTCTATCAATTCTAAGAAAAACATTACAGCACTCTTTTGTTTTAGTATTACTTCTTCCCTTAGCTCTTGGATATCCTCTCACAAAGCTCAGACCATTAGTCACATAGAGTGTTGTAATAGAGAAGGAGGCTAAATTTTCCTTATTATCTTCCCTATCTAATGATTCTTCAAATCTTACTTTATTCTTCTTAGTCCTATTAGAGTCCTCCTCTATTAACTCTGGGCTAAGAATAATTTTCTTGGACTGTATTTCATTATTTAGACCGGCTAGAATAAGTTTCCTAAGGAGCCTAGAGGATTTCATAAAATCTGTCTTAGAAAGAAGAGAAAGAGAGTAGGAGACACTCCTTCCCCTTATACCTCTCACTAGGAAATTCATCCTTTTCGGACTAACCCTAATATTTCTACCTATAGCTGAAAATTTTACTCTTGCTTCCATCTCTATTTAATTTTTTGCCTTGATCTCTTAGTTACTGCAGTATGTTTACTGAAAGCTCTTGTTGGAGCAAATTCACCAAGTTTATGTCCAACCATACTATGGGAGATGTGAACCATTGTAAAATCATTCCCTTTATGGACTAGGAAATTTAATCCAATGAACTCTGGTATTACAATTGAAGCACGACTCCAAGTCTTAATAGCTACTTTTGGTTTTCCTCCTGCTTTTCTATCCTCTACCTTCCGAAGTAGACGTTCCTCTACATAATATCCTTTCTTTAATGATCTAGACATGATTTAACCTACCTCTCCTTCCGACTAGGTCTCCTAGAAACTATAAAGGGACTAGAATAACGATTCTTATCCCTAGTACGTTGGCCCTTCTTAACTGTACCAGTCCTATTTACAGGTGTCCTACCATGACCTCTTCCTTTTCCACCACCAAGTGGGTGATCAACTGGGTTCATAGCTGAACCTCTAGTATGTGGTCTGATTCCAAGATAATAACTTCTACCAGCCTTACCAAGACTCTGTTGAGCAATTTCAATATTTCCTACTCTTCCTATAGTAGCTGAACAGGACAAAGGAATCCTTCTTACTTCCTTAGAGGGGAATTTAATTTCAGCATAGGAATCATCCTTCCTAAGGATAACAGCAAAGGTTCCAGCCGAGCGTACTGCCCCACTCTCTGCACCAGGTTTGAATTGAATATTATGAATTGGTATACCGATTGGAATATATCTCAATTCAGAACTATCTCCTATATTTAAAGAATTAGAGGGTTCTCCTTTATAGGAGATTATCTTTTCATTGATTCCTTTATTATCTGGAAGAAGAATATACTTTCTCTTTCCATTCCTATAGAGTACTAGAGCAATATCAGCATTTCTATTAGGATCATATTCTCTACTAATAATCTTTCCCTCTATACCAAACTCTTTTCTTTGAAAATCTATTACCCTATATTTTCTTTTTATACTACCACTAAAGATATTACGAGCAGTTCTCTTACCTTGATTATTAATACCAAAACTACGACTAATACTCCTAGTTAGAGATTTATCTCTCCTAGTACTATTCTTCTTACTATCTACATTCTCTCTTAGAGGAGAGAAGTAACTTTTATGCCTCTGCCCAGCAGTAAGTGGACGTATTTTTCTTATTATATTTTGTCTCATAAAATAATCTAGCTAACCTTCTCTTCTTTCCTAGAGATTTCTGGCAAATATATCGCAAATATGCTATCCAAGTTGGGAGACTTTACAAAATCTACAAAAACCTTCCTGTAGAGCCTCTTTACAGGTACTTTAAAGGAGACTGGATTGCTCTTAAACCGAGTCTTTCTATTAGTAGGATATTTCTCATCCTTAATAATAGAAGTATTAAGGCTTTTAATCTTCTCTCCAAAGAGGGTAGAGAAGAAAGATCTCAGGAATCTCTTATCAATCTTCTTATCATAGGAGACTAGAAAGATCATCCTTAGTCGTTTAGTCTTCTGATCAGTCATCTGAAGACGTACTCCTCTGATAATATCTGGAAGAAGAGTAAGCTCCTCTATCTTTCTATTTATCTTCTTCTGGATTAATCTTTTCATTACTAAATCTTCTTTAGAATCCCTCTAAAATAATCCAATCCAAGAGGAGAAAGAATAAAATAATCAGATTTAAAAAGAGAATTCAATTTAACATCATCTAGATTAAGAACAGAGAAGTTCTTCCTATTCCTATTTGCTAGAATAAAGTTCCAGAATCCTTCTTTCTTATCAAAAAGGAAGAGTATCTTTTTCTTAGTTGAAACAGATTCTATTAACTTTTGAGAATCCTTTGTTCGAAGAGAATTAATATCATTCTTTAATAGGAAGGCTAGAGAAAGGTTAGCTTTTAGCAGAAATAAACTTAAGAGAGAAATAAAATACTCCTTTCTATTGAATTTTTGATCATATAACCTTCCATTTGGGCCATGAGCAACTGCACCCTTTCTCTGATGAGGAGCTCCTAATCTACCCTGCCTAGCTCTACCAGTATGTTTTTGTGGTCTAATCTTTCTACTACTGAAATCTAGAGAACCTCTATTTAGAACTCTAGGATAGGCTGTTCTTAACAGTAATCTCTCTAAGGAGAGTATTCTATTTACAAGTGGAATATTTGGAGCAAAATCTTTAAACTCCTCTGTTAATTCTATTGATTCAAGACCCTTTCCAGACTGATTTAGCGTCTCTATAATTAATTTTCCTTCCATCTTTCTAATAACTATTTCCTTTTCTCAATAGGACTAACCCATCTCTCCATCCTGGTACAGAACCTTTTAGAATTATCCTAGAGCCAGAAATATTTAGTACCTCTAATCCTTTAATTGTAACCTTTTTATTTCCCATTCTTCCAGGCATCTTCTTACCAGGAAGGACACGGGCTGGATCTCTTTCTGATCCAAGAGAACCAGGCTTTCTGTGGAACTGGCTGGATCCCATAGTTGCTGGGCCACCTGCAAAAGACCATCTCTTAATTACTCCCTGAAAACCCTTTCCTTTTGTAAAAGAAGTTGCAGAAAGAAATTCTCCTACAGAAAAATCTTGATCTATTGTTCTACCTAGTTCCATCGTATGATTTCCAACTGGAAAGGTAACATAATGATGGAAGTACTTACCAATCTTAAAAATATTCCTCTCTCTTCTATTACGTACTCTTTTTTCCTCTGCTCCAAAGGTAAGAAAACACTTTTCCTCTCCAGAAGTAGTTCTATATTTATGAACCTTTACCAAGGTTAAAGGTAGAAGTTCTAGATTAGTAAAAGGAACTATTCTTCCTCTTAATTGAATAGAACCCATCTCCTTCTTCTTTGCTAGATAGATCATTTCTAATAGGAACCTTCTATTACTGTAGTCTCAATTGTAGTACTAAGAGTAAAGTCCTTAACAAGGGAGAGTAGATTGAAATCAGGCCTATATCTAATAACAACTAGACGACGATGAAAACGTATCTCATAGTGCTCTTTCTTATCCTTATCAGCGAAATGAGCTTTGATAATAGAGAATCTCTTAATCTTAGTTTTTAATCTTGATACAGTTACCTTATATACTTCTGGCTGCTTCTTTAGAAAATCAACTAGGGACTTTACCTCCTCCTCTAGAGCGAAGTGATAGTAGGAAACAAATCTTATACTAAGACTACTAAAATCATTTTTTTCATTTGATTTTTCTTTCTGCTTATCAACAATAAAATTGTTTTCTGCCTTTTTCTCTTTCTTCTCTCTAAGTTTAGGACTGATTTCTCTATTAATGCCCTGATTCTCTACTTTATTTACTAGATTCTTCTTCTGAATGGATTTACTATTAACCTTAGAAACAGCAATGACTTCCTTCCTTTTATCGATTCTTTTCTTCTTAACAGATAATTTCTTTTCTTTTAATAGAGAGGATGACTTATTCTTCTTTATCTTCTCCTTACTTTCCTTCTTCTCTACTAATCTTTTCTGAGCCTTTATCTTCTTAGGAATAACTATAGAAACATCTATTTTCTTACTAGCTTTTTCTTCCTTACTACTATTCTTTTTCTTCATTCTTTTAGAATCCGTTCTATTCCCTCATCCCTCTAGGATTGAGAGAATTAATCCTCTATTCATATAGGTATAGTTTAGAAAACTAAGCTATAAGCTCAATTATCCTACCCTGTCCTATTGTCTTTCCACCCTCCCTTAGAGCAAAATTTAAATTATTATAGAGTACTACAGGAGATGTCAACTTAAGTGTTAGATCTACATTTTCCCCTGGCTTTGCAATCTCAGCACCATGTATCGCTACTACCTCTGCTGTAACATTAAAGACCTTTAAATAAGCTTGAGGTTTATAACCTACTTTGAAGGCCTTATTCCTTCCACCCTCTGAATCATCGAAAAGATAGACTTGGGCACGGAACTCTGAATATTGTTTATAGGTATTAGGTTTTACTAGAGCAAAGTTACCAGATATATCAGACTTCTTTACTGAACGTAGACAGAAGGCCATATTATTACCAGCTGCTCCTACACTATATTTATGTTTAAAGCTTTCTATATCAGTTATAACAGTATCAATTACCTTTCCTTCTCCCATTACCTGTACTGCATCATTAGTCTTGAAGACTCCTCTACTTACTACTCCAGTAACAACAGTTCCTCTTCCAGAGATAGTATAAGTTTCATCAATCATTAATAGCGGATCAGAATCTATATCTCTTTTTGGAACAACAAAAGTATTGTCCATTTCATTTAGAAGTTGCTTAACTGGAGCTAGCCACTTTTGATTGGCCTTAATAGCCTCTGGTGTCCTATCCTCTGGAGAATTGTATCCAAGTCCCATTGCTACACAGGCACGATAGGCAGAATAACAGACAAATTTAACTTTTGCTGTATCAAATCCAACACGAGCTAGAAGATCAAGAATATCGGCCTTAACAAGGTCTACCTGCTCCTGATCAATTTTTATTTCTGGACTAGATTTGTCTCCAATTTCTATAAGATCACATTTATTCAGAACTACTATTATCTGTCTTGATCCTAAGTGATAGGCAAGCATAATATGTTCCCTAGTCTGAGGTTGTAGACCCATTGTGACATCTACTACAAGAAGAACTGCATCAATCTGAGCAGCACAGGTAATCATATTCTTAATATATTCTCTGTGACCAGGAGCATCCATATGGGAGTACTGACGCTTAGCAGTCTTATAGCTTGTCTGATAGGCATCAATCGTAATACCTCTCTCCTTTTCTTCTGGAGACTTATCAATCTTGTCATAAGGTGTACCAGTCAAAGTAGAAGTTACAGTAGTCTTACCACTATCAACGTGACCAACAGTAGCTAGATTTAAGTTTTCTAGCACTATTTCATTAGCTTCATTATTTCCTGAAATCATCTTTAAAATCTCCTAACAAAAAAAAGTATATATAACTAGGTAAATTCTAGCTAAAAAGGCAATAGATAGGAAATAAATTTTATCTCCTATGAATTGGAGAATTTTTGATTATTTCCTTAGCAGTATCAGCTGGTACTTCATTCATAGATTCTCTTCTCATATCAAAGAATCCTCTTCCTTCTGTAATAGATAGGAACTCACTCTGAAAGTTGAAAAGTGATTGTAATGGAACCATACTTTCAATTACACTGAAATTTCCCTTCGGAAGAGTATTGGTTACCTTGGCTCTCCTAGAGGAAATATAGGAAAGAAAATTACCAGTCCTATCCTCTGGTATATGAACCTCTAATCTCATAATCGGTTCCAATAGAATAGCATTAGCCTTTATAAATCCTTCCTTGAAAGCAGACATAGTGGCGATTTTGAAATCAATTGGAGCTGAATCAACATCATGGATTACAGCATCAACTAATTCTACCTTTACATCGACTATTGGATAACCAGCTAGGATACCAGTCTGCAGAACCTCAGCTACTCCCTCCTCTACACCACTAACTAGTTCTGGAGTAATTGTTCTTTTTTCTGAAACACCGACTACCTTATTCTCAAAGAAGGGCTCCTCCTCTGATAATCTCCTCTTTACATTTATCCAGACCTTAGCAAAGTGACCATGACCTCCAGTCATTCTAATATATTCTCCATAGACCTTCTCAGCTGATCCCTTAATAGTTTCTCTATAGGAAACTCTTGGATTCTCCATAACTACAGTAATACCATATTCTGTCTTAAGACGATCGATCATAACCTCTAGATGGAGTTTTCCCATTCCTTCTACTATCAGCTCTCCTGTCTCTTTATTGATCCGAAAGAAGAAGGTAGGATCTTCTTTACAGAGCTTAGAGGCAGCCTTAGGAAGCTCCTCATAATCCTTTCTATTTCCTATCTTAAGAGAGGCATTTACAACAGGAGTAGGAAAATTTATTCCATGCATTAAGAATTTATTATTACTGGAGGAGGTAATAGTGTCCCCTGTAGCTGTATCCTTTAATCCAACAAGAGTTACTATATTACCAGTAGAGGAAGCATTAAGATCAATCTTCTCATTGGCATGCATCTCTATGACTCTAGAGGCCTTTTCCATAGTAGCTTTTCTTACATTAAAGACATTATCTCCCTTTTCTATTACACCAGAATAGATACGACAGAAGGAAAGAAGACCAGTATAGGGATCATTTACTAGCTTGAAAACCATTGCTATAAATGGATCCTTAAACCTTCTCTTTACCTCCTTGAGAGAGATTGGTTCTGGTTCTCCACTGACTTTTACCTTAATAACCTCCTCTCTTTCTCTAGGAGAAGGAAGGAAATCAATAACAGATTCAAGAAGTTTCTGAATACCAATACTTCTCTTAGAGGATCCACAAAGAACTGGAATAACCTTCCTATTTATTGTTAGAAATCTTAGGATTTTTTTGAATTCCTCCTTCTTCTCTAATTGAGCCTCTGGATAGAACTCTTTAACAGTCTCTAGAAGAATACTCCTATAGAAAAAGTAATTTGCTTTTTCCTCCTCTGACAGGAAGGAAATTTCATGAATCTCAGTTCCTCCTTCATTATCTGTAGAGACTACCACTTTCTCCTCTATAAGATCTATATGTCCTCTAAATTTATCCTCTGATCCAAGAGGAAGAATAATTGGTATCCCTTTATAACTAAATTTCTGGCAGATATCATCGACTACTGAATAGAAATTTGCTCCGAGCCTGTCCATCTTATTGATATAGACCAGACGAGGAATGTGATAACGATCGGCCTGCAGATTAACTGTTTCTGTCTGAGGTTGAACACCACTAGAACCACAGACCACTATTATTACTCCATCTAGAACACTCAGGCTTCTCTCTACCTCTGCAGTAAAGTCCATGTGACCTGGAGTATCTATAAGATTAATCTTATAGCCATTGAATTCACAGGTTGTATTGGCTGCAACAATAGTAATACCTCTTTCTCTCTCCTGGGCTAGGTAATCTAGAGTAGTATCACCACGATCTATATCAGTTAGTTTATGATCCTTACCAGTAAAATAGAGAAATCTTTCCCCAGTCGTAGTTTTTCCATGGTCAACATGGGCAGCTAGACCCATATTTCTAATCCTACTTAGTTCATCAGAATTAAGATCACTTTTAATATAACCCTCTATTAAATCTTGATAACTCTTAGTAGAGGCTATGGTATCCTCCTCTTTAATAGATTTTTCCTCTTGTTCTGTTTCGTACATTATCGAATTCCTTCTATCTTAAGTGGGAGAAAGCTCTGTTCATTTCAACTGATTTATTTAGTTCCTCTAGATGCTTAAAGGATTCACTTGTTTTTGATTGTGTTTCCAAAATTTCCTGTACTAGCTTCTTCGCCATTGGTTTTCCATCCTTATTAGCTCTAGCATAGGTAATTAAAGATTTGAGAGCCATTGATAGAGCAGTATTCTCCTTCAATTTAAATGGAATCTTATAGTTAGCTCCTCCAATCTTCTTAGAGAAGAGACCATAGATTGGCCTCAGACTCTCAAGCACGTTTTTAAAGAAGAGAATTGGTTCCTTCTGACCATGTTCTGATTCAAGAAGAAAGAGAGCATTAGCAAGTATCTTTAAAGATTTACTTTTCTTTCCACCAACCATCATTTTATTCACGAACTTCATTAGAAAAGGATCCCCTAGAATAGACTTTGTGTAGTCCTTTGATTCAGTACCTAAAAATTTTAAGCTCATTCTTTTTCTACCTCCTCTAGCTCTTAGCAGTCTCTGTCTTAACAGCAGCAATGAGAGAGGTCTTCTTCGTTCCATAAATAGAACGGCTAGTCCTCCTATTAGTTACACCAGCTGCATCATATTTTCCCTTAACAACTCTATTCCTTACACCAGGTAGATCCTTTGGTCTTCCACCATGAATAAGTAGTTTAGAGAATTCATTAATAGAAGCTCCTTCTCCTCTTACATAGGCAAAAAGATTCTTTCCATTAGAAAGACGCACTCTTACAACCTTTCTCTTAGCAGAATTAGGTTTCTTAGGAGGAAGAATAAAGACCTTTGTACAGATACCAGCTCTCTGAGGATAACCACTCATTAAGGGATTCCTTACTGATCTTTTTCTCTTCCATCTTCCTTGCTTACAAAGTTGATTAAATGTCATATCTTTATCCTTCCTCCCTCTCTAATCTTTTAGCCTTCTCCCTTAATTTCCTACTTAAAATCTTCTCCTCTCTCTTCCTTAACCATTCTGAATAGAATGGACTACTGCTACGATCACTAATTAGAAGAGAATGGAGCTTCTCTGTTACCTGAGCTCCCTTTTCTAGAGCCTCCAGAATCTCCTTCTCTCCCTCCTCATTCAGTAGAAGAAGATCTTTTAGTGGATCATAGGAACCAACCTTCTGTTTATAGCTATCCCTTCTTTTTCTACTATCAGAGAGAACAATTGCATGAGTTCTACGATTCCTTCTTCCTTCCTGACTTAGACGAATTTTAAGCATATCTCTTTTCCTCTACTCTCTCCTTAGATTGAATTACTCTTTCTAGAACCTCTGGATAGGAAACAGCAAGATAACTTAGCATCTTCCTATTAAGACCAATCTTCCCTAATTTCAAGAGAGCAAGGAGTTTTGAATAACTTAGAGAGTGTTTCCTAGCAAAAGCATTTAATCTTATGATCCAGAGTGAATGGATAGATCTCTTAAGATTCTTTCTACTCTCTGTTCTGTTAGCCATAGCCCTTTCAACCATTGGTTTGGCTATCCTATATCTCTTCCTATTAGCACCAAAGAAGCCTTTAGATTCCTTTAGTAATCCTCTTCTTCTCTCTACAGCCCTGGAATATTTTACTCTCATCTCTTTACTCTAATAAGTCTAAGTTAAAAGTATTCATTACAAAGGTAAACAGGGACTAAAAGGTTACTTTCCTCATTACTCTTTTCTGTAGAAGGGAGAGTGACTTAAGAGAGTGCATAAGATTCTTCTTATGGAGTTCTGGCTTCTTCTTTCCATAGTGCTTTCTTTTCCTAGATCTAAAGAGAAGATCCAATCTAGATTTCCTTTTTAGAATTCTCTTACTTATGCTCTTATTACTCTTACTATTCATACCTCTTCTTTCTCCTCCTTCTTCTTTCCACCAGCTGGGTAGATTTCTATATAGCTCTTACCATCCTTTACCTTCTCACTTATATTGAAATCCTGAGAGAAATAGGAAACAACCTTTCCTAATTGTTTTAGACCATGTTCCTTATAGATCCTGGTTCTAGGTGTGATCTTTAAAATGACTTTTACTCTAGTGTTGCTCTTCTCCTTCAGATTCTTCTCCATAGCCTTTATTTTGTGATCAAGATCATGATCCTCTATTGTTGGAGAGAGATAGAAGGATTTAGAGAAGCTCTTGTTAAGAAACTTATTCTTTCTTTCCCTCTTTTCTCTTTCGTATTTTTCCTTCCCTTCATCCAGTATCTCTACTACATCAGGTTGTTCTATAGAGGAAGATTTCTTTACTAGAATTAGACTTAATCCTTTTGATTTAGCTTCTTCAAGAGCATCCTGAGCAGTAAGTAGAACAGAGGATCTCCTTCCATTCTTCTTTTCTACTACAATAACTGATCCTGTTAGAGAGGAGATATCAGTAATTGACTTTAGGCCTTTAGTCATAGTTTGGTTTATTCTAGCAAAAAAATAGGATGAGGAGGGATAGAAAGTTTTTAAAATTTCTCCAAATTTTTCTCTAGAAAAAACTTTTCTTTTTTTAATTTTTTCTTTTTAATAGAAACTATTATTACATAGAAAGGCTTTTTCTACTCTCTCCCTTTTCTTTCTTTTTTTTCTTTCTTTTTTGCTTCTTTTTTCTTTCTTCTTTCTTTCTTTTCCCTCTCTCTCTTTTTATGAAAACGATCTGACTTTTAAGAAGAAAAAATAGTTAGTGGATCAATAATTAGGAGTTTAGATTTTTGTCTACTAATTCTTTTCTCAGTCCATAAAAAGGTATTATTTATCTAGGTTGGGATAGCCACAACAAAATAAAAGAAAGAAATACAAGGAGGTTTAATTGTAAAATGAACACAATGGACGACAAGAATATGGATGAGCTTACAATAGAAAGTGAAAGCGAAGCAAGTCTTATAGATAAAATTAAGGATACTAAGGTAGCAGGCTGCTTAGTTGGAGCAATGGCTCTTGGTGCAGGTTCAATGTATGGAATACATTACTACCAAGGTTATGTAACAGCGGCAGCAAAAGCTAATGCTGCTGAATTAGCAAAAATAGCTAAGGATCAAGATGGTACTTATAATCTTAAGAAGATAGGTAAAGACGCTAATCTAGAAGCTACAATGACTGTTACTAAAGTAGATAACAAAATTTCTGGAAACATTAAATAGTAAGTTTCAGGATCAAGTTTTCGATAGATAGAATTAGGAGCTTTATTTAGTTGCTGTAATTAGCAACCAAGTTTTGGTTTCATAATGGGGGGATAGATGAAAATGTCTATCCTCTCTCTTATCGATTTATACGTAAAATTGGAATTAGATGAGATGAGGATTTATTTTTCACAAAAAGTTAAGAAAAGAGCTAGGAAAGTTGGTTTCCTTGCTAGAGCAGAGAGTATTCTAAAAAGGAGAAGAGCAAGGGGGAGAAAGAGAATTATACCTGTGTAGGTTTGAGCATTTGTTTATACTGTTTAAGATGTGTTCAAATTATCTACAAGTAATTTCCTATTCTTAATTTCCAATATAGGAGAGAAGGAGAAGAAAGATTTAAATTCTAGGAATAAACTTTTCTTCTGTTTCTCCAAAAGGATCTATAGGAAGAGTTATAAGAAGAATAGGATAAAGAGGTTTCTCCGTCAGTTTCTTGGAAAATATTTTCAATATCCCTCTAGTGTAAGATGTAGAGTCTATATCAAAAATTATCAGGATAGACTACTAGAAAGGAATTTCTACTTCTCTTTAAACTTTTCTCTACTTTTTTCTGTTTTAAACAATCTCAGAAACAATAAAGGAGAGGTTCCTGATGATAATAGACCATAGTAGTAGTAGAGTTCCTTTGAGTATAAGGAAGGAAGAACTATTGGATATCCTTAGTTTTTCCTTTCAATCAAAGAATATTTTTTCTATCTTTTTTTTTAGGATTTTTAGTTTTTTCTATTCTATTCTTCCTTTAGTTACCTTTTCCTTTTTATTGGAGTATTTCCTCTTGCAATATTCGATTAAGTTCTGGAAAAGATTAACTCAAAGTTGTCTCTCCTCTCTATTAATGAAGGAACAGAAGACTGAGCTTAATAAAAAAAAAGGAAGTGAGATTATAGAAATGATCCTCCTAAAGATATTCTTTTTTTTCTGTAGTAGAAAATCAAAGGAAAAGCTTGTTCTTAGTAAGATTCCTCTTGGCCTATTCGATTTAATAAGTTTTGGCTTCTACAGGATACTTATTTTAATGAGTAAGGGAGGTTTAAATATGCTTTTCTACTTCTTCTTCTCTTCTCCACTTTTATCTTCTAGCCTGAATTATATCTGGCTAGAGAAGAAATTCCTCTCAAGTAAACTAACTAGCCTTTTTCTTTTCCTACTCTCTAACTTCTTAAATGTTTTCAAAAATTCCATTCTCTCTTTTCAAAGGGAGAAAGAGAGCCTAAG
>Ga0224712_10000052_pt1 | contig 17606 bp, 26 predicted proteins | sample DielMetaTC5pm2_FD_171474 | JGI IMG/M metagenome (GOLD analysis project Ga0224712, IMG submission 171474) | Corn rhizosphere microbial communities from Kellogg Biological Station, Michigan, USA - Diel MetaT C5pm-2 (Metagenome Metatranscriptome)... | ecosystem: Host-associated > Plants > Roots >...
ATTCGACGTGCCAGCCTGAGCCGTCATGGCGGCTTGCTGACCGGGAGCGAGCGAAGTTTGCACGCCCGGAGCTCCAGCGGGTTGAGCCGGGTTCGTCATACGCCCGGTATAGCCGCCAGCAGGCGCACCCGGAGCGCCCGTTGCGCCTCCTTGGCCTTGCATCTGTAGCCATTCCGCCGTAGTGATCTGTCGCTGTTCGCCGTTCGGTCCGATGATAGTTTTCGGCTCGGCCAATTCTGCCGGCGTCAATGCTTTCTGCACGAAAGCGCCTTGACTGACTTGGCCCGTCAGCGGGTTTCGATTGAGTAGCGCGGTCCCGGCCCCGGTATCAACCTGAACATTCTGCGGCATCAACGCCTGCAATTTCGCCTCGCCAGAAAGCGAATTGATGAGATGATTCTGAATCCATCCCGCCTGAGCAGACGGGTCGCTAGGAATCGACTGAATTTCCCGAATACCCTGATCAAGCGGAAGAATGCCCGATTGAACCGCGTCAGAAATCTGAGAAGCGATCTTCTGCGACATATCTTGCTTGCCGATGGCCGGGTCAACAGCGAGCGAACCGATCATCCCTCGAATCCCCTGCTGCTGCTTTAGTGCCATGTCAAGTTTTGAAACGTCATACTGCTGCTGCAAATTGCGCTGCTGGGCCAACTGCCCCATAGAAGGCGCCCGCCCCAGATTGGGCTGCCAATGATTGCAGTTTGTTGAAATCGACCGTCCCATCAGGATTGACGGACTGAGAATAAGCCTGCGAAATTGCCTGATTCGCTCCAAGTTGAAGTTGGTTTTGTTTGAGCGCAAGCAGCCCCGTAGCCGCCTGGACGGGGGCCTGGATGCTCTCAAGCGGAGATTGAATCGGCTTGATTTGGAGCGGAATCGATGGATCGATGGGCATCTTAGCTCCCGTATCCGAATGCGCTCAAGCCTGCCGGAGCTTGAATCTGAGGCGATGACAGGCCAGTGCTGAACGGATTCCCATAGAATCCGCTGCCACCACCGGCACCCAACCCATTGTTCCCGAGTAGGCCATAAAGTAATCCGCCTTGCGCTGCCGATCCCAGGCCACCAGCCAGCGCATTAGCCGAGCCGATTTGACCGGCCGCCGACGCATTCGCACCAGAGGTCAGGAAATTTCCAGCGGTAGATGCGGTTTGCAGCCCGGCATTACCGACGCCAGCCGCCGCATTTTCTCCTAGCCCTACGAGCCCAGACAGACGATTGTAGGTATCGCTCTGAACACCGTAGTTCGTCATGAAATTCTTGAGAGCGTTTTCGTACTGCTGCTGGTATGTATTGCTCGCGAGGCCGGTCGTGTAGTCGGCGATTCCCCGAGCTTGCGCACCCGAGAGGTTCAAACCTTTCGCCGCAAGTTGATTGTTGACCGTGTTCAAACCCTGGTTGAGCGTGAACTGATACCCCGGTGTCTGCTCAAGCAGCTGCATCGTCGGGTTGAAGGAAAACTGCATTCCTTGAAGCCGCCCAAGTTGAGACTGCAAGCCAGGGATATTTTGCGGCCCGAGCTGCATGTACGGCTGCAAGTTCTGCTGCATCTGCTGAAACTGCTGCCACTGCAACTGAGAGGCATTATTCGCCGCCTGCGCTTGGGTGTCCGCCGCACTCGAAGCGGCAGACGATTGCATGGCCGAGCCAGCGATACCCGCCACCGCCGATCCCACTCCTACTGCTGCTGCGACCATGATTTCTCCCTATAACCACTTCTCGTAAGTCGTTTCGACCGGATCAAATTCCATGAACCGGAAAAGCGCCGACGCGTCGTGAGCTACCTTGCTGCCCACCGCCCACCGCTTGACACCCCGCCGCCGCAATTCGGCTTCCAAAAACTTGAACATCCTCAGACCGACTCGACCGTTTCGCCTATCTGGGCGAACGAAAAATATGTCAGGCGAGCACGTAAGACACGTTCGGTAATGAAGTCCCGGCGCCACGAAACAAACGAAATACGCCACAATTTCCCCGGCCTCTCTGCCGATCACCATTACCAACGAACCGTCCGCCTCTCGCGCCTTGTAGACCTCAACCATCGGCTCAAGCGGAACGCCCTGGTCCTTGTGCGTCGAAATCTCTCCGTAGTGTTCATGCAGGAGCGGTAGAAGCTCGCCGTACACATCCGAGAAGCGTTCGATAGCAAAGGTCAACATCAAAACCTCAAGTCCACGACGATATGGATTCGATCTTCAGCACTGTTGTTCAAAACCTCATGTTCAATCGAGTTTTGGAACCACCAAACCTCACCAGGCCGCATCCAAACCTGTTCATCGCCGCAACGAAACACGTTTCCCGGCTCCGACTGAACGACGATGTGATACCTGTCCCAATATTCCGCATGCCATTTCGAGTCTGCGTGCGGGAAAATCCTCCCTCCTTGGACGATGCGATTGATCATGCATCGTCCAAGTCGAGTCGCACCCGTAGAAGCCATGAGCGCCATGATGAGCGCTCGCGCTTCCGGCAATTCGTTGATCTCCGGCCTCCACGGACATTCGTGAAGATCGTAGCCAGCAAGCCTGTTTTGCTTGTAAAGCTCCAACTCTTCGTCCGTATCGACCTTCACGTGATCCTGAAATCGAAGGTAGATCGTATCTGTCTCGCCGAATGGCCCTTGCGGAAACTTGCGCAAGAAGTCGTCAGCTTTCCACAATTCCGTCTTTCGGTAGACTGCGTTAAGCAATGGCGTGACATTGACGGCCTCTGCAATTTTTAAGAAATTGCGCATCAGCGAATTCCACCCACTTGATACACTTCCGAAGCAGTCGGTGTGATCGACCCTGCGGTGTTGTTTGAGAACGTGATGCCAATCTGATTGGCCGCACTCGCCCGCACGTTCACGATGCCAAGGCCCGCTTGCGCAGTCGGCTTCGAAACGTACACCACATCGCCCACGGCAACACCTGTCACTGTAAAGGTCTGCTCGGCCGTGGTATTAGCTGCCACCGCAACCGGCTACAGCGTTACTGCCAAGTGATAAATCGACGTGATCGTATCGCCCGGAGTATTGCTGAACGAAATCGAATTGACGGTCGGATCGGTTGTTGCAACGCCAATATAGCTGGTCACGATTTAGCTCCCTGTGGTTTGGTACGCGCCACCTTGCGCGTTGATAACGGCGGCGGTTCCCGCCAATGCTTGCAATGTCGCCCCTGCGGCCATGTTTAGGCCGATCAATTGGGGCGGCACATACGTTTGACCCGGCGACAATGTATAGCCGGAAACGACCACGTTCCCCGTTCCAGCCGTCCCCGCGCTCGGCACGTTATAGACCGTGATCGGGATCGGATTGGCCGATGTGTTCGTGAAAGAGAAGTTCGAAAGCGTCGCGGTTGTCGCCGGGGGAACCGTATAAAGCGTCGATGCGCTCGTTCCAAGCTGCGTCGCTGCGATCGAAACGGGTACTCGTTGCATTATCTCAGCCCCTTTACATATACCTTGCTCGTGCCGACCGTAATGGCGCTTGTGAACGTCAGTGTTGTTCCAGACAGCGCGTACTGGTCGTCGCCCTGGAACACGCCATCAAAAAACACCCACAATTGCTGGGCGTTCGTAAATGTAGCCGGCAGCGTTAGTGTCGTTGTCGTCCCCGGCGTAAAATCTGTTCCGCTCGAATACGTCTTATCCAGCATTTCAGCCGCTTGTGCCGGCGCGAAGACCATATCCACAATCGAGCTATCGGCCGAAGGAGTCGCGAGCGCCATTTCGCCTAGCGCGTCAGCCGGCCCGACCGAGCCAAACGTGGTTTCGCCGACTAGCGCATCCTGTCCAATAATAGACTGAACAGGCGAAAAAGTCTCTTCCAGGGCCAATACGTCAGCAATCGTCAGATTTGACGGGACCGGAGCGTTTCCCCCGCTGCGCCGCCAAAGCTGGATCAGAAACAAGAACCATGATTCAGTGACATTCCCGTTCTTATCCACAAATGGGACATTAACAAGAGGTACGTTTGCCTGAAGATTGCTCATTGGTTATTCGACTGAGCATCAACCCAGGCGCCCAACAGAGCAGTCTTGCAAGGTGCAGACCACGAAATTTCGAACACTCGATCTCGGGCCATGCCGAGGCGTCGCCACTGAACCGATTTCACATACTCGCCCTCAAGCCCAAGGGATCGCTGCACCGGATTCCCCCACGACTGACCGCGCGTATCGCTCCACCGAAGAAAGACAGGAACAGGAACATTTCCCGCTCCATTTCCGACTTCCATGTTGGCAATGAATTCCTGGTAGTGAATCCGATCCGATGAGTCATCCACGCCATGCGGGAAAGAGCGAATCCGAGCGATAGGCTGGCCGGCATCGGTATAAGCGTTCTGATCCCATAGGTAAAGATTTCCGTTTTCCCAATCGCCCACGATCGGCTGACCATAAGCCAATGCATAGCAATTCGCCCGGTGGCGATGCAAGATGCCGTTGTTATCGACCCAAGCGAGCTGATTCCACTGCTGATTGCTGAGGTCATACTGCCATGTAATGTCACTGGTCGGGAACGTCAGGACGTAGAAGAAATGACCTTCGATCTGATACGTGAACCCGACGGCCTGAGCTAGATCAGGATATGTCTGCATCTCCGCGTCAAGGGCGAACGTCGAAATATGTGCGGCGTTGAACTGCTGCGAGCGGCAGACAATGGCGTTCCCCTGAGGGGATTGGGCGAGCCAGTACAGATCTCCGTCCATCTGAGCCAGGGAATTAATCGACGTGATGCCGTACTGCATGAACACACCTGGAAGCCGATCAAACGGGAACGGCGTGTCGCCAGCATCAAACCAGACTTCCGTCGTCTGCTGGCCGAACAGATAGACGTAGCGTTTCGTGACGCCCACGCCCATCAATTTGTCCGAGAAGCCCGACTTCGAAGCAAAGAACAACGCATCAAACGTGATTTGGTTGACGACCGAGATATACCATTCGTTCGTACCGGGCGAGTTCAGGATCAGATAGCCATCCATAAACTGAACGGTGTTGCCCCCGACAAATCCCGTCGAAACGAGCGATGCAAACGCATTGTTCGAAAGCTGAACTGTCCATCCCTGCGATGACCCGTCAACGATAACGAGATACGTCCCGTTGTCGATCATTGCCACTTGACCGGATTGCGACGCAATATCGCCCAGGTGCGTCAGTGCCCAGGTCGAGCTGATTGCGTACACGGACGAGCCACAGACGCCATATAAGGCATCGTTCGAGGCCCAGTACAACCCGCGCCATCCGAGGCCAGTCGTCGGCGTTGCCGTGGCAAGCGTCGTCAAGCCAGGTGTCGGGTAGTAGGTGAACGGAAACGGAGAGTCGGGAGGATTTCGCTCTCCATATAAATTTACGCAGCGTTGCGCCTCAGCAACTAGGCTCTTCGCTTGGTAAGCTCCTGTCGTCAGAGGAACCTTCGCCATTGCGCTTGAATTTCCATTCAAATGACGGGCGCCGATTCTTGGCTTGATCTGATCGCGGCACCCATTTGCAATTTCCCTTGCAATAGCCTTGATTGTTGTCTATCCGCTCTATGGAAAGACCTTCTTCCCAGCTATCGCCCATATCTTTCAAAAACCCTTCAAACTCTTGCCATTCCTGGCATACGGATATGCCTCGCCCTCCATAATGCCTAAACATTTTGTTCCGAGGATTTCCGCAACGCTGCTTCATCCCCGTCCAAATGTAGTGCAATTTATCGTGCGATCTTCCATGCTTCGTTAGCCTTTTTTTGGCTGCCGCCGCAATTTGGCATCCACACGATTTGCTTGCCCCGCTCGTCAGGGAGGTTCCAACTATCGACTTAGCGTTTCCACATTCGCATTCACACAACCAGAAAGACAACCTCGATTTTGCATGGGTATGGGAAAAGCCGATGACCCTCAACTTCCCAAATTTTTTACCCGACAGATCGATTCTTTTGGCCATTTCACCCTCCTGGTGTAATGGCCAATTTTAGCATCAACCTGAGTTGCGTTCCAACCATTCAAGTCATAACATCATGGGCTACTTCCGATCATAAAGTCGCCATAGATGTTGTAAGTCGCGCCCCTGTTATTCCTCAAAGCCGGCGGCACCTGCAACTGCGGAATAGCGACGTTCGATTCCTCGATGATGCGAAGTGACGCTTCGGCCTTCTTCTCGACAACCGGATTGACGGGGAGGCCGTAGAACGGATAAAGCTCAAGCGTCAGATTCCACATAAGCGCCGCCGAATACTCAGGCGGAAGAGCTAACGTGTCCCCAACGTTCGCGAATTGCTGCAATTGCAGCATCGTCGTGATGAAGATTTCGTACTGATTGCTCGGGAGCGGCCAGACGAAAATATTCCCAATCGGATATGCCATGTCGTAGAACACGTAACGAGGGAACGCATTAAGCGACTTGAGCGATATGCGATTGTAATCTTCGGTGGATCGAAGGATTTCAAGCTGGTAATCGACCGGCTGGACATTGTTGAACAACTGCCGGAAGAATGCCGACTCGATCTTTGCAGGGCGTGGAATGTTGAAATTTCCACCCGGGCCGACCGTGTAAGACTGAGCGCCAGTCGCAACGAAGCCGGTCGTGATGAGCTGATAGACGAAATACCGGCGTCGCTGCAACTGCGCGAGCAGCATATTTAGGAGGTTGAATGAATCGTTTATATCCTCCGCAGAGGCTACCTGCCCGACACCCACCACGTTCGCCGTTTTAAGAGCGAGCGTGATAATGTCGCGCGGAGTCGTCGGGACAGGTACGGTCATTTCAGCCTCGAATCAGTGATTCGTCCAATTGGTGCCGTTGCAGACAACCGTGAGCACGACCGTGCCGCCGCCTGTCGCAGTCGCGTTGTAGACCGGGGAAGCTGCGCCATCCGTTTCGATCGCCACCATGCCCGAAGTCGCCGAGCTACAAGCCGGAAGCGTCGCATTCGTATACTTGGCCGGGATATAAATCAGAGCGCTGGCATTCTGGACCGTCACCGAAGGCACGCAGACCGGCAGCGTCGAGCCAAGCGACGTACCTTGTGCGTTGTAGTAGGTCGTCCCTTGCAGGAAGAACGTACCGCACTGGTTGCTGATCGTCTGAAAGCCGTTGCTCGGATTGAACTGAGCATGAGCGGGAAGCGAGCAGATAATGCTCACGAATGCGAGCAGAGAGAGAAGAGCCTTTTTCACGAGGAAAACTCCTAGAGGGACGATTTACGAGCCGCCTCGACCATCTCGCGGAGCTTGTCCGCTCCCGTCCGGTGATGCGGGTTCAGACCTAATGCTTTGGCCTCTTGCATGAGCGCGTCGCGCAAATTGTCGTACCCGGCCTCGACCGTCGATTCGCCAACCGCCGCCGCTTCTTCATCCTCGTTCTTAACGAGAATGTCGGTTCCGTCCGCGAGCTTCACCCACTTCGGATACTCGCGATAGACGTACTCCGACTCAAAATTCCGCATGTTGACCGAGTTCGTCTCGAACCGAGCAATCAGAGCCATCTCTTACCCCAAAAAATGGGCCGGGGAGTGAACACCCGGCCCCAACACTCGCCGGAGGAGGAATGCTATTCGCGATACTTCTCCAAGTAGGCCGCAGCCTTGCGAAGAAGCTCCGCATCATCATCAAACTTGCCTAGCCCGATGTTGCAGGCTGAGCACAACAAGCCCCTGATGCCGTTCGACTTGCCCGATTGGCGAGTCTTGTGGCAGTGATCTACGGATAACCGGAAAAGAGACCCGTTAGCACGAGATTTCGTCTCAGGTTTTCCGCATATCTCGCAAACGCCGCCTTGCGCCTTGTGCATCGCGTCGTACTGTTCCGCCGTGAGGCCGTGGTTCGCCTTTAAACCTTTTGCATGCGTGTACGTACCACGTTTTTTACCGGTTACTGCTTCTCTACGCCTTCTGTATTCCAATTCGCTTTCGTCGGGCGCCTTTGAAACCTCTATCGGCTTCCATTCGACATTTTCCTTGCTGTACGGCAAATCCTTGTTCTTCCGTCTTAGACGGAAATTGCCTTCAGGGATCGGGGAAACATCTCCAACAAAGTCCCAGAAATCGGCCAACCACGCGTCGCACAACTTGCCTTCCTGCTTTGCTGCTTTATACGTCACGTAAAGCGGATGAGATGCTTTGGTTCCGTACCAGTCCGGCCTACCCGCTTCCACCGTTCCATGCCGATGTAGGCGCATGTAATGGGTCTGGCAGTACCTGCGGCTTCTTGCTTCCTTTTCACAACCTTCTACGGCGCACTTCTTCATTTTTTAGCTCCTCGGTAACGTGCTATCACGTAGCACATACCGAGGAGTATACATCAACTCACGTTAAACAGCAGAACATCAAAGTACGTCGGGAACGATGCAGCTCCACTCTGGGCGGATTGCTGCATACCCGTACAAAATGTCCATTCTGGTTATCAAATTATCACTCATCACATCGTACGCCGTCAGCATACGCATCGAAACGCCGTCAAACTCAGCGCGCGCGGCCTCGACGACACCCTGAGTCGGCATTTCAAGGTCAGCGGTCGCCAGCGTGAAGGCTTCGGGGTAGTACGCCAAGTTCTGGCGATACGAAGTGCTTGCGGCCATCACGAGCGAGATCGCAGCGCTATTGGCGGGAGATGCCGTGACCGTGTTGAACGCAGCCGGGGCGGGGACGATTGCCGGGTAGATCGGGATCGACGTAGCACCGTTGGCAACGTTGGCCGTCACCACGAACTGACGCAGGACGCCTTGATCCTGACCCGTCAGGCGGTTGATCGCGTTGACGCCTGCAATCGTGATGATGTCGCCCTTGTTGAGCGTGCCCGTGATCGCATTGACCGTCAGCGTGTTGCCCGTTTGACCCGCGCCGTTGACCGTGCCCGCCGAGAACGAGCCTACCGTATGCACGGCAGTCGTTTGGTCGTACATCCAGTCGAAGCCGAGGGTATCGGTCGTCAGCATGCCCGATTCGAACTGGTCGCTGATCTTGCGCTGCGGATTGAACAAACCGGCCAAGCTCGAAACCGTACGGGCTTGCGTCATCGGGTCCATGATGATCTTGCGATCCATGGCCGGCGACAGGTTGTTCGTGAGAATCGCGCCGGCCGACAGCCACGTGCTGGCCGATGGCGAAATCAGCGTCGTGCCGCTCGAAAAGTTCGGAGCAATATTCGACGATGCGGCGGCCACGTTCATCAGGTCATTTGCGACGTAAGCCGCAAGACGGTTCACCGCGGGCGCCAAAATGCGCTCACTGTAATCGTCCAGGCTCATCGTGCGCGTAGCCGTGCCGAACTCGACCGGCACATTGGCCTGAGTCGCGACGGTCAGCGTCGTGTTTTGCTCGTTCGTGCCTTGCGGCGTGATCGCAGGGCCGGTATTGACCACGTAATCATTCGGCAGTCGGATGCGCAGCGTGTTGCCGATCTTGGCACCGGTGCGCGCGAATTGGTCGTCGTATTGACGGTTGACAGTACGAAGGAAGGCGTTAGACTGCGTAAACAGTCGAACGGCCTCGTTCGTAATCATGTTAATTGTCAGCAGATTGCTGGACATGATGATCTCCGAAGAAGCAAAGGCGAAGGAGGCATTGCTGCCGACTTGTCTCTGCCCTGCGGAGACCTACTTAACGGGCGCGTCTCGGATAACTGCCGATCCAGGTCAGATTGACGGCTCCGACTGGCCTATTGGCATGCGGCAACGATAGAATCGCTATCGCAAGTGATTGAACGGTAGCGTTTAATTATCGAAATGTCAAGCTACCGCCGCGACTTCTTGTTCTTCGCGCGCCAAGCCATCCATTCCTTGACGTTCTTAGGATCCGGCTCGGCTGTATCGCCCCCAGCGCCACCGCCAACGGGTTCAATCGGAGGCGGGGCCTTGCTGATCTGTTTACCAAGCTCCTTAGCCGCCTTGCTCGACATTTTCGTAAGCTCAATACCCATCTGAACCGGGTCCATCGAAGCAATCCGCATGGCCTCGTTCATGTTCTCTGTCTTTCCGAGCCACGTAACGACTGCTTCCGCCTTCGGGATGCTTGTAATTACGCGCAGGAAGTCAGGGCCGCCGACTCCGGCGATTTGTAAATTTTGCACAGACTTTTCGAAGTCGTCGCCGAATTCCTTTGCTCCGGCCTCATTGATTGCTGCAATGCGCGAATTGATCGTCTGGGCCTCGGTCTGTTCGCGAACCATCTTTTCGGCATAGGCGCGGGCCAACTGCTCGACTGACTGATTGGGCGCGACATGTTGTTGCTGCCCATCTGCGGGCGCGGGAGGGGCCGCGCGAAGTCGCTGCACCTCCGCCTCAAGCTCGGCCGCTCGGGCTTCAGCAGCTCGACGCGCCGCAGTGATCTCGCTGATACGCTTAGGAACCCAAGACGTATCGGGCGCGGCAGGCGTTTGAGTATTTTCCGCCTCTCCGCCCGCTGGGGCTTGAGTATTTTCTTGCTGATCTGCCTGGATTTCGCTCATGGTTCTCTCCGGTTATTGCGGTTGTTGTATTGGCGTGCCTGTCATTTGATGGATTGCTGCATCTTTTACATCTTGCTGGTTCAACTGGTCCAACGCGGGGATCGGCGCGAGCACGTTTCCAATGCCTTCAGCGTAGGCATTCGCCGGATCAATCCTCGCTGGGTCCAAATCCTGGCCGGGGTCAGTAGCAGATAGGATCTCGGCCACCGACTTCTTGATGATCGCAGATAGTTGAGTCGCATCGAGCGCCGGAGCAAGCGTCTTGAGCCGGTCAGATTCGGCCTTGAACGCATTGACCATGTCCTGACGCTCGTTTTCCATCCGCAACGCCAGATGGTTGAGCGCGTCCATGTCGGCCCGCTGTTTCTCGATCGTTTCCTTGACCGTCTTGTCTTGCAACTGAGTTTGCAAGTGCTGGATCAATTGGCCGGCCTGCTGCAATTGCTGCTGAAGCTGGATCATTTGCGGGCTTGGACCTGCTTCGAGTGCTCCCGGATTGGTCGAAGCGATCCAGTTGCGCATCCGCTCTTGCAACTTGTCGGCGCTCGGGAAATCCGCCGTCCCCATGTACAAGTCGCCGATGACGCTTGCAAGCACAGGCTGGGCAGCAAGCAACTGCGTCATAGCGTCAAACGCCCGCTCACGGCGAGTCTCGAAGTTCGGCCCAACATTAGCCACAACGTCATAAGTGCCGACATTCGGGTTAAAAATCGCTTTGACCTTGGCCTCTTGCTGATCCTCGACTTGCTGTAATGCCTGTTTGGCCCGCGGATCAATCTGAATCGCCTGTTCCTCGCCGGACTCATCCATGATGCGGATGATTCGTTTGGTATCGTAAATCTTCGGGATCAAGTCGATAAGCTGCTTGCCAGTGAAACGGATAGCCTTGGCGAGATTGTCCTGATAATGGAACGTGACGCGCTCGCCCTGCTTCTGGCGTTGCTCGATGGCTACTCCGGCAATCTCGTTGCTCTGAGCGCTGAACGTCGATTCGTACTGCCCGGACGCCATCATCATTTCGTGTTCAGCAGCCTGCATGCCTTCCAGATACACGGGAGCGGACGTAGGCGGCTGCTGGCGCTGCGGCTGAGGAATAGGGTTGCCATTCTCATCCATGTGGTTGTAGGGCAAATAGGCGTGATTCTGACTGTTTGCCGTAGACCAGTAGTTCTCAAGCCCTTCGATTGCTTCGACTGGGGCGAGATACGGAGACTTCGACTGCAAGGCACCGAACTCAAGCGCGGCCGATGCGTTGTAGTTATAGGCCCGTTGAGCGTCCTTCAGGTAGCGAACGATACCCTTCCGGTCCAAGCGCTTCTCGATGACGATTTCTTCGCCTGGAACACGGATGATCGGGATGTATTTCCCCGCCCAAACTGATTTTTCGGCGATTTCGTTCCCGACGATCTTGTACCAATCTACAGAGTATTTCGAGACGCGCCGGCGTTGGATGTCCACGCGCTGCTCCATGGCGTTCTTGAGCAGCTCTGCGCCTTCGGGCGGCATGGACGATTCGCGGGCAACGATGATGTCGCCGTCAGCGGTAGGAATCGCGTACATCCATTCCTTTTGCTCGGAGCGCTCGTAATACTCCGCGATACGCACCTGATCGGATTTCGCCCAATTCTCGGCCAAGTCGCCCAAATTCGGTTGCTGCTGGACGATTTTTCCCCATTTCTTCTCGGCTTCCTCGCGCGGCATGTCCGAGAACACGAAGGCGAACCGAGCATCCGAGCCGTCCTGATTCTCGATCTCCGGGTCCATGTAGACCGAAAGAGGGTCGGCAATCTGGCGGATGAAAATCTCTTGGTCGAAGCTGTCTTCGTCCCGATAATCGGTTACGAGACGCCAATAGCCGATGCCGCCTCCAACCTGGAAGCCGGCCGCAATGTCGTAAGCTGTCTGAGCGTCCGAAATGTACTCGATGCGCTTGATGATCTGCTCGAAAATTTGCGCGCTGTCGTAACTGGATTGATCGCCGGTCGGGCTGATCTCGATCTCAGGCTTGTTCTGTTTGCCCTGATTGACCACGTGCAACCAGTGCGTGTGCGTCTTATTGATCGTGACCATGACTTGGCCGGACAACTGACGCTGGGCGCGCACCGCAGCATTCCATTGTTCGGCATTATCCGAATCCGCATACAAGAATCGCATATCGTCCTTAAAACGTTGACGGAACGATCCCTCCCAATTCATGCACGCTTGGAAGCGCTTCTTTGCTCTGTCTAAGATTGTTTTGTCACGCTGCGCCACGATAGAACTCCCCATGAACCATTCGAGCGGCTAGCTCATAGACTTCGTTTGCTTCTTCGGCGGTCGGGTAATAGCCTAGCGACTTTTGCACCGACTTTCCATTTCTGGCGTCGAAAAACGAAATTCTGGCCTGAAATTTTCCGGGCTTATATTCTCGAATACCGCGCATCCCAAGTTGATTCGGCCAGACCGCGTTGTGCGTTTGCTGCCGCCGTGTGGCAACACGCAGATTCGACCATTTGTTATTGGAACGATCGCCATCGATATGGTCAATTTCCCCATCTGGCTCGCATCCCGTCATGTAAAGCCATGCCATGCGATGTGCCATATATCGCCTTCCATCCAACCCGAGTCGGATATATCCATGCTCACTTAAGCTGCCTGCCGGCGATCCGATTGCCTTACCGCCTTTTGCCGTCTCCCACGCGAAAACGCCGGTTTCCGGGTCGTATGAGACCAATCTTTTAAGCGCTTGCTGGTTCATGATGCCATCCAATCACCGGGGGTTGTTCTTCCATTAAAAGGTCGGCGTGGTCGCGTCTGGAATTCCTTCTGCTTCGCCTTCGGCTCTTTCAGGTCAATCGCCATGTAACTAAAGGCATCCGCCGCGTGCGAGGCCCAATCGTGCAACGGCTCTTTGCTGAAATGTTTCGTCTCGTCGTCCACAGAATAGCGATAATTCATGAGCGCGTCCAACCCGATAGCGCAGCTCTTCTCGTCGAAGTAACACAGAGGCAGAATCCCGCGCGCGGCCTCGATCCGCGTATCCACCGAAGTTTTCGTCACCGTCTTGGTCTTGAACCCTGCGTCGCGTAGTTGCTGGGCGACCGTGCGGGCCGAAGCCAGAAGCTCGTTATTAGCATCATGAGGGAGGCCGCATGTGCCATAGACGTACTTTTTCTGCTGCAACTCAACTATGTACTCGCTTATGTGTTTCCCGGTGCCTTCGAGGTAATCGATGACCCGATATTCAAACGGAGCCAACTGCACAAACCATATCGCCGTCTTGTCGGCTCGTCCCAAGTCCCAATACAGATGGACAGGCTTGGTATGGTCATACGGCACACGGCGGATGCGCTCTTGCGCCTCGCGTAGCTCTTTCGCATACACGGCCCCGAGAATCGGCGCCTCAAAGCTGCACATGAACTCCTGATCGAACAAGGCGTTGCCCATCGCCTCGCCGAAGTCGCGCACATACTCCGCTCTCAGCTTTGCCAGCTTCTCCGGCGTGTACTGTCCGGTGTCCATCGCAGTAAGCAACTGCGCGAAGGCGTCAGGGTCTTCCTGGGCGCCCTTGTATGTGGTGTAGGCGTGATTCTTTCCCCGGGGCGTCGTGATGAAAATCTGCCATCCGTTGTTCTCGGCGATGATCGGCCGGAGATAGGCCTTTGCGGCAGGATTTGACAGCGCCCACTCGGAATAGACAATCCCCACAGGAGGGGAGCCAACCATAGCATTGTAATTATCGCTCCCCAAGACCTGCCAAGTTGATCCGTTGATGAACTCAATGTACATCTCCTGATCGTTCTTCTTGCGGCGGATTTCTTCGGGGAATGCTTCGTCGATCCGTTTCTTCCCGCTATGAGGGTTCACAGCGTTCCAAATGGCCTTGCGGGCCTGCGCCGCCATCGGGAGCATGTGCCAGTAGCTCCCGACGCGCTCGAAGGCTGCTACGGCCGTTCTGTGAAGCGAGATTTCGTCTTTACCACTTCGGCGCGCCCATACAAGTTCGGCGTGCTTCCCACCTGCCTCCAGGTAATTCCACGCCTCCATCTGATACGGGCGTGGCGTCCACTTGTTCGGAAGGGCTATGCGTGTCACAGCGGCTGATGCAGGTCAGGCGCGATGCTCCGCTCGACCAGCGGGCCAACGCTTACGCGCGCTCGTTGAATGTGCCAATGAATGGCGCGACAAGCCATCTGCGCGACTTGCTGCCTGCGCTCTTTCTCCATCATAGAGTCGAGCAGCTTCATATCCCACTCGTCGAAGAAGGATCTAAGCTCGCCACGGCGGCGGATGCGGGATTCGTAGCTCATACCGACGACTGGAAATCCTTTGGAAGGCCGATGCGAATCGTCATTGGCTCGTTAGGGACACCGCAAGATGACCGCAATTGACGGACGCGCTCTTGAGCATCCCCAGCGCTCATTGGCTTCCTGCGTTTCCTTGAGCATCCCCAGCGCAATACGCGTGATGCTTTCGACGGACAGCAGTTCACTCGATGAACCGAATGAAATCGTGCCACCCTTGCGAATTGATGCAGTCACTTCGGCGACCCCTTACCGCTCACGCCGCTCTGTTTGATCGAAGGAACGCCATTCAGACGCGTCGGCTCCTTCTTCGGCCCGCTCGGAGGCATCCCGCCGTTATACGAACCAGCCGGTGCCGTGCGAGCGTGACCAGCACACGATGCGGCGCTGCCAGGGTTGCCTTTGTTGCCTTCGTACTTGCTCATGTCGATTCCTTGGGGATCAGAGGATTTTGCGGGCTTCCGCGAGAAGGTGATTCAGTTCGTGGTCGAGGCCGGCGAATTTGGCAGTCAGAACGTCATGAATGCGGCGCAGCAAAGATTCGTGCGTGTGCGCGCTGGGTGCGGTTGCGTTGGGGTCAGCACTGACATCCGGGGCAGTAGTCGTCAACGTCTCTGCGGGCTGTTGGGATGCCGGAAGCGCAGAAGCAGCAGACGAGACACTCGTTGCCGGCATGGTCGGTTGCTCTTGCGAAACAACGGGGGTAGCGCCAACTGCGGCAGAGGAAGCACTTGACTCCCCCGGCTGCGCGACCACCGGCGCGTTAGGTTCCGTACTGCTCGGTTGCGCTTCATCCGTCATTTCTTCTCTCCGAATCGAACGATTTCGACGACAAGAGGCGCACCGCCCTCGCCTCCTAGCTCTACCGCCTGGATAGACTTGCCGTAAGCACGGTCCAAGATTTCCTTTGAGGCCGCAATGCGCGCCGTGTCGTTCTCTGACGATTGCATGATCGACACCAGCGTCGCGATAGCGGCAGGCCCATGCTCACGCGCAGCCGCCCGCACGTCAGCAGTGGCCTTGTTCGGGGTGCCTTTCTGCCGGCCACCCCATTTTTGCCGCTTCTTCTGCTCTTGTTGCTCGGCTTCCATGTAACTATTACAAACTAGTTTAGCTTGACGTTACGCTATCACACATGGTAAGGCGATGCAATGTGTTTATGACACGTGCTTGCAGTCCTTGCAGAGTTTCATCGTCACAGTTTCCTAAGTTTTGCTTTCCCGCATTTCGAGCAATACATGCGCTGCATGTAGCCGCCGCGCGCCGCATCTAGCACGACAGACTCGTAACGCCATTTGTGCCAACAGAAGTCCATCTTCCCCTCACGTCAAAGTAAGCAGCGCCGGAGCGCCGCGGTCGTTAATCCCACGATTCTTCGTCAACCGGCGTGCGGCGATGCACGCCGCTCCATCCGTTCTGGTTGCATTCGTCGGGCAGTTTGGCCGTGACAATTCGCCGATTTCCGCACTCGATGCGGGCGCATTCCGATTTCCCTCTACGCCCGCACAGAATGCACGCCGTCTTTTCGTCACCCTGCTGGCGTGAAGTCGACATAGAATTCTGCTCCAAGCGTGAAGTGTTTCGCGGCCTCATCGTTGATCGTACCGAGTTGAATTTGCCCGCACGGCGTGGCCGTATAGAACATGGCGTTTTCCGGCGAGCCGCTCGATACCGGCATCAGCGTAACCTCATGGATTGCGCCCTTCTGTTTGTCCCAATGCTCGGTTTGCGACAGCTTCGTTACCTTGAACTTTGCTCGTACAGTCATGTTTCTCTCCTAGTTGACCTTCTTCAATCGCCGAACTTCGGCACGGTAAAACGCTTTCAATTCCACAATCTCGGGGATGGGCAACTTCTTCGCCTCATGCGGACCTTCGAGCCACTCGACCTTCTCCCGGCCGATCTTCTCGATGAGATTGAGCCGATAGGCCACCAGGAAGCCCGATTGGTGCCGGTTGCACGGGAGACACTGCTTATGCACGTTCAACGGCTCAAAGCGAAGGGATGGCGATGATCCGCGCGATAAGTAATGCCCGGCGTCCCATTGGCCATCCCATGACGCCGGCCGTTTGCACGAAATGCATGGGTCACCCGCATCCCGCAGGCGGATCCACGCATTGAACGCCGCCTGCGCCTCCCGCAAGTGCTCGCCACGCGTCTTGACCTTCTCCAATGCCTCGCGGCTGCTCCTGCGCTCTTCTCGCGCTTCCTGGGCCGCTTTGCGCTGGCGCTTTTCGGCAGAGAGCTTTACTGAGCAAGGAACCGAGCATGCAATCTGCATGGGCCTAAGCGGCGTGAAGCTGCTTTTGCACGCGCGGCATTTTTTCGCCTTCACGCCCACTCCTTCGCTCTCTTTGCGTAATCCGCGTATGCCTCGGCCGGCGTATATCCAACTCCGCGCGGCCACCAGTAGACCCGAACGCCGTCGGTTTTCCCGACGCCGCAGTGCCAGTTGCCGTGGCGCCTCCACAGATGCGGCTTCATGCTGCCTTCTTCCTGGCTGCTTCGCGCTCTTGCGCCGTCATTTCCGCTTGCAGCGCCGCGATGCGGAAGACACCGACAACCGGCACGTCGAGATTGCGTAGACGCTCCGGCACGCCAGATTCAAGCTCCTTGTGCGCCGAGATGCGCCGATGAATCACGCGGTCCGTGTCTTCGCTGATGAACTTCCACGTCGTCGGGGCGTATCCCCTCTTGCCAAGGCTTTTGAATTCTCCGACCTGGCATATGAGCCCTTGCGCCTCCAAGCGCTTGAGAGTGCGCCATACGGACCCTTTCGACATGCGACACTTCTTCACGAGCTGGTCGATCGTCCGCTCCAGCAGCGGAGTTCCGCCGAAAGTCATGCCGAGCGACCGAATCCGCCCGGTCTCGATCTGGTGCCTCGGCTTCGTTTCCTCGCCGTCGACCGCCCCTCG